>ERZ1673695.251-NODE-251-length-91708-cov-10.183540_pt1 | contig 91708 bp, 81 predicted proteins | sample MGYA00580225_ERZ1673695 | MGnify/ENA primary metagenome ERZ1673695 (study PRJEB41218, sample SAMN15661739) | gut metagenome | host: Homo sapiens | place: Canada: London | collected 2015-08-20/2019-03-30 | study: EMG produced TPA metagenomics assembly of... | reverse complement strand
AAGTCCGGGTAACGATTCCTTCTGCACCCCTACGAGATACCAGTCGTTTCCGTAATCGATGCGAGTGGGTACCCATTCGTCATTTATCAAGACCTCCATTGCAGTTCCGCAGTGCAGGCCGCCATAACTGTTTCCTTCCTCATACAAAACGTCAAAGCGATTTGTGGAGGAGTCATATATAAGCATCCCTTTTTTCATGTGGGCTTACCTTCTGACAAAGAATTTAAAATCATTTTCCCATAGTCATATTTTATGAAATTAGTACAAACCGCATCAGCGTCAATGCAGGTCATTTTTACTTAGGGGTGTTCATGAAAAAAACTCCGCAAATTCACCTTGTGTTGACCCTTCAGTTAACCCATTTACTCACCCATTTACTCACCCATTTACTCACCCATTTGTCCCGGTTAACCCATTTTTAGCCCTTATAAAATGGGTTAACCGAGGCCACATACGGTCAAAAACAGCGAAAAGCTCAAAAGCTATCAGACGAAAAGGGTATAAGAAAACCCCGGAAATGGCGTATTTCCGGGGTTTTTGAGCTTTTGAGTTGTAAATTTGCGTCCGATCAGCGCTTGCTGAACTGCGGAGCGCGACGAGCTGCTTTGAGACCGTATTTTTTACGCTCTTTCATTCTCGGGTCGCGGGTCAGGAAGCCTGCGGCCTTCAGGGATGCACGGTAGCTCTCATCGACGAGGAGCAGTGCGCGTGCGATGCCGTGACGGATAGCGCCGGCCTGACCGGAAACGCCGCCGCCGTGGACGGTAGCCTCGATGTCGACCTTGCCGACGGTGCCGGTGGTGACCAGGGGCTGACGAACGATGAGCTTCAGAGTTTCCAGACCGAAGTAATCGTCGATATCACGGCCGTTGATGGTGATAACACCGGTGCCGTTGGGGATGAGGTGGACGCGTGCTACAGACTGCTTTCTGCGTCCGGTGCCGTACATATACGGTCTTTTGCACTTATAAGTTGCCATATTCTCTTCCTCCTATTAGCGATCCCAAACTTCGGGCTTCTGAGCTGCATGGGTGTGCTCTGCACCGGCGAAAACGCGCAGGCGCTTGAGCTGCCACTGAGCTATGGTGTTCTTCTGAAGCATGCCGCGGATTGCAAGACGCATTGCCAGCTCCGGGCGATTTGCCATCAGGTGCTTGTACTGAGTCTCCTTCAGGCCGCCGACCCAGCCGGAGTGAGTACGATAGTACTTCTGCTCGAGCTTCTTGCCGGTCAGGACTGCGTCCTTTGCGTTGATGATGATGACGTAATCGCCGCAATCGACGTGAGGAGTATAGGTGGTCTTAAGCTTGCCGCGAAGCAGATCGGCAGCAATTGCAGCGGTCTTGCCGAGGGGCTTGCCTGCTGCGTCAAGGACGTACCATTTTCTTTCAACGGTCTCCTTGGTAAGCATTGTCGTGGACATATTTGTGCCTCCAAAAAATTTAAATATACTTTGACATTTTAACGGGGCGCTATTAAAATACAAACATTGAAAATAGCGTGCTCTATTTTTATACCACAGCCGCGAAACAGTGTCAATACCGATTTTAATTTGCGTTTGATAAACTCGCAAAATCTCGCAAATGCTCCTTAAATCGGCCCGATGCTCAATTTCATTTTTGCATTTTTCGAGAGGTTTTAGCATGGACATACGCGCACTTAACGAATTTACCGGCATTATCCGCAAGGCCGTGGACGATTACGGCATGATAAACGTGGGCGACAGGGTCGCAGTCGGTGTTTCCGGCGGCAAGGACAGCATGCTGCTCCTGCTGGCGCTCAAGCATCTGCAAAGCTACTATCCCAAGCATTTTGAGCTTGAGGCGATCACGATCGAGCTGGGCTTTGAGGGCATGGATTTTACGCCCGTGCGCGAGATGTGCAGGGAGCTGGACATTCCCTACACCTGCCTGAAAACCGACATCAAGGAGATAGTCTTTGACGTGCGCAAGGAGGATAACCCCTGCTCGCTGTGCGCAAAGATGCGGCGCGGCGCGCTCAACGACGCGATCCGCGCGCGCGGCATATCCAAGCTCGCGCTCGGCCACCACTTCGACGACGCGGTCGAGACGTTTCTGATGAGCCTGCTGTTCGAGGGGCGTCTGAGCTGCTTCCGGCCGGTGACGTTCATGGATCGCAGCGGCGTTACGCAGATACGTCCGCTCATCTATGCCGGCGAGCAGAAGATCATAAACCTTGCCGACTCGCTTGATATCCCGATCGTCGAAAATCCCTGTCCGCAGGATAAGGCCAGCAAGAGATATGAGATAAAGCAGCTTATAAAGACCCTCTCCGCCACATATCCCGACATGAAGTCTAAGGTATTCGGTGCGATGCAGCGTCTGCCGCTGCCCGGCTGGGGCATTGAAAGTTAAATGAAAAAGAGCACCCGACCGGGTGCTCTTTTTTTGCGATTATGCTTTTTACTCGTCCTTATCGTCGGGGCTCATGTCGAACTCAAGCTCCGCGTCGCACTTCGGGCAGCGGATCGAGCCGAAATCGAGATCCTCCTCATAGACGGTGATCGTTTCGCCGCATTTCGGGCAGGTCACTTCGTACTCCTGCTCGTCGCCGCAGCTGCCGCAGCAGCCGGTGCAGACGTCGGCGTCGTCATCATCGTCATCGATCTCGTCGTAGTCCTCATCATCATCGTCGTCCATATCACCGATGCAGAGATCCTCGAGGTATTCCATATCCTCGCTTATATCGCTGATGCTGTCGGAAAGATCCTTTGCATGAGCGTCAACGGCTTCGATATCGTCGGCCATGGCTTCGAGCACGTCGATAACGGCGAGCATCAGCTTGCCCTCGTTGGTGCTGTCCTTAATGCCGAGGCCGTCTGCAAGACCCTTGAGGTATGCGACTTTTTCACTTACTGTCATATTAATAAATTTTCCTCCATTTTTGCGTCGGTATGCCGTCAGGCAACCGATAGCCGATAGCGGATATTTTTTTAGTAGCGCCTTTTAGTAGCGCCTTTGCGCTGATACCGATACGTTTATTGCGGTATCCCGACCGGGAACTGCCGACTAAACCATTACGCACGGAACAGGCAAGCCTGTTCCCTACAAGCGGCTGATGTCGCAGCGGAGAGCTAATAGCTGATAGCTAATAGTTATTGCGCTTTAATTCAACCCCTCGGCAGCAAAGCTGCCTGCTCCCCTTGACATGGGAGCCAATGGGGTGCGGTGCAGGATTTAACATCGCACTAATGTGTAGCGGCAGTTTTCCGGTTTTGCCGGTAACTTCGACACCGGGCACCGGCAAAACTCAGCTTGCACTACCGGGTTGCGTAGCAGTCACAGTATATTCCAATGTCCCGAACCGGGCCACCAGAGATAACCGTATTGGTAGGTGCGTCAAAGCGCCTCTAAAATCACTTGGAGCGGCTGAGGTACTCGCCGGTGCGGGTGTCGATCTGGATCTTCTCGCCGGGCTCGATGAAGAGGGGAACCTTGACCTCTGCGCCGGTCTCGAGGGTTGCGGGCTTGGTCGCGTTGGTAGCGGTGTTGCCTGCAAAGCCGGGGTCGGTGTCGGTGACTACGAGGTCAACGAAGAAGGGAGGCTCGACGTTGAAGACCTTGCCCTTGTAGGAATAGATGGTGCAGGGCATATTCTCTTTGACGAACTTGAAGCTGTCGTTAAGGACGGACTCGTCCACAGGCTCGAGCTCGTAGGTTTCGGGGTTCATGAAGTAGTAAAGGTTGCCGTCGTTGTAGCTGTATTCCATGGTCATACGATCGACGGTAGCGCTCTCGAACTTTGCGGTGGGGTTGAAGGAAGTTTCGGTGACGGCGCCGGTGATGACGTTTTTCATCTTGGTGCGCACGAAAGCCGCGCCCTTGCCGGGCTTAACATGCTGGAACTCGACGACCTGCATGACCTGACCGTCCATCTCAAAGGTAACGCCGTTTCTGAAATCGCCTGCTGTAATCATAATAGGTGATCCTCCTATGTGAATTAAAATTAATGTCTATAGCCTTAATAGTTTACATTAAATTACGCCATATTGCAACGATTATTTTTTGCTTTTGTTCTTATTTGCATTATCCGGAGCGTCATTTTCGCGTTTTCCGGTGCGTTTTTCAAACGCGACCTGGAACATATAGACGACCATCGCCAAAACGCCGACTATGTAAAGTATGTTCCGCAGAACCTCCGGAAAAGCCGGAATGAAGCTTTGCAGCAGCGCCGTTACGCACACGACTATGAAGCCGCCGTAAAGAAACGGCGTGAGCGAGAAGTTCATCTTTCTTTCTTTCTTGTTTCCCTTTGCCATTGTTTTTCCCCTCCGTTACAGTATCAAAAGCTGCTTTGCGGCCTTTGTTATCACTTCGCAGCCGCCCTCGCGCAGGATGAGCACATCCTCGATCCTCACGCCGAATTTGCCCGGCAGATATATGCCCGGCTCGGCGGATATCACCGCGCCCTCCGGCATCGGCGTTTTCACCGACGGCGACGCCGCCGGCGATTCGTGGATATAAAGCCCCAGCGAGTGGCCGAAGCTGTGTCCGAAATATTCGCCGTAGCCTGCGTCGGAGATCACCTTGCGCGCAGCGCCGTCGATCTCCGCTCCGGTGACGCCGGCGGCGGCCCTTGCAATACCTGCAAGCTGGGCGCGCAGGACGATATCGTATACGTTTTTCATCTCGTCGGTAGCGTATCCGACGGCGACGGTGCGCGTCATGTCCGAGCAATAGCCGTCCTTTATGCAGCCGAAATCCATGGTGATAAAATCGCCCTCGCGCACAACGGCATCCGACGGAACGCCGTGCGGCATGCTGGAGTTTGCGCCCGTCACGGCTATGGGGTCAAAGCTGTTGCCCTCGCCGCCGTGCTTGAGCATTCGGTAGCTTATCTCGGCTGCGATATCGCGCTCGGTGATGCCGGGACGGATGATGCCGAGCACATCGTCCAGCGCTTTCTCGGCTATCGCCTGCGCGCGGCGCATGCTGCGAATTTCCGCCTCATCCTTGGAAGCGCGCAGCCTGTAAAACAGGCTCTGGCACGGGTGCAGCTCAACTCCGAGCACCTTCTGCCAGTTGAGGTACGCCCCGTGCGAGAGCGAAAACTCCTCCGCGCCGAGCATTTTCACACTGCATTCGGTCATTGCCTCGCGCACGAGCTGCGAAAGGCGCTTGCCTGCGCCGAACATGCGCACCGTTATATCGCCCGAAACGCTCTTCTGCGCCGCCTCGATATAGCGCGAGTCGGTCAGCAGAAACGCCCGGTCGAGCGTTATGAGCACCGCGCCGTCGGTAAAGGCAAAGCCCGCTGCGTAGCGCTGATTCAATTCATCCGTTATAAGCACCGCGTCAAGCCCGAGATCTATAAGCCCTCCGCGAATTTTCGCAAGTCTTTCCACTGTGTGCCTCCGTCTCAGAAGCCGCCGCCCGGCTCGTCGCTTATCGGCTCGAACGAGGCTGCCCGACTGAATGGCGTCCTGAAGATCGACCAGCAGTGAAGATCGACGAGCAGTATCGAGCCGTCGTTGCCGCTCTGGAATATGCCGCGGACTATCTCTGTTCCGTCGGCAAGCTCATAGGAAACGGCAATGCTCGGCTGCGCGTCGGGAATGAAGCTTTTGACCTCCACACCTTCGCCGGTCGTGAGGTAGTTGCGCTGCCAGAGCATCCTGCCGGAGGTGTAGATCTTCACGTTGTAAACCGTCTCCTCGGCCGAGAGGACAACGCTCTGCCCGTCCTCGTCAACGGTGACCGTGCCAAGGATATTCAGGCTGCTGCGGTCGAGCTTATCGCCGTCGTCGGCAAGCAGCATGCCGTTATCGCCCTGGTATTCAACGGGCATGAAGCTCTCGTCGATAAACTCGGCAAGCGCCGAATATGGTATCTCGAACGTCAGCACGCCGCGGCTGTATGGCGCGATGTCATAGGGATTGGCATAGAACACAAGGCCGCCGTCGCTGAAATACCAGTTTGCGCCGGCATCGACGAGATCGCTTATCGTGCTCTCAAAATCGTCAAACAGGATGCTGACGCCGCCCTCTTTGTAATCGTCCCCGGCTGCAAGGCCGATGACGTAGTTTTTGATGAAGGTCTTGAGCTGCTCCTCGTTTTTGGCAATGTCCGCAATGGTCAGAAGCGAGCCGTCATCGGCGTTGTAGCTGCGGCTGGTGCGCGTAGAATCGGCGTGTATGCCGCCTACATCCTGCGAAACGTCAAACACGACGCTCAAAACGCGTGTATCGCAGCGCGTCACGCTCGGCGCGCAGTAGTAGCTCAGCTCGATCGGCTCGCCGTCGGTCTGATCCTCGGCAACGCGCTGGGTGTACTCCGCGTCGGCCCTGAACTTGACATACAGCTCCGCCAGCGACGAATTTATGCGCTCGGCCGCGCGCTCGTCCTTCGAGCTTATCGTCGCCGTGCCGAGGCTCTGCCTGTAATACGTCGTGCCGTCGCCGCTTTTAAGCTCCTTATCCTCGAAGCCGTAGCTCACCGTCATGTCAAACTGCGGCACATAGGTTCGCTTCTCGTAATCGCCGCCGTGCTGGCATGCGCACAACGTCCCAAGCATCGCGCAGCAAAGCAGCATGGAAATTGTCTTTTTCATTATCTTCAACCTTTCACACCGGTATCAAAATGTTAACAAACCACTAACAAAACCGTTGAATTTCAAGGGTTTTGCACACTTTCAACAAAGTTATCAACACATTATGTAAATCACAGAGGGCTATCCGCATTCAGAAAGCCCTGAATGCCGCGCGCGCAGTAAGTATCGAGCACATAAGCCACTCGCTCGGGCGCGGCCTTCATGCCGGTATCGAGCCAGTATTTGACCACAGTCGATATGGACGAAACGAGCAGCTGTTTAAGGCACTGCGAAAAAGTCTCGCTCACATCCCCGAGCGTCAGGATCTCCTGCTCGAGGTAGTCATCGGCGTGCTTTGCAATGACCTTGAGCATCGCGTCATGGTCGCCGTAAGGGCCGGCAAAGACGCGGCAAAGCTCTCGGTTTTCGCTCAGAAGCCGCAGCGTTTGCAGCGATGTCAGGCGCTTAAGCCCCGACTCCTGAAGCCGCTGCGCAAGCGCGTCGGAAAGTTGATCCTCCAGGCTCCTTTTCAGCTCATACGGGTCGGAATAGTGCGCGTAGAACGTGCCGCGGTTTATGTCCGCCTCGCGGCAGATCTCCGTCACGCTTATTTTTTCGATCGGTTTTTCGGCGAGCAGACGCAGAAAGCCATCCCTGATCGCCTGCTTGGTGTATCTTACTCGTCTGTCTTCCTTCTTCGGCTTCGCTGTTTCCATTCCCGCCACGCTCCTTATTTCTTTATACATACATCTTACTATACAAATGATAGAAAATCAACACAATGCCTGTTTTTTTAGTGGCGATTTGACGCAGTCACGGATACATATATCTCTGGTAGCCCGGTTCGAAACAATGGTGGAAACCGTATGTGCCTCGCGCTACATTAGTGCGACATAGCGTTTTGTTGCCCGGTTCGGAACAATTGTGGAAAACGTATTTTTAGAGGCGCATTAAAATTTTACGAATACGTCTATTGCAGTGCCCCGATTCGGAACATTTGAATAAACCGTAGTTGCCTCGCGCCACATGAGATCGTGCTATATTAGTGCAAAACTTTGTCTGCACCCAATTGTCTTCCCCTTGCGGAGCTTGAGGGGAAGATGCCGCTTGCGGCAGATGAGGTGTAAATAAATCCGCGCCGTAGGCGCTACCTTATTGCAATATGTATCGCCTTTACCTGCGCCAAAATCTATGGTCGTAGAGGCGCATCAACGCTGATACCGATACATTTTTTGCGGTATCCCGACCGGGAGCTGCCGACAAAACCATGGCAAGCGGAACGGATAAATCCGTTCCCTACGAGGTGCAGGGGAAGGCAAAGAGGGACGGTCTGCGGCCGCCGCCAATGAATAATGAATAATTAATAATTAATAGTGAATAGTGAACAGGCGCGATGGGGGTACGGGCAAGAACTTTTGTAAAAAATGATAAAACGCGAAAAAAGTGCTTGACAAATGGCCGAAACGGCGCTACTATGCCCACGTCAAAACAAACTGACAAATCTCGAGGAAAGGCAGAAAGCATCGATGAAGAAGCTGAGCAACGCAATGATGATGATGTACATGTGCATGTGCCGCATGTGCATGTTTCGTCGCGCTCACTTCGGTCAGAAACTTTCTGAAACCTGTTTAACGGCTTAAAGCCGAACCTCTTTGGATAGTAAACAGCGGAAGGTCGATGACCTCCCGCTGTTTTTTGTTTATCCGAAACGATTTCGATTTGAAAGGAGATGTGCCGTATGAAATGGCAGGTCATGCGAATGTGTCCCCGGGACACAGAGGATATTAATTACTGACAGACTACACGGCCCATTAATTTCTAAAACTTTTAAGGAGAAAACGAAAATGAAAAAGTTCACTAAAATAATCGCACTTGCACTCGCGGTAGTGCTCGCATTCAGCCTCGCGGCATGCTCCGGCTCCAATAACGGCGGCGACAACGCCTCCGACAAGGTCATCAAGATCGCAGTTCCCAACGACACAACCAACGAAGCCCGCGCACTGCTCCTCCTCCAGGAGGCCGGCATCATCAAGCTCAAGGACGGCGCAGGCATCACCGCAACCAAGAACGACATCGCAGAGAACCCGTACAATGTTGAGATCGTTGAGGCCGAGGCCGCAGCGATCCCCCAGCTTCTTCCCGACGTTGACTACGCAGTCATCAACAGCAACTATGCAATAAACGCAGGCCTCAACCCCGTTAAGGACTCCCTGTTCAAGGAAGGCTCCTCCTCGGCATACGGCAACATCCTCGCAGTCAAGGAAGGCAACGAAAACACCGACGCAGTCAAGGCACTCAAGGCAGCTCTCGAAAGCAAGCAGGTAGCAGACTTCATCAGCGAGAAGTACAACGGCAGCGTAGTTTCCACCGTAGATAACCTCACCGACGGCTACGACAGCAGCGTTGACTACGCAGCTCTCGCAGGCACCACCATCTCCGTTGCAGCATCCCCCACTCCGCACGCAGAGATCCTTGAGGTCGCAAAGCAGATCCTCGCAGAGAAGGACATCACCCTCGACATCCAGACCTACAACGATTACGTCGTTCCCAACAACGTCGTTGAAGACGGCACCGTTCTGGCAAACTACTTCCAGCACTCTCCCTACCTCGATGACTTCAACGCCGAGCAGGGCACCCACATCGTCTCCGTGGCTTCCATCCACGTCGAGCCCATGGGCCTGTACGGCGGCACCCAGACCACTCTGGACGCAGTCTCCGGCAAGTAATTAATAATAAATAGTAGCCGGCAGGGTCAAGCTCCCTGTCGGCTACATCAGAGAGAGGGAAACGACAGTGATCGAACTTAAAAACGTCAGCAAGACCTTTGACTCCGGAACCGGCGAGGTTGACGCGCTCAAAAACGTCACGCTCACCATAAACGACGGAGACATATACGGAATAATAGGCATGTCCGGCGCAGGAAAGAGCACGCTCGTGCGATGCATAAACCTGCTCGAAAAGCCCTCGAGCGGCGAGATAATCGTAAACGGCGAGAGGCTTGACACAATGAGCCCGGCTCAGCTTCGCGCGGCAAGACGCAACATAACGATGATCTTCCAGCACTTCAATCTGCTCATGCAGCGCACATGCCTGAAGAATATCTGCTTTCCGATGGAGCTTGCAGGCGTCAAAAAGGCCGATGCCGAAAAGCGTGCAAGAGAGCTTCTTGAGCTTGTCGGTCTGCCGGATAAGGCAAACGCTTATCCCGCTCAGCTCTCCGGCGGCCAGCAGCAGCGCATAGCCATTGCCCGTGCGCTTGCCACCGACCCCAAGGTCTTGCTGTGCGACGAGGCCACCAGCGCTCTCGATCCGAAAACGACACGTCAGATCCTCGAACTGATAAAGGACATAAACCGGAAGCTCGGCATAACGGTCGTCATCATCACCCACCAGATGAGCGTTGTCAAAGAGGTGTGCAACCACGTTGCCATCCTCGATGACGGCGAGGTTGCCGAGGAGGGTCTTGTCGCTGCGGTGTTCGCTGCGCCCAAGTCCCCTGCCGGACGCAGGCTCGTGTTCCCCGGCGGAGTTGACGAAATGGTCTCCGACCCCAAAACCGAGCGCCGCGTAAGGCTCATTTTCCGCGACAGTCAGACCACGGCTATCCCCCTTGTCGCGCGCCTTGCATCCGAGGAGAACATCTTCTGCAACATCATTTCCGCATCGACGCAGAAGCTCTCCGAGGAGGTCTACGGCAGCCTTCTGATAGGCATCCCCAGCGCCCATTTTGACAGAGCGCTGAAATTCATTTCATCCGTTGCAAACGTCACGGCAGAGGAGGTGGACGGCAATGTACAGTAATCTGTTTTCCGAAAAGTCCGTTCAGGACCTTATCTCGATACTGCCCAGCCTGCCGACCGCTCTGTGGGAGACGTTTTACGTCACCGTTCTGAGCACCGCGCTTTCCCTCGTGATCGGACTTCCGCTCGGCGTTCTGCTCGTCACCGGCGAAAAGGACGGCGTTCTGCCGCTGCCGGGCTGGCTGATGCACCTGCTGAACATCATAATAAACCTTCTGCGCTCGATCCCCTTCCTTATATTAATGATCATGGTTCTTCCTCTCTCCAGAGCGCTCATAGGCACCGCCGTCGGCACGACGGCGACGATCGTTCCGCTGGTCGCCGCGGCATTCCCCTTCGTCGCGCGCCTTGTTGAGAGCAGCCTGCGCGAGCTTGACGGCAATATCATCGAGGCCGCACAGAGCATGGGCGCATCGCCCTTCCAGATAATTTGCAAGGTCATGATCCCCGAAAGCGTACCCTCGCTGATCCAGAACGTCACCATCGCACTGACGACCATCCTCAGCTACTCGGCAATGAGCGGCATCATCGGCGGCGGCGGACTCGGCAAGATCGCCATCGACTACGGCTACTATCGCTACAAGTACCTCATCATGGTCGTTGCGGTCATCATCCTCATCCTGCTCGTCCAGTTCTTCCAGAGCCTCGGAACATATCTGGCAAAGAAGAGCGACAAGCGGCTCAAATAAAAATCCCCTCTCTAAAAATTCTCTCTTATTATAATGTATAATGAACAGTCCTTTTCGGACTGTTCATTTTTTTAGGCAAATCGCGCCTAATGCTTGATTTTAGGACTGATAACTGATATTGTCTATGTTAAATAAAGTTACTTTATTGTAAGTTTAGTTTGAGTAAAAGTCGATGCAAGGGTGGTTATATGAAGAATACGTTCAAAATATTCTTTTCCGACATTAAAAGCCTCTCCAGGCACTTCTTTGCAGTCCTCGTCGTGATCGCCATAATGATCATACCGGCACTGTATGCGTGGGTAAACATCTACGCAAACTCCGATCCTTACGGAAACACGGGCAACATAAGCGTTGCCGTCGCTTCCGACGATCTGGGCTATGAAGGCCAGAACATGGGTGAGAGCGTACTCGAAGGTCTGAAGGACAACAAGTCGATAAACTGGGTGTTTACCGGCAGCACCGATAAGGCCATCAAGGGTGTTGAAAGCGGTAAATATTACGCCGCCATCGTCATAGGCGAAAATTTCAGCCGCAACATGTATGATCTCAAAAGCGAGCTGACCGACAACGAAAGCACCGTTACATATTACAAAAACGCGAAAACGAACGCCATTGCCGTGAAGATCACCGACACGGCGGCCGAAACGGTTCAGAATAACGTTAAGGTGCAGTACCTCAAGGTGCTGTTCCAGACCGTTTTCACCAAGGGTCAGGAGCTTGGCGAGGACATTGACGAGGAGCAGGCGGTAAACGCCGTTATCGCGCAGCTTACCGACCTGAGCAAGAGCCTGCGCCATTACAGCGACTCGGTCGGCCGCTTCGTCAGCGACAGCTCGTCGATATCCTATGTTCTCTCGGGCATTGGCAGCAGCACGGCAAACGCCTCGGCGGCGCTCTCCGGCAGCCAGGCGACGCTAAACTCCGCGCAGGCGGCAGTTAGCAATGCGCAGACCTCGATAGATCAGCTCGCCAACGGACTTGACGGCAAGCTCGCAGAGCTTGAGGCCGATCTTGACGCGGTAACGGACGCGCTGAACAAGCTCGCCTCCAGCGAGGTCATAAACGGCAGCATCGAGCTGCACAATCAGATGGTCGATAACGCGAAAAACGCGGCGGCCAAGCTCCAGACGCATCTTGAATCGCTGCGCGCCATCCTTCCGGAAAACAGCGCGCTGAGCGGAACGGCATACGTTGCAAACACGCTTGACGCGCTCATCGAGCGCACAAAGCAGATGCAGAACCAGCTCGACCTGCTTTATAACGACGCGAGCTTCGTCGAGGATGCGGCGAACATCACCGGCGCGTGCGCCGACACGGTCTCGCTCATGCGCTCGATGATAACAAACCAGCTTAAAACCGGCATCGACATGATGCTCACGAACCTCTCGAGCACGCTGAACATGATGAGCCCGCTCATCTCGAGCCTCGGCATAACGCTTGACGATATCGCGCCCGTTGTCGAGTCGGCAGGCGATACGCTTTCGTACGTCTCCTCGGCAATGACAAGGCTCCAGTCGCTTATGACCCGCGTTGCAGACGCCTGCGACCAGCTTCTTGTCAAGATAAACGAGGGTACGGCCGACGAGCGGCTCCAGACGCTCATAACCGTCCTCAACGGCAACGCGGAAAAATACGCGGAGTTCCTCTCCTCGCCGGTGAGCGTGACGGAGGAGACCATATATCCCGTCGCAAGCTACGGCGATGCAATGACGCCGTTCTATTCCGCGCTGGCCATCTGGGTCGGCGGCGTTATCCTCACCGCGATACTCAAGGTCGAGGCCGAGCCTAAGGGTCTGCGCAACGTGACCGAAGGCCAGAAATACTGGGGCAAGTTCATCCTGTTCTTCGTCCTCGGTCAGATACAGACCGCGGTAATCGTTCTGGGCGATATATATCTGCTCGGCTGCCAGTGTCAGGAGCCGGTCATGTTCTGGGTGGCGTCGGCAATAACGAGCTTTGCCTTTACGGCGGTGATCTATTCGCTGGCGCTGGCGTTCGGCGATATCGGCAAGGCGATCGTCATCGTCATCGTCGTCATGCAGGTCGCAGGCTCCTCCGGCTCCTACCCGATCGAGATCCTGCCGGATATATTCAGCAAGATCTATCTCTTCTTCCCCTTCCCGTACGCCATAAACGCAATGCGCGAGGCGATATGCGGCATGTATCAATGGGACTACTGGATCTATCTCGGCGAGCTTATGATATTCGCCGTCGGCGGCATACTCATCGGCCTTGTGCTGAGAAAGCCGTTTATAAAGCTCAACCGCTTCGTAGAGCACGAAGTGGAGAAATCGGGGGTGCTGTGATATGGCGAAGAAACTCAATGTCCGCGTCCGCGAAAACAGCACCGATGTGCTTTACGGCAAGCTGCTTATGTACGCCGAGCAGGTGCATCAGGGCAACAAGCGCCGCATAAGGCACGGCCTTGTGAGCCTTATAGTGATCCCGATCGTTCTCATGGTCGTTCTTCTTCTGACAGAAAGCTCGCGCATAGTGTTCCTGCTTATCTGGATCGCGTGCATGTTCGTCGTTGCGGCGTTTTTGCTGTACGTCGCTTATTCCGACTGGATGCTGCAAACCACGATAAACGAACTATCGCGCGATGAGCTGGGCGAGCTGGACAGCCTCATAACCGTCAAGCAGCCGCGCAGCCTCAAGCTGCTGAAAAAGCTTGAAGAGGAGGTGACGAAGTGAAAAATATCTTCGCAATATGCAGAAACGATCTGCGCAGAATATCTTCAAACGTCGTCGCCATAGTCCTCATCCTCGGACTTGCCGTTGTTCCGTGCCTGTATGCGTGGTTCAACATCTTCTCAAACTGGGACCCCTACGGCCCGGACGCGACCTCGCGCATAAAGGTCGCCGTCGCGTCGGAGGACTCCGGCGCCTCGGTGCTGGGACTTAAAATCAACATCGGCTCGCAGGTCATATCCGCGCTCGAGGCAAACGACACCATCGGCTGGCAGTTCGTTGACACGAAGCAGGAAGCACTCGACCTTGTTTACAGCGGCGACTGCTACGCGGCTCTCGTCGTGCCCGATGATTTTACCGCAAACGTCACAAGCTTTCTAAGCGGAGACATCACCAATCCCGATATCATTTTCTATCAGAACGACAAGAAAAACGCCATCGCGCCGAAGATAACCGGCAAGGCCAAGACCGCCGTTCAGGAACAGGTAAACGCCACCTTCGTTCAGACGATATCCGACGATATCGCGTCGCTGATCTCCGTTGCCAACGCAAACGGCATCTCGGCCGAGGATCTTCTCAACGATATGAGCAAGGACATAAACGACCTGAGCGCCAAGCTTTCCGACTGCTGCGCGGCTCTGAGCGCGGCAAACGGACTGACAAACTCAGCGCGAAACCTTATAAACGTTTCGGTGAAGCTTTGCAACAGCACCTCGGCAAGCCTTGAGCAGTCAAAGGCTCTGCTGGACAAAACCGGCGACGACGCTGCAACGATAAATAACCGCATCGACACGACGGTGCAGAGCGTGACCACCGCGCTCGCGCAGGCAGACTCCAACCTCGCTGCCATTCAGGCAAGCCTCGAGGACGCTTTTTCCGACATAAACCGCTATAACGACTATGTTTCCACCGGCCTTGCGGCCGACGTCGCCATGCTCGATGCGTTCAGCACCAATTGCAGCGATATGGCGCAGTCGTTCACGTCTATCGGCTTTGACGCCGCGGCAGCCCAGATGAACGCGCTTGCCGCAAAGCTCAAAGCCCTCAGCTCCGCTCTGTCGAGCCTCAAGGAGGCAAACGATGACAGCTGGGCCGGCATCCGCGAGCAGCAGGCCGCGCTCATCGACCAGATCACCTCCGCACGCGAGACGATCAGCAATCTCTCGGCAAGCGTCAGCAGCGAGCTTTCGCCGAAGCTGCACGAGGCGCTGAACAAGGCGCAGGGCGCATCGTCGTCCGTCAGCTCCATGCTCGGCAAGCTGCAAAGCTCGACGAGCGCACTCAGCGGAACGCTCAACTCCTACCTCGGCTCCATCGGAACGATGCAGACCGGCTTTGCCGACACGCAGAAGGCCATTGAGGGCGCGCAGGCCGAGCTGAAGGTCGTTTCCGAGTTCGTATCCGCCCTTGCGGGCAGCAATCTGCTGGCCGAGGTCTCGGACACGCTCGAGAGCGAGGGCGACCTTGTCGGCAATTATCTCGCCTCGCCCATAAAGATGGACACCGTCATTAAATTCGACATCAAAACCTACGGCTCGGCAATGGCTCCGTTCTACACCGTGCTTGCCCAGTGGGTCGGCGCGCTGCTGAGCGCCGTGTTCCTCAAGGTCAAGATCCGCAAGGAGCATGAGCCGGCAAACCTGCGTCTGCACGAAAGATTTTTCGGCAGATACGGTCTGTTCTTCCTCGTAGCCATCGGTCAGGCGATCATAGTTTCGCTCGGCGATCTGTTCTATGTCCAGATCCAGTGCGTCGCACCGTGGCGGTTTATACTCGCGTCCGTGGTGACAGGACTTTGCTTCTCACTCATAAACTACGCGCTTGTTTTTGCGCTTGATAACATAGGCATGGCGATCTCCGTTATCGTTATGGTCTTGCAGGTCGGCGGCTCCGGCGGAACGTACCCCGTCGAGGTGCTGCCGGAGATATTCCGCAAGATGTATGACTTCATGCCGTTTAAATATGCAATGAACGCAATGCGCGAGACCATCGGAGGTATGTACGGCGATGTGTATCTGCACAACATTGTTGTCCTCCTGTGTATATGCGTCGGTTCGATCATTCTCGGACTTGCGCTGTACTATCCCTGCCTTGGTCTGAACCGCTTAATTGAATCAAGTAAAAGAAAGAGTGAGATTATGCTATGATCATCGATTTCAAAGCGCATGTTATGCCCGGCATGGACAAAACCTGCAAAAACCGGATCGACACTATTCGCCGCCTTATGGCGGCGAAGGATGCCGGGGTCGATCTGATCGTCGCCGCGCCCGTTTACGATCCCGACGAGTGCAGCGTCGAGGAATTTCTTGACCGCCGCCGCCAGAGCGAGGATATCCTCGGCAGTCTCATGAACGATGAGCTTCCCGAGGTCATGACGGCCGCGATGGTCAAATTCAGCGATAAGCTTCTGACAGCCGACGAGCTGGATAAGCTCTGCTTCGGCGACAGGTGCTTTATCCTGAACATGAGGGACACAACATGGGACGACACCACCGAGGCCGTGCTGCGCAGGCTCACCGGAAGGCTGTGCATGAACGTCATCCTTGCCGATGCGAGCGAGGATGTGCTCAAAAACAGCGATAAGCTCCAGCAGCTCGGAGTCCACGTCATGCTCGATCTCGAGGAGATCCACCACAAAAAACAGATCCGTGCCTATCTTCCGCTGATCGGAAGCGGCCTTATCTGCGCCATAGGCAGCGACTGGGGTTCGGAGGCGCCCTACCGTTTCCTGCGCAAGACCAAAAGGCGTATGGACGAAGCGTTTGACACCGTTATGGCAGCGTCCGCGCACCTGCTCGGCCGATAACGCCACAGCACGCAAAGAAATAGAGACGATTTTACCCCCGGCGGATCCCGCCGGGGGTAAAATCATGTGTGGGTGTGTGATGCGGTTTATCTGCGGCGGTCCGGGTAAAAGAAAATCTCGAAGCTCAAAAGCTTCGGGATCAACTATGGTGGACGATACAAGACTCGAACTTGCGGAGGCCTGCCGCTTTGCGCCCGGCATCCGCCGCCTGTTCCGCTTGAGCAAGCTCAAGCTCGAATTCGGTCACAAGCTTCGAGTCCTTATACCTGAAGAAAAAAGAAAACCTACAGCTCAAATAAGCTGTAGGTTTGTGGTGGACGATACAAGACTCGAACTTGTGACCTCCCGCACGTCAAGCGGATGCGCTACCAGCTGCGCCAATCGTCCAATCGCAAAGAGCACATAAAAACCATTGATATTTCATGATTTTTTGCGGTTTGATTATAGCATACATTTTAATCCGCTGCAACTACAGGACGGTGAGCCGGGCTTTTCTGTTGACACATTGTTGACAGTGGGGGAGTCTTAAAACCTCGGAACAGAGCATAATTCGCCATAAAGCGTGTAGGTGATGCAATCATATACTGAGCCGGAATCTGTCGATTTATATTTATAATGAAATTGTTAAATTCTCGTGAAAAGTCTTTCAATGATAGCTGGGTTGCTACTATTTCTGAGGCTACGATTCGATATTTTTTAGCTTTTCAGATACTCTTTCACAAGCAGATTACAGGCGTTCTCGAATAGTGTTAAACGAGCGGAGATGTAATAACTGCAAATGACATTAATCGATAGAGTCATAAGAATGAATGCACTGCGTTTTATGATAACGGATAGCGGCACAATATGTGCTCAATTAATAATATGCTTGCCAAAACTGTAGTTACCTATATAATATAAAGCTGCAATTTTGGCAATTTTCATGCGTCAATCCTCATTTATTTTAAAGACCGTGGTTCGTTGGTTGTTTATGCTCGTCTCACAGCTCTTGTTTATCAATAAAACTTGAATATCATCCGGAATGTACTCGGTAGATAAAATCGTATCTCTAAGTTTTTTCTGCTCATCCGACATTGGGTGCTCGCTGTTATACATACTCCATATTGCCTGTGCCTCTATCCTGCAATATCTTACGGCTCTTCTCTATTGTTGAAATTCTCGGAGTATAGATTATCCCTTTTTTATCACACGGAAGTTGAGTACATATATTGCAAATTTGAAAATTCCTCTTCTTGTGCTATGGAGTACTATCTCGTTTTACCGTGAATAGGGATATAATTTATGAGAGAAGTTTTAAGGAAAAATCTCCTATGCAAAAATGCACCCATGCTATAACCAAAGGATAATGCTGTTCTCATGACAGACCATACCCAAAGCTTCTCAATTCGGAAGTGGTCACGACTGTCATTTCGCTTCGGCTGCTTCCGCTTTTTCCTTTGCAAGCTTTGCGGCTTTCGCTTCGCAATGGGCATAATACGAGTCGCCCATTTTTTCAAACTCCGCCTTGGGCATGATAAGCTCGTCAAGCTTCTGTCTCGTCGCGGGAAGGATCGTGCCGTAGCGAACGTAATCAACGCCCGCCCGAGAAACATAGCCCAGATATTCCTCTATGCGCTCATTCAGCATCGGAACCGGGAACATTTCGCCCTCGCCGCAGAACAGCGTCGTATAATTGCCGACGCCGTGGATGAGATCCATCTGCGCTCTTACGGCGTCATAGTTGCCCTTATCGGAGAAAAAGCCGCAGGTCGATATGTAGACATGGCGCTGATGGGAAAGATCATAGCGGGACGAATGCTTGCCGTTGCCCTTGCCGTCATATCTGTCCTTCATTACGGGCTTCATGGTGGGAACCTGACGGTCGATAAAGTTTTTCATGCGGCCGGGCAGCGAGTAGTAGTAAAGCGGGAAGCTCCAGATGATAACGTCCGCGGCAATGAGCTTTTCTATGCAGCCTGCCATATCGTCGTTTTTAAAGCACTTGCCGGGTGTGCGCTTCCAGCAGGAAAGGCAGCCCTGACAGGGCTCTATATTGAGCCTGTAAATGTCGAGCCTTTCAATTTCCGCCTCGGTTTCGCTTTGCAGGCCCTTTATAAAGGCGTTTGTCAGGCGAAGCGAATTGCTTTTTTCCAATTTCGGACTTCCGTTAATAACCAGTACTTTCATCGAATTTCTCCTTAAACCGTATTTATCACAATTTTGCGTTACTGAATGAATGCGCGGCTGCTGATCGCCGTGCGGAGACGATCACTCGCAGGTGTAAAGCCCCTTGCGCTTTTCGAGCATCGCCCTTGAAGCCTCCGCCTTATCCTTCGTGCCGACGGTATATATTCCCTGAATCTCCTCGGCAAGAAGCCCCGATGCGTAGCTTGATTCGGCCGCAATGTTGATGCACTTTTTGCACATCTGAACCGCGATGGGTGGAAGCTCCGCCATTTTTCTCGCATAGCCCAGAGTCGTGCTTTCAAGCTCCTCCAGCGACACGAGCCTTTCGACAAGCCCGATGCGGTATGCCTCCTGTGCATAAATATCCTCGCAGGTAAGTGCCATCAGCTTGGTCATTCCGGGGCCTATAAGCTTGGTCAGCCGCGTCGTTCCGCCCATGTCGGTGCTTATGCCCACCTGAACCTCACGCAGAGCAAACCTCGCATTTTCCGCCGCGATCCTGAAGTCGCAGGCCGCCGCAAGCTCTATAGCCGTGCCCATGCACGCGCCCTGTATTCCGACCACGACGGGCAGATTGCAGTCGTGCCAGAACTGATATGCCCGCTGCCAGTACTTCACGCCGTAAAGACTTCTGCCGGGCTTGCCTATCACGGTGCTTGCGTAATTGAGGTCGATACCCGCGGAAAAGTGCTTGCCGTCGGCCAGAAGCGCAATGCTTCTAAGCTCGTGGTTGCCTATGATTTTTTCTTCCTGAAGCTCGATCATTGCCTCAAAAAACGGGGCGCTCATGGTGTTGTATGCCTCCGGCCTTGACAGTCGGACAATGCCTACATTATCCTCCTGAGAGAAGCTTAAAAACTCTCCGTAACTCATAATATTCCTCCTTAACTCATTTTTGCGGTATCAGCTAAGCCGACGGGAAACTTTGTCGAATTTTTATCACCATTATTTAATAACATGCGCCTGCGTTTATCAAGGGCACAAAGTACGAAAAAACATTTCAAATTATTCGGTGTTGTGTGTAAAAATGCAGGAAAACAAATTCAATAATTGGGCAAAGGCTACAAAAATCAGAGGGAAAATGCATCCCCACTTCATATTTTATAATCTTGAACGAAATCCGCCTCTTTGATAATCTAATAACACAACATATAAATTTATCTATACAAAAAGGAGCAGAACAAATGGCTGATTTCGACAAGGAATTTTTCGAAGGCGTAAAAGACGGCGTTACCAAGGGCAAGATCGAATACATCAACATCGCGGGAATATCCCCCGAGGTTGCGGAGCTTCGTCATGTCAAGTTCAGACTCCCCGCTTCTAAAATGCACATGAACCATGTCGGCATGGTATACGCGGGAAGCTACTTCGTGTTCGTCGAGGCAACCGGCGCAAGCCTTATTAAGTGCACATACGGTTCCACCTATGTTCCCATTATAAAGAACATGAGCCTGGACTATAAGAAGCCGTGCACCGGCGATCTTGTTGTTGACATCTCCATGACCGAGGAAGAAGCCGAGGAGCGCATAGCTTATGTCAAAGAGCACGGCAAGGGTCAGTACCCTATGGAAATCCCCATCGCCGACGCCGAAGGCAATGTTTGCGCCGTTGCAAATATCACCTACTATCTGATGAAAAAGTAAATCCTCTCTCTTCTGCGGAAATTTTTCCGCAGAAGTTTTTATTTCTCCCGGCGAAAATACAGAAAACAACAAGAGATGACTTACAGTACACTGCAAGCCATCTCTTGTTGTAATATGGAAGGAAGGGGGAGATTGTGCAGCCTGCGAAAGCCGCAGACCGGGTTATAAAGCTTTGTTTAATATACACGAGTCTTCCTCACGCGCGGCGCGAATTGCGTCGATAAGCAGAGGAATGACCTCGAAAAGATCGCCGACGATGCCGTAGGTCGCAATGTCGAAAATCGGCGCGGTGGGATCTTTGTTTATCGCAACTATCATATCCGAGCCGATCATACCGGCCCTGTGCTGTATCGCGCCGGATATGCCGCAGGCAATGTACAGCTTGGGCTGAACGGTCTTTCCCGTCAGTCCGACCTGATGGATCTGCTCAATAAAGCCCGCGTCAACCGCGGCACGGCTTGCACCGACCGCCGCGCCGAGCTCGTCGGCAAGCCGTCTTATTATTTCAAAATTCTCCGCAGAGCCGACGCCGCGTCCGCCGGACACGATTATCTCCGCGTCCTCGAGCGCGAGCATGTCGTTTGCTATTTCGGCAATTCTTTCCGTTACCTCGGTGCGGATAAGGGACTTGTCAAAGTGAATATCCTCACGGCGAAGCTCGCATTTTTTATCCTTTTCGGGCGTCGGGACTCTATATATCCCCGGACGGACCGTGCCCATCTGAGGGCGCTTTTCGGGGCAGAAAATGGTCGCCATGAGGTTTCCGCCGAAGGCCGGGCGAGTCCATGATACAAGACCGGATTTTGCGTCGTAGTCAACGTCCGTCGTATCGGCCGTAAGTCCGGTTTTGAGGCGGCAGGAAAGTCTGGGCGCCAGGTCTCTTCCCTGATTTGTCGCGCCGATCAGCATTGCCGTCGGGCAATAGCGCCTGACAAGCTCCGCCGCGGCAAATGTGTATGCGTCGGTCGAGTACTCGGCATACTCTTCTCCTTCGACATAAACGATCATATCCGCGCCGCAGTGAGAAAGGTTTGCGGCCGTTTCGCCGATGCCGACGCCGCCGATCATGACGAGCGCGACCTTGCCGCCGGTTCTTTCCGCAATATTAACAGCCGGAGTCAGAAGCTCAAGACCGACCTTTCTGGGCTGAAGCTCCGAACATTCGGCATATACGAATATCAGGTTTTCCTCCATGTCATTCTCCTTAATCAAAGTAGTCCGGCAGAGTGAAAAACAGATGCCAGGCGAGCGGCATTATCCTTCATGCTGCCCTCATCGAGCATTATGACTTCCGAGGAAAACTCCGGCGTGAACGTTTCCCTTGTAACCGTGGGCGAGCCGCTGTGACCGATCTGCGAGCGCTCAAGCGAAGGAAGGTCTTTAAGCGTAAGCACGGGATATTCGCGGCGGTTTGAACGCACTATTCCGCCGAGCGACTCATAACGCAATTCATACTTCGTCTTTGAGACGGATATCAGCGCAGGCAGCGATACTCGCACTTTTTCGGTGCCGTCCGGCGTTTCTCTGGTGACGCTCGCGATACCCTCGTTTATCTCGGGAAGCTCGGTTGCGCAGGTGATCTGCGGCAGATCCAGAAACTCGGAAATAATCGGACCGACCTGAGCGGTGTCGCCGTCTATTGCCTGCTTGCCGACGAGGATAAGATCGGCTTTTCCGTGGATCTTTTCGATCTCGGTAAGGGCGGTTGAAAGAATATACCCGGTAGAGTATGTATCGGAGCCGGCAAACGCAATGTCGTTGAGAAGATAGGCGTTATCGAATCCTAACGCACAGCACTTTTTCAGAACGGAAACAGCCTGCTTCGGTCCCATTGTGATGACAGTGATCGTGCCGCCGTGCTTTTCTTTAAGCCTCAGTGCGGTTTCCACGGCAAAGCAGTCAAAGGGATTGAGAATACTGGGCACGCCGTCGCGTATAAGGCGATTGGTGGTCCTGTCTATTTGGATTTCGGAAGTGTCCGGTACTTGCTTTACAAATACGGCAATATGCATATATTGGTCTCCAATCTGAAGAAAAATGAAATAGGGGCTTAACGCATCCCTTTCTTGACCCTATGCTCCTTGAGAAGAGCACCGGCTATTACCATACGCTGTATCTGGTTGGTGCCTTCGAAAATCTGATAGATCTTTGCGTCGCGCATGAGCTTCTCCACGGGATAATCACGCATATAGCCGTAGCCGCCGAATATCTGCACGGCATCGGAGGTGACGCTTTGCAGCATGTCGGTGGAAAAACACTTTGCCATGGACGCAAGCTTGCTGACCTCCGCCATTTTTCCGTGGTCGATAAGATCCGCAACATGGAATCCGAGCTGGCGCGACGCCTCTATCTTCATGCCCATGTCGGCAAGCATGAACTGGATTGCCTGATTGCTGCATATGGGTTTTCCGAATGTGACGCGCTCCTGAGAATACTTTACCGCATACTCGAAAGCGGCCCTTGCAATGCCGACGGCGGACGAGCAGGTTCCCGCACGTCCCTGATTGAGCGTTTCCATTGCGATCTTGAAGCCCGAGCCTTCGCTGCCTATGCGGTTTGCCTTCGGTATGCGCACATCTTCAAAAATGACATCTGCCGTGTTTGAAAGGCGGATGCCCATTTTGTCCTCGTGCTTGCCGACTGACAGGCCGGGGGTGTTTCTGTCGACCATAAACATGGTAAGACCCTTGACGCCCTTTGAGGGGTCGGTGGATGCAACGACAGTATAAATATCGGCCAGAGCGCCGTTTGTGATAAAGCACTTGTGGCCGTTTAACACGTATTCGTCGCCGACGGCGACAGCCGTGCTTCGGCATGCGCCGGCATCCGAGCCGGCGTCTGGCTCGGTAAGAGCAAAGGCGGAAAAGCCGCCCGATGTTACCACATCCGCAAAATGTCTGCGCTGTGCCTCTGTTCCGGCAATAAGGAGAGGCTTCATGCCGAGTCCGTTTGCGCCTACGCTCAGCGCAAAGCCCGCATCGCCCCAGGACAGCTCTTCGCGCACGATACACGCCGTCACCTTGGATATTCCGGGACCTCCGTATTCCTCGGGAAGATCCAGGCAGTTGAGCTGCATTTTACATGCCGTCTTATATAAATCAAAAGGAAATTCTCCTGAACGATCAAATTCACTTGCTATGGGACGCACTTCTTTTTCCGCAAAAGAGTGCACTAATTCTTTAATTTCAAGCTGTTCAGCCGTTAAGATCAAGCGATTACACCTCACAAATGCGGAGCCGATTAAAAAATCGGCTCTGCATCACGAAATAAAACAGTTTGGGGGGGATAATAAAAACTATGAGGATTCTAAAATCAGAAATCGAACTTTGCGAGAGTGGATTTGCACTCTGCCATCATGCCGTCAATAACGTCTTTGACGGAGAGGACTTCGTGGATCAGGCCGCCGGTCTGACCGATGCAGATGACGCCGCAGTTTTCAACGTCGCCGTTTTCGAAGAACATCTTGCATGCGGTTCTGCCTGCCATATCCTCGGCAACGTCCTCGAACTTGCAGCCCTGCTGCTCCTTGTCGTATACGCGCTGAGCAACGGGAGTCTTGTACATACGGGTGGTGTTGGTGAAGCTTCTGAGAAGGAGAATGGTGTCCATCTCGGTCGCCTTGTCGGCGAGGTGCTGCTTAACGGTGTCAAGCACGGGGCACTCCTTCGTGAGCAGGAAGCGGGAGCCCATGTAAACGCCTTCTGCGCCGAGCATAAGAGCGGCTGCCATCTGACGGCCGGTGGAAACACCGCCTGCCAGAATGACGGGAATGTCAAGCTCTTCAACGCAGCGCGGAGTCAGGACCATGGAGCCGATGTCGTTCTCGCCGGGGTGACCTGCGCACTCAAAGCCGTCGGCAACTACCATGTCTGCGCCCAGGGACTGAGCCTTGAGAGCGTGCTTTACGGTGGTGCACTTGTGAATGAGGGTCATTCCGCTGCTCTTGATCTTCTCAACCATGTCGGGCTTCGGAGGACGGCCGGCAGTTTCCATTACCTTGACGCCTTCTTCGGCACATACGCGGATGTAGCCGTCATAGTCGGGAACTACGAGCGAGGGCATAAGGGTGAGGTTGACCGCAAAGGGCTTGCTGGTCTGCTGCTTTACGAGCTGGATCTCCTTGCGCAGATCGTCTGCGTTGCTGAAGGTGGAGGAGGACAGAAGGCCGAGACCGCCTGCCTCGGAGACCGCGGCGACCAGAGGAGCTCTGGATATCCACTGCATGCAGCCCTGGATAATGGGATACTCTATGCCGAGCATCTCGGTTACTTTGGTTCTGATTACTTTCTCTTTTTTACACATTTCAAGCTATCCTTTCGATTTTGTTTCGTTAAAAGAGTCGGATGATCAGTCTTCCACGAAGCAGCTTCTGACGGAGTCGAGGGTCTCCTCGGCTTCCTTTACCATGCGGTCAAGAAGCGTCTTTACGGGAACGATGTCGTCGATAAGACCCATTGCCTGGCCCGCGCAGAAGATAGCGCTGTCAACATTGCCGTTCTTGAACGCCTGCTTGGTGAGCTTGCCGCTTATGATGGGGAACAGCTCCTTGATGGTTGCGCCGTTTTCTTCCATGGCGTTTGCCAGACGGGCGGCGTTGTTGTCGGAAACACGCATCATGGATCCGATCTTTCTCTGTGCCAGAACGGTGTTCTTCTCGGTGTGGTCGAGTATCCACTGCTTGTGGTTATCCGACAGCGGGCATTCCTCGGTAGCGACGAATCTTGTGCCCATTGCAACTGCGGAAGCGCCCAGGGACAGTGCCGCCGCGAGACCGTGGCCGTCTGCTATACCGCCTGCTGCGATGACGGGGATCTTGAGCTGGGATGCGACGCGGCGTGCGATAACGAAGGTGCCTACGCCGTCTGCGGAGGGGTGACCCGCGACCTCGTAGCCTGCGATCGTTACAAGGTCAACACCCTTCTTCTCCATGCTTCTGGAGACGTTCATGTTCGGGCACTTATGCAGATGTCTGATGCCGGCGGCGTGAATATCGCCCATGAACTCGCGGGGGTCGCCTGCTGCGGTTTCGATACATGCGACGTGGTTGTCCTTACATGCGGAAATGTACTTGCGGATAAGCTCGAGGTCCGGAGCAAGACCCGGGGTGATCGAAATATTTACTATGTAGGGCTTGCTGGTAAGGGTGTTCATGTGCTCGAGCGCTTCACGCAGCTCTTCGGGGGTGTCCCAGCAGGAGGTGTTGATCGTACCCATGCCGCCCGCGTTGCAGACGACGGATGCAAACTCAGGGACGCCAAGCCACTGCATGCCGCTCTGAATGATCGGATACTTTACACCGAACATCTCTGTAAACTTTGTTTTAATCATCGTTTTTTCCTCCGTTTCTTTTTGGTCTGTGACGACCGATTCTTTTATTTGTTGTTTTGCACGAAATATGTATAATAACGAATCCGGCGCCTGACGATCGCCGCGGCGCACGGCGTTACGCTAATATAATATCTTTATCGAATCGGCACCGACAACTGCGCACCAAACAAAAATCAAAAATTTGACGGATTTGAAAATTGTATTTTTTGCACAGTGGCGGCGCCATTTTCGTAATTTATGCACAAATTTGCCTTTTCAAATGGGTTTATTTTCTGTTTTTGAGCTGATTGACCAGAACTTTTCCGGATGCGTTCTTGGGAAGCTGAGGAAGAAATTCAATTTCTTTGGGCACTCTGAACCTCGGCATGTGCTTTCTGCAGAACGCGGTAAGCGCCTCTGCGGTGAGCTTGCTGCCGGGAGCAAGCACCACGCTTGCCTTGACATGCTCTCCCCAGAGCTCGTCCGGAACGCCGTATACGCAGACCTCGGCGACATCGTCGGAAAGAAGCTGTATTACATTCGACACTTCCTCGGGATAGATGTTTTCGCCGCCGGAAATGATGAGGCTGTCTTTTCTTCCGCAGATAAACAGATAGCCTTTATCGTCGAGATAGCCCATGTCCTTTGTGTAGTACCAGCCGTCTCTTATCACGTTCTGCGTCTGCTCCGGACGGCCGAAATACTCCTTCATCATGCCGGGCCCCTTTGCGAGGATCTCACCGACTACGCCGACGGGGCATTCTTTGCCTTCCTCGTCAACGATCTTTACATCCGCGCCGAAAATGGGGCGGCCTACGGATTTAAGGTGCGCTCCGTCGTCTATGAAATGCTCCTCCGGCAGCAGCACCGTGACTACGCTTGCCATCTCCGTCATGCCGTAAGCCTGATAGAAACGGCAGTCGAGCTTGCTCATCGCGCGGGCAAGAAGGTCGGGAGATATCGGGCAGGTCGAATAATTTATCACTTTAAGATTGCTCAAATCATAATTGCCGCGCTCCTGGGCGTCGAGGATGCTTTTGAGAACGATGGGAACAACGCCTATGGCGTTTACCTTCTCGGACTCGAGAGTGCGCATGTAGTCATCGACCGAAAAGCATGATTTTATGATGAGCTTTCCGCCGGTGCTCAGGACCATGTACGCGCCCATGCCCGCGGAGTGGAACATCTGCGACACGAACTGATACACCTGACCCGGCACATAATGAAACGACATAAGCGTGCTTTCAAGCTCGCGGAGTATGGATCCGTGAGTGTAGACAACGCACTTGGGAACGCCTGTCGTTCCGCTTGTATGCATATGAAACGCGGGATCGTCGCCGCTCACCTCGACCTCGACCGCCTCGTCGGAATACTCCTGCGTCATGGCATATATCGGCGACTCTTCCTCGTTTACGCGCAGATCGAAGCACTGTATCCTGCCTTCGAAGTACTCGTACATCTCTTTTGCCCATTCTTCGGTCTCGGGGCGGTAGAAGGTCCACTTTACATTATTAAGTTCAAAAAGATACTTCATCTCCTTGGGTGAAAGCCTCCAGCTGAACTTGACCGAGATCGCCCCGAGCTTGAGGATCGCCATATCCGCGATCATAAACTCAATGGAGTTTCTTGAAACCACAGCCACCGTGCTCCCCTTCGTCACGCCGTTTGCGCGGAGCATGTTGGCTGTTTTATTTATCAGCCTTCCGAGTTCACCGTATGTAATTCTCCACTTGCAGCACACCATCGCCTCTTCATCGGGATAGTCCGCTATTGCCTGATCCATGATCTGCCCAAAGCCGGTCGCTTTCGGGAATGTGACTTGCGCGTTATTTCTGTCCATATAGCAGCTCTCCTTTCACTCTATACAGCGTTTATACAGTTTCGGCCACCTGTCTATATACATGCATGTTAATTTGCTGTCATTCATGATATATGGAACGCAAAAATGGGTCATCGTTAACAATGCTAAAAATCCGTAAATTCAAAAAGCGATTTTTCGGGCAAAATAAACAGTACCCATTGGGGAGCTGGTTGTTTTGCCCGAAAGAAGTTTGGAGAATAAAATGTTATTTTGTAGACAATGACCTAAGAATTTTCACTTGATATCGTTATAATTGTAACAGTGATATGTGACAGATTGGTCGTTTTTGTCTATACCCCGCGTATTTTGTACATTTAATACATATTGTAGACAATAACCATATACGGCGCCAAAAATGTGCACATTAACCACCCCGCAAAAAACCATTTCAAAAACTTTGGCGAAAACAGAAAAAATTTCTGAGTTTTTTAAAAAATTCGTTTGATTTTTTATTTTAAGGTCAGACGAAAATTAAAAAATATAAAACAAATTTTTTAAACGGAGGACGAAACAATGAAAAAACCCCTTGAAGGCCTGTTCGTTGTGGAAATGACATCCTACTGGGCCGCCACCACCACCGCACGTTTCCTGCGCGCTATGGGTGCTCGTGTTGTAAAAATTGAGACACCTCCCATCGGCGACGCCTGCCGCTACTACGGCAGATCCATGGGCATGCCCATCACCCCTGAAGAGAACCCCATCCACGACATCTTCAACGGCGGCAAAGAGTGCATTGCCCTCGACCTGAAGAAGAAAGAGAACCTTCAGATCGTTTACAACATGCTGGAGAAGGCGGACATGTTCGTCACCAGCACCCGCACCTCCGGTCTTAAGAAGCTGGGTCTGGACTGGGAAACCCTGCACGAGAAGTATCCCAAGCTCGTTATGGGGCAGGTAACCGGCTACGGCAACAAGGGACCTCTGGTGAGCCGTCCCGGCATCGACGCCATCGCATACTTCGGCGCAAACGGCGTTGTCCTTGATACCCGCACCGATCCCGACAGCCCCCCGATCTACCCCACCGGCGGCATGGGCGATACGACGACCGGCATTACTCTTCTCGCAGGTCTTCTGGCTGCTCTTTATGTTGCCCGTGACACCGGCGTAGGCGACTATGTAATGACTTCGCTGTACGGCACCGGCAACTACACCACCGCAGGCTTTGCAACAAACTGCAACTACGGCTATCAGTGGCCCAGAGAAGCTCACACCATGAGTCCCATGGGTCAGGGCTACAAGTGCAAGGACGGCAAGTTCATATATGTATTCGTCAACGAGTACGACAAGTGCTGGCCGGTATTTGCAAAGGCGCTCGGCATTCCCGAAGAGATCGCGACCAACGAGAGATTCCGCACAAAGGAAGCAACCACCATCATCGCAAACAGATCCGAGCTGGTTGACATCATCAGAGAATATGCGCTCAAGAAGGACGCCCAGGAAATTCTCGATGTTCTCGTAGAGGGCGACGTTCCCAGCTGCATCCTCAACCAGTACAAGGACCGCTTTGAGGGCGAATGGCTCGAGCAGTCTCTGGCAAACGGCTATCTGGCTCCTCACACCTACGAATCCGGCAAGACCGCATATCTTGCACAGATGCCCATCTACTTCGAAAGCCTCGGCGTTCAGGACTACTACGAGCGTCATCGCAAGCTCGGCGAGGACAACGAAGCTATCATCAAGGAATTCGGCGAATAATACTTCGGCAGAATAAGTGATTCACGAAAAACAGATTCATACTGCTGCGCTTGGTCAGTTTTTTTCGTTAAATAACGTTATATTGCTAAGAACTCGACAAAGTTGTTGTTTGATTAAAGTTTTCGAAGTATAATATGGCAAGATGTGACAAACGTTTTTCTCACGGGTCATAAGGATATTCAAAGAATCGGAGGTATTGATGGTGAAACTCCACATCGATTTGATCGCGGAATCTTTATCAATTTACGGGAGCAAGGTTAATATTGTTGATACGGAAGTGACCGAGTTCAAGGGCTTCAAGCTTCTGTCTCCCAATATTCAGACGCTGCGCAAGGACATTCTTTATGTGTGCGAGCCCAGCGCTCTGTACAGATTGAAAAAGAGTCAGATCAGGGGCGCCTGCTTTGTATGCAGGGCGCAGGCTCATGTGTTTGAAAAATACAAGGCGTACATCAATGCCATCGTTGTGGATTTTGATACGAACACCAACGATATCGCAAATCATCTGGCCGATCTGTTTTCATCCATGAATGATTACAAGACCAGATTGCAGCATGCGGTGCTTTTGCAGAAGGGATATCAGCCGCTTTTTGATATCGCAAAAGAAATGTTCCCCGGCTGCACGATATTGATGGTCGATTCGGGCTACAACATTGTTTGCAGCGCGAACACCGACTTTGAAAACGATATCCTGCCCGGCGCCGATCCGGACGCGGTTGAACATATCAAGAGACTTGTCAAGCTCGGCTTTTATGACAAAACCGAGCTTGACCAGATGGCGGAGCACGGCTACTACAATCAGGGAGATAAATATCTCAATCCTGTTATATCGCTCCCGCCGAACGTATGCGGCTGCCCCCTGATCGTCCGCTCGTATCACGAAAGCAGCACATTCTTTGCTTTTGTCACCTGCTATTACTATTACTCAAATCCCACACTTGTACAGCAGAGAATGTTCAAGCTCCTGTCCGACTCTCTGGATGACTACTTCCAGATCACAGACTATTACGAGCATGTGCGTCCCTTCCATCAGCAGGTAATAGCCGATCTGATAGAGAACGAAAATTCCAGCGAGGACTTTTATCGGGACCGCTGCCTGAGATTACACCTGCCGCAGGCCGGCGACTTCAGACTGGGACTTATCTATGTCTCGCCGTCCAACTCCGTCAGAGCCAGCCACTGCGCCCTTCAGCTCAAGGCATGGTGCGCGGTCAAGAATTACGGCGTCTTTCAGTACGGCTCAACGGTAATACTTCTCATGGTCGATTGGGACAGCTACTCGGTCAGGGAAACCGTTGACGCGGATAAAAACTGGCAGATGCTTTCCGACACTCTGCGCGACATCGGCGCGTACATGGGAATAAGCCTGTCGTTCAAGCACATCTCGGGACTTTCCAACGCCTATCATCAGGCCGCGGAGGCAGCAAAGCAGGGTCACAAATCGAATATGGACGAGACCTTGCATTTCTATTCCAAGTACTATATAGATGAGCTTCTCGACTGCTATGAGAAGTCCTATCCGATAGACAATCTCTGTGTCAATCAGCTGGAAAAGCTGTCCGGTCCCGACCGCGGCGGCTCGAGCGATCTTGAGCTTTTGTATCTGTATCTGTGCTCCGAGCGGAACATCTCGCTGACGGGAAAGAAAATGAACATGCACCGCAACAGCGTAATTTACAGGCTTCAGCGCATCAACGACAGTCTGAACCTTGATCTGGGCGACCCCGACGTCAGATTCAGACTGATGCTGGCCTTCAAGGTGCTCAGCAGGAAGAATATTCTGAACATTTCAAATCGTGATAATACCGAGCCTTCAAGCATAGTTCATATCGAATAAACCTTGAATCGGCTCAAGCTTATTCTGAAAAACGATATTATCCGCACAAGTAATTTAAAAACCTATCACAAATGAGAAAAAAGGAGGATCTCTTATGTCTAAGGATGTAAGAAAGAAATTGCTCTTTGTTCTGCTGGCGATCGCAGTAATGCTAGTTATTGGATTTGTCCCCGCAGAAACAGAAGCCATGTCCCGCACCGCATGGCAGTATCTCGGTATATTCGGTCTGATGCTGGTACTTCTCATCACGGCCGCTCTTCCCGACTGGGCAACATGTCTTGCCGTGCTCGCACTTCTCGTAGTATTCAAGATCGGCACTGTAAGCGAGGTTATGTCTCAGTTCGGTTCGAGCACCGTATGGCTGGTAATAGGCATCTTCACCTTGTCGATCGGTCTGAATAACAGCGGCTTCCTTAAGAGAATCGCTCTTTGGATCGTAACCAAGTTCCCCGGAACTTACAGAGGTCAGGTCACCGCAATGTTCGTTTCCGGCCTTATCACCGCTCCGCTGATCCCCAGCTCGCTGGCAAAGACCGGCGTTCTGTCCCCCCTCACCGCACAGGTCAGCGAGGCAAGCGGCATCGAGCCCAGCAGCAAGCCCGCGCTCGGCATCTGGACGGCATGCTTTATGCCTACATACTACTTCGGCTGCGCCTTCATGTCCGGCTCGGCATACGTTGCACTGATGATCGGCTTCATGGGCGGCATGGAGTTCACCTGGGGCAGCTGGTTCTCCGCACTCTGGCCCTGGCTCGTGGTCAGCATCGTTCTCACCTATCTCTTCTGCTCCGTGATCTGCAAGCCCAAGCAGACGACCGCAACCTTCTCGACCGAGTTCATCAAAGAGCAGTACAAGGCTCTCGGACCCATGAGCAAGAAGGAAAAGCAGGGCATCGTCATTCTCCTTGTCTGCCTCATTCTCTGGCTGACTCAGTCTGTCCATAAGATCGACGCCGGCATGGTAGCTCTTCTCGGCTCCGCCGCAATGGCATTCTGCGGACTGATCACCACTCCCGACCTTTGCGCAAAGGGTCAGTGGAACCTGATCATCTTCATCGGCGCTCTCCTCGGATTCTCCAGCTTCATGTCCTCCACCGGTGCAAGCACCTGGATCGCAGGACTGCTCGGACCGATCATCAGCCCGATCATCTCCAGCCCCTACATCTTTGTTCCCTGCCTGTGCATCATCACCTTTTTGCTCCGTCACGTTATCGTTTCGCAGCTGTGCTGCCTGGCAATCATGCTTGCGATCTTCGGACCGCTGCTCCCCGACGCGGGCATCAGCATGTTCGTTCTCGTCCTTGTCGAGTACATGTCCGGCATGATCTGGAACACCGCCTACATGAACCCCGTAAACGTTGCGGCCATCAAGATGGCAGGCGGCAAGTATGTCACCTTCGAGGATTCCAGAAAGACCAACTTCCTCTACATGGCATGCTGCCTGATCGGCTTTACCCTCAGCGTCCCCGTGTGGCAGGCTCTCGGCCTCTGCTGATAAAGAACAAAAATCTGTGGATCGGGAGCAATCCCGATCCACAGAAGCCAAAATACCCAATGTCGTTATTATGGAGGCAAATCAATGGGAAACAACTATGTTGTCGGTATTGACAGCGGAAGTCAGAATTCAAAGGCTGTTGCATTATTAAACGGAGAAATCGTTGCAACCGCAATCGTTGCAACCGAATTTGACGCAAAGTGCGCAGCGGAAAAGGCGATCAACGAGCTGCTGGACAAGCTCGGTATCGGAAAAGACAGCGTTCAGAAGATAGCGGCAACGGGTACCGGACGCAATCTGATCGACTTTGCGGATATGCACGTCAACGAAGTGATTTCCGCGGCAAAGGGCGCCAGATCGCAGTCCGACAAGATCAACATGGTCCTTGACATGGGCGCCGAAACATCGAGAGTACTCGCGCTTGATGAACACGGAGCAGCCAAGAACTACGTTGTCAACGACCGCTGCGCATCGGGCGCAGGCACCTTCATCGAGACGGTTGCCAGGGCGCTTCAGATACAGCCTGAGGAGATGGGCGATATAGCATTGAAGGCCGATAAGGACATCATGCTCAAAGCCCAGTGCGTTGTATTTGTCGAATCCGAGGTCATATCACTTATACATCAAAAAGAAACAAGAGAGAACATTGCAAACGGCGTACACAACGGTATAGGCAACAGAATATGCTCGATGTTCCGCAGTCTCGGAATAAGAGACGGTGTTGCGTTTATCGGCGGCCCGAGTCTGAACAAGGGTCTCGTCGCATCGCTCAGCAAGGAATTGGGACAGCAGGTCATCGTCCCCGACCTGTCCGTTTTCCTCAGTGCGGCCGGTGCAGCTCTCGCAGCAAGTGAGGCGGTGGAAAGAAATGCTTGAAAAGAAACCCGAATATTGGCGTTGGGAAGAGTCCCGCTGGACAAATCCCGAGATCAGCGACCCCAAAAGCGGAGAGATCATTACCGCCGGAGTAGATATCGGCTCAACCAGTACGCAGGCAGTCATCCTTGTTGACGGCGAGCTGTATGCTTACTCGAACATGCGCACCGGCTCCGACAGCCCCGAAAGCGCCAATCAGGCGATGGCATGGGCTCTTGAAGGAACCGGTCTGGAACTGAAGGATATCAAGTATTCTATCGGCACCGGCTACGGACGCGTAAACGTCCCCTTTGCCGACAAATGCATCACCGAGATCACCTGCCACGCCAGAGGCGCAAACAGGATCTTCGGACCTTCCGTTCGCACTATACTTGATATGGGCGGTCAGGACTGTAAGGCGATCCATTGTGACGAGAAGGGCAAGGTCACTTCTTTCATGATGAACGATAAGTGCGCAGCGGGCACGGGACGCGGTATGGAAGCTATCGCAAACCTTCTGGGCGTAAATATCGGCGATATCGGCGACATGTCCTTTGACGTGGATGAGGAGCCCGATCCCGTATCCAGTATGTGCGTCGTATTTGCCAAGGTCGAGGTCGCAAACCTTATGAGAAGCGGCTGGACCAAGCAGATGGTTCTCGCGGCTTACTGCCACGCAATGGCAAAGCGCGTAGCAAGCCTTCTTACCCGCAACGGCATGGAAGCCGAATTTGCGATAACAGGCGGAATAGCAAAGAACAAGGGAGTTGTCAAACGTCTTGAGCGTATTCTCAACGTAAAGGCTCTTGAGTCTCAGAACTATGACTCCCAGATCGCAGGCGCTCTCGGCGCCGCGCTTATAGCGAGAGATATGTATATCAAAAAAGTGAAAAAAATGGGATAAGGCGGTTTACGAATATGATAGCAAATTACGGCTATGAAGATGCATCCGGAAATTACTACATAAGAATAAACACTGATATCTGCGAAGATTGCGCAGATTACGCCTGCATTACGGCATGCCCCGAAAAGATCCTGTGCATCGAAGAAGATGACTTTGAAAATGAGATCGCATCCGTAAAAGAGGATTCGAGAAACAGTCTGAAGTTTATCTGTGCAGCGTGCAAAGGCTCTGCCGGAAGCGGCTGCGAGCCGCCCTGCATCAAGGCATGCTCCAAAAAGGCAATAGATCATTCATGGTAAAAATAAATATAAAAACTCAATGTATGGAGGCGATTACTATCAACACCGAAAAATTGTTTGACCTTGATAACATCAATTCTTTTGCGAAAGAATGGAAAGAAGCGGCAATAGGCAATAAGGTTCTTGCATACTACTGCAGCCACATGCCCGAAGAGATCCTTTATGCCGCCGACATTCTGCCCTACCGTCTGAGCGGTACCGGCGTAACCGACGACAGCCAGGCAGAGACCTACCTGAGCCCCTTCTCATGCAGCTTCTGCAGAGCATGCTTCCAGAAGTTCCTCAACGGCTCTTACGACTTCCTCGACGGCTTTGTTGCGTCCGACGGCTGCCTTCAGCCCCAGCGCGTATTTGACAACTGGAAGTTCTACGTCCGCAAGGAAGATCAGTTCGTCCACCAGTTCAACGCTCCCCGCGTATATGACGAGTCCGCTCTCGGCATGTACCGCAGAGAGATGCTCGATCTCAAAAACGCAGTTGAGAGATTCGGCAACTATGTAACCAACGAAAAGCTCATCAACGCGATCAAGGTCTACAACGAGACCCGCCGCCTCATCCGTGAGCTTTATGAGCTGCGCAAGGCCGACGCACCCAAGGTCACCGGCGAAGAGTGCCTGCGCATAACTCTCGCATCCATGGCAATGCGTAAGGATACCTTCAACGAACTGCTTGCACAGTTTATTGAGGAAGCAAAGCAGCGCGAGCCCATCACCGACTACCGCGCACGTCTTATGCTTATCGGCAGCTCCTGCGATATCCCCACATATCTGAAGATATTCGAGGACAAGGGCGGTCTGTTTGTCGCCGACGCGAACTGCTACGGCAGCCGTTATCTGTACGAAGACGTCGAGATCGACGAGAAGGATCCTCTTGCAGGTCTTGCACGCTCTTATCTCAAGCGCCCCGTATGCCCCCGCATGCTCAACATCCACGACGACATTCTCAAGAACATCCTGGATACCGCAAAAGAGTTCAAAGTCGACGGTGTTGTATACACGAAGATGAAAAACTGCGACCTTTGGGGCGGTGAATCCATCTTTATCGACGACAAGATCCGCGAAGCCGGTCTCGGTCTTCTCATCCTCGACCGCGAGGAGATCGTCGCCAACGCCGGTCAGGTTGGCATCAGAGCAGAAGCATTTGTTGAAATGATTGAAACTGGAGGACTTGAATAATGGACGAAAAGAGAGACCTTTTAAAACAGCTTTCCGACCAGAGCGATGCTATTATCAAGCATTCCGACTCGAAGAACCCCGAAAAGACCTGGATGTACCGCGTTACTCAGGGCTTCTGGAACGAGCTTTATCAGGCAAGAGAAACCGGCCGTCCGATAATCCTCTGCTCCCCCAACGTCCCGCAGGAGATGATCTACAGCCTCGGCGCGGTTCCCCTGCCCGTTGACGCACTTCCCACCCGTCTTGCTTCCAGCAAGGACGCATGGCGCTACATCGATATCTCCGAGCAGTATGTTCCCACCACCGTCTGCTCCATCAACAAGGTAAACTTCGGCACTGTTTTCTCCGGCGACCTCGGCTTTATCCCCGCGGCAATGGTATATTGCTCTCTCCCTTGCGACTCTTCCAGAAGCACCTACCCCGCAATGGCAGAGTACCTCAACAAGACCTACGGCGTTCCCTACTTTGTGGTTGATACTCCCTACCGCAAGGACGATGTCGGCTTCAGATACACCGCAAACAACCTCAAGCGCGCATACCAGTTCCTGCTCAAGGTTCTCAAGAAAGAGCACGATCCCGACGCTCTTGCAAAGTATCTCACCAATTCCAACAAGACCGAAGAGCTCATGTGCCTCATCGGCAACATGCGCAAGCAGGTTCCCTGCCCGCAGGGCGGACGCCTTCTCGTTCTCAACGGCATGGTCACCTGCTGCATGGGCAGCCAGTACATGCTCGATTATGTTCAGAAACAGTATGAAGAGACAAAGAAGCTCTTCGACGCAAAGAAGAGTTGCCTAAAGAGCGGCGTAGAGAAGTACCGTGTGCTGTGGATGCAGAACATGATGTGGAATAACGCAGGTATCATGGACTGGATGGAAAAGGAATTCAACGCATGCTCCGTCATGAACGGCTTCCCCTTCCTTGGCAGAGATCAGATCGAAGATGTTTACGATGACGAACAGATCTGGTTCGGTCTCGCAAAGCGTTGCCTTGGCTCCCCGATGGTACACTCTGTCTGCGGTCCGTCCGAGGCATATGTTAAGGGCATTGAGAACATCATGAACGACTATACCATCGATATCGGAATTTACGCAGGTCATGTCGGCTGCAAGCACGCATGGGCGGCAGGCCGCATGGTTACCGACGTCATGGAGAAGAAGTACGGCACCCCCGTACTTACCTTCGACCTTGACTCCGGCGATATCCGCTACAAGTCCACCGATGAGATCAAAGCGACCATCACCGACTTCATGGAAACTCTTGCGGCGCGCGGCTATGATCCCGCCGCTGAAAGGGCAAAACTTCTGAAATAAGCGTAAAGCTTGGGAGGCACAGCATTGAGCAAGATTAAATCAATTGCAATAACAGGCAAAGGCGGCACCGGCAAGACCATGGTTGCCACCATGATGATAAAGGAACTCAAAAAGAGCTTTAAGGGCAAGCTGCTTGTAATTGACGCCGACTCGGCAATGAGCCTGCCTTATACTCTCAATATTCCCGTAACCAAGAAGACGGTCAGCCAGCTTCGTGCCGACATAACCGGACCGGGAATGGTCAAAGATCAGGGAATCGATGTTTGGATGGAAAGCGTTGTCATGCACGCAGACGGTTTGGATATGGTCGTGATGGGCAGGCCCGAAGCCCCCGGATGCTTCTGCTCGGTCAACGATCTTCTGAAATATGCGATAGGCAACCTCTCCGAAAAATACGACCTTGTCATCATTGACGGTGAGGCAGGACCCGAACAGCTCAATCGCCGCGTTATGTCCAGCATAGATATGCTTCTGGTCGTCTCGGACATGTCCGCAAGAAGTCTTGAGACCGCCTGCGGCATCATGGATGTTGCAAAGCGCGGAGAGGACGATATACGCATCGGCAAGAGCTGTCTCGTACTCAACAGAGTCAAGGAGGACAATCCCAAGGACGAGCTTCTTGAGAAAGCCAATGTCGAGGTTATTGCCCGATTCCCCGAGGATCCCGTTCTCAACAAATTTGACAGAGAGGGACGCTCGCTGCTTGAGCTTCCTGATGAATCCGGCTGTGTCCAAGAGGCGCGCAGACTCGTTGAAGAAATTCTCGCGTAACAGCCGGTGATTTCCGGATAATCGAAGGGAGCGCATCGCTATGCTTAAGGATCTCAAGGTAGTGGATCTGACCTCGAATATAGCAGGCCCCGGTGCCGCGGCAATGCTCGCAGACTACGGAGCCGAGGTTATTCATATTGAGAAACCCGGTCTCGGTGACGACTGCCGCCACTTTTACCCGCTGTATAACGGCACATGCGTTACGCATTGCTGGGTAAACAGAGGCAAAAAGTCGGTCGCTATGGATCTGAAGGATCCGAAAGCGGCGGAGATCGTAAAATCAATGGTCAAAGACGCCGACGTCTTTATTGAAAGCTTCAGGCCCGGCGTCATCCAAAGGCTTGGCCTTAGCTATGATGTGCTCTCGAAAATAAATCCACGGCTGATCTATTGCAGCGTTTCGGCTTTCGGTCAGCACGGACCGTTTTCCGCAAAGGCGGGATATGACATAGTCGCCCAGGCTTACTCCGGTTTGATCTATTACACCGGAGAAGCCGACGGAGACCCCATGAAGGTCGGCTTTTCCGTTGCCGATTATATGTGCGCATCAAACACATATGCCGCTGTCATGACCGCGCTTTACTCCAGAGAAAAAACCGGCAAGGGCATGTTCATTGACGTTCCTCTGTCAAGAGGCGTTCTGAATATGAACTCGGCAATGAGCATCTCCCTTGATCCTCCCGGCCCCGGACGGCATCGCGCCGGCAATCACGATTTTAACCTCAATCCTTTCGGACTTTTCAAAAGAAAGGACGGAGACTTCGTCGCCATCGGCGCAATAAACGTAAACCTCTGGAAAAAGCTTTGCATGGCCATGGGCCGCGAAGACCTCGCCAACGACCCCAGATACATTACAAACGATCTCAGATGCATAAACCGCGATAATCTCACCCGGATCATCGAGGACTGGCTGGATTCGTTTGAAACGGCTGACGAGGCATGCCGGGTGCTTGACAGCTTCGGCGTTCCCAACAGCAAGGTCTACTCACAGCAGGATATCCTCAAAGACCGGCATGCATGGGAGTGCGGATGGCTCCGGAAGGTGCCTCTGCCGGAGAGCATGAAAGGTCCTTCGGAGGAGATCGTGCTCGCGGTGGGTATTGCGGATTATTCGGGCTTCAAGCCAGAGTATAAGTCCGCGCCGGACCTCGGGCAGCATACGGAGGAGATCCTGCGCGATTACGGCTTATCGGATGACGAAATTCACAGCTGCATAGATTCGTGGAACAAAAGCAACAAACTTTAAATTAATAATAACGATAGGAGAAAAACAATGATTAAGACCAGACTTACCGAGCTTGTCGGCATCAAGTACCCCATCATTCAGGCAGGCATGGGTCCCTACCCCGTAACCAGCCTCTGCATTGCAGCGGCAAACGCAGGCTGCCTCGGCCTCTGCTCAACCTTCGCAACCGCATCCCGCGAGACCAACAAGGTCGTTTTCGACGACTTCTGCAAGCAGGCACACGCAGATCCCTCCGATGACGACGTTACCATCTTCAAGAAGATGTTCACCCGCGTTTTCGAGGAAACCAAGGAATCCGACGGTATCTTCGGCGCAAACGTAATGGTATCGGCAGAGCTTCGTCAGAACGCCGCCAACGTCATGAAGGCAATCAAGGAGCTGCGCGAGGATCCCGAGATGGCACGCAGATTCAAGGTCCTCGTCACCACCGCGGGCGACCCGATGCCCTGGTCGAACTTCGTAAAAGAGCAGGGCATGATCTGGATGCACGTATTCCCCGGCGTCCGCACCGCTGCCCGCTGCAAGAAGGCCGGCGTTCAGGTTCTTATCGCTTCCGGTCACGAGGGCGGCATGCACACCGCATGGCAGCCTGTCCACAGCCTCACCCTCCTTCCCGACATCGTTGAGAAGTTCTCCGACGAGAACACCCTCGTCTGCGGCGCAGGCGGCTTCTGCGACGGCAAGAGCATGGCAGCCGCATTCGCAATGGGCGCAGACGGCGTTCAGATGGGCACCCGCTTCCTCGCAACCGAGGAATCCGACTTCTGCGATCTGTGGAAGAAGATGGTCATTGACTGCCAGGACGGCGGCACTCTGGTTGCAAGAGGCTTCGTAGGCCCCGCTCGCTGGCTGAGAACCGACGTTTCCCTCCAGCACGCATACAACACCGCAAAGGACGCTCCCGGCTCCTATGTCGGCGTTCCCGATGACTTCTCCACCATTCCCATGGACCTGCTCACCTTCGAGCGCGTCGGCGTAGCGGCAACCTATGCAGGCGATGTCGAGCACGCAATGGCAGGCGCCGGAGAATGCGCACAGCGTATCACCGACCTGCCCAAGACCGCTGACATGGTCAAGAAGTGTGTCGACGACGCAGAGGAGATCCTCAAGGGCATTTCCGGCAAATATCTTGCATAACAGCTTTTAAAAAAGTCCCCTCGCGGGGACTTTTTTAAATTATTGAAACGCAGATCTGCTGCAACGGCGTTTGCAGCAGATTTGCATTTTGCCCGCAGCAAAGGCAACCACTAGCTAAGTTTGACAGGACGACAAAAGAACAGTATAATAACGTCACATATGAATATGCCTACGATGCCTCGGGGCAGCTCGCAAAGCAGACCTCGACGGCGGCGAGGAGTATAACTATGAGTACGACAGCCTCGGGCGGCTGATCCGCAGCAACGAGTATAACGACGGCACGTTCGAGCAGCGCACGGAGCATATCTACGACGCTTCCAATCGCCTGACGAAGCAAAGCTGGTATAATGCCGGGGGCGTGACAACCATGTCGTACGCCTACAGCACGACTACCGGCCTGCTCTCAAGCCTGAACGCGACTGTTCAGAACTCGAGCATCCCCGTGACCTACACGTATCAGGGAGCGAATCAGCTGCGAAGCAAGGCCATCGGCAGCGTCATGACGAAGGCGTATAACTTCGGCACAAGCAGCGGCTACAGGACGGCGCTGCCGAACTACGTCAATTACCGCGACTCGTCGGGCAACCTTATCTATGGCGATAATTGCTACTACGACAGCAACGGCCGCCTGGTCAAGATCCTCGATTCGGGCAGCTCAACGACGACCCGCGCAACCTATGGCTACGACCAGCAGGGGCAGCTCACCTCGGCGATGGTCGGCGGAACGAGACATACCTACAGCTACGACACCGCGGGCAACATTCAGAGCAAAAAAGTTGGCAGCACGACGACCAATTATTATACCTACGGCAACAGTGCGTGGCGCGACCTGCTGACGGCGTACGGCGGCAATACGATCACCTACTCCGGCGGAAATCCGACGAAGTATTACGACGGCAGCACGTTCACATGGACGCAGGGGCGCAGACTGGCAACGGCCAAGGTCGGCAGCACGAACATAAGCTATACCTATGATATGGCGGGCGTTCGCAGCAGCAAGACCGTGGGCTCGACGAAGTATGATTTCACGACCCTCAGCGGCCTCGTGACCCGTCAGACGGGCGGCGGCAAGACCATCGACTTCGTCTATGACGAGAACAATCAGCCGCTGGCGATGAAGTACAATAATACGTTGTACTACTACGTCCTCAACGCGCAGGGCGACGTAATTGCACTGGCTGACCAAAACGGCAATCTCATAGCAAAGTACAGCTATGACCCGTGGGGCAAGTTGTTAAGCGTAACGCCGAACGGATGGCTTGATGAGCAGAATGCATATTATCTGGAGGTAGCTGAAGCAAACCCGCTCCGCTATCGCGGCTATTATTATGATGCCGAGACAGGTTTTTACTATCTCCAGTCGCGTTACTACGACCCCGAGATCGGCCGCTTCATAAACGCCGACAGCTACGCCTCAACTGATGCCACCGGCCTGTTGAGCACCAACATGTTCGCATATTGCGAAAACGACCCGGTGAACAGAAGTGACCCAAGCGGCGAACTGTTCGGAACGATTTCTGGACTAATTGTTGGTGGGTTAACTGGGGCTCTTAGTGCATATATTAATGGTGACGACATTTTGGCTGGAACAATAACCGGTGCAGTGAATGGCGGTATTTGTGGCTTAATTGTAGATTCCGGTGTTTTTACTGGAGGAATATCTTTATTGTTATGTGGTGTTACAGGCGTTTTGTGCGAGGCTTCTAATCAGGCCGCAAATGGCAAAACGATTAAAGATATGGATTATATAAGCATTGGCTTAAGTGGTCTGTTCTCTGCAATATCCTGCGGCTGGTCTAACAGCATAGAAAAAGTTATGAAGGAGGCATCCAAAACCGCAACTAATGCAGTGGCAACTATTAGGGGCGTTGGCATTTCACTTGTAGGGATAGGCACATCAAAAACGCATAATGACATTAAGAGTAAGAAGAACAAAAAAATATCAGACGATCAGATGAGACGCTGGGAGCGGATGACGGAATATTACAGACATCAGGTAATCAAGTGAGGTGCATCAGTGAACCCTGTACCCAATAATTCATGTAATAGTGAGCGTTATACTACATATGCGGATACATCTAGAATATACGCAATGTGTATCTTATCAGTTTTCTTCTTGTGCATGATAGCGATGTCAGCTTGGGCGTTCACGGAGGTAGATACTTTCGGGAAAAGAGCGTTTTGGGTTGCTATCGCAGTTGCTGCAGTGTACTCATCTACAAAATTTGTGCTTTTATCATTTCAAGCATACTTTGTGAAGGCAACTTTCGGAAACTATGGTGCTGAGTGCTCTCTACTTGGCAAACCACTTAAGAAGCTGAATTGGGACGAGATTGAGGATATTGTATGTGTAAGGGCTAGGCGTGTCGGGCCATATGGCGGTTGCACAGATACATATTACCTCATGTTTTCCGGACACATACTTACAGATGAGGAGAAGTCAAAGTCCATTAAGCTTGCCGGTTTAAAAAATGATATAATAGTTATTAAGTGCACAAATAAGAACGTGAGCAGAATCAGAAGAATTCATAACTTTTCGTACGTCGACGAAAGCGGAACTAAAAATTCTACTTGAGTTTTGCGAAAATCAAATTCGCAGGAGTATATCGCCTGATATGCTCCTGCTTTCCTTTTGCTCGCAAAATACCAGTATGAAAGCGGCGTGAACAATCAGGTACAATAAGTTGCGCAAAAGGGAGCAGTGAAAAAGAAGACGTAGTTTGCAGACTCCGGCTGAATGAAGTCAGCTGGAGTCTACAAACATTTTTGTGCATAAATCTTGATGGTATCTGCTATTCTCAGCCCCCTTCGCTCAATGCTTGAAGCTAAAGCGTTTTGCGGGATACCTCTACCGGCACAGCTGGTAGTTTACGAATCCAATAAAGATAAGAAGGCTGGCAAAACATTGCCAGCCTTTTTGCTTGAGAATATTTAGCTTTATCTTATTGAATACTCATTTTGCAGTTGTGATTGATGTTGTATATGAACGGGTATCTGAGCCGCTGCTGTTCTTCGCAAAGAAGATGACAACGGCGTAGTACTTTTGTCCGGCCACGCCGGCGTAGGGGACAGAGTCGCTGTGGAATGCGGTGTCGGAAATTATAACTCACCGTGGAGAAATGCGGTGTTTCCTCTTGGAGTGTATAGCCCAGAAACCAACGGTAGCAGATATTTGCGCTGATCTCATCCGCCGTCCGCCGCAGAGATGGCAGGCCGTACAGATGCTGGATCAGCACCATTTTGAACAGCACAACAGGGTCCACGCTGGGCCGCCCGGTATCTTCGCTGTACAATGGTTCCACCATTTCATAGAGCCGGTTAAAATCTACTGCTTCATCTATTTTTCGCAACAGATGCCCCTTGGGAACCAAGCTCTCCGTATCGACAATCTCTATGACACCACGATCCATTTTTCCGCGTTCCAGCATCTTTCATCACCCAGAACCATTTTATCATATAAACGCAAAAAAGCCCAGCTGGGCTGGACTTTTTCGACACGCTGAGCCCCGAAAGATATATCTTTCGGTGCTCTCAACGTCTGCGGATTTTCCGTTTAAATTTATCCGAAAAAAAGTAAGCCTACAGCTCAAATAAGCTGTAGGCTTTTGGTGGACGATACAAGACTCGAACTTGTGACCTCCCGCACGTCAAGCGGATGCGCTACCAGCTGCGCCAATCGTCCATTTTCATCGGCAACGGTTATTCTACCCGATGCCGATGGATTTGTCAATACTTTTTTTCAGTTTCTCACATAAACCGTGCATTCGGCGGTTTTTCCGTAGCACGAGAGGACGACCTTCATCGTTCCTGCGCTTACGCCCGTCACGGTGCAGGTGCCGTTTTCGTTGGTCGTCACTGTTGCAACGTTCGGGTCGGTCGATGACCACTGATACTCGGCAGTGACCGTCATCGGGAAGTGCGAGCCTGTGAGCGTTATCGACTGGCCGGCCTGGATCGCAAACTCCGTGCAGGGATTTGCGTAGGGGCTGCTCATCGTGACCGAGGTTATCTCCGGCGTGGGAGTCGGAGTCGGGGTCGGAGTCGGGGTCGGAGTCGGCGCGGCAGAGACATCTGCCGGAGGCGTCGGCATAACCGGAGCATTGGGATTGTCCGCATTATCGAGGCTCACGGTTATCATGACTATGAGCGCCGCTATGATGGCAACGATGAGTATCGCACCGAAAATAAACTGCCATTTGCGATTATCGCCCGCTCTTTTATTCGCAGCCGTGCCTTTGACGGCGCTGGGCGTTGTGCCGGGAGCGCGGCGGCTGTTCTGGACCCTGCGAGTGCTGCACTTGGGACAGCGGCGGCGCATTGCGGAATACTTCTCTCCGCAGCGGCGGCAGGTCACCTGAGGAATCAATGCCATATATGCTCCTCCTTATTGCTTGATATCTTAAATATAATACAATATTATAGCTTTCTCGTCAAGTATCGCACCCGGCAAGCCGGCGGCGGATATACTCGGCGACGTCGTCGGCGGCAATGCCCAGAGCATAGGCCAGCTCGCCGTGCAGCATGCGCTCGGCCGTTTTGAGATACTGCGCATCGACATTGTGGAAGTGCTTTTTCTGATCCTTGAGCGCCTCGCGGCGGCGATACAGCATTCCGGCAAGCTGCATGAGCTGCTTGCGGCTGCCGTTTTTGACGATATCGTCGCAGACCGTTTTGCGCTCGTTATCGCTCGTTATCCAGTCAAGCGGCTCGTTCGCTGCCTCGTCGATAAGCGCGTTTGCCTCGCTGCCCGTCAGCACCGGGCGGAGCTTATTTGCAAGCTTTTCGCTCGCCGTCGGCACATAAACAGTGCTGCCCGGATCGTCGATCGGGCTGAGGACATAGTACTCGCCCTTCGTTTTTCCGAGCTTAAGCATGCTTATCTCCTTGACCGTGCACACTCCCTGCGTTCCATAGACAACCGTTTGACCAACCGCCAGCATTTTTTCGACCTCCAAAAAAATTGCGCCGCTTCATGCGGCACCACAAAAGCTTTTATCCTTAATACATTATTAACATATATTAATATATCACATTTTTAATTTTGTTGCAAGGAAGAAAAAAATAGTATATAATAATCGCTTGTCAACAAACAAAACAAAAGATTGGAGTGTTATTATGAAACGCACTAAGATCGCTCAGATATTTGCCGATGCGGACAGCTTCGGCGGCAAGGAGATAACCGTCTGCGGCTGGGCGCGCACCATTCGCGACATGAAGAATTTCGGCTTTATCGAGCTTAACGACGGCTCGTGCTTCAAGAGCCTGCAGGTCGTGCTCGAGCGCGAGAAGCTCGATAACTACGACGAGCTTGCGCACCAGAACGTCGGCGCGGCGTTCATCGCCAAGGGCGAGCTTGTGCTCACGCCCGACGCAAAGCAGCCGTTTGAGCTGAAGGCGACCGAGGTCACCGTCGAGGGCGCATCCACCCCCGACTATCCGCTTCAGAAAAAGCGCCACAGCGTCGAGTTTTTGCGCACGATCCAGCACCTGAGACCGCGCACGAACCTGTTCTCGGCGACCTTCCGCGTCCGCAGCGTTGCGGCGCAGGCCGTGCACGAATTTTTCCGCAATAACGGCTTTGTATACGTCCACACGCCGATCATCACCGGCTCCGACTGCGAGGGCGCAGGCGAGATGTTCCGCGTTACCACCCTCGACCTGAACGACCTTCCTCTGCGCGAGGACGGCAAGGTCGATGACAGCAAGGATTTCTTCGGCAAGGTCACGAGCCTTACCGTTTCCGGCCAGCTCAACGCCGAAAACTTCGCCATGGCCTTCGGCGATGTTTACACCTTCGGCCCGACCTTCCGCGCCGAGGTATCCTACACTCAACGCCACGCCGCCGAGTTCTGGATGATCGAGCCCGAGATGGCGTTTGCCGACCTTTACGACTACATGGACAACGCCGAAGCGATGGTCAAGTACGTCATAAACACCGTCATCGAGCGCTGCCCACAGGAGATGCAGTTTTTCAACTCCTTCGTGGACAAGGGGCTGCTCGAGCGCCTCGAGAACGTCGTTTCCAACGAGTTCGGCCGCATAAGCTACACCGAGGCAGTCGATATCCTCAAGAAAAGCGGCGAGAAGTTCGACTTCCCCGTTGAATGGGGCATCGATCTGCAAACCGAGCACGAGCGCTACCTGACCGAGAAGGTCTTTAAAAAGCCCATCTTCGTCACCGATTACCCCAAGGATATCAAGGCGTTTTACATGCGCGCAAACGACGACGGCAAGACCGTTGCCGCGGCCGACTGCCTTGTTCCCGGCGTCGGCGAGATCATCGGCGGCTCGCAGCGCGAGGAGCGCCTCGACGTTCTGCTTGCACGCATGAACGAGCTGGGTCTGAACCCCGACGACTACTGGTGGTACCTCGATCTGCGCCGCTACGGCTCCTGCCGACACGCAGGCTACGGTCTGGGCTTCGAGCGTCTGGTCATGTACCTCACCGGCGTTTCCAACATCCGAGACGTCGAGCTTCATCCCCGCACCACCGGCAACGCTGATTTTTAGTGGCGCTTTTTAGAGGCGCCTTACCGCAGCTACGGATACGCATATTGCGGTTGCCCGGTTCGAGGGCGCGGAGGAAACCGTGTGGCTTTGCCGCAGCCGAGAGCTGAGAGCAGTTGGCTGAGAGCCATTGTGTGCGCAAGCGCACGGATTTAGTTGCGCATTGAGGCTGATGCCGATACAGTTCTTGCGTCAGCCCGACCGGGAACGACAGCACAGACCATAAGGAAAGGGTGGCCTTTGGCCGCCCTTTTGATTTTTATTTTAATGCCGGCTAAGCCGGAGCATGCGGAACGGGCAAGCCCGTTCCCTACATGATTGCGGTGCAAAATTCATCAGCGCACTTGCGTTACGCGAGGCAATTACGGTTTTCTCCATTGTTTCGAACCGGGTTCACGCAAAAACCGTATCGGTAGGTGCCTCAATTCGCCACTAAAAAACCTTGACGAAAGTGGGGTTTTGGTGCATTATATAATGTAAGTATTTATTACTGAAAGGATCGGAACATGCTTTTTGCGATCATTGCCGCGGTGATACTCATTGCGGATCAGTGGCTGAAATATTGGGTCACGGTAAATATAACGCTCTCGACCGGCTCGCAGGAGCTGATCCCGGGCGTGGTGAAGCTTGTTAATATCCACAACTCCGGCGCGGCGTTCGGCCTGCTTGACAATGTTGACTATGCGCGCTGGATATTCCTCGCGGTGACGGCGGTGTTCGTCGTTGTGATCGCCGTGCTGCTGGTCAAGCGCGTTTTCGACTCGCGCTTTGCGGTGTGGTGCGAAGTGCTGTTTCTCACCGGTGCGCTCGGCAACTGCATCGACCGTGTTTTCCTCGGCTATGTTGTGGACATGTTCAAGCTCGAGTTTGTCAACTTCGCGGTGTTCAACATCGCCGACGCGGTTCTGGTCGTGTCGTGCCTGATGTTCGTGATATATGTTTTCTTCGGCTCGCGCGGCGACGATGACGAGGACGACGAGCCTATAAAGGTCCGGCCCATGCAGCGCAGCGCGACGGCAGACCCCGTTGACGATTTTGCCGACATTTTCGGCATAAGCACCAAGGCCGCCGAGCAGCCCAAGGAGGCTCAGCCGCTCAAGCCCGAGGAGAGCAAGCTTCCGCCGACGCACGATGCGTTCTGGGACGATTTCGGCCCTGCGCAGCGCACGGCCGCGCCGAAGCCTGCCGAAAAAGTGCCGGAGAAGCAGCCAAAGTCCGCGGCCGACACCGGCGAGGACTTCAGCGTTGAGGATATTCTGGCCGAGTTTAAGGATCTGTAATGGATTATTTGGACGATAACATCATAACGATAACAGCACAGGAGAGCGCCGAACGTATCGACGCTCTCCTTGCGCGCTGTGTGCCGGAGCTTACGCGCAGCGCCGCCGCGCGGCTGATCGAGGACGGAGCGGTGACTGTCGGCGGACGCACGGTCAGGAAAAACTACAAGTGCGCGCCCGGCGACGAGATAAGCCTTATCATGCCCGAGGCCGCCGACTGCGAGCTGAGGCCGCAGGACATTCCCATCGACGTCGTGTACGAGGATGACGATCTGCTGGTCGTCAACAAGGCGCGCGGCATGGTAGTCCACCCTGCCCCCGGTCACCCGGACGGCACGCTTGTGAATGCGCTGATGTTCCGCTGCGGCGACTCGCTGTCCGGCATCGGCGGCGAGAAGCGCCCCGGCATCGTCCACCGCATCGACAAGGACACATCGGGACTGCTGATAGTCGCGAAAAACGATTTTGCGCATCTGGCGCTGTCGGCTCAGCTTGCCGACCGCAGCCTGTCGCGCGTGTACGAGGCCGTCGTGCGCGGCGGCATGCGCGAGGATTCGGGCACGGTTAACGCGCCCATCGGCCGGCATCCGACCGACCGCAAGAAAATGGCCGTCACGCAGAAGGGCTCGCGCAGCGCGGTCACGCACTGGGAGGTCATCGCGCGCTATCGCGGCTACACGCACATCCGCTGCCGGCTCGAGACCGGCCGCACGCATCAGATCCGCGTCCACATGGCGCACATCGGGCATCCCCTGCTCGGCGACGCGCTTTACGGCGCGCCCTCGCCCGATAAGGGGCTTAGCGGCCAGTGTCTGCACGCGCGCGAGCTGAAATTCATCCATCCGCGCACCGGCGAGCATGTCGTCGTCTCCACCGATCTGCCCGAGTACTTCACATCCATCCTCCACCGCCTTTGTTTAGAGGCGAATTGACGCAGTCACCAATACGGTGATTGCCGGTACCCGGTTCGAAATATTGGCGAAAACCGTGACTGCTACGCAACCCGGTAGTACAAGCTGAGTTTTTTGCCGCACCACCTTTTGTCTTCCCCTTGAGGGGAAGGCAAAAAAGAGGGGCGGTCTGCGACCGCCCCAATGAATAATGAATGATGAATAGTGAATATTGAATAATTATGGTGTGCAGCCTTTGGCTGCACTTTTTTAATAGCGCCTTTGCGCTGTTGCCGATACGGTTGCTGCGTCAGCCCGACCGGTGAGTGCAGGTAAAACCGTGACACACGGAACGGGCAAGCCCGTTCCCTACAGGGGGTGCGGTGCAAAACTCAGCAACGCACTACCGGGTTGCGTAGCAGTCACGGTTTTTGCCAATGTCTCGACACCGGGCGACCGCAATATGCGTATCCGTAGGTGCCGTAATTCGCCTCTAAAAATGCGCCTCTAAAAAAGCTTTCTGTATTCCGTCGGCAAGCTGCCGACGGATTTTTTAAACTCTGCGGAGAATTTGCTCTGATTTTCGTAGCCCACGCGCTCGGCGATCTCGGCAATGCTCAGCCCCGTTTCGCGCAGAAGCTTTGAGGCAAGCTCCATGCGGTGCTCTTTTATGTGCGCGGCAAGCGACTTGCCGTAGACGGCCTTGAACATCTCCTTGAGCGACGAAGGATTTATCAAAAATCTCCGCGACAGCTCCTCGATCGTGTAGCGCCGGTCGAGATTTTCCGTCAGAAGATCGTGCACGCGGCGTATGGTGTCGAGCTGCTCGGCGGAGTATCTGCCCTCGCCGCCGGTTGCGGCGTCAAGCTCCGGCAGCTCCGGTACGCTTTGAATATCGCCGTCGTGCTCTTCGGGGCAGGATATCTCCATCGTCTTTTCTATCATAATATGCAATAGCCTCACCTGCTCGGTCGCAGCGGCCTTGTAGTAGACCTCCTTACCGTCGCGGCGGCTTACTATAAGCCCCGAATCCCTGAGCTGGCGCAGATGATGCGACACGGCCGGGCTTGTCATGCCCGTCAGCAGCGATATATTGACAACGCACTGCTCGCAGTGGCACAAAAGCCAGAATATCCTCACGCGGCTTGAATCGGCAAGCAGCTTGAATATGTCCGACACCGTGCGGAAGCTCTCGGTTTTCGCGACGTTATCGCGCAGATGCTCGCTTATCTCCGCGCCGTGATCGTGCAGAACAGCTTCGTTTTCCATCGTCGTTACTCCATTCGGAAATGATTTAAGCCCATTTAGAAGTTCATTGCCGCGCGGCATTGACTTTTCGGCTCGGACTTATTATACTGCAAGCATAACGATTAAACAACTACTTAATTGTTGAATTAAATTTGTATAGGAGAAATCATCATGAAAAAGACCTACAAGATCGAAGTAGACTGCGCAAACTGTGCAAATCTCATGGAAGAGGCAGCCGGCAAGACCGAGGGCGTCGAGAAGGCCGCAGTCAATTTCATGACCCAGAAGATGACCCTTGAGTTTGCAGAGGGCGCGGACATTGACGCCGTTATGAAGAACGTCGTCAAAAATTGCAAAAAGGTCGAGGATGACTGCGAGATCTATCTCTAAGCCGCATAAGTCCGTAAACGCCCTTCATGATGAGGGGCGTATTTTAATCATAAGGGAAAGATGATATTATGAATAAAAAGCAGAAAAAAGTGCTCGTGCGAATATTGATCACAGCCGCACTGCTCGCACTGCTGAATCTGGTGCAGCTTCCGGAGATACCGGCATTGATCCTGTATCTTGCGGCATATCTCATTATCGGCTATGATATTTTGCGCAAGGCCGGCAAGGGCATTTTAAACGGCCGCGTTTTCGACGAGAACTTCCTGATGGCCGTTGCCACGATCGGCGCGGTCGCGCTTGCGATCATAAGCGGCAGCGGCGACTTCAACGAGGCGGTGCTGGTAATGCTGTTTTACCAGGTCGGCGAGCTGTTCCAGAGCTACGCCGTCGGCAAAAGCCGCCGCAGCATTTCCGCGCTTATGGACATCCGCCCCGACTATGCCAATATCGAGGTTGACGGCAAGCTCGAGCAGGTCGATCCCGACGAGGTCGAGGCCGGCAGCGTCATAGTCGTGCAGCCGGGCGAAAAGGTGCCGATCGACGGCGTTGTCATCTCCGGCAGCTCGACCGTAAACACCAGCGCCCTTACCGGCGAGAGCCTGCCGCGCGACATTGCCGAGGGCGACGAGATCATAAGCGGCTGCATAAACCTCAGCGGCCTTATCCGCGTGCGCACGACAAAGCCCTTCGGCGAATCGACCGTGTCGAAGATACTGGAACTTGTTGAAAGCTCCGGCTCGCGCAAATCGCGCTCGGAGCAGTTTATCTCGCGCTTTGCAAGGGTCTACACCCCCATCGTGTGCTACTCGGCGCTTGCGCTTGCGATACTGCCGCCGCTTGTGCGCATCGTGTTCATGGGTCTGGGCGGTGACTGGACCGACTGGATCTATCGCGCGCTGACCTTCCTCATCATAAGCTGCCCCTGCGCACTGGTCATCAGCATTCCGCTGAGCTTCTTCGCAGGTCTGGGCGGCGCGAGCAGCGAGGGCGTTCTGATAAAAGGCTCGAACTATCTGGAGGCTCTGGCACAGACAAAGACCGTTGTTTTCGACAAGACCGGCACGCTCACGCGCGGCGTTTTCGAGGTCAGCGGCATCCATCACTGCCCCATAGAGGACGAAAAGCTGCTTGAATACGCGGCCCTTGCCGAGTGCGCCTCCTCGCACCCGATCAGCAAAAGCCTGCGCGAGGCTTACGGCAGGGAGCTTGACCGCAGCCGAGTGAGCGATATCGAGGAGATAAGCGGCAACGGCGTTATCGCAAAGGTAGACGGCCGAACGATAGCCGCCGGCAACGACCGCCTGATGCAGCGCCTCGGCATAGATCACAAACCCTGCCGCAGCGTCGGCACGATCGTGCACGTTGCCATCGACGGCGTTTACTCGGGCCACATCGTCATCTCCGACGTTGTAAAGCCCAGCTCCGCACAGGCGATAGCCGAGCTTAAAAAACAGGGCGTCGGCAAGACAGTCATGCTCACGGGCGACGCAAAGGTGGTTGCCGAAAAGGTCGCAGCCGACCTCGGCGTTGACGAGGTACACAGTCAGCTCCTGCCCGGCGACAAGGTCAGCGAGGTCGAGCGTCTGCTCGGCGAGACCACCGGCAAGGCAAAGCTTGCCTTCGTCGGCGACGGCATAAACGACGCCCCCGTGCTCTCGCGCGCCGACATCGGCATCGCGATGGGCGCAATGGGCTCGGACGCCGCCATCGAGGCAGCAGACGTTGTGCTCATGGACGACGATCCGCTGAAGATATCCAGAGCGATAAAAATTTCGCGCAAGTGCATCCGCATCGTGTACGAAAACATCGTTTTCGCCCTCGGCGTGAAGTTTGCCTGCCTGCTGCTGGGCGCGCTCGGCATAGCCGACATGGGCGCGGCTATCTTCGCCGACGTCGGCGTAATGGTCATCGCCGTGCTCAACGCAATGCGCGCGCTGCACTGCTCGAAATAAACATTCGGAGCGGATTTTTTATGTTCTACATGTCATTTATGAAGCTTTTCCTGCGCGGAGCGGAATATAGCTGACGGTTTTAAGCTTTCTGTACGATATCTGTACGGCAAGCTGAAATTTTCGCGTTTTTCTTTGGCTTTAGTAACTAAAATCACTGTTATACAATTTCGGGTCGCTGTCCTGATTTCAGGCATGCGGCCCGATTTGCCTATTTAATTGCCCGGATCGTCAGACTAACATCATAATCAAACAACGAACAGTGCAGGATACCCTGCACGCATGGAGGAATGACAATATGAACAAGAAATTTGCAAAAACGCTTGCAATGGTTCTGGTCATTGCAATGCTTCTGTCCCTCGGCTCGTTCGCCTTTGCGGACGCGGACACAACGTCAGCCGACGACGGCAACGATTACCCGATCGTGCTCGTCCACGGTCTGTTCGGCTGGGGCGGAACGGAGATCGCGAACCTTAACTACTGGGGCGGCTTTTCCAGCCTGCAGGAAATGCTCACCGACGCAGGCTACGAGGTCTACACCCCGTCGATAGGCCCCGTTGCGAGCAACTGGGACAGAGCCTGCGAGCTGTACGCCTATCTCGTCGGCGGCACGGTCGATTACGGCCAGTACCACTCGGCGCAGAACGGACACAGCCGCTACGGCCGCACCTTCAAGGGCGTCCTGCCCGAGCTTAACGACGCCGACAGCACGCTGAAGATCCACCTTGTCGGCCACAGCATGGGCGGCGAGACGATACGCATGCTCGCGCAGCTTCTTGAAAACGGCGATCCCGACGAGCTGCGCGCAACGACCGACGGCAGCATCAGCAAGCTCTTCACCGGCACCTGCCGCCACTGGATAGAGAGCATCACCACCCTCTGCACGCCGCACGACGGCAGCCAGTATGACGGTAAGGTCTACAACGAGGAGGAGCCGCTCGTTCACCGCTTCGTGGCCGCTCTTTCCGCAGCAACGGGCATGAACATAAACGAGGAAAACCTCGGCCTTGATTTCAAGCTCGACCAGTGGGGTCTTACCCGTGAGCCGGGCGAGAGCTACGAAAGCTACATTCACCGCGTTGAAAACAGCAACCTGTGGAAGGACGACGTGAAGGATCTGAGCGTTTACGACCTGTCCCCGGACGGCGCGGCGGTGCTCAACTCCTACGCCAAGGCGCAGGATGATATCTACTACTTCTCCGTCGCCTGCTCGGACACCTACCGCGGCGCGGTTTATCCGCACCACTACCTGCCCTACAGCAACATAAATCCGCTCATGAAAAAGAGCGCGACCTACATGGGCAGCTACAAAAACTACGCCGCCGGCCACGTCACCATCGACGAGAGCTGGTGGGAAAACGACGGCATAGTCAGCGTTCGCTCGGCGCAGTATCCGCATGAGGGCTCGAACGACCGCTGCGACCTCAATTACGGCACCGAAAACGGCGTTATGACCTTCAAGGACGGCACCGAAAAGGGTGTTTGGAACTACATCGAGAAGATCGAACGGACCGATCACATCAACATGGTCGGCCAGATCACAAACACGAAGTATCTCCAGGGCAAATTCTTCGAGATGGCCGCAATGCTTGCAAGCATCCCTGCCGACGGCAGCACGCCCGATGTTCCTGCAAGCGTTCCCTTTGTCGATATCGTAAACGACAGCTTTTATTACGACGCAGTCGTTTGGGGCTATAACAACGGCATCGTAAACGGCGTTGACTCTACGCACTTTGCGCCCGACGCAAGCTGCACCCGCGCGCAGGTCGTGACCTTCCTCTGGCGCGCGGCCGGCAGCCCGGAGCCTGAGTCGATGAGCACTCCGTTTACCGACGTAAAGTCCGGCAGCTTCTACGAAAAGGCCGCCGCATGGGCCTATGAAAACGGCATCGTCAAGGGCACAACGGAAACAACGTTCGCGCCGAACGCAACGGTAACGCGCGCTCAGTTTGTCACCTTCCTGTGGCGTTATGAGGACTGCCCCTCGTCGAGCATCGCAAATCCGTTTTCCGATGTTTCCGAAAGCTCGGTATATGCTCCGGCAATACTCTGGGCAGCCGAAAACGGTGTCACCGTCGGCACCGGAAACGGCACCTTCGTTCCCAACGGCGCATGCACACGCGCCCACGTCGTAACCTTCCTTTGCCGCGACCTGGCAAAGTGAAGAACGATTTAAGCACGAAAAAAATCTCTCCCGACCGGGAGAGATTTTTTCATATTTCGCTCGATTTGTGGATACCGGTGACGGAGAACTCGACCCATTCGGCGACGTTTGTCGCATGGTCGCCGATGCGCTCGAAGTATTTTGCTATCATCAGAAGATCCAGCGCGTACTCCGCGTCGCCGCTGCCGGAGCGGATCATTTCGATAAGCGCGGTTTTCATGCTCAAAAAGCAATCGTCAACCACGTCGTCGTGCTCGATGACGCTTCTTGCAAGGGCAAGGTCGCGCTTATTATACGCCTCGATGCTGTCGGTGACCATGCCGATGGCGGCCTCGGCCATGGGGCGCATGGCGGCACACTCGCTGCCGGTCTTGCCGCCGAGATGCGGAATTATCTCGGCAATATCGCCTGCCTGATCGCCGATGCGCTCAAGGTCGGTTATCATTTTAAGCGCGGCCGATATCTGCCGCAGGTCGCGCGCCACGGGCTGCTGCTGGAGCAGGAGCCGCAGGCACAGCGCTTCTATATCGCGCTCGTACCGGTCGATCTCAAGGTCAAGCGGCGCGAGCTTTTTTGCAAGCTCCGAGTCGCCCGAGAGCAGCGCCTTTGCCGAGTTTGCTATAGCCTCCTCGCACATTGCGCCCATAAGCGTGAGCTTTTCGCCAAGCTCCTTGAGCTGGGCATCGAATTTGCTTCTCATCAGCCGAACCTCCCTGTTATATAGTCCTCGGTGCGCTTATCCGAAGGCACGGAGAACAGCTTTTCGGTGTTATCATACTCAATAAGATCGCCGAGCAGGAAAAACGCGGTGCTGTCGGAGATGCGCAGCGCCTGCTGCATGTTGTGAGTTACGATAACGATGGTGTAGTTTTTCTTAAGCTCCGTTGCAAGCTCCTCGATCTTCGAGGTCGAGATGGGGTCGAGGGCGCTGGTCGGCTCGTCCATGAGCAGCACGTCCGGCTCGACGGCAAGTGCGCGCGCGATGCAAAGGCGCTGCTGCTGGCCGCCCGACAGGCCGAGGGCGGATTTTTTCAGTCTGTCCTTTACCTCATCCCAGATCGCCGCACCCTGAAGCGAGCGCTCGACGATCTCGTCAAGCTCGGACTTTTTGCGCACGCCGTGCGTGCGCGGCCCGTAGGCGACGTTGTCGTAAATGCTCATGGGAAAGGGGTTGGGCTTCTGGAACACCATGCCGATGCAGCGCCTGAGCTCGTTTACGTCCGTTCCCGGAGCGTAGATGTTCTTCTCTTTATACTTTACCTCGCCGGTGATCTTCACGTCCGGCACGAGGTCGTTCATGCGGTCGAGCGTTTTTAAAAACGTCGATTTGCCGCAGCCGGAGGGGCCGATGAGCGCGGTTATGCTCTTTTCGGGTATCTCCATGTTTATGTTTTTAAGCGCCCGGGTCCGGCCGTACCACAGGCACAGATCGTTTACGCTGATTATGCTGCTCATATGCTTCTCCTCTTCTGATAGTATCTGCCGACAAGCGTTGCGACAAGGTTTATGATAACGGTCAGCGCCATGAGTATCGCCGCAATGGCAAAGGCTACGTCAAAATCGCCCTGCTCCTTGGCGTAGACATACAGCGAAACGGTGAGCGTAGCTCCCGCGCCGGACAGGCCGTCAACGAAAATGTTATAGATATTGTGCGCAAAGCCCGCGGTGAACAGCAGCGCTGCCGATTCGCCCAGAATGCGGCCGACGGCGAGGATGCAGCCGGTAATTATGCCGTCCACGCAGCCGGGGAAAACGACGGTGCGGATAACGCGCCACTTGCCGGCTCCGAGGCCGAACGCGCCCTCGCGCAGGCTCTGCGGAACGGTTTTGAGGCTTTCCTGAGTCGTGCGCATAACGGTCGGCAGGTTCATGATGACAAGCGTCATAGCGCCGGCCTGCAAAGATGTCTGGAAGCCGAGGAAATTGCAGAAAAACAGCATGCCGACAAGGCCGTAGATGATGCTCGGAATGCCCGAGAGCGTCTCGGCGGCGTATTCGATAGCGCCGACGATGCGGTGGCTGCTCGCGTATTCCGTGAGATATATCGCAGCGCCCACGCCCAGCGGCAGCACCCACACGAGCGTTCCGAGGACGATATACAGCGTGTTGAGTATATCCGGCAGAATGCCGACGGAGTCCGCGAGGTAGCTCGGCTTTGTCGAGAGAAACTCCCACGATATATTCGGAATGCCCCTAATGAGCACATATGCTATTAAAAACAGCACCAGCGCCGCCGTCAGAGCCGCGCACAGCCCCGAAAGGCCGCGCATAACGATCCCGTAAGCCCTGCGCTTTGCTTTTACGTTTTTATTATCCATTCGATTTATCCCTCTTCAAAAGGAAGTTGAGCGTTGCGTTTATGAGCATGATAAACAAAAACAGCACGAGCGCGATCGAGAAAAGCGCCTGACGCTGGAGGCCCGAGGAATAGCTCATCTCGCTTGCAACGGCCGTTGTGAGAAATCTTACGCTCTGGAAAAGCTCCGGCATGTTCGGCGCGTTGCCGGATACCATCATAACGGCCATCGCTTCGCCGATGGCGCGGCCCACGCCGAGGACGACCGCCGCGGCAATGCCGCTTTTCGCCGCCGGAACGGACACGCGGAAATACGTTTCCGTCGGCGTTGCGCCGAGGGCAAGCGACGCATCCTCGTACTCCTTTGGAACGGCCTCGAGCGAGGTCATGGAGACCTTGATTATCGACGGCAGGATCATGATGGCAAGCACGATCATCGCCGCCAGAAGGCTTGCGCCGTCGGGAACGTTAAACACCTTGCGTATGCCCGGAACGAGCACCATCATGCCCACAAGGCCGTAAACGACCGAGGGGATGCCTGCAAGCAGCGACACCGCCTCAACGACCACCGCGCACACGCGCTTATCGGCCATTTTCGCAAGATACACCGCCGCCATAAATCCCACCGGCACACCGAGGACAATGGCTCCGGCGGTGCCGTAGACGCTCGTGAGGATAAACGGCAGGATGCCGTAGCTCGGCTCGGCGGCGGTCGAGGCCCACTTTTTGCCCAGCAGGAAGTCAGGAATACCGATCTCCTTTATCGCCGGAATGCCCGAAACGATGAGGTAGACCGTTATCAGCAAAACGCTCGCCACCGTCACAAGCCCGAGGACAAGGAATATGCCGTGGACTATATTTTCAATGAGATTTTTCGTTTTTAGTTTCATATGAACAACATCCTACACATACAAAAAATAAGCCGACGTAAACCGAACCGCTGCCGGTTTTCGTCGGCTTAATTAATTACTTGGACACAGGGACTGCGCCTGCTGCGGAGATGACGTCTGCTGCCGCTGCGCTTGTTGCGTAGTCAAAGAACTTCTGAGCTGCTGCGGAAAGCTCGGTGCCGTCCTTGGTCACCAGAACGAAGGGGCGCTGCACTGCGTAGCTGCCGTCGGAAACGGTGGCCTCGGTGGGAGCGACTCCGCCGACGGAGAGCGCCTTGACGGTGTCCTTAACGGATGCCAGGGAAGCGTAGCCGATGGCGTTGGGGTTGCCTGCAACGGTGGTGATCACGTCGCCGGTGCTGGTCAGCTCCTGACGGTACTTGCATGCGTCCTTGGTGTCGGTGATGCTCTCAAAGCCGTCACGGGTGCCGGAGCCTGCCTCGCGGCCGATGAGAACGATCTCTGCGTCGTCGCCGCCGACGTCCTTCCAGTTGGTGATCTCGCCGGTGTAGATCTTGGCTATCTGCTCGATGCTCAGGTCGGAGACCTTGTTTTCGGGGTTAACTATGATCGCGATGCCGTCGAGTGCGAGGACGGTCTCTTTCAGGCCGGAAGCCTTCTCGTCGTCCTTCAGCGCACGGGATGCAAGGCCGATATCGCAGCGGCCTTCGCTGACTGCGGTGATGCCGGAGCCGGAGCCGGTGGGGTTGTAGCCTACGGTGATACCCTTGTTGTCGGCCTGGAAAGCCTCGCCGAGGGACATGATGACCTTTTCCATCGAGGTCGAGCCGTCGGTGCTGACAGTGCCGGTCACTTCGGCGTTGTCTTTGTTATCGGTTGTGCCGCCGTTGTCGCTTTTTCCGCATGCGGCGAACAGGCTGAGCGCCATGAGCGCCGCGAGAATCAAACTTATAAGCTTTTTCATTCAAAAAGCTCCTTTCTTTTTCTTTTGATTTCTGAGTACACCCTTAGATTATGCCCCTTTTATCAAATCCGAAAGCAGCCTTTTGTAAAAAGAATTTAAAGCCAAGCAAAGATTGGCGGCCGAAAAGCATTGACAATGATTTCTTTTTTTGTAAAATAAATTACAGCAATATATGGAGGTGCTCCCCACATGAAAAGCAGGAAGCTGAGGACTGTTCTCATCGTCATTGCGGCGATGATCTTCGCATACGCCGTGGTTTTGTTTGTTCTGACGCAGGTTCAGACCTCTAAAATGGACGATCACTTTGCCCACGCCGAAAAGCAGGTTTTCTCGCTCGATGCGGAGAAGATCACTTATATCGCCGTGCAGAACGGAAACGGCGAGCTTTACGAGTTCACCGGCGGCGAAAAAGCCGCGGCGATCGATAAGCTCAACGCGTTCGAGGCCACGAAGATCCGCGGCATGTGGCATATCGCAACCGGCGGCTGGACTTACCGCCTTATTATCGAGGATGCCGACGGCAATTCCGGCGACTATCGCCTGTTCGATAACAGGCTCATCTGCGGCGACGTCAGCCTGCGCGGCAGCGACGGATACTTTGACGATCTCATTAAACATGTAAGCCTTGATTAACAGCAAAAAACCGCCCCGATCGGGCGGTTTTTGCTGTATTTTGCTTACTTTGTTTTGACATAGTAGTTCATCGGGTGGACCATATACTCGTTATAAGGGAATTTATCGGTCGTGACGTAGCCGGCAGGGGCGTCGATGAGCTGCGGAATGCGGTTTACAAGCGTTGCGCAGGTAAGCTCGACCGTCGCTGGCTTATTGACGATGCAGGTCGTGTCCGGCTCGCCGTAAAGCGTCCACACGTTTTTGTCAAACTCCTCGGAGTTGAAGATCTTGCCGACGCACTCGGTGACGAGGGTGATACCCTCCTCGGTCTCGGTCGTGACGACTGCACGCATGCCGGTAGCGTCGCCGGCCTTGACGACCATGCCGAGAGTTTCGGACTTGAGATCCTCCTTATCGACGCAGGGGATGCATTTTTGCGTCTGCGAGGTGATGTGCAGCCCCATTTTGCTGCACAGCCAGCCGTTCTGGTTCCACATATATGACGGAACGTATTTGCCGCTTTCGACAAGCTCCTTCATCTCGTCCGACGGCGTTTCGTTATAGCAGCCGATGGTCTTGTTGAACTCGTCTATGCTCAGGCCGGCGCCGTGACCCTCGGCAAGCGCAACGCCGTAGTCCTCGACATTGTACCAGCTGCTGCCCTCGATCTTTGTGATCTTGTGCGAGGAGCCTGCGAGGTTTGTTACCATCGTGCCCCAGTACAGGTCGCAGTAGCCGACGCCGGTGAGCGTACAGCCGCCCTCCTTGGCGAGCCTATCGAGCTTCTCGGTGAGCGCCGGCGAGGAGTTCCAGGGGTAAAGCGCTTCCTCGCAGGTGGTTATGGCGTTGACGCCGTGCTTTGCGCAAATGGTGAATATCTCCTCAAGCTCCGCTACGGTGCTGCGCGTTGCGATTATGCACACGTCCGGCTTGAGCTCGCCTATGCGCCTGTCGGCATCGGCCGAGTTTTCGACGGCAACGCCCACCTTCGGGAAGCCGTCGCCTATAATTTCGGAGACATCTTTGCCGATGTGGTTCTTGTTGCGGCAGAACGCGCCGACCAGCTCGCCGCCGTGCTCGAGAACATAGCGCATGAGATAGCGGCTCATTTTGCCTGCGCCGTACTGAACTACTCTTATTTTGCGATCCATATAATTGCCTCCTTATTTTTTCAGAAAAAGATTTGGTTATATTTTTAACAACCTCTATGGTCACATTATAAATTATTGCCTCGGTGCAGTCAAGTTAATTCTCCCCAAAGAGTAAAATCTCTGTGAAAATAATAATTATTTACTGTTGCCAATCGTTAAAAAAGGTGTATAATATACATGTCAGTCGGTATGACATTTAAACTGACGAGAGGTAAGTATGTCCCTGGATGAACTGAAAACGCAGAATATCCGAACCGTTACGGAAAAAGCACTTGTATGCTTTATTAAAAACGGCATCACAAATACAAAGGTCTCGGAGATCGCAAAGACCGCAGGACTTACCGAGCGCTCCGTTTACCGCTATTTTCCGACAAAAAGCGACATTGTTATTTCCGCTGCCTTCTGCTACTGGGAGCGCGCCAAGGAATACATAGCTTGGGAGCTTGACACGCACGACTATGAGCATTTGAGCGGCATCGAGCAGATATCCATAATACTTAAAAGCTACGCCAATATACTCTTCATCGACCCGGAGGGCATCCGTTTTTCGCTCGACGCCGAGGTCGCGCTCTTTAACGCCGGAAAAAACGACAGGGTCATAAACCGCCCTCCCGATAAATTCGAGGAGTACACCGGCCCGCTCTCGCAGGCGATCGTGCGCGGACTTTCCGACGGTACGGTAAATCCCGAAGCGAACATAAAGCAGCTTTATTACAACGCATATGACTCCATTCTCGGGCTTATGCAGCGCCTCACGGTAGGCGTGCCGAGCGTGAGCGAGCTTGATGCGCGCGAAAGGCTGTACGCGATGTGCGAAATGTTCACACGGGCATTCGCCGCAAAAAATGTCGAAATATAGCATAATTGCAGACCTGTCGGTGCGGTGCACCGACCATTAAATAAAAAAACATAAAAATGGAAGGGGAAAAACATGAATTCCAAGTACAACGCTCTATTTACACCCTGGAAGATCGGCAATGTCGAGATACCGAACAGAATAGTTCAGTGCTCTATGGGCGGAACGTCCCTGTTCGGCTGGATGGAGCCGAGCCACCTCGATAAGGAAGCGGCATACTTCCTGCTCAACCGCGCGCAGGACGGCGTCGGCCTTATCCTGCCCGGCATGCAGTGCATCAAGGATCCCATCGGCGGCCGCTGGCTGTATCAGAACAACAAGATGTTCAAAGACCTTAAGGAGTACATGGTCGAGTTCCACAAGACCGGCTCCAAGCTCTTTATCCAGCTGGCAGCAGGCATGGGCCGCTCGATGGCTATAACAAAGCCCATGGTAGCTCTGCTCAAGCACCCCATTCTCGGCAAGCTCGCAAGCCCGGTAGCCGACCTTGACTACATAACCGCTTCCGCTTCCGCAACGCCGAACCGCTGGTATGACGAGATCAAGTCCCGCCCCATGACCATAAAGGAGATCCACGATCAGGTCGAGGCATTTGCAAAGACCTCGAAGAAGCTCATGGACGCAGGCGTTGACGGCGTTGAGATCCACGCCGTTCACGAGGGCTATCTGCTCGACCAGTTCACCATTTCAAACATGAACTACCGCACCGACGAGTACGGCGGCAGCTTTGAGAATCGCTTCCGCTTCCCGGTCGAGATCGTTCAGGCGATAAAGGCCGCCTGCGGCGATGATTTCCCCGTTTCCCTGCGCTACTCCGTTGTTTCCAAGACCAAGGACTGGGGCAAGGGCGCCATGCCTTACGAGAAGGACTTCAAGGAGTTCGGACGCGACATGGAAGAGTCCGAAAAGGCCATAAAATATCTTGCCGACGCAGGCTATGACATGTTCAACTGCGACAACGGCACCTACGACGCATGGTACTGGGCACATCCGCCTCAGTATATGCCCGACAACTGCAACCTTGAGTATGTTGAGCATATAAAGAAATTCACCGACAAGCCCGTCGTGTGCGCAGGCCGCATGGATCCCGTGAAGGCCGCCGAGGAGATCGAGGCCGGAAAGCTCGACGCTGTCGCGATCGCGCGCCAGAACCTTGTTGACCACGACTGGATCCACAAGATCAAGGAAGGCCATGAGGACGAGATAAAGCCCTGCATCCGCTGTCACAACGGCTGCTTCAACATGGCCAAATTCGCAGGCACCCCGAACGTTCAGCACTTCAACGACTCGATGCATCTTGCGCGCTGCGCGCTGAACCCGACCACCATGCAGCACACGCGCTACAAGATCGTGCCCACCAAGAACCCCAAGAAGGTCGCAATAATCGGCGGCGGCATCGGCGGCATGGAGTGCGCCCTCGTGCTCAAGCAGCGCGGCCACATCCCCACCATCTTTGAAAAGACCGACGAGCTTGGCGGCCTGTTCCTCACGGCATCGGCAATGACCTTCAAGGAAAACGACAAGGAGCTTATCCGCTGGTATAAAAACGAGATCGAAAAGCAGGGCATCGACGTGCGCTTCAACACCGAAATCAACGACCTCGGCGTGCTGCGCGGCTATGACGATATCATCGTTGCAAGCGGCTCGGTCCCGCGCATGATGCCCAGCATCAAGGGCTTTGACAAGGCGCTCACCTTCACCCAGGTGCTCAAGGACAAGGTCGATGTCGGCGATAAGGTCCTGTTCATCGGCGGCGGCCAGTCCTCCTGCGAGGCGGCTTACGATATGCTGCTCAACTTCGGCAAGCACCCGATAATCGTCGAATACGCAGGCGACCTCGTTGCCGCTCAGGCGACCTGCCTTGCAAACACCTCGTTCCTGCGCGACGCTATGGAATACCACAAGGTTCCCGTTTACCTGCACTCGACCGTTACCGAGATAACGGACAAGGGCTGCACCGTTAAAAATGTCGAGACCGGCGAGACCACCTTCGTCGAGTGCGACAGCGTTGTAAACGGCATCGGCTTTGTTCCCACTCCCGTCGGCGGCAAGGACAACAAGAAGGCCTACCGCGTCGGCGACTGCGTTGCCATCGGCAACCTGCGCACGGTCATCTGGCGCGCATGGGACGTCTGCATGAAGATATAGTTCCAAAGCGGCAAAAAACAAGCTGCGCCGGGTCTCCGGCGCAGCGATCAATTACGCAAACAAGCAATATTTCTTCGTTTTGAATATGGAGCAAAAAGTTAAAAACAGACCCGGGGCGCGTCATTTCTGCCGCCCCGGGTCTGCTTTTTCATTTCATTTCACACAGGCGTAAGCTGACGAGAGTCGAACGCATATCGGTTTTGACGGGCAGATTTCCGCCCATGCTGCGTTAAAGCCCTTGACAATACGACAGTATTCTCTTCGCGCTTTGCCTTGCCTGAGCAAAAATCTGCTCCGGCAAAACTGCGAGCACCTGTCGGCTGTGCTTTTCGAGATATTTTCGGCTTTCTTTGGTGCAGGTGGGCTGGCGCCCATCAAGACAAAAAAGGCGAAAATAGCCGGAAGGGCGCGCTGACAGGCGATACGGGTTCGGCTCTCGTCAGCTTAAGCATATTACGCGTTTTCCGTAAGATGCGGCTGCCGCTGCTCCATCGGTATATAATGCCCTTTAATGCTGACTGCGCGGTAGGCAGGACGCATGATGCGGCTGCACGTCAGCAGCTCCTCCATACGGTTGGCACACCAGCCGGCTATACGGGCGGAGGCAAACAGCGGCGTGAATACATCCTGGGGAATGCCCAGCATGGTATACACAAGACCCGAGTACATATCCACATTTGCGCACATGGGCGTTGCGTCGCGGCGGCGCTCCTGCAGCAGCGGAATGCCCAGCTCCTCGACCTTCTGCAGAAGGGCAAATTCCTCGGCGTAGCCCTTGATCTCCGCCATATGCTGCGCGTATTTCTTCAGCAGCTCGGCACGTGGGTCGGATATGGTGTACACCGCGTGGCCCAGTCCGTACAGCTTGCCGGAGCCGTCACCGGCTTCTTTATTCAGCAGCTTTACCAGATAGTCGCGGATAGAGCCGTCGTCATGCGGGTCAACGTTCTCCTTGATATAGCCGAACATCTCCATGACCTTGGCGTTGGCGCCGCCGTGGAGAGGGCCTTTGAGCGAGCCGACGGCGCCGGCGATCGCACTGTATGTGTCAGTTCCGCTGGAGGTCATGGCACGGCAGACGAATGTGGAGTTGTTGCCGCCGCCATGCTCCGCGTGGACCATCAGCATCATGTCCAGCAAACGCGCTTCTTCCTCTGTGTAGTTTGTGTCCGGCCGGATCATACGCAGGAAATTCTCCGCAGTGGACAGCTCGGGCACGGGGAAATGGATGTGCAGAGAGTCGCCATGGAAATAATGGCGCTTCACAGCGTAGGAATTGGCAACGATCGACGGGAAGCAGCCGATGAGCTTGACCGACTGCAAAAGCAGGTTCTCGATGGAGGTGCTGTCCGGATCAGGATCGTAGGAATACAGGCTCAGCACGCTGCGCGCCAGCTCGTTCATCATATTGCTGCTGGGGTGACGCATGATCATGCCCTCGGTAAAGCCGTCCGGCAGCTTGCGCGCCTGACTCATGATGCCGTTGAAGCGGGCAAGCTCATCCTGCGTGGGCAGATAGCCCATAAGCAGCAGATACGCTACCTCCTCGAAGCCGAAAGTGCCGGCCTTGCGGTGCGCCTCAACGATATCGTGCAGCTCGATGCCGCGATAATACAGCCGCCCGGGGGTGGGCACTCTCTGGCCGTCCTGCAGCAGGTAGCCCTGTACGCTGCCGACCTTGGTGACGCCGACCAGCACGCCGGTACCGTCGCTGTTACGCAGGCCTTTTTTGACCTCGCCGTGATAAAACTCGTCGCCAATGGCATATTCCTTCTGAATTCGGTGGCTCAGCGGCTCCGTGTAACGCTCCAGAATATCGGTATCCTTTTCAGCCATGATGCCTTCCTTTCCCTCCGCAGTGCCTGCGGGTCTTTAGATTTAATGGTCTGATTATAGCGCGGCGCAGAGCGCTTTGCAAGATAAAATTTTTAAAAATTCATAAAACGCCAAAAAATTTCATTAAATCGAGGCGCCCACGAGCAAAAATGCAATAATTATGTTTTTAACTTTCATTTTTCAGTTGCAATCCGAGAATAATCTGCTATACTGATACATTGTAATTGTAACATCAATAACGTCTACAAAATTTCTCCTAAAAGGAGCGTGACCATATGATTAAGCTTCAGAACAAAGGCGTCACCCTGCAAGGCGGCGTGCCGACGCCCGCCGAAGCCGTCTTTCCTGCCGGCCGGGACAAGACCATGGCTTATCAGATCCTCCGCCGCCATGACAGACCCTGCGGCGACGGATCGATGCACCTGACATTCGACAGTCTCATTTCCCATGATATCACCTATGTGGGAGTCATCCAGACCGCCAAAGCCAGCGGCATGACGGAGTTTCCGGTGCCATATGTGCTGACCAACTGCCACAACAGCCTGTGCGCTGTCGGCGGCACCATCAACGAGGACGACCATGTGTTCGGCCTGTCCGCCGCCGTGAAATACGGCGGAGATTATGTGCCTGCAAATCAGGCGGTCATCCACCAGTATGCACGAGAGATGATGAGCGGCTGCGGCCGCATGATCCTCGGCTCCGACAGCCACACGCGCTACGGCGCGCTCGGCACCATGGGCATCGGCGAGGGCGGACCCGAGATCGTAAAGCAGCTGCTGCGCAACACATATGATATTGCCGCGCCGGAGGTCATACTTGTTTGGCTCACCGGGCAGCCGCCCCAAGGCGTAGGGCCGCATGACGTGGCCATCGCGCTGTGCGGCGCGGTGTACAAAAACGGCTTTGTAAAGAACAAGGTGCTGGAGTTTGCAGGCCCTGCCGTATCGCAGCTGCCCATGGACTATCGCATCGGCATCGACGTTATGACCACGGAAACCGCCTGCCTCAGCTCCATATGGGAGACCGACGACGCCGTGGCGGAGTACCTTGCCATCCACGGCAGGCCGGAGACGTTTACCGCGCTGCATCCGCAGGACGGCGCGTACTACGACGGTATGATCACCATCGACCTCAGCCGCATGGAGCCTATGGCCGCGCTGCCGTTCCACCCGTCCGAGGCCGTGACGCTGCGCGAGCTTATCCACGATCCGGGCGACCATCTGCGCGAGGTGGAAAAGCGCGCCGAGGCCCAGTTCGGCGGCAAGGCCGGACTGCACCTGACCGATAAGCTGGTAAACGGCAAGCTCATGGTAGATCAGGGCATCATAGCCGGCTGCGCCGGCGGCATGTATGACAACATCGCCGAGGCCGCCGCCATTCTGAACGGTCACGACACCGGCAGCGGCTATTTCTCCCTGTCGGTATATCCGCCCTCGGTGCCGGTGAATCTGGAGCTTATGGAAAACGGAGTGCAGCAGTCGCTGCTGGCTTCCGGCGCGCTGTTCAAGCCCTGCTTCTGCGGCCCCTGCTTCGGCGCGGGGGATGTACCTGCAAACAACGGCCTGTCAATCCGCCACACCACCCGAAACTTCCCCAACCGAGAGGGTTCAAAGCCTGCGGACGGTCAGCTTGCCGGCGTCATTCTCATGGACGCGCGCTCCATTGCCGCCACAGCCCGAAATCACGGCGTTCTCACCTCGGCAGCAGACGTGGACTACATGCCGCCTGCGCCGGTGCAGCGCCGCTTTGACCGCAAGGTATACGATCGCCGCGTCTACTTCGGCTTCGGACATGCCCGGCCGGACGCGCCCTTGAAGTACGGCCCCAACATTGCAGAGTGGCCTGCCATCCCGGCTCTGGCCGACGATCTTCTCATGCAGGTGGCTTCCGTCCTGCGCGACGAGGTGACCACGACCGATGAGCTTATTCCCTCCGGCGAGACATCCTCCTATCGCTCCAACCCCTTGAAGCTTGCGGAATTTGCGCTGTCGCGCCGCGATCCGGATTATGTGCCGCGAGCCAAGGCGGCTCAGGCTCTGGAGGTCTCTCGCGCCGCCGGTGCGGTTCCCCCGGCGCTTGCCGAGGTGCTGAAATCCTTGAATTTGCCCGAAAGTGCGTTAGCGCGCATGCATATCGGCTCTGTCATATTCGCCAACAAGCCCGGCGACGGCTCGGCTCGCGAGCAGGCCGCTTCCTGCCAGCGCGTTTTGGGCGGCTGCGCAAACATCTGCTATGAGTTTGCAACAAAGCGCTATCGCTCCAACTGCGTAAACTGGGGAATGCTGCCCTTTACTCTGGCCGAGGGCGCAGCGTTTGACGGCGACGCCGGCGACTTTGTCTATGTTCCCGACGTGCGCGAGAAGGTTGCTCGGGGCGACGAGGAGTTTCCTGCCGTTCTTGTTCACGGCGGCAAGGCGCAGCCTATCACCCTGTATCTTAAAAACACGAACGCCGAGGAGCGCGAGCTGCTGCTCACCGGCTGCCTTATGAATCACTACGCCGCGCAGAACAGGAGGTAGCTATGGAAAAGATCAAAATGCCGGTTCCCATTGCCGAGCTTGACGGCGATGAGATGACCCATATCCTTTGGGGGATGATAAAGGAGCAGCTTATATGCCCCTTTGTTGAGCTGAACACCGAATACTATGACCTGTCGCTGCCTAACCGCGACAAAACCGAGGACGCAGTGACCCATCAGGCGGCGGAGGCGATCAAGCGCCTGCACGTCGGCGTTAAGTGCGCGACCATTACGCCCAACAACCAGCGGCAGGAGGAATACGGCCTCAAAAAGCTTTGGAGATCGCCCAACGCCACCATCCGCGCGGCGCTCGACGGCACGGTGTTCCGCACGCCGATACTTATCTCGCGGATAAAGCCGGTGGTCGCCTGCTGGGAAAAGCCCATCACCATCGCCCGTCACGCATACGGCGATGTGTACAAGGCCGCGGAATACCGCGTTCCCTGCGCCGGTAAGGCCGAGCTTGTGTTCACCGACTCGCACGGCACGGAGCTGAGCCGCCAGACGGTATTTGATTTTTCCGGCCCCGGCGTTTTGCAGGCCATGCACAATCGGGACGACTCCATTCTGGCCTTTGCGAGAGCCTGCTTTACCTATGCGCTGGACATGAAGCAGGATCTGTGGTTCTCGGCCAAGGACACCATATCCAAGGATTACGACCAGACCTTCAAGCTTCTGTTCCAAAAGGTCTTCGACGAGGAATTCCGCTCCGCTTTCGAGCAGGCCGGCCTGCAGTACCGCTATTGCCTTATAGACGACGCAGTCGCCAGAGTGATCCGCTCCTCCGGCGGCATCATCTGGGCCTGCAAGAATTATGACGGCGACGTGATGAGCGACCTCATCGCCTCCGCATCAGGCTCACTTGCCATGATGACCAGCGTTCTTGTTTCGCCGGACGGCAACTTCGAGTACGAGGCCGCCCACGGCACGGTCACGGCACATTTCTATCGCTGGCGCAAGGGCGAAAAGGTCTCCACAAACCCGATGGCCACCATGGCCGCATGGGCAGGCGCGCTGAAAAAGCGCGGCGAGCTGGACGGAAAAAGAGAGCTTATCCGCTTTGCCGACTGCCTGTATCAGGCCGGGCTTGACGTTTTTGAGGAGGGATATCTCCCCAAGGATCTGGCGCCTTTGTGCGATCCTGCCGCGGTACGGGAAATACCGGACACCGAGCGCCTTATCTCGCTGATCCGCCGTCGGCTGGAAGTGTTGCTTGGAGAATAAAATGAACAACGAAGAAATGAAGCGCTCGCTTCGGGAGCTGTGCCGGATAGAGAGCGTCGCCGGCATAGACGTATCCGACGACGCGCCCTACGGCGCAGGCTGCGCGCAGGCTCTGGACTACGCGCTGGCATCCGACTGATCTATGCATGATTTCAAATCGCCGCATTTTCCGAGGCAAGCGCAAAACCGCTGTGAGCTTGACAGTTCACGGCGGTTTTTTAAATTATTCCGGCTTTATGCTCGTGCGTATTGACAACGCCTGTCCGATGCGTTAAAATATTAACACGCCCGAAGGGGCATAATAAAAACAGATCATTTTTCATATCAAGAAAGGAGAAACCTTACTATGGCAAACAGAATCATGCTCAACCAGACCTCTTATCACGGCGCAGGCGCCATCAGCGAGCTGCCAACCGAGGTGAAATCCCGCGGCCTTAAAAAGGCACTTATCTGCTGCGGCCCCACCCTTCTGCGTCACGGAGTTATCGCCCGAGTGACCGACGTTATGGACGCTGCCGGACTGAGTTACGAGATATATTCCGATATAAAACCCAATCCCACCATCGAGAACGTTACCGACGGCGTTGCGGCATTCAAGGCAGCCGGCGCGGATTATCTGATCGCCATCGGCGGCGGTTCCCCCATGGACACCTCCAAGGCCATCGGCATCATAATCAACAACCCGGAATTTGCCGACGTGCGCTCCCTTGAGGGCGTAGCGGACACAAAGAAGCCCTGCGTTCCCATTATCGCCATCCCGACCACCGCCGGCACCGCAGCCGAAGTCACCATCAACTATGTCATCACCGATGTTGAGAAAAAGCGCAAATTCGTCTGCGTCGACCCTCACGACATGCCCATCGTGGCGATCGTCGATCCTGAAATGATGAGCTCTATGCCCGCAGGTCTGACCGCTTCCACCGGTATGGACGCACTGACCCACGCCATTGAAGGCTACACCACCAAGGCGGCATGGGAGATGACCGACATGTTCCATCTTGAGGCTATCAAGCTCATCTCCACCTACCTGCGCGGCGCGGTCAAGGGCACCAAGGAAGGCCGCGAGGGTATGGCTCTCGGCCAGTATATTGCCGGTATGGGCTTCTCGAACGTCGGACTTGGCATCGCCCACTCCATGGCGCACACACTCGGCGCCGTTTATGATACTCCGCACGGCGTCGCCTGCGCGATGATGCTGCCGATCGTTATGGAATACAATGCCGACTGCACCGGCGAGAAGTACCGCGAGATCGCACGTGCAATGGGCGTGGAGGGCGTTGATTCGATGACTCAGGCCGAATACCGCAGGGCTGCAATCGACGCAGTCAAGAAGCTCTCCAAGGATGTCGGCATCCCGGAGAAGCTGGATGCTCTGAAGGAAGAGGACCTTCCCTTCCTTGCTGAAAGCGCATACGCCGATGCCTGCCGTCCCGGCAACCCCAAGGACACAAATCCCGCAGAGCTGACCGAGCTGTTCAGAAAGCTGATGTAAGCCGATTCAGGCTTATTGCCGTCCGCCGTCAAATTACGGCGTGCAGATACTGCAAATAGCAAAACAGCGGCCCGTTTTCAAAAGAAACGGGCTGCTGTTTGTCGAAAAACCGATCCCATTCATCAAGCTACAGCCGGATTTCGTTCAAGAAAGAGGAAAACGGCTCGGAAAAGCGGATAGATAAAACACTCCTTCCACTTGGAAATGGAAACGGGAAAGTCTTTCTCCGGGGAAGAGGCGGAGAAGGATTTTTGCGGCCGATTATTTTTCTTGGCTGCTATTTTTCCCTTTTCAAACGAAAAAGCCTGCCTTGGCGTGACTGCTAAGACAGACTTTTTCTACAGGCTGGAGCCTCCGGCCTAAGGCCGGAGGCTTTTAATTGCATTAACGATTTTTCCTATATTTCGCTTATCAATACTTGTGGAACTTATTGTGCCAGCGATCAAGTAGCGCATCGATCTCTTCCTTTGTTGCAACAGTTCCGTAAACATCATAGTTATGCTCACCGACCTCGGGCAGAGGAAGATAATCGGGATTTTCCGCATCGCTCGATGTTTTGAAGGGCAGTCCTTTTATCTTATACTGCTTGCGGCCGGTTTCCTCGACAATGCTCTTGGGGAAGGGGATATCCTCGAAATAATGACGCGACGCGAGCTGCGGGCATTCGTGCATCTCCCAATCGGCCTTGACCTCGGCACACGGCACATCGTGTGAGCGCAGGATCTCGATCGCTTCACTTGCGTTCTCGTACTTGGAAAGCCACGCCTGGATTATATCGACCAGCTCATAGCGGTTCTCAATACGCTTGGACATATCGGAATAGCGCTCGTTTTCGAGCAGATCCTCGCGCTGCATGGCAATGCAGAGATTTTTCCAAATAGGAGGCGTCGGTGCGCAAATGGCAATGTATCTTTTTCCTGCGCCCTCAAACAGTCCGTAGGGTGCGGAATTGAACATATGGTTGCCGGTACGGCCGTTCTTCAGGCCGAACAGGGAGTAAACATCGACATTTGCAGACAGATACGCAAGGCTCTCATAGAGGCTTACATCGAGATACTGTCCCTCGCCGGTGACTTCGCGGTGATACAGCGCCGCACAAATCGCCGACAGGACGGACTGTGCGCCGACATAATCGCCAAGGTAGGTGCCGATCCTCTGCGGAGCGCCGTCGGGGTCGCCGGTAGAATTGATGATGCCCGACTCTGCCTGAGCTATAAGGTCAAAGCCCGGGCGCTTGCTGTAAGGACCGGTCTGACCGTAGGTCGAGATAGAGCAGTAAATAAGCTTCGGGTTGACTGCCTTCAGGTTTTCGTAATCAAGCCCGTATTTTGCCATCAAGCCGGGGCGGAAGCCTTCAAGGACGATATCATAGTCCTTTACGAGCCGCTTGAACACTTCTCTGCCCTCACTGTCCTGAATGTCAAGCTCGATGGATTTGCGTCCGTGGTTAGTCTGAAGAATATTGCCGGAATGATGACCGATCTTCATATTCATCATGCCGCGTCCCGAGTCGCCGCAAACGGGCATTTCGACCTTTACCACATTTGCGCCCATATATGCCATGAGCTGGGTAGAAGTAGGCCCAGCAACGAAGCTGGTGAGGTCAAGAACTTTTACTCCTTTAAGTAAGGTATTCATGCTTTGTCTCCTTTTCAGTATTTCAGTTTTTCAGCATCGCTATCATGGCGTCGCAGACTTCGTCCATATCTCCGACGATGCCGTAGTCGCAGTAGTTGAAAATGGGTGCGGAGGCATCCTTGTTGACGGCGATGAATTTTTCCGCGTCAACGCCGGTGACATGGTTTACAGCGCCGGATACGCCGAAGCCTATGTAAAGCTTGGGCTTTATCATGACGCCCGACTGCCCGACCTGAAGCTTTACGGGCAGAAGCTCTCTGTCGCAGACCGGGCGCGTTCCCGCAAGCTTGCCGCCGAGCAGCTTTGCAAGCTCCTTGTACTTCGGCAGGCTTTCGTCCTTGACGCCGTTTCCGACGCAGACTATCGTATCGCACGACGCTATATCAAGCTCAGGATCAAACTCGTTTGCCTTGTACTCAACAAGCTTTGTGCGGATCTTCGTCGGGTCAAAGTCTATGTGCTCCTGCACAAGCTCAAACTCCGCTTTCTTGCCCGTCGGAACGTATTTGAACGTGCCCGGACGGATCGTTCCTACCTGCGGACGCAGCACCGGGATCGTGATGACGGCCATGATCTTGCCGCCCGCTGCCGGCTCGACAAATTCTATATCGGTCGTTTCGGGATTATATATAAGTTCTGTTGCATCTGATGTGCAGCCTGTCTCAAGGCACGCTGCAAAGTGCGGCGCAAAGTCTCTGCCGTTCGCGGTCGCGCCGATGAATATCGCTGAGGGCTTGTACTTCTTGGAAAGCTCGACATAGAGATTTGAAAACGCCTCGGTATTGTAGCGCTCATATCCCGTGCCGGAGACCTCTATCGCTCCGTCGATGCCGCACTCTTTGAGCTTTTCAAGCTCTCCTTCCGGAATGCTTCCGGCTATAACGCCGATCAGCTTATCTCCCGACTGATCGCACAGCTTCCGTATCTCGCAGCACAGCTCCAGCGCCGCCGAGCTTACCTTGCCTTCGGTGTGCTCTATATGCACCCACATGTTTTTGTATTCACGCTTATCCATTTTGAGCACCTCCTCAGTCCTTAATAAGCTGCATGAGCTTTGCTACCGAAGCCTCCACGCTGCCCTCATCTATGATGATGCCGGGTTCGGGCATCACCGGCGGGAACATGCGGGGTACCTTGGTCGGCGAGCCGGGATCGCCAATGCGGTTTCGGTCAAGCCCGGGAATATCGTCAGCCGTTATCGTTGTGATGACGGCTTTCTTTGCTGCCAGCTTACCCTTGAGGTTGGGTATACGCGCGGGGTAATTGGTCTTTTCCATGGTAAACAGGCACGGAAGCTGAACTTCAAGAGTTTCAACGCCGTCTTCAAGCTCGCGCTCGACAACTGCGGTCTTTGCCTCTTCGTTTACTTCTTTTATGAGCAGCGCGCCGGTTACCTGTGCAGCTCCGAAACGCTGTGCAAGCTGTGCGCCCATCTGACCGGTCGCACCGTCGAGCGATTCCTTGCCGCAGAAGATCATATCGTACTTATCCTGTGTGCTTGCTGCCGACAGGATAGAATAGCTCGTTGCCAGTGTGTCTGCATTTCCGAATGCGCGGTCAGTCACGAGAACCGCCTTATCCGCGCCTACCGCAAGGCACTCGCGCAGTGCAGCCTCAGCATTCGGCGGGCCCATAGTGATGAGCGTGACCTCGCCGCCGTATGTCTCTTTGACACTCATCGCAGCCGAAAGCGCGTTTGCGTCCTGCGGATTGAGTATCGCGGGAACTCCTGCGCGGATGAGGTTGCCGGTCTCCGGATCCATTCGCATCTGGTCAACGTCGGGCACCTGCTTTACGCAGCATAGTATTTTCAGCATCAGTCTGCCACCTTTCCGGGATTGAGTATTCCTTTGGGATCAAGCTTCGCCTTGACCGCCGCAAACTCGCCGCGGGCTTTCTCGCCGAAAAACGGCACTTTCGCATAGCCGATTCCGTATTCTCCGCGCACGTCGCCGCCCAGAGATGCGCACTTTTCGTACACTGCTGCACTCAGCTCGGTCAGAGCCGCCTTGAACTCGTCTCTGCCGGCGTCGGATGCGACGTGGATATGCATTCCGCCCGTCCCGACATGCGCATAAGCCATTGCCTTCATGCCCTTTTCCCCGGCATGCGCTTTGACCCATTCGACCATTTCCGCTATGTTTTCGGCCGGCACGGTTATGTTATATTCAAACGAGTTCTTTGCTCCGCTTTCCATCGATGTGTGGAATGCATCGTGAGCTGCCCACATATCGCGCTTCATCGTCGTTGTGTCCCCGACGAGGATATCCAGGCATTCCATTTCTTCCGCAAGCTCGGCTATGGCTTCCATCTGCTCCATGACGAGGTCGTCGTCCTCGTCCTCGAGCACTGCCATGAGGGTCGCTGCGACTCGCTCTCCGTCCATTTCGACCGGGAACACGGGATTGCCGGTGACATTGCCGGAAAACTCGACCATGTCCGTATCCATGTACTCTACCACTGCCGGTGCGCAGCCTGTTCCGATGACCGTGGCCGCCGCCTTTATGCAGCTTTCCGTATCCATGAACGGCAGAAGCAGTATTGCGTCGGCCTTAGGCTTGTCCACAAGCTTGAGCGTCAGCTCGCAGATAACGGCAAGCGTTCCCTCGCTGCCGATGACCGCTTCATTTCCCGCAAGCGTCGTTATGCTGCCGTCTGCAAGGACGATGACTGCGTCGAGAACATAGTCTTTCGTGCTGCCGTACTTCACTGCGCACGGGCCGCCTGCGTCGGTCGCTGCGTTGCCGCCTATCGTCGCGGTCTTTTCGCCGGGATCGGGAGGATAGTACAGCCCGTGCTTCTCGGCTTCGGCCTTGACATCCTGAAGCAGAACGCCCGGCTGTACGCGCAGCGTGCGCTCTTCTTCGTTATACCCAAGGATCTTGTCCATGCCTTTGACCGACAGGACAACTCCGCCCTTTACGGGCACTGAGCCGCCGACCTGACCTGTGCCAGCTCCGCGTACCGTTACCGGCACGTCGTTTTCGCTGCACAGTTTCAGCACTGCCGCAACTTCCTCGGCACTTTTGGCCTCCACGACCGCCTCAGGTGCAAAATTCCCGCCGGGATACTCGTCATGGCAGTAGTCTGCGCCTATCGCATCGCCGGTGTGGATTGTTATTCCATCTATTAACTTCAGGCAATCTATAAATTGATTGTTGATCATTTTCTTCCTCCATGCGGACTTTTCGCATAAAATTTTACGGCTGCGAGAAACCGCGAATCTGCATCGGTTTCAATTCACTTGGCACGCATCGGTCATCGGCGTGCCAAGTGAATTATTCGCGCAGCGCTTTTTATGTCTGCACAATAAGCGGATGCTTACTTGCAGTAGTTATCAAAGAACTCGATTGCGCTGTTTACGGCGAGCTCAGTGCCGACGCCTGCGCCGCCTGCGGCCGCACCGACTACGTATGCGCCCTCGACCGGAAGCTTGATCTTGGGACGGTATGCGCCGGTCTGGCCTGCGACCTGTCCGATGCCGATTCCTGCGCCGCCCTTGCCGGATGCGGTCATGATATCGCTGTTAAACAGCACTTCCTTAATGATAATGTGTTCGCTCAGGCCGGGGATATATTTTTCCGCGGTGACCATCATTTTATCAACGAGTCTGGCTTCGATCTCCTCGGGAAGGTCGAGCTGATGGGGACAAGTAAAGCAGATCATCTGCTTGCCTTCCGGAGCTGCGGATTTGGAGTAGTTAGAGGGATTGGACATGAAGAAGTTCACTTCCTCCGGAATAATGCCCTTTGCAAGGTCTTCATAGAATTTTTCCTGATCGAGTGTGCCAAACTGAGAAAGCATCTTGAGATCTGTCAGATGTCCGTCTACTGCAAGCTTGACGGTAGTGCCGCCCCAGGAATACTTGAGTGCGTTGACGTAGTCTACATACTCTTTGTCGAAGTGCTCTGCGCCGATGACCTTGTTTACAGCCGTCTTGATATCGCCGTTATACACCATCATATCACAGTCGATCTCTTCACCGTTTACGATTACGCCGACGACCTTGCCGTCCTTGACAACAGCCTTTTCCACGGGCGCGTTGAGCATTATCTCACCGCCGAGCTTTGTGAATGCCTTGCTGTATGTATCGGTGATAGCCTGGCAGCCGCCTTCGGGATAGCCCGAAGCTCTTGCGGCGGATTCCCAGCGCAGGCAGCGCATAAATTCTCCGGCGCTTGCTTCCCAGTAAGGCAGGCAGGTGTAAACTGCGCAAACCATCCAGATGCATGAGCATGCAAGCGGATTCTTGGTATACTTGTGCAGGACATCCTTAACGGTGACCGTATCGAACTGTGCGACTTCCTCGTCGGTATAGCTGCGGATATCCTTGAGGAACTGCTTGACACCGAGAAAATCCTCCTCGGGCACCATGGTTGCCAGATCATGAGGGAAAATAAAGGTTTTTCCGTCATAGCTGGAAAGCGGACGAACATTGGTATACTCAAGATTATTTTCCGCACCGACTCTGCGCAGGACCTCGCCGAGAGGGCCTTTGTTGCCACGGGAGATGATGTGAACGCCGAGGTCGAAATTAAACTCGCCCTTCTTATATGCGGAAACTCTGCCGCCGAGACAGTCGTGCTTCTCAACCATAAGGACCTTCTTGCCCTGATGAGCCATCAAAACGCCTGCCGCCATGCCGCCGATTCCCGAGCCGACAACTATTGCATCATATTTTTTCATAATTCAGTACTTCCTTTCAATTAAACATTTCGGTAAGTTTTCTCTTGTCAATTTTTCCTGTGCTGTTCACAGGCAATTCATTTACAAAAAACACTTTTCTGGGCTTCATAAAGCCTGCTATTTTACCTTTGCACCAGTTCCGAACCGTTGCTTCGTCCAGTTCGGCGCCCGGGGCCTTAACTATCACCGCCGTGACCGCCTCGCCGAGATGGTCGTCCTTTAGGCCGACAACCGCAACATTTTCCACGCCGTCAAGGGCAAGTATGCATTCCTCAACAGACTTCGGATATACATTCTCCCCGCCGCTGATTATCATGTCCGACATTCTCCCGACAAGATACAGGTAATTATCCTCGTCAAGGTAACCGACATCGCCGGTGTGATACCAGCCGTCGCTGAAAACACTTGCGGTTTTATCCGGAGCATTATAATAGCACATCATTTGCCCAAGCCCCTGTGCATAGATCTCTCCCTGCCGGCCGACCGGGCATTTGCTTCCGTCGGGAGCGACGATTTTGATCTTTGCGCCGAGAGCAACTTTGCCTACCGACTTCAGTCGTTTTTCAAGCAATGCGTCGTCCTTGGCCCTGTGATCCTCGGCCCGAAGCAGCGTAATTACCGGTCCCATTTCCGACATACCGAAGAGCTGATAAAAATCGCAGCCGAGCTTTTCATTCGCCTTTCGGATATATTTTGCCAAAATAGGCTCGGCTCCGTATATAACGCTCTTAACGCTTGTAAGATCGTAGGATCCTTCGTCGATCTCGTCCAACAAGGCCGAGAACATTGAAGGAGTAAGGCTCAACGCCGTTGCCTTATATTTCTCGATCGTTTTCAGATACACCTTTGGTCTGAAGCGTTCGAGCACGACCACCGTTGCACCCGCAATCAAAGTGGCAATCGCTCCCGATGAAGACGCATGAAAAAGCGGAAGAACGCACATATACACGCTGTTGCCCGTTTGACAGATATCGGTGAGATGACCGAGAGCATGGCTGCATATTGCATTATCGGAAAGCATTACCCCCTTGGGTATGCTTGTCGTTCCGCTGGTGTATATCTGCATAAGGCAGCCTTCTCCGCTGCGATCAGCGGAGCTTATCTCCTCATTCGGATATGCCAGGCACCCGGAGTAAGCCGCGTTATCTTCGTCGACATCGTCTATGACGATAATTTTGCGCTCACCGGATATGCTGTGCTTTAATGTCTCCAGCTGCTCAAGAAAGCTTTTGGATACAAACAAGACTTTTGCATCGGTAGCATCTACAAGTTCGATTATGCTCTCTGCGCACATTCTCCAGCTTATCGGCGTGAAGACAGCGCCTATGCGAGAGCAGGCAGTTAATATTTCAAAATACATCTCGCTGTTGTACGCTATGTAGACAACATGGTTGCCCACCCCGATACCGTTGGCGCGCAGAAAAGCTGCAACCGAGTTTGCATTTGCGTCAATTTCAGCATACGAATATTCTTTATCATTATAGATAACAGCGGTCTTGTCGCACAGGCAGCTTGCTCTGCTGGCAATCAAATCTCCGAATCTCAAATAGCAACACTTCCTTTACCGGGTGATCTGTGATCGCAATCGTTTGTGAGTTACCCCATCATGTCCGTTGTGAACGGAAGTATATAAAGGGTGGAAACGCCCTTTGCAACCTCAACGCCGTCAATGTCACGCAGAGTGATCTCGACCGGCATGCGACCGCGGCCACGCTCACGGATGGGCTTAATACGCTCTGCCGCTTCCTCCTCAGTCCATTCGATCTCCGCTACAAGATCCTTCTTCGTGGGCTTGAGGAAGCTGATCTCAAAATTGCTGACAATGGGAACGAATTCGTCAAGACCGTACGTGCACATAAATATTGCGCCTGCGGCAAGCTCCATTGCGGTGAACATTGTGCCGGCATAGACAATACCGACATGGTTAAGGTGCAGGCCCTCGACCGGGACAACGACGCGCACATGGCGCTCATCAAGAATTTCATTTGTGAATTTGCCGTCGCCTACCCACTTTATCGGGCATACTTCAAGAGATTTGCGTACCTTTTCTATATCAACAGCCATTTTAATGTATCCTTTCTGTTACACTATAATTACAGCAGCTCGGTAAGCGCCGGAACGACCTTGTAAATGTCTCCTACGATACCGTAATCGCACTGCTTGAAAATCGGCGCATTTTTATCCTTGTTGACCGCAATTATAATCTTCGCATCACGCACGCCGACCGTATGCTGGACCTGACCGGATATGCCGAGGGCAACATAGATATCCGGCTTGAGCATAACGCCGGAAACGCCGATGTATCTCGATATTGCCATCCAGTTTTCGCCCTGTGCAATGGGTCGGCTACAGCCGACCTCCGCACCGAGCTTTGCGGCAAAGGCATACACCATCTCGAGATCCTCCTGCTTGGCAAGGCCTCGACCTATGCCTACGGCTCTTTTTGCTGCGGAAAGGTTTACCGTTTCGCCTTGCTTCTCGCGGCGCTCAACGAATTTCGCCGGGTGTGCGGGAGCTGCGAAATCAACACTCTCTTTTTCTGCCGCCTCGCCCTTAAGATCCTCAAACGAACCCGGCGCAAGGACAACTACGGTAGTATCCGCCGCGCTGCTTTCGCAGCGAACGGCGGCACCGCCGTAAACCAAATGGCTGCAATACAGCTTTCCTTCCGCAACCTCCATTGCATTTACATCTGCGATAACAGCGGTTTTGCAAACCGCTGCAATGCGTGCCGCTATCGAGCGCATGCGCTTTTCGCTCGAAACTATGATCGCATCCGGCGCATATTCGGCCGTGACCGCAGCGAATGTTTCAAAATAGTCATCAAAAACTATGCCCTGATCCGCGACGACAAAGGCCTTGTCCACCGGGCAAGCGGGAGCCGAAGCCACCGCAAATGCTGCCGTATGTTCGGCAATGCTCTTTGCAGCAGAGCAAAGAAGTCCGAATTGGCTTTCTTTTTCTGCAAAAATCAATACTTTACTGAGTTTTTCCATTGCTTTCTCCTTACAGCTCTCTGCGGATTATAGCCGCCAGTTCTTCGATGTTCTCGGGGCTGTCGCCCTCTTTGACTATCTGCTTGCGCTCCGTGCTTTCGGGAGCAAGCGTGGAGCGGACACATCGAACAGCCGCAGACACCTTAATGTCGGCGCCGTCAAGCTGTATCTGAGGTTTCTTGCCGCCTGCAAGTATATCCTTCATGCTGGGGATCCTCGGAGTTGCGATACCTGCCGCAGCGGAAAGCACCGCCGGCAGGGTGATCTCGATCAGCTCCTCGCAGTCGTCAAGACTGCGGCCGATGAGCAAGCCGTTCTCTGCCGGAGCAATACTGCTGACCGCATTGAACACCGGCAGTCCGAGCATTTGGCCGAGTATCATGCCGACCTGCTGAGAATACATATCACTTGAGCCTTCTCCACACAGCACCAGATCATATTCGGTGCTGCCAAGTGCCCGGGCAAGAACCTCCGCAGTGCAGTAAGCATCAAGATTTGCAAATGCTTCGCTGCATACTACTATCTGATCGTCCGCTCCTCTGGACAGGATGGACTTTTTGAGCTTTGAATTGAGCACCTCGTCGCCGCCTACGGTCAGCACGGTAACCTTTCCGCCAACGCTGTCGCGAAGCTGAACCGCCGCTTCAAGCGCCTCGAGATCATATTCGCCAAGGCTCCACTGAGCGCCCGACACATCAACGCTTCTGTCGGCCTTTATCGCGATGCCCTCTTCATCGGGGACTATCTTATAACAAACAACTATGTTCATGCTTTTTCCTTTCAGATACGCTTACTTGTTTGCAAACTCCTTGAGCAGAGCACGGCCTGCGATGTGAACCATTATCTCATCCGTGCCCGCCATAATACGACTCAAGCGGCAGTCGCGCCACAGTCTTGCAATGCGGACATCGTTTGTATAGCCGATTCCGCCCATGATCTGCATTGCGTCGTCAACGACCTCGAATGCGGCTCTGGAAGTATAATACTTTGCCATAGCGCTCTCGGTTGCGATAGACATTCCGTTCTGCTTCATCCATGCATAGTGATAAACCATGTTTCTCATGTTTTCGATCTTTATCGCCATGTTTATGATCTTTTCCTGAGTGAGCTGGAAGCTGCCTATGGTCTTGCCAAACTGCACGCGCTCGGTTGCATACCTTGCCGCTTCCTCATATGCCGCCTGTGCCATGCCGACATTCATTGCGGTGGACATAAGGCGCTCGACCTCGAAGTTTTTCATCAGCTGGAAGAAGCCTCTGCCCTTCTTGCCGACAAGCGCGCTCTCATCCAGAACAACGTTCTCAAGATACACCTCGCAGGAGTTGATCATATGCTGGCCGATCTTATCCAGCGGAGTGACCTTCACGCCGGGTGTGTTCATCGGCAGCCAGTACATGCTCATATCCTTCTGGGGAATTTCGTTTTCATAATTTCGTGCCATCAGGAGCATATACGGCACTCTGTCGGCGTAGGTGATAAAGGTCTTCTGTCCGTTTATATAGACCTTACCGTCTCTGTGCTCCGCACGGGTCGACATGGCGGAGTTGTCACTGCCGGCATTGGGCTCTGTGAAGCCGAGAGAGAACGGCTTCGTGCCGGTCATCGCATTCTTCATGGTCTCTGCCTGCTGCTCGGGGCTGCCGAATGCGAGCATATCATCGACCTCGCATGCAAAGTTCATCCAGCACAGATTGGGGAAGCCAAGTGCGCAGGCCTGCTCGACCACCATGCACTGTGTCAATATATCAACCTCGGTGCCGCCGTACTGCTCGGGGATGCCGAGAGTTGCAAAGCCGGCGTCGACCATAACATCGATTGCCTTCTGCGGGAACTCGTGCTTCTCGTCGCACTCCTTAAAATATGCGTCAAGGTCATTTCTTTCGTATACTTCTTTCAGGCTTTCAAGCAGCAATTCCTGATCTTCTGTTTTCTTAAATTCGTACATATTGTTTCTCCTTTTCTTATTTTGTTTTTCCGTATATTCGCGTATTGCCTCTGCATTGACAACAATCTGTTAAAGTGTTATTTTAGTTATGTTGTTGTCGATCCATTGAATGCAAATGCATATGTATGTACAGGGAGGCGTCAAAGTGAAAATTGAGTATTTCGGATATTTTTGCGAAGTTGTTGAGTCACAGGGCATTTCACTTGCGGCTCAAAAGATGTACATTTCTCAGCAGGGCTTGAGCAAGGCTCTCAAAGTCATTGAAAGTGAGCTCGGAACAACATTGCTTAACCGCAACCGGAACAGCGGCAGCGTCTCGCTTACTGCCGAAGGACAGATCTTTTATGATTATGCCTCGAGCATTTGGAAAGAATACAGCCGGATGTGTACTGTTTTTCGGCCGCTCAAGGGCAAACCGTCCGGCGGAGAAAAGGTCACGATTTGCGGCACAAAGTTTCTTCTTAACAATGTCCTCACGCCTGTGTTTCACACGATGACAGCTGCCGGAAAGGAGCTTCCGCAAATTCTTGAAAAATCAATAGATGAGATTTTCTCGGGACTTGATTCCCAGCCTTCCAATCAGCTCAATATCGTAAACATTCCCGAGTACACTTTTTCCGAGATCAAGCGCAACTCCGACCTTTGCTTCGTTGCTCTGTATTCTTCATCGCTGATGGCTTATCTTTATAAGAACAACCCTATGTCGAGCAAAAAATGCATAAGCCTTGATGAGCTCAGCACCGTGCCTCTCGCGATCTATCAGGATGACAATCTTCTTGAAATGCTTCACCATTTGCTCGGCACCGATAAGCTCGGCAACATTAAGTTCATCACATCCAATGCAAGAGCCATCCGTCAATTCATGCGTGAAAATCAGTGCATAAGCATAACCGATTCTTACTTGGAGCAGTTTGACAAACGCAGCAGCTTTATCAGCATTCCTCTTAAAAAGAGCATTGTGATACATCAGGGCTTCATTTACAGCAGAAAAAATCCGCCTTCTACAAACGCCATGCAAATGATCGACACCATAACAAAAATCGTCGGCAATCTTAAATAAGCAATTGTTTCGGTGCGCTCCGGAGTTCTTTATGAACTCCGGATATTTTTATACTCCAAGAATTCTGATTATCAGCGGTGTCCAAACCGCAACGAATGCGCATAGTGCGACCGACGGAACAAGTCCTGCCTTCGCCATATCGGCAGAGCTGTAATAGCCGTAGTCAAAGCTCAATGCAGATATCGGATTTATGGGGAGCAGATACGTTCCGGCAGCAACAATCGTAATTATCAGCGTCGGGACCGCTGCCGAAATTCCCATCGGCACGCACACCGCGGCAACAGCCGGTACGAACAGGCTTATTATCGCCGGAGCGACAGGGAAGAAGGTCTGCAGCAGGTAGGCAAATACGCCGACTATAAAGAACACAAGGATAATGTTCAGATTCATGACGCCGCTTGCAAGGAACAGCTTTGACAGATATGCAGCGCCGCCTGTCTTTGCAACAATTGTTCCGAGTGAGAGTATCGCGCCGAACATAAGAATTATGTTCCAGGGAACAGACTCTTCAAACTGCTTCCATGTCAGTATGTTTATGCCGGGCATGAACATCACCACAAAGCCGATTATGGAAACGACCGTAACATCCAGCGCCGGGAACCATGTTCCGAGGATCCACAGGACCGGCATGGCAACCAGCATGAATAGGACCTTCTTTTCATAAGCCGAAATTTTGCCTGCATTTTCTGCTTCTTCTCTTATTGATGCCGAGCATTCTTCGTTTATGGCCTCGGGTTTGAATATCTTCACAAGGCAGATCCAGCATACAAGAGTAGCTACGATCGCCGTGGGCAGTCCGACCGCCATCCACTGAAGAAATGTCAGCGGCTTTCCGGCAATGGACTCGAAAACTCCCATAGCCAGCACATTGAAGGAGCTTCCCGCAGGGGTGGCCATGCCTCCGTTAACGGCTGCAAACGGTATGCCTATCATCAGGCACTTTCCAAGCCTTGAGGAACCGGGCTTAGCGCCGACGGCTTTAAGGACAGGCTGAGCAAGACCGAGAAACAATACCGTAACCGGCACATTGCTCATAACGGACGAAAGAAGAGCTGCCGCCGCCATATATGCAAGGACGAGTTTTTCAGCACTGCTTCCTGCCCAACGCAGGAGCTTATTTATAAGACGAAGTGTAAGCTTTGTGTTCATAACCGCTGCCGTAAGGCAGAAAACGGTTATAACAAAAATCACAGAGCTGTTTGAGAATCCGACAAAGACACTCGCCATGTCGCTTACGCCAAGAAGAACCAGCATCACAAGTGCCAGCAGCCCCGTAACGCCGAACGGCAGTGTGTTGGATATCCACAGGATGCTTGCCATTCCAAGAACGCCAAGCGCCGTGATGCCTTCATGGCTCAGTTCCTCAGATCCCGGCAAAAGGTAAGTTACCGTCACGCATATTGCTGCAAGTATCACGCCTATCAGACTTTTGCCTTTCATCATTGATTCACTTCCTTTTAGAATTTGCCCTGACCGATATAGCCAGGGCAAATATTTCGTGTTTTTCAGTTGTTTGAGTTCTTCGGGATCTTAACCATGACGGCAAGTGCAGCGGTTACAACGAGGATGACGGCTGCAACGATGTACACGCCGACATAAGTGCCGGTGTTGTCAAACACCACTCCGGCAATGAGCGGAAGGGTGGATGAGAAAATGGTGGTGGTCAGCTGTGCAACGCCGATGTTCTTTGCGAAGCTTGCATTTCCGAAATAGTTGCTGATCGCAACAGGCATGGTAGTCGTTACGCCGCCGAAGCCGAGGCCAAGCAGCAGATAGTAAGCTACCATCATCGCCTGGCTCTTGGCAAATGCAGAGCAGAGAGTGCCGACTGCAATGATCAAGAGGTAAACTGCCATCATTCGGGTAGGCTCGACCTTGTCGCCGATAGGGCCGACGGAAAGCTTGCCGACCATGTTTGCAATGCCCATGTAGGAAACCGCAGCAACGATAGCCGCGCTTTCAAAGCCCTGGGTCGTGAAGTGCTTAACGGCTGCCGCAGAGTTGAGGCTGTACAGGCAAAATGCGCCGGTAGCCGCAAGAGCAATGAACCAGAAGTTGCGGTTTTTGAGAACCGCCTTGTGGTCATAGGCTTCGCTGGTCTTATACACCTTGGAGAATTTCTGAGCTGCCGCAACTGCGGAACCCGGCTCGATGCCGTCGGGATACTGACCCTTGTCTGAGGGCTTATCCACAACGAGAGCCACAGCTATAATGATTACCACAACACCGAGACCTGCAACGAGGAGCCATGCATTCTGCCAGCGACCGGTGCTTGCAACGATTGAATTGAGTATACGCGGGGAAATGAACGAGCCGATTGCGCCTATAACCGTCGCGATCGACATGGCGAGCGCACGCTTCTGAACGAACCATGCACTGACCGAAGTCTGCATGGTGACCTGACCTGCCATCTGGCTGCCTATTGAGAGAATAACGCCGAAAGCAATGAGATATCCGATCGTGGTCTTAACGACAAAAGCCATGAGCAGACCGCCGATGATAAGCAGCAGACCGCCGACGATAAAGGTTTTCTTCTGGCCATACTTAGTTATGAACTGACCGATCAGCGGAGCGGGAATGCCCTGGCACAGAACAAACAAAGTAAAGCCTAAGCCCATAAGCGTTGCATTCATGTTCATGCTGGAGTCCGCCATCATCAGAGGATTTACGACGGAAGCTCCTACGAGAATAAATCCGCTGGAGCATAAGAACATGATGCCGATGGCTACAAGCAGTATCCATCCATAAAAGTTTTTCTTTTCTGCATTCATAGTTGATAGTCCTTTCGGTTTCCCAAAACTGTTGTCTCTACTATTTCATCCAGAACCGCTCGGCCGCCGCTGAACTGGCATTGAAATCAATTTACTTAAAAAGTTTGTGGTATTTTTGACTGTTAAAAGATTAGCATAAAAGTGTCTATATATCAAACAAAACATTGTTTTAAACCTTACAACTTTTCGTGACAAATCGCACAAATGATCGAAATCTAACACAACAATTTCCGTCATTTTCACTTTTTAGTTAATTTTTTGACTACGAAAAGCAGAACGCCGCTTAATTAATATTCCGTCAAATTTAATTTACAAAACAATTTAACAGGAGTTTTGCAAGCACATTCCCCAGCTTCAAGCCCGGGAGCGGCTCGATCGGGGATCCCTTGTGAAATTTTTCATTCCACATGGGTGATTCGCTCGAGTTTCGGCCGCACATTTTGTCCCAGGGGTACAAAGGAAAACCGTCCATGACCGGAGTTGCTCCCGGCCGTGTACAGCTCTGTATATATAGAAAATAATGATTTATCGTTTATATTCTTATAACGATTGTTATTTTACCAAGCCCAGTCTTTTCCGACCATGGCCGCATCAAATCCGGGCATACAATTTGCTTATGGTCGAAAATGTTCGGAGTATCCCCGTTTCGTGCCAAAAACATTCCAAGAACGGCAACAAATAAAAAAATACCGTTGCTGATATTGTATCAACAACGGTAACTGATTTGGTTGCGGAGGAGGGATTTGAACCCACGACCTTCGGGTTATGAGCCCGACGAGCTACCGGACTGCTCCACTCCGCGATATCCGATGCTCCTTAAAGCTTATATATAATACCACATACAGAGGCACAAGTCAATACCCTTTTGTGTTATTCAGGCTAATGATTCCGGGCAGGCTTTTGCCTGCCCGGGATCGCAGGTCTATTTTACTTGCACAGCTCTGCTGCGGTTTTGGATGCGACGATGGCGTTATTGAGAACGAGCTGGATATTGCTCTCAAGCGAGTCGCCTCCGGTCAGCTCGACCACGCGGGCCAGCAGGAACGGAGTGGTCTCCTTGCCGTGGATGCCCTGCTCCTTGCTCTCGGCAACCGCCTGCTCGATGGCTGCGTCGATAACGGCCTTGTCCATCGCGTACTGCTCGGGGATGGGGTTGGTGACGAGCATGCCGCCCTTCATGCCCAGCTCCTGCTGCGCCTTGAACATTGCGGCCAGCTGCGCCGGAGTATCGACGCGGTAATCAACGCCGAAGCCGCTGGAGCGAGTGTAGAACGCGGGCAGCTCGTCCGTGCCGTAGCCGATGACTGGAACGCCCTTGGTCTCGAGGTACTCGAGCGTGAGGCCGAGGTCGAGGATGCTCTTTGCTCCTGCGCACACGACCATTACCGGCGTGCCTGCAAGCTCTTCGAGGTCGGCGGAGATGTCCATGGTAGTCTCTGCGCCGCGGTGTACGCCGCCGATGCCGCCGGTCGCGAACACCTTGATGCCGGCCATGTGTGCGATGATCATGGTCGTTGTGACGGTCGTTGCGCCGTCTGCGCCGCGTGCAACGATTGCTGCCAGGTCTCGGCGCGAAACCTTCGCGACCTTGCGGCCGGATTTGCCCAGATACTCGATCTCCTCGGGGGACAGGCCTGCCTTGAGTCTGCCGCCGATGATCGCGATAGTTGCAGGAACCGCGCCGTTTTCGCGTATCGTTTTCTCAACGAGCATAGCTGTTTCCACGTTTTTGGGATAAGGCATGCCGTGGGAAATAATCGTGCTCTCAAGTGCTACGACGGGCTTGCCGTCTGCCAGTGCCTGCTGAACTTCGGGTGAGATGTCAAGATATTTATTCATAGCTAAACTCCTTCTTTTTCATTTCTGAAAAGTGTATTATACACACGAAATCCCATCCTGTCAAGTGTTTTTAGTGGCGAATTTTTAGAGGCGCATTGGGGCACCTACGGATACGGTTATTGCTGTGTCCCGGTTCGGGACTGCTGACAAAACCGTGGTTGCCTCGCGTAACACAATTGCACTGCAGTGTTTTGCAGCGCACTTATGTAGCGCGAAACGTCACGGTTTCCTACGCAGTTCCGAACCGGGCTACCAGAGATATACGTATCCGTAGCTGCGTCAATGCGCCTCTAAAAAGAAATGGTGATGACGGTGCCTTTGCCGGGGGCGGAGACGACGTTTATTTTCGCGTTATGCAGCGCGGCGGCGTGCTTCACGATCGAAAGGCCGAGGCCGGTGCCGCCGACCTCCTTGGAGTGGCTCTTGTCAACGCGGTAGAAGCGCTCGAAAATGCGCTCCTGCTGCTCGGGCGGAATGCCGATGCCGTTATCCTCGACCGTCAGCAGCGCCGAGCCGCCCTCGCGCCGGACGTTGACTTTGACAAAGCCGCCGGGGCGGTTGTATTTGATGGCGTTTTCGCAGAGGTTGTGAACTATCGCGTCGAGAAGCTGCGGAATGCCGTTTACGACGGCGCTCTCGCCGCTGACAGAAAGCGAGACCTCCGCACTCTCGGCCGCCTGCGAGAGGTTATCGGCCTGGCGGCGCGCGACGGCGAGCAGATCGACGTCCTCACGCTGCATATCCTCCGCGCCCTCGTCGAGGTGCGAGAGCTTGATGATGTCCTCGATGAGCGCGATCATGCGCTTTGCCTCGGACTGGATCTGGCTGAGAAAATGCGGCACATCCTCGGGCTTGACGATGCCGTTTGCCAGAAGCTCCGCGCAGCCGGAGATGGTGTGCAGCGGCGACTTCAGCTCGTGCGAGACGTTGGCGGAAAACTCGCGGCGCAGCTGCTCGGCCTGCTCCTTCTCGGTGGTATCGAGCATCAGGAGCACGGCGCCGGAGACCTTATCGCCGGAGGTGACGGGGCTTGCGTAGAGCCTGTAGCTCACGCCGCCGAGGCACGCGTGCGCCTCGCAGTGCTCGCCGCCGAGCGCCTTTTCGGCAAGCTCGCGCAGCTGCGGCACGGCGCTGACGGCGCGGATATCCTTGCCGATGCAGTAGCGGCTTATGTCGAGGATGTGCGTTGCCGAGCGATTGATGCTCAGCACGCTGCCCTGCTCGTTGAGCAGGACCAGGCCCTCGGTCATGTTGCCGGTCGCGGCCTCGAACTCGTCGCGGCGGCGGCGCAGCTCGGTCTCCTGCTCGCGCAGCTGATTTTGCTGGCTTCTGAGCTTATCGGTCAGCGGCTCAAGCTCGGGGTAGGTCTCGATCCTGTCGGCATTGTCAAGGCTCAGCTCGTTGAGGGGCCTTACGATGCGCTTTGACATGCGCGAGGCCAAAAGCAGCGACAGCAGCAGCGCAAGCAGCGCAATGATGATGACCGGCTGGATCATACCCAGGATCAGCGTCAGCGGCGTGTACTGCATGTCCGAAATGCGCACGACCGAGCCGTCGGACAGGCGGTCGGCGGAATATAGCTGGCGCTCCATGAGCGTCGTGGAGTAGCGCATGCTCTCGCCGTGGCCGGTTTTCAGCGCCTGCTGCACCTCTTCGCGGTCGGCGTGGTTTTCCATGCCCGACTGCTGCGCCTGGCTGTCGTATAATACCGTACCGTCGGCGGCGATCCAGGTTATGCGGCAGCCGTCGACGTTCATATCACTGAAATAATCCGCGCCGGCGGACTCGACGCCCTGCGCGGCAAGGTGGGTCTGCATGTTCAGCTGATCCATCTGCTTGTTTGAAAAATACTCGTAAAGCACGCCCGTGATGAGCACGAACGACGCCAGCAGCACCACGGCCGCAACGGCGAAGGTCGAACGAAAAATACGTTTCGTCATATGCTACACCTCCAGCTTATAGCCCACGCCGCGAACGGTGCGGATGTACTTGCCGCAGGCGCCGAGCTTCTGGCGCAGCGTGCCGACGTGGACGTCAACCGTGCGCGTTTCGCCCAGGAAATCCTCGCTCCAGACCGAGGACAGCAGCTGCTCGCGCGTGAACGCCCGGCCGGGGCTTGTCATGAATGTGCGCAGCAGCTCGAACTCCTTGAGCGTGAGCTGGACACGGATGCCGTCGGCTGTAACGATGTGCTCACCGAGGTTCATCTCAAGGCCGCCGACGCGGATCAGCTGCTGCTTTTCCGCCGCGCGGCCGCTGCGGCGCAGCACTGCGCGAACCCGCGAGGCCATCTCCATCATGCCGAACGGCTTTGCAAGATAGTCATCCGCGCCGAGGTCAAGGCCGATGACCTTATCGTACTCGTTGCCCTTGGCCGTCGCCATAATGACCGGAATGTCGGCCGTGCGCGCGTCGGCTTTCAGGCGCTTGAGAATGGATATGCCGTCCTCGCCCGGCAGCATGATGTCAAGCATTATAAGCTCCGGAGTGTCGTCTGCAAGAGCGGCATAGAACTCCCTTGCGTTTTCAAAGCCCACTGCCCGGAATCCCGAGGCGCTGAGCGTGTATATCATCAGATCGCGGATGCCTGCGTCGTCTTCAACACAAAATATCATTGTCATTACCTCGCTTCGCCTTAATTTTAAATGTAAAGCGTAATGTAAAATACCATCCCAATGTAAAATCCCCGTAAATTCTTTTTAGTGGCGCATTTTTAGAGGCGATTTGGCGCAGCTACGGATACATTTATCTCTGGTAGCCCGGTTCGGAACAATGGAAAAAACCGTGTTTACCTCGCGCTACATAAGTGCGTTGCTGAGTTTCGCACCGCACCTTGTAGGGAACGGATTTATCCGTTCCGCGTGTTATGGTTTTGTCGGTACTTTCCGGTCGGGCTGACGCGAAAACCGTATCGGTATCAGTGCTGACGCGCCTCTAAAATGCCTTCCCCTGCGTAGCTTGAGGGGAAGGTGTCACCTTGGTGACGGATGAGGTGTTATTTTAATCTTTGCCGTCAGGCAAACACATTATTTCAGTGGCGCTTTTTTAGAGGCGCATTCACATTGTACAAATACATATATTGCGGTATCCCGACCGGGAGCTGCCGACGAAACCGATACATATTGTAACAAAGTAGCGCCTACGGCGCGGATTTATTTACACCTCATCTGCCGCAAGCGGCATCTTCCCCTCAGGCTCCGCAAGGGGAAGACAATGGGTTGTGCTGCAAAATTTAGCAGCCACTTATGTAGCGCGAGAGTTTTACTGTTTCGTCGGTAACTTCGACACCGGGCAACCGCAATAAACGTATCGGTAGCTGCGTCAATTCGATTCGAAAAAGCGGACGAATTGGGAGATGTGGTAGCCGTCGATGAAGCGGTGGTTGACCTCAAGCGACATGCCAAGCTCCTTGCGGCCGCTGCCGTCGTCAACAAACCTGCCCCATGCAACGCGCGGAATCGCATCGTCGGGGTCGAACGTGCGCTCATGCGAGAGCGAGGTAATGTCGAGCCAGGGCAGGCTCGTGATGAAAATGAGGTTTTTGCCCTCCATGCTCATGTCGATAAAGCAGTCCTGCTCACGGCTGCGGCGCTTCGCCTCGCGGCAGAACTCGGTAATGTCGCCCTCGCAGGGCATGGTGACTATGTGAAACTGCTCCGCGCCGGCCTTGAGATCGGTAAAGCTCGGCATCAGTGAGTCGAAAAGCACGATCTCACCGTCGAGTTTGGCATACCTGAACGCCTCAACGGAGTTGATGGCCTTAGTTACGAGGTAAGTCATCACCATGTAAAACGACAGCGAATTCTCCTTTGCAAAATTATACGCGCGCGTCACATCAAGGCGGAACGCGACATTGTAAAACGGCTGATCGGCAGCGGAAAAGAACTCGTACATCTCCCTGCGCGGCCAGCTTGCGTAATCGATCGCTTTATAATCCATGGCTACCTCCGTTCGTCAAAGCCGGAAAGCTAAATTTGTCTCAATATACAGCAACATTTTATCTCAGCACCACATTGCCTGTCAACGCCGGGCTGACTTTTGCGCGGTAAGCAAAGTCGGCATATATGCAAAAAGACCGCTACTTTCGTAGCGGTCTATTGTGTTGGCATTGACCTATCTTCCCGGTCCGTCTCCAGACAAGTATTGTCGGCACTG
>ERZ1673695.250-NODE-250-length-91827-cov-49.550440_pt1 | contig 91827 bp, 99 predicted proteins | sample MGYA00580225_ERZ1673695 | MGnify/ENA primary metagenome ERZ1673695 (study PRJEB41218, sample SAMN15661739) | gut metagenome | host: Homo sapiens | place: Canada: London | collected 2015-08-20/2019-03-30 | study: EMG produced TPA metagenomics assembly of... | reverse complement strand
TCAAAAAATACAGAATAATCAAGTGAAAGGGTTAGAGCCTCGACTGCAGCGAGGTCTCTGCCCTTATCCTTTTATCCGGAGGTTTTTTATGTCTCAAATCAAACGACTGCAAACCATTGACGCGGACACGCTGCAAAGCACCGCTTACGAACCGGCCTCCTTCGTGGTCGACGATCTGCTGCCCCAGGGACTGCACCTGCTGGCAGGCGCGCCGAAGATCGGCAAATCGTGGCTGGCGCTGTGGCTGTGTCTCTGCGCCGCGCAGGGCAAGCCGCTCTGGACATTCGCCACACGGCCATGCGAGGTGCTGTACCTCTGTCTGGAGGACAGCTTCCAGCGCATCCAGAGCCGACTCTTTGATCTCACAGAGGATGCGCCGCCCACGCTGCACTTCGCCGTCATGTCCCAGCAGCTCCACAACGGGCTGGTGGAACAGATCGAGCAATTTTTGAAGGAGCATCCACAGACCAGGCTCATCGTCATCGATACGCTCCAGCGCATCCGCACCGCAGGCAATGACGCAAACCCGTATGCCAGCGACTACCGGGACATCGGTGTTCTGAAAGCGCTGGCGGACAAGCACCGCATCGCCATTCTGCTGGTGCATCACCTGCGGAAGATGAATGACGATGATCCCATGAACATGATCTCCGGCACCACCGGACTCAGCGGCGCTACCGACAGCAACTTCGTCCTCCGCAAGAGCAAGCGCAGAGAAAACACCGCCACGCTCTACTGCACCGGGCGGGACATCCCCTACCGGGAGCTGGCATTGGAGTTCGATGGCGAGGATCACGTCTGGAAACTGCTGTCAAATGACTGCGAACAGACGGAGCAGCCCACCGAACGGATTCTTTTTCTTCTCTCTGAACTGCTGCACCGGCAGCCGGAGATCAGCGCCCCTGCCAAGGTGCTGCTGGAAAAGATCGACCCTGCCGGTACGGAGGGACTGACCCCCAACAGCTTCTCCCACCGAATCCGCAAAAGCGTTGACGCTCTAAGGAGAAACGGCATTACGGTGTCCTTCCGCAAGAGCAACGGCGACCGTCTGATCTGCCTGAAAAGGGTCGATGGTGTCGATGATCCCGCTACCGGAAACATCGTCACCATCGACCCTGAGAACCCGCCGTGTTTCGGCGTGTGAGCCGCTGTGTGCGAGGTTAGGGGATGGGGTGGCGTGTGTACCCGCTGAGAGCTGTTTACCGCACACGGCGCGGGACGCAAGAATCGTCGCCCACTCAGGTGGCGGCGACGGCCAGCATCGCATTTGTCTGGTCTGCGGCGAAGCCGCTGCCCTGCCAAATGCACTGGGCGGGGCATGGCCCCACACCCCCAAGCTGCGGGCAGAAGCCCACACCCACTTTTAGCTACGATTGGAGAAAAACATGAAAAAAGATATCAAATTCAGCACGCGCATGGCGTCCGCTGACCGCGAGAAGATCAGGGCGCTGGCGGCGAAGGCCCACATGTCCATGAGCGATTACGTCACCGCCTGCTGTCTCGGCAAGCGGATCGTGGTCATCGACGAACAGAAGGAGCTGCTCCGCCAGCTCAAGGGCATTGGCAGCAACATCAACCGCCTCACTGTCCTCGCCAACATGGGCAAGGTGCAGGTCATCGGTCTGGAAAAAGCTGCCGGTGAGCTGTCCGAGGTCAGCGCCGCGTTGCGGGCTGTCATGGAAGGTCGGTGAGCCGTATGGCCATCGTACATTTTGTGAACTACAAACGGGGCACACAGTCCCGCGCCGCCATGCGCGGCGTGATGCTCTACGTCATGCAGGAAAAGAAAACCACGTGGGGGGACGGGCCGCTCGTCAGCGGAATCAACTGTCAACCGCAAAGCGTCTACGACGATTTTCTGAACACGAAACTCCTCTACCACAAGGACGGCGGGGTGATGTTCTACCACATGGTGCAGAGTTTTCCGAAGGGTGCAGAAGTCAATCCCCGACAGGCTCACGAAGCCGCGCGGCGGCTGGCAGAATACTTTGACGGCTGCGAGGCGCTGGTCTGCACCCATGTAGACCGCGAGCATATCCACTCCCACTGCGTCATCAACTCCGTCAACTTCGAGACCGGCAAAAAGCTGCACATGGCGAAGGAACAACTGCAGGAGCTGATGCGGCGCAACGACGCAATCTGTCTGGAAATGGGCCTGCCGGTCTTTGAGCCGACCACACAGCAGGCCCGCGGTATGAGCGGCGCGGAATACCACACGGCACTGAAAGGTCAAAGCTGGAAGCTGCGGCTCATGAACACCATCGACGAGTGCATGAAATACGCCGCCGACAAGGACGCCTTCGTTTCGCTGATGGCGTCCGAGGGCTACGCCGTCCGCTGGGAGAGCACCCGCAAGTACATCACTTACACCACGTCGGACGGCATGAGGTGTCGCGACAACAAACTACACGAAGAAAAGTATTGCAAGGAGGCCATGGAACATGAATTCAGAATACGCGCAGAACTCATTAAGAGAACATTCCGTCGAGCAGAGGAAAACGATGGAGGAATTGAAACGGTTGAACCAGTCGAACAGCGCGCCGCCGTCTGCGCCGCAGACGATCCAGCCCATTGTGATCCGGTGCGATCTGCCGCAGGCGATGAGCAAGCTGACAGAGCAGGCAGACGGAATAAACTGGGAGCTGGAGGAAATTCGGAAAGCAATCCCCGGTCTGAGAGCACACATCGACCTGACACCGGTGCAGAAGTCGCTCACGGAGATGCAGAGATCGCTGACCGAGATGAACAAGCTTCTGGAACGGGTTGGGAACCTGAGCGAGCGGTATTCCTGCAAATGGATTCGGTGGCTGCCGGATTTCAGTCTGCTCGTAGCGATCAAGTGGATCATGCTGGTGCTGATCCTTGGCACGGCGGCACTGGCGGGTTGGTATGGCGCGGCGGCGATCCGCGGCCTGTTCCTCTGATCCCCGCCGTGGCCGGACTGACCGCCGTGGGGACATTGATGGATGAGGATGAGGACGCCGAGGAAAAGCGGCGGCGCATGGAGGCAAAAATCGCCGCCGAAACCTTCGGCGCGGTAGTCGGCTTCGCCGCAGGCGCGGCTCTGGCTGTGAAAGAAAAATTGGATGAGCAGGCTGTGCAAGAAAAACAGCAGCAAACCATGGGAGGACTCTAAAAATGGCAAGCATCAAGCAACTGGACGAGCGGCGATATAAGATCACCGTCAGCAACGGCTACCGACCCAGCGGCAAAAAAATCAGCAAGGCAAAGACCATCCAAGTCCCGCCCGGTGTCCCCAGGCGCGGCATCGGGCAGTATGTCGCCCACGCCGCCGAGGAACTGGAGCGCAGCTTCAAGACTGGCTACGCCGAGGACGGCGAGATGACCTTTGAGGAATTCGCCTCCCGCTGGCTGAAGCGGCAGACGAAATATGCCCCCAGCACCATCGCCGCATACCGGCGAATGCTGGAGGTGGTGTATCCCATGATCGGCGGCATCCGCCTCAACAAGCTCCGACCAATGGCGCTGGAAAATATGCTCTCTGCGCTGCGTAAGCGCAAGCACCACGGAAAGCTCATCAACGAATCCACCGCGCAGCGGTACCTCTCCGTGGTCTCCGCCGTACTCAGCGACGCCAAGCGCAATGAGATCGTTGAGAAGAATCCCGCGCGGATGTTAGACCTGCCCACACCGCAGCGCACGGTGCAGCGCATTCCCACGCGAGGCGAGGTGGAAAAGCTGCTGGACGCGCTGGCAAAGGAGCCGCGGCACTACCGTCTGTTTTATCTGCTCTCCATGTACACCGGCTGCCGCCGGGGCGAGCTGAGCGCTCTGCAATGGTCGGACTTCACCGGCACGCAAAACGGTCTGCTGCTCACCGTCAGCCGCTCCCGCAGCAGTGTCCCAGGCAAGGGCATTGTGGAAGGCAGCACCAAAAACGGCAAGAGCCGCGAAGTCTATCTCTCCTCCGACCTGCGGGGCATCCTCCTCGCCTACAAGCACCGCAAGCAGATGGAGGCGGACAAGCAGCGCCGCAGGCTCAGCCCCTACCTCTTCACCGACGAGCAGGGGCAGCTCATCCACCCGGACACCTTCACCAAGCGGCTGCGGAAGATCTATGACGCCATCGGCTTTCCGCGGGAGTACCACCTGCACACCCTGCGGCACTACTTCGTGACCTCGCTTCTGCACTGCGGCGTAGACAAACAGACGGTGGCAGACCTCGTGGGTCATGCGGATACCGGCTTTCTGGAGCGTACCTACTGCCACCCCCAGCAGGCGCAGAAGGAGCAGGCGGCAGACTCCATGCTCACCATGCTCCGCCCGGACGGCGAGCAGATCTTCAATCTCGCCGCCGCCTGTTCTCCGAAGCAGCACAGCACATGATTGTTGCTTTCGTAGAAATTCATTTTCCCAAGAAAATTGTGATAGCTTTACCGCCGCGCTTGCGGTATGTTGTGCTTGCAAAATAAGCCTCAACTGTACCGAGGTCAAATGAAAGAGAGGTCATTTTTATGGCAAGCATCCGCAAGCGCGGCAGCAGCTATCTCATCGTGGTCTCCATGGGCTATGACTACAACGGCAAGCGCATCAACCCCCGACAGAAAACCGTCCACCCTCCCGCAGAGCTGACGCCCAGGCAGGTCGAAAAGTGGCTCAACGAACAGGCTGTCCTCTTTGAGCGTGACTGCCGCCACACGCCGCAGCCCGTCCAGCAGCTCACGCTGGCAAAATACATCGACCTGTGGCTGACGGACATCGCCCCCGGCAAGTTGGCAAAGTCCACCATCCGCCGCGACCGACAGGACATCGAGCGCATCCTCCCGGCGTTGGGCCACTACAAGCTCACCGATCTACGGCCGGAACACTTCCGGAATTTCTACGCAGAACTGCGAAAAGTCATCCGTCCCGACACGAAAAAGCCACTCTCCGAGTACACCATTGAGGGCGTGCACGCTACGCTGTGCAGCATCCTCTCTGATGCCGTGGAGGGTGGCTTTCTTTCGCATAATCCGGCGTGGCGCACCTACCGTTATGCTGGGCGCAAATGTGAAAAGAAGATCGCGGACGAGGAAACGGTGCAGAAGATCATCGCCGCACTGGAGGGCGAGAGCATCAAGTACGAAACCTACTTCAAGCTCATCATCGCCACGGGGATGCGGCGGGGCGAGTGCTGCGGTCTAAAGTGGTGCGACATTGATTGGGAGCAGCGTTCCATCCACATCTGCCGCAACGCGGTCAAGGTGACGGACGAGGATATCTTCGTCAAAGAGCCCAAGACCCGCGCGGGTGACCGCTATGTGTACTTCTCCGCCGAGATGGAAAGTCTCCTGCGGGAGTATCAAAAAGAATGTCGGTATATCACCGAAACCTATGACCAGCGGCAGCTGACCGCTGATGACTTCCTGTTCCGCCGTCAGGGAGCGCAGCTCCCCATGACGCCCACCACCTTCACCTACCGCTTCAAGCTGATCCTCAAGAAGAACGGCCTGCCGCAAGAGCTGAACGTCCATTCTCTCCGGCACACCGCCGCCAGTCTGATGATCGCGGGCGGCACGGATGTGGCCACGGTGGCGGGCATCCTCGGCCATAGCCAGCCCTCCACCACGCTGGACATCTACACCCACGCCTTCGATAAGAATAAGCAAACCGCAAGTGCAAAACTACAAAAAGGGCTTGAGATATAATAATTTGACATCTTTGCGTGGCACTTCATGATTGCTGGCAACTTATAGTACGGGGATAAACGGATTCCGAATCGTCCAAAATGTGAGAACTCATGATTTGACTTCCAGCATACATGAGATACTTTATACCACTTGCCACAGCCATCTCTTCAGCAGCTGTCTGCTTTGCCTTAACCACAGTATCATCAATCTTGTTGTCACCTTTGACCTCGATAAGCTGATAGGAGCCGTCTGTCATCTTCGCAAGGAAGTCAGGATAATACTGGCGGATTCTGCCGGATTCCGGGTCATAGTAATGGACAGAGAGATCGCCCTGATTGGAGGTGAACATACCTGTGAAGTACACCTCCGCAACTTTGCCGCTTGTAATATACTGCATGAAGCATTCCTTCTCCGGCTTTGAGTCAAAACAATAGGTGTCGGCGTGGAAGCTCTTTGCGATTTCTTCAGGTTTAAAACCGGGATAACGATTTGTAAGCACGAGGTCATCCTTTGCGGAGAACTCATAGTATCCGGCATCCTTCGGCTCGTGCAGCAGCACCAGTTCTTTGTCCTCAGTTTTCAATTCCGAAGTGACATCAAACAGCGCATGAAATACGGCAGGGATAATATAGTCATCCAAAACAGCGTTATAGCGGTTGACCGCCTCGAGAACCGTATCGATCCCGTCAACGGATTCTCGAAGAATTCTGGCGGCGAGGATGCAGGAAATATTAAGATAACGGGCCACTTCTCCGGCGAGAGAAAATTCGCTATAACGCATATTCTCCTTGAAATGGTCGATATTCTTCTCTTTAACAGAGGTGTCAAGGGCGAGGCTGTCTCTCTCGTACATGATGCTGGCATACTTGGAGAAGTCCGCATCTGCCAGCTTGAAATCTACCGGCTCGGAGTATTCCTTTTCGTGGAGCGTATACTCGTGCCATACCCGCTTGAGCGTGATTGTTCTCGGAGGAGGAAGCACCCGTACCTGGTATTTGTGTCGGTCATCCTTGGATGGATTCTTGATGTCTTTGATCTCCATATTAAAGTTCTTGTGGAGCTCATCATCCAGAGTGTCGTAGTTTTCCTTGGAGAGAAATACAGCGGCAGTCAAGCGCTCGTCTGTGATTGCACGGAGACAGCGCATCGTAGCCTGGAGAACAAATATTTTCGACTTTGGACTACGGAAAAGAGCCACGCCAAAGAGAGAACGGCAGTTCCAACCTTCCTTGCCTTTCTCGACCAGGATAATAAACTGCTTTTCGTTTCCTTCCGAACCGGGAACATCAAGATTGTTGAAATCTCTGATGTCATCGTTTTTCGTATACTTCGCGTCGCCGACATTCAGCAAAATCTTTGAGGCAGGAATGCCGAGGTCTGCCAGGATCTTCTCCAGAACCGGCTTGACTTCCGTTGCCGCCTCTTCTACGCCGGAAGCATAGATTGCGAGTTTCGGATTCAGTCCTTCGTAGGTCTTCCCGCCGTAGCGTTCCCAGAAGGTTCTCACTACTGCGGTCAGGAACTCCTCGTTCTTGACATTTTCAAAGCCGATGGGATCAGCGTCTTTCAGGAAGCCGTTCCAGATGGATTCACGCAGACCGTATGCGTAGACGACCTCCGGCAGAAGCTGGTTCTTGACATACGGTGTACCGGTATAGTTATAGCAGGCCACGATGGAGGTGTTTTCCGCAAGCAGATTGATGGTGTCGCGCAGGCTGGTCTTATTGGCACCACTCGACCTGATCTGCTTTTCCAGATCTGCACCGAAAAGGTGGTGTGCCTCATCGACATAGACGCCGAGCTGCGGCAGACGGCAGAGCTTCTTGAAACGCTGGTTGTCCATTAGCGTGGTGTCATCCCACGCGTCATCGTCATCGCTGTCCGCACCATATACGGCAGAAAGCAGTGATCCGGTACCGGCAAAGAGTGCCTCCGTAGGAGTGGATTCCTTGCGCTTTTTCTTCACGATGATCTTCTGCGTATTGGAAATGATAATATTGAAATCCGAGTCATCGATAGTGTGCAGAATCGTTCCGGCCTCGTCAAGAAAGTGAAATTTGATGTTGGAATCGAGCACACGGGCATATTCCGGCGGTACGACCTTCGTTTTATCAAAGGTCATGATCTCACGGAGCGACTGGAGAACGGTCTTATCCGGTGCAAAGACCAGCGCATTATGGCAGAAACGCTTGTCCCTCGGATACTTTTTCGCAAGCAGGAATTCATAGAAGATGCAGGTGGCCATGAGGATGGTTTTGCCAAGTCCCATCGTAAGTGCGTAGATATAGTTCGGATAACTCTCCCGGTACTTCTTCATCTGCTTGAAGAGCGTGTCGGTCTGCTTTTCGGTCGGGGCGTCAAAGAGTCGAATCTGACCGCCCTTACCGATGGAATAATAGGATGCGTCGGAGAAGCGGTCTCTTCTGTGACGCCAGTCGTCGAACATCTCATAGACCTGCTTGTTATTCATGAATTCCTTCACAAAAACATACATCTCCAACGCCTCGAACTGCGGCTTCCGCAGGAAGGCGTGGGGATTCTCCTCGCCGTCGTTGTAGGCGAGGAATTTTCTCGTGAGGTCATTATAACGGGAGCGAATCTTTCCTCGGTTCGTAGAGTAGTAATACCACAGCTGCTCGTTGAAGGAAAAATTCGGATCAAATCCTGCAGGCATTTAACGCACCTCCACTTCCAGCGACTCGGAGAGCAGGTCGGTGATCTTGACTTTGATGGTGCCGGAACCTTCCGGAATATCGTAGATACCCTTTACCAGTTCACTCTTGCCGGGAACATCAGTCACGGCAGGCTGCATGACCACGCCGTCGTAGTTCCAGTCGATCATAACGGAATCAACCAGCTGCCGCCAGTCCTCCACGTACTCTTTCTGTAGGGAGAGCTTCTGCATCAGGTTCATCGGATAGAACGCGCGGATGACCAGCTTGCCGCCTTCCCGGACGATCTCTGCCTCGGAATCACGCTTCAGCTGAAGGTCGGCTTTATCGCGGAGGATGTCCATGATCTGGATGTCCACCTTATAATCGGTCAGTTCCTGCTCCATTGCGCCTTTCAGGTCAGGCTCGTGTCCCATGCAGACGATGGTGATGCGCTCCACGGGCTGATTCGGATTTTCTTCCTTGCGTTTCTCATAGGTTTTATACGGAAGGTTCGCAAGAAGCTCCTTCAAGTCTGCCTTGGTGGCAATGCGGTTGACGGGCATGATCTTCACCATCCTGCCGTCCAGCTCACCGTCCCAGACATCGCTCTGCGGGAACGGCTGGATCTCCAGCGCTGCGATCAGCAGGTCACGAGCTTCCACGGGGTTGCGGAAGAAGTCATAGTTGTTGACATTGTAGACCTCGAAACCGGTGTATTTCGTGTCAGCAGCCGATCCCATACTGGTCTGGCTGTCTTCCAGCTCTTTTGCCACAGAGAGCAGACGCTTGGTAGTCGTCTGGATTGCACCGAGGTTGATGTCTGCACCGATAAAGCGCCGTCCCATTCTCATAGCACACATTTGCGTAACGCCACTGCCCATGAAAAAGTCGGCAACAATATCACCTTCGTCCGTTGCAGCACTAATAATTCTTTCAAGAAGTTTGAAAGGCTTTTCCGTAGGGTAGCCGACACGCTTAACGCCATCATTCGGATAACGCCCAGCAATAGCCATTTCCCACCAATCCTCTGGAATCTTGCCATCAGCCAAATTATAATCGCCTGCAATAAATCCTGAACCACGAAGTCCCTGCTTAAAGTTGCCCGTCGTTTTTTCATCGTGGGGAACACGCACAGCATCGGCGTTGAATTTCCAAACATTGTGAGTTTTACTGTACCACAAAATATTATCATGCTTCCTGTTGAATTGGCGCATTCCCGGTGAACCGGGACCATAATAGCACCACGCAATCTCGTTTACAAAGTTGGAGGGACCAAAGACTTCGTCCATCAGGCAACGAAGATGATGATTCTTGTGCCAATCACAGTGCATAAAGATAGAGCCTTTATCAGAAAGTAATTCCCTCATAAGGAGAAGACGCTCGTACATGAATTGAAGATATTCATCGTTTGTCCAGATATCCCCATACTGTTTTTCTTCAAATGAAGTGCTGTCACTTGCTGCCTTCCCGACGCCACGCACTTCAATTGTCTTTTTATAATCTGCTTTGCTATCAAACGGAGGGTCAATGTAGATGAGATCAATCTTCCCACGATACTCCTTTAACAGATGGCTCATAACCTGAAGATTGTCACCCCAGAAAATCTTGTTGATCCAGCCGTTCTGCTCCTCGCCGTAGGACTCCCGCAGCTGTGCGGGGTAGTACTGCGTGGAGCGATAAGGGCGCTTGCCCGTCCAGCGGAGCTCTGGGAACCCCTTTATCGTCGGTCTCTGTTCAAATTCAAAAGTAAGCTGCTCATCCATTGTTATCAAACCCTCCATCGGTTATTTGTTTCTGCAATAGAAACGGAAGTCACAGCCAGCGCAGACCTTCGGGTCATCGGCACAGTGCCGGAAATCCTTCTTCATGATCTTATGTACCGTATCATCGAATGACGCCAGCGTTCCTTCCACGGCAGACTTTGTATACGGATATGTGATCGTCGGTACGCCGCCGTCCTCTCCGGTATAGTAGAGGTGCATCTTACTGACCTTCCGCCCGGTACGCTCCTCCACGAGATGGGCATAGATATGAAGCTGCCGACGGTACCGCTCAAGCCGATCCCGCATTTTCTCCATATCCGGTTTCCGTTCGGCTTTGAAATCCACAATCTCGACCGTGTCGCCCTCACCCCGGATCAGGTCGACCTTGCCTTCAATGATATAATCCGGCTTCACCAGAGAAACATCCACCTCTGCTTGCTGGATGGCAGACCAGTCGCCGTGCTGCCGCTCTACATAGCGGAGCACTTGCTTCAATGCCGCCTCGCGCTGAGGACCGGCGAGGTAGGTGTGCTCGGTTTTCGTCAATGACACATAGTTGGAGGCAAACCAACGGTTCACGTTTTCCTCGGTGATCGTCTGCTCCTCGTGCCTGAGTGCAGCACGGTGAACATCCTCTATCGTCTCATGGACAAGCGTACCGAAGAGCATAGCGTTGGCACGGACGGGCATGAACTCCAGTTCGCGGTAGAACTTGTACTGCAGGGCGCAGGTCTCATACACTGTGATGTGCGATGTGAACGAGTAGGTGCTCTTGACGTTCACGGCCTTCACGGACTTGAAGTTGAACTCCCGGATATCAAATGCTTCGCTGTCCACGGACTGAAGCTCGTCATAAACCTCTTTGAAGTAAGCGCTGGGTGTCCGCTTGTCCTCATTGCAGGTCAGTATCAACAGATCCTGCGCACGGGAGAAAGCCGTGTAGTACAGACGCCAGAAATCAAAGAATTTTGTGACCTCATACGGTTCAAATGCCGGGCGCTTGAAGTAGCGATCCTCTATCGTCATCATAAGGTCGTTTGTGGTTTTTCTCGGCACATTTGTCAGAGAATCCACAAAAACAATCGGGAACTCCATCCCTTTGGACTGGTGGATCGTAAGGAATGAGACGCAGCCGCTCGGCGCATACTCGGAATCATCCTCATACTCCGTGATACCGCCGTCATAGAGCAGGCGGAGATACAGATTAAAGAGCAGTTCCGTATTGGCATCAATGCCGCGTTTCCCGCGATACTTGTCGGCCGATAAGACATCCACCCGGTGGAGGTATTCAAATTTTCCGATGATCTGCGTCAGCTTTGCCAGATTTCGAGCTGGTCGGATATCGACAACGCCGACATCCATATCTGTATCCAGAATACCGGCAAAAGGCTGAAACTCAAACATCTGATACATGAGCCCACAGTAGGCGTAGTCCGTTGCGTCGGTCAGGCTTACATGGTCTTTTCCTCGGCGGCGTATCCATTTCAGCAGGTCGGTGTGCTCCGGCTGCATCAGATACTCATTCGCCAGCATGATACAGTTCCGATAATAAGTCAGGTGCTCAGGCTGTAAAAAGGTATACTCCCCGTTTTCCAACCCCTGCACATAAAACGGGAACATCAGCATAAGGCAGCCGAGCGCCAGTCGTATTTCGTCACGCTGGAAAAACATATCCGAACGCGGTGAGTAAACATTGATATGGTTCTCCTCAAGAAAACGAGCAAGAGCAGTCACCCTCGGATGTTTGACTGAGTTGAAGAGAAACGCTATCTGATTATAGTCCATCAGCTTGCCGGATGTTTTCAGGTTGTTGATAAACTGCAGGATCTTCTCATGCCATTCATCCTCGTCATTTACACCGGCTAATTTCACGACCGCAGGGCTGTGAAGTGCGGATTTTTCATGAGGTTCAATGCGTTTTTCATATCTGAAATTTTCCCAGCGAAACTTGAACTTTGCACCATCCGTGGTATCCATCCATCGGTTATAAAAATCAACGATGTCGCTGTTGGAACGATAGTTGATGACCAGCGGGATAATACGGCATTCGCCATTGGCAAACTTCTGCGGAAATTCCAGGATGTTTCGGATGGTTGCACCGCGGAAACGGTACAGGCCCTGGTCATCGTCTCCGACCACGCAGATATTCTTTCTTTCCCCGGCGAGGAGAAACACGAGTTGCTCCTGAATATAGTTCGTGTCCTGGTATTCATCGACCATGATATGCGTGATCGCAGAGCGAAGCTCATTCAGAATGCCCTCGTTATCGCAGAGAAGCCGATATGCCTCTATCTGGATGGAGGAGAAATCCATCAGATTCGCTTCCGTAAGAATTGTGCGATATTCCTGAAGCATCCGACCGAGTGATGCAATCGATGGGTCATGGTCAGACATCAGCTCCTCCGGCGAAACCAATTCTTCGGAAAGGTTGTTTACAAAGTTACAGATCGTTTCGGCTTGCTTCCATGCGCCACCGTTCGGAAGGACGATTTCAATCTCCGGAATACTTCTGAAACGATGGATATTCTGAAATACCATATACTGCTGGTCAAACGAATCCATCAAGCGGTAGTTTCGGCGAAGCCGTGTATATTCCAAATGCTCTTTCAGCATACGAAGGCAGAGCGAGTGGAACGTACCGATATACATTTCGTTGATGTTTGCCGTGATGTTTCGATTTGCAAGCTCGTTTGTAATACGTGTTACCAGTTCCTTCGCAGCCTTTTCCGTAAATGTGGCAATGAAGATGCTCTCCGGCCTTACATTGCATTCCTCTATGAGGTAGATTGCACGCTGCACGAGCGTATATGTTTTGCCGGTTCCGGGACCTGCCGTTATGAGGACAGGACCGTCTGCAGCCGCTATTGCTTTTCGCTGCCCGTCATTTGCGTTTCCAAAATCAAACATAGCTGATCACCACAATTCTTCATTGAATGATTCGTAAGCGCTTAGCTATACTACATGATTGTTAAAGTATACCATTATTTTAATCTATCAGCAACCATTATTCGTTTCTCTTGATGAACAGGCAAAGCGCATAATACCGCTATTCAATCACTTAAACGCGCAAGTCAGGTACCGCCTCCATCTGTTGCTAATAAAAATCCCCAAAAGCTATACAGCTTTTAGGGATTTGGTACGCCCGACTGGATTCGAACCAGCGGCCTACAGAGTCGGAGTCTGTCACTCTATCCAACTGAGCTACGGGCGCATATTGGGTTGTGGGTTTCTGCAATAGTCGTCAAATAGTAGTCAACGGCCACGCACTTTTTCTCTGCTGTTCCCGCAAACGCAGGTGCGGCAAGGCTTTGCGCCATATCTCAACTGGAGACGCCTGAAATGTCGGAGTCTAACGCTCTATCCATCTGAGCTACGGGCGCATATCATATTCTGTTTTATCAACTTACAGCTTCACTACTATACCACCTTCCCGGCACAAAGTAAAGAAAATTTTTTCTTCCGACTTTGTTAAAAAAGTTGACAACTTCGCATACTTGTTGTAAAATAGCCACAATACATCGAGCGCTGTGCGCCGTATTCCACACAAAAGAAGGTCTTTCTATGAAGAAGCAAAAAATCTCCGATGCTGTCATTCATCGTCTTCCCCGGTACTATCGGTATCTGGACGATCTGTACAACAAAGGCGTGGTGCGTATCAGCTCCAACTCTCTGGGCGCCAAGATGGACATCACCGCCTCCCAGATCCGGCAGGACCTGAGCTGCTTTGGTGAGTTCGGCCAGCAGGGTTACGGCTACAATGTGGCCGAGTTGCGTGCGGAGATCGGCCACATCCTGGGTATAGACAGCGGCCACCGCATCATTGTGATCGGTGTGGGCCATCTGGGTCACGCCCTGCTGCAGAATTTTGATTTTGATAAGGTCGGTTTCCGGATCGACTCCGCTTTTGATGTCTCCCCCGCGCTGATCGGCACGGAGATCCGCGGTGTCTCGGTCCACTCGATGGATGAGCTGGAGGAATATGTCGCCAACTATCACCCCAACGTGGCGGTCCTGACCGTCCCGCAGAATGTAGCCCAGCCGCTGGCGGACCGTTTGATCGGTCTGGGTGTGCGCGGCTTCTGGAATTTTACCAATGTGGAGCTCTCCACCAAGGAGGACGGCGTTTTCTTCGAGGACATCCACTTTGTGGACACCCTGCTGACGCTCAGCTATCGCATCTCGCAGCTCTGAGGCGCACACTTTACCGCAGCCGGCATACTATGAGAATGAGACCGATGTGGCGGTCAAATTTTCATAGGAGGTTACGGTATGTGTAATCAGAATTCCTGCTTTGGCGGCAGCAGCTGCTGCTGGATCATCATCGCCATCATCCTGCTGTTCCTGTTCTGCGGCAACGGCTGCGGCAATGGCTGCGGCTGCGGCGGCAATAACGGCGGCTGCGGGTGCAGTTGCTGAGGATCTACCGCGCATTACGCGTCCCCGCCGCAAGGCGGGGACGTCTTTTTTCGCAGGCCGCTCTGCGATACAACCAAACTTCGATAAAAACAATGCGGACAAGCACCGCTTTTGACCGAGAGGAGGCCCGATCATGGATATTTCCCCCCTGCGCGGCTACTACACGGCGCATACGCCCACGCTGATGGGTGAGAGAGGCGGCTCCGCCGTGCTGGTCCCCCTGGTCCGTCAGGACGGCGAATACTGCCTGCTGTACGAGATACGCTCCGCCAACGTCCGGCAGCCGGGTGAGGTGTGCTTCCCCGGCGGCAAACGCGAGGCCGGGGAAACGGCCATCCAGTGCGCCCTGCGGGAGACCCGGGAAGAACTGGGTATTCCGGAAAGCGCCGTGACCGTGATCGGTGAAATGGACTTCATCCACATCCGTGCGGGCAGTCTGCTGCGGCCCGTGCTGGGTGAGGTAGACCCTGCGGCACTGGCAGCCATGCGCCCCGCACCGGAGGAGGTAGCCGGCACCTTCCTGCTGCCCCTTCGGGAGTTGAAGGCGCATCCGCCGGAGGTCTACCTGTACCGGCAGCCAGTGGAGGCCCCGGATTTCCCCTATGCGGACGCCGGCGTCCCTGCGGACTACCCCTGGCGTCCCTGGCGGCTGGAGGTCCCGGTGTATCACGGCCTGCCTTACCACCTGTGGGGAATCACCGCCCGCATTACTATGGATCTGCTCGCACATCTGTAAAAAGGTCCCCCGGCGATATACATCGCCGGGGGATCTTTTTACAGCACGCCAAAATGCTCCAGAATGATCTTCACACCTATCAGAATCAGGATAGTGCCTCCCACGAATTCAGCCTTATTCTTGTACTTTGCGCCGAACACATTGCCCACATACACACCGCCCAGGGATATCAGGAACGTGGTGCAGCCGATAAGACAGACGGCCAGCCAGATGGACACGGACAGCTCCACCATGGAGAACGTGACGCCCACGGCCAGGGCGTCAATGCTGGTGGCCACGGCCAGCACCAGCAGCTCCTTGTGCTTCACCTGCCCGTCGGAGGGCTGCTCGTCCTCCTCTTCCTCGGTGCGGCTCTCCCGAATCATGTTGCCGCCGATCCATGCCAGCAGCACGAAGGCGATCCAGGGCGCGAACCGCGTCACATAATGGGCAAACTGTGAGCCCAGCAGCCAGCCCAGCGCGGGCATGACCGCCTGAAATACGCCGAAATACAGGGCGATGAGAAACGCGCTCCTCTTATGCACCTTGTCCGGCATGGCCAGTCCCTTGCATATCGCCACGGCAAAGGCATCCATACTCAAACCGATGCCGATCAGGAATATCTCCAGCAATGTCATACGGACACTCTCCTCACAAAACCACCGGCACAGGGTGATCGATATACATGGCGTCCGGCGCAACACGGCAGCTGTAAGCGGCAATGCTGACCCCCGCCTCGCGCGCCTGCCGCAGGGCCGCGCCGAATGCGGGATGTGTATCATCGTTGGGCGCAAAATCAACGACCTCCGCCATCTGGATGACGAAGAAGGCCGTAGCCCGGCAGCCCTGCTCCACAGCGCGTATCAATTCATGCACGTGCTTCACGCCCCGCTCCGTAGGTGCATCCGGGAAGCGGGCGTGGCCGCCCTGCTCCAGCGTGACCCCCTTCACCTCCACCAGGTGCAGCCCGTCGGGCCGCGTCAAGCAGAAATCAAGCCGCGACTCGCCAAAGCGAAACTCCGGCCGGATGCTCTCGGCCTGCGGGTCGAAGGTCCGTGCAAACTCCGCAAACGCCCGGTTCGGTGCCTGGGCGTCCATATTGATCAGCCTGCCGCCCTTATTCACCGCGACAAGATCGTAGGGTGTCCTACGCCCCGGCGTGACACCCGGCACCAGATACACCTCAGCCCCCGGTACCAGCAGTTCACGACAGCGCCCGGTGTTCTTCACATGGCAGACCGTCTCGGCGCCGTCCAGCTCCACCAGCGCAATGAAGCGATTGGGGCGCGAGAGAAAGCGGCCCTGCACCACATTTTCGTACCGCATAGCCGCGCCTCCCCTGCTTTCGGAATAGAAACACAGTATAGCACAGACAATAGCGGATGGAAAGTATTTTCTTCCAAGGAAAGGTCGTTTCCCTGTGGTTTGTGTATTCCGTCAATGAACCAAAAAATTTTTTAGGACTTCTCACAATTTTGCAGTTTTAGCCGTTTTCGGATTGCATTACTACCAAATGTTTGGTACAATGTGGGTAATCTATATTAGTATGGGAGGAGATCCAAACCATGCCTGAATATTCCAACCTGTTCGTCGTGCTGATGGGCCTGGGAACGGTGTTTGCCGGGCTGCTGTGCATCATACTGCTGGTCACACTGATGAGCTGGGTATGTGCCCGCACCTCCGCGCCCAAGACCGTGCCCCAGATGCCGGCGGCTCCCGCCGCCATGCCCGCACCTGGCGCCGTCACCCCCGCGATGATGGCCGCCGTAGCCGCTGCCATCGCCGAGGACATGGGGACCGATGTCTCCGCCATCCGTATCGTATCCATGAAGAAAGTGTAATGTGTGAGGAGGATTTCACCATGAAAAAGTACAGAGTCAATGTCAACGGTACCGTGTATGAAGTCGAGCTGGAGGAGATCACCGGCGCAGCTCCCGTCGCCTCCGTGGCCGCCCCTGCGGCTGCTCCCGCTCCCGCCCCCGCCGCAGCCCCTGCCGGCGGCGAAAAGGTCTGCGCTCCCATGCCCGGCAACATTCTGGCGGTGAACGTGTCCAACGGCAGCGCCGTCAAGAAGGGCGACGTTCTGATGATCCTGGAGGCCATGAAGATGGAGAACGAGATCATGGCTCCCTGCGACGGCACCGTTACCTCCGTGTCTGTGACCAAGGGCGCCGCCGTGGAGTCCGGCGCGCTGCTGTGCACCATCGGCTGACGCCGGAGGACTGCACATGGAAGCTATTGCCAATTTCTTTGTAAGCACCGGCTTTTACCAGTTTTTCCAGGGCGACAACTGGAAGAGTGCCATTATGCTGGTCATTGCCGTTGTGCTGCTGTTTCTGGGTATCGTCAAGAAGTTTGAGCCGCTGCTGCTGGTACCCATCGCCTTCGGCATGCTGGTGACGAACCTGCCCGGCGCGGAGATGTTCCACGAGATCCTGTTCGCCGGCGGACACGTCCACTGGGACCTGTTCGGCGGGCAGCCCATCACGGCACAGTTCCTCTCGGAAATGCTGGCAAACGGCGTATCTGCCGATATGCTCCAGCCTTACGCCGACTCCCTGATGACGGCGGCGCAGAGTACGTTCGACCCCGGTGTGCTCGATAACCTGATGGCACAGCTTGCCGCCAGCGGCTCCGAGGCCGTGGGCACGCTGTCCAACCAGCTGGACGCCCTGGTAACTGCCGAGCAGTACCTCGCCTCCTATGGCATGACCCTCAGTAATGTCACTGTCAGCGTCGGTCTGATCGATGTGCTGTACCTGGGTATCAAGCTGGGCATCTATCCCTGCCTTATTTTCATGGGCGTGGGCGCCATGACCGACTTTGGTCCCCTGATCGCCAACCCCAAGAGCCTGCTGCTGGGCGCTGCCGCCCAGCTGGGCATTTTCCTCACTTACGTTGGCTGCCGCCTGCTGGGCTTCACCGGCGCGGAGGCCTCCTCCGTGGGTATCATCGGCGGCGCGGACGGCCCCACGGCTATCTTCGTCACCGCCCTGTTGGCCCCGGCCCTGCTGGGCCCCATCGCTGTGTCCGCCTATTCCTACATGGCACTGGTGCCCGTCATCCAACCGCCCATTATGAAGGCGCTGACCACCAAGGAGGAGCGCCAGATCGTCATGAAGCCCCTGCGTGAGGTCAGCAAGAAGGAAAAGATCTTCTTCCCCATCGTGGTCACGGTGTTCGTGGCCCTGCTGGTCCCCTCCGCCGCACCGCTGATCGCCTGCCTGATGCTGGGCAACCTGGCCAAGGAGTGCGGTGTACTGGATCGCCTCAGCAAGACCATGCAGAACGAGCTGATGAACATCGTCACCATCTTCCTGGGTATCAGCGTAGGCGCCACCGCTACCGGCGCTACCTTCCTCAGCCCCAAGACTCTGGCTATCATGGGCATGGGCGTGGTGGCCTTCGGCTTCGGCACCGCCGGCGGCGTCCTGCTGGCCAAGTTCATGAACCTGTTCCTCAAGGAGAAGATCAATCCCCTCATCGGCTCTGCCGGTGTGTCCGCCGTACCTATGGCCGCCCGTGTCAGCCAGAAGGTCGGCCAGGCGGAAAACCCCGGCAACTTCCTGCTGATGCATGCCATGGGCCCCAACGTGGCCGGCGTCATCGGCTCGGCCATCGCCGCGGGCGTGCTGATCTCCCTGTTCGGTTAATAGGAGGTAACTATGGAATTTCTGTCTAATAAGCCCCTGCTCATCACCGATACCATCCTCCGCGATGCCCACCAGTCCCAGGCGGCCACCCGCATGACCATCGAGGATATGCTGCCTGCCTTGGAGCAGTTGGACGCCATCGGCTACTACTCTCTGGAGTGCTGGGGCGGCGCCACCTTCGACGCCTGTATGCGCTTTTTGAACGAGGACCCGTGGGAGCGCCTGCGTACCATCCGCAAGCATGTGAAGAACACGAAGCTGCAAATGCTCTTCCGCGGCCAGAATATCTTGGGCTACAAGCACTATGCCGACGATGTGGTGGACGCCTTCTGCGCCAAGTCCATCGAAAACGGCATCGACATCATCCGCATTTTCGACGCGCTGAACGACGTGCGCAATCTGGAGCAGGCCATCAAGTCCACCAAGAAATACGGTGGACAGGTGGAGGCCACCCTCAGCTATACCATCTCTCCCATCCACAACGAGGCCTACTTCGTCAAGCTGGCCAAGGAGCTGGAGGACATGGGCGCGGACGCCATCTGCATCAAGGACATGGCCAACCTGCTGCTGCCCATGGAGGCCTACTCTCTGGTCAAGGCACTGAAGGAGACGGTCTCCGTCCCCATCCACCTGCATACCCACAACACCTCCGGTACCGGCGACATGACGCTGCTGATGGCGGCCTACGCCGGCGTGGACATCGTGGACACCGCTCTCTCCCCCATGGCCAACGGCACCAGCCAGCCCGCCACCGAGTCCCTGGTAGCCACGCTGCAGGGCACCGTCCGTGACACCGGCTTGAGCCTGGAAAAGATGTCCGACGCCGCCGTCCACTTCCGCAAGGTCGCCCAGCGCCTGCAGGACGCCGGTATCCTGGACCCCAAGGTGCTCCGCGTGGACACCAACACCCTGCTGTATCAGGTGCCCGGCGGCATGCTCTCCAACCTGATCTCCCAGCTGAAGCAGGCGGGCAAGGAGGACAAGTATTACGACGTGCTGGCGGAGATCCCCCGCGTCCGCAAGGACTTCGGCTATCCCCCGCTGGTAACGCCCTCCTCCCAGATCGTGGGCACCCAGGCTGTGATGAACGTCATCATGGGCGAGCGCTACAAGACGTTCCCCAAGGAGTCCCGCGCCATGCTCAAGGGTGAATACGGCAAGCTGCCCGGCGAGGTCAACGAGGAGGTCCGCTCCAAGGCGGGCATCGCCCCTGAGAATGTCATCACCTGTCGTCCCGCCGATTTGCTGGAGCCGGAGCTGGAGAAGTACCGCGAGGCGTTCAAGAGTCTGGCCAAGTCCGACGAGGATGTGCTGAGCCTGGCGCTGTTCCCCCAGGTGGCGCCCAAGTTCATCGAAAAGCGTGACCACCCCGCTGCCGAGGCGCCCGCAGCTCCCGCGGCCGCCCCCGCCAAGCCCGCCGATGATAATGCCGTCCGCGAGCTGTATGTGGAGTGGAAAAACTGACAGTTCTTCTTTCCTTTCCCGCAGAGAGCCGGAAAAGCCCCCGCTTTTCCGGCTCTCTCCCTGATTTCAAAGAAATCCTGTTCTTTTCGCAAAAAAAGCTTGCAATATCGGCGCACATCGACTATAATAACACCGTTAACAGGATATGCACCTTTAGCTCAGTTGGTAGAGCACCTGACTCTTAATCAGGGTGTCCAGGGTTCGAGTCCCTGAAGGTGTACCAGTAATAGCAAATCACCGACCCTACCGCCGGTGATTTTCTATACGGCCCGTTGGTCAAGTGGTTAAGACAGAGGCCTCTCACGCCTTTAACATCGGTTCGAATCCGGTACGGGTCACCAAGTTCAAACTCCACCGTTTGGTGGGATGATTTAGCTCCATCTTCACGATGGACTACTTTTTTCGATAGGAGGCCCCCATGGCAAAGCAATCCATCCGTCTCTCCGATCATTTCACGTATGGCAAGCTGCTGCGCTTCACGCTTCCCTCCATCTGCATGATGGTCTTCACGTCCATCTACGGCGTGGTGGACGGTCTGTTCGTCTCCAATTTCGTGGGCAAAACGCCCTTTGCCGCCGTAAACCTGGTCATGCCCTTCGTGATGATCCTGGGCGGCATGGGCTTTATGATCGGCACCGGCGGCACCGCCCTGGTGTCCAAGCTGCTGGGCGAGGGCAAGCAGGACGAGGCCCACCGCACCTTCTCCATGCTGGTACTGTTCACACTGCTGTTGGGCGCAGTGCTGTCCGCCGTGGGCATCATCACCATGCCCGCCGTGTCCCGTCTGCTGGGCGCGTCTGACGCCATGATGCCCGACTGCGTCCTCTACGGCCGCATCGTCACCGGCTTCACCTTCGCCTTCATGCTGCAAAACGTGTTCCAGAGCTTCTTCATTGCCGCCGAAAAGCCCCGCCTGGGCCTTTTCGTCACCGTGGCCGCCGGCATCACCAACATGGTGCTGGACGCGCTCTTCATCGCCGTTTTCGACTGGGGTGTGGCCGGCGCGGCCATCGCCACCGGCCTGAGCCAGTGTGTAGGCGGCGTACTGCCCCTGATCTACTTCCTGCGTCCCAACACCAGCCTGCTGCGCCTGCGGCCCGCCGCCCTGCGTCTGCGCCCCATTCTCCAGTTGCGGCAACGGCTCCTCCGAGCTGATGAGCAACATCTCCTCCTCCCTGGTAGGTATGCTCTACAACTTCCAGCTCATGCGCCTGATCGGCGAGGACGGCGTCTCCGCCTACGGCGTTCTGATGTACGTCCAGTTCATCTTCGTAGCCATCTTCATCGGCTACTCCATCGGCAGCGCGCCGGTGGTCAGCTTCCACTACGGCGCGCAGCACCACAGTGAGCTGAAAAACCTCCTGCGGAAAAGCGCCCTGCTGATGGCCATCGGCGGCGTGACCCTGACGGTCCTGGCCCGTGTGCTGGCCGCCCCCTTGTCCCGGCTGTTTGTGGGCTACGATGCCAGCCTCTACGCCCTGACCACCCATGCCTTCCGGCTGTTCTGCTGGTCGTTCCTACTGGCAGGCTTCAACATCTTCGCCTCCGGCTTCTTCACCGCCCTGAACAACGGTGCCGTCTCCGCCGCCATCTCCTTCCTGCGAACGCTGGTGTTCCAAGCCGGCTCCGTCGTCGTCCTGCCCATACTTCTGGGCGTGGACGGTATCTGGTGGGCCATCACCGCCGCCGAGATCTTTGCCTTTATCATCTCCGGCGTCTTTCTGGTGCTCAAGCGGAATAAGTACCACTATATATGAGCGTTTTCCCCTTGCAATCGCATAAACATAGTGCTATACTATGTTTACTAACATAAGGGAGGTCTTCCCATGCTCGTATCTACCAAAGGCCGTTACGCCCTCCGGGTCATGCTGGAGCTGGCTCAGGACGACAGCGCCGCCTATCTCCCCCTGCCCGCCATTGCCGAACGGCAGGGCATCTCTGAAAAATATCTGGAGAGCATCATTTCCGTGCTGTCCAAGGCCGGCCTGGTGGATGGCCTTCGTGGCAAGGGCGGCGGCTACCGCCTGAACCGCCCCGTCGCTGACTACTCTGTGGGCCAGATCCTCCGCCTCACCGAGGGCTCTCTGGCTCCCGTCACCTGCCTGGAGGGCGACGAAAACACCTGCCCCCGCGCCGGTCACTGCACCACGCTCCCCATGTGGGAAAAGCTGGACACCATCATCAACGACTATCTGGACAGTGTCTCCCTGGCCGATCTGCTGACGCAGACCGACGGCGGCGCCCTCTGAAAGCATACCGAAAAACCTCCCGGACCACACGGTCCGGGAGGTTTTTGTTTTTCAGGTCCGACTCAGCCCTTGTGCTCCGTCTTGGCCGTATCCGTCTTGCTGGCAGCGTCGGTCTTATTGGCGGCAGCATCCTCCACCGCGGAGACATTCGCGGCAGCGGCCGCGGCGTCTGCCGCTGCCTTGTCCTGGATGCGGTCCGCCGGGATACCGGCAGCCTCGGCCTCACCGCGGGTCATGGTAATGGGCGCGGCGGAGTCCTCCACCAGCTTTGCCATCAGCAGATAGCGGTGATGATCGTCGCCGTTCTTGCACACGGACAGCACCACCACCTTGTCGCCCGCCTTGGGCAGGTTGGTCTTGTCCACGTTCACGCAGCCCTCGGCACTGTAAAAGGCGTTCTGGTTGGTGTCGCTCTTGTACTTAGGATCGCTGGCCGCCTTGCCCAGCGCCTCAAAGAATGCGTTAAACACCTTCTCGTCCTTGAAGTCGTGGTAGTACAGGATGTGGCTGGTATCATAGGGGATGCATGCGAAGAACTTATAGGTCAGCTGACGGCCCGGCTGATAGATGTACATCACGGCGTTGTCGTCGAACTTCAGCGTCTCGCCGTAGCTCTGCAAACCGCCGAACATGGTCCGGTTGGCCATGTTGTGGCCGTAGATCACCGTCATGGGGTCGCTGAGGTCAGACTTGTTGTAGTACGCCTGGATGTACAGCGAGCCGGCCTTGTTGGTCTTGCCGTCCAAATCGCGCTGCAGGTAGTAATCGTCGTCATACCCGGTGCTGCTCTTAGTGGACTTGGGACTCTGCGCCAGATAGTGGCCCTTGCTGATGGCGCACTGGGTGGCGTTGGGGATCTGGATGAACCCGAACACGTCCGGGTACTTCTTCTCATCGAAGCTGACGCCGTCCGGCAGCTGGATGGGCTCCGGCTCCACGATGACCTCATCCTTGGGGTCCGGTTCCGGTTCCTTCTGCTCGCCGCAGCCCACCAGCACGGCAGAGCCCAGTGTCAGCAGCGCCATCACAAGCGCCATTCGGCGTAAAAAGTGCTTCTTCATCTTCTCCATTGCTGCTCCTTCCCGCGGCTCCTCTCTTCCTCTCGAGCCGCTGCGGCGTGTCCGCCGCGTTGCAATATACTTTGATATGATACCATACAGCGCCCCTGATTGCAAGCACTTTTCCCCTATCCGACCCTTATGCCAGCGTCATGCCGTACTGGCCCAGCAGCTTCTCGAACCGCTGCCGCTGCACCGGTGTCATGCGGGCCGTATACTGCGCCGCCAACGCCTGGGCCAGATCGCCGTTGCCCCGCTTCAGATAGTTCACCACAGCCCGCTGCAGGCTCTCCGCCGCCGTAGAGCTCAGGCTCTCGCCCCTGCTGCCGGTATCTCCACTATCTGTAAGACGGACGCCGGAGGCGGAAAGTTTCCTCTCCTGCTCCGCTTTGTCGGAAAAATGTGCCAGCAGCGCCTGATACAGCTTCTGGTCCTGACTGCCCGCGTCCTCATACGCCGCCTGAGCCGCCTCCAGCTGCTTCTGCCAGTCGCCACGCGCCTCCTGCCAGCGGTCATAGTCCGCCTTTTCCTGCGCGTCCAGCATACTGTACTGGTTCTGCAAAGCCTTGCCCTCCTGCTGATACTCCGCCAGCGCTGCCTGCCGCAGCTCCGGCACCAGCGCTGCCAGCTCCTGCAAATAGCCGTTGTACGCCTGCTGCCCCGCGCTCTGGGCGTAGCTGGAGGCATACCCGCCGGTCAGGGCCGCCGCCTTGCCCAGCGTGTCCTCCATGGCCGCCGCGCCGCGGGCGGCATACAGTCTGGCGTACCGCTGGTACGACTCGTCCTCCTCCGGATCGTAGTCAAAGGCCTCCCGCCCCGCGATCTGGTCATACAGCGCCTGCAAACGCTCCTCGAACCGGGACCGGTACGCCTCCGGCTCCAACGCCGCCACGCTGTCCCGGTAGGCCTGCGCCGCCGTCACCTCGTCCGACGGCGTATAGCCCCTCTCCAGCTCCTGCAGACGCCGCGCCGTGCCCGCCGTGACCTCCGCTCTGGGTGCCGCCGCCTCTGCTGCTGCGGCGGCCTGCGCCGCCTGCTCCGCCGCCGTAGGCGCGGACAGCAGGCTCCCCCACGTCTCATCGCCGGCAATGCCGTCCACCATCGTCAGCCCGTTCTTCTTCTGATAGTCCCGTACCGCGGCTCTCGTCTTCTTGCCGAAGATACCATCCTGGTCCAGACTATACCCCCGCTTGTTCAATTCATTCTGCAGCTGCCGCACCGCGCTGCCCTGTGAACCGTATGCCACCATCGTATACGTCGATGCCATGCCTCTCTCCTCCTCGTCATGTCGTGCGCCGCCAGCCATACACGCCGGCGATGCCTGTCTCCACGCTCTCCCACGCTGCGCCTGCCGGTGTCTCCGGCGCCGCAGGGCTGTCTGTCAGGCGCACGCTGCCCACCGGAAACAGCATCGCCTCCACTGTCTGTCCGTTCACCGTCAGTGCGCCGGATACCGCCACATCCCCGTAAAACACCGCCGGCCACACGCACTCCAACGCCTCCTGCTCCGCATATTTGCCGAAGGCCGCGCCCATTCCGCCGGCGCGCAGATGCAGCGTCACCCGGCTGGTGGCCGCCGTATACCGCACCACCCGCACGTTGCCCACCGTGTCCTCCGCGCTCAGCTCCACCTCATAGGAGGTCCCGCCGTCCAGCCCGCCGCCCAGCAGCTGCTCTGCCCCCGGCAGCAGCGCTATATAGCCGCTCCACGCGCCGCCCATAGGTCGGAAGCGCGCCCGCAGGACCACCGTATTGTGCCCCTGCACATCGGCGCACTGTGCCGCGCACTTCACCTTCAGATACGCCCCGTCGTCCTTCTCTGTGCCGTCCGCGGCGCACCGCGCCGCCATGGACGCCGTGATGGCCGGCGGATAATACGCCGCCACCGTCACCGCCTCGCCTGTCGCCGTCGCCGACCGTCCCCGGCTGTCCGTCACCGTGACCGTGGGCCGCAGCGTCCCGCTGATGCCGATGACCGCCGTCGTCCCGGTCGTGCCGGTCAGCTCCTGCCCCGCAAAGTGGAATTGCACCGACCGCACGGACGCGCCGCCCTGTGCCGCCGCCGTCGCCGCGTACCGTATCCGGCTGATGCCCTGCACACACAGCCCCCAGCTCTCCGCTGCCGTACCGTCGTTTACCACCTCCGTGGTCAGCGCCGCCGTGGGCCGCATGGTCTCCGGCACATAGGCCGTGAACGCCGCGCTCAGGCTCCCCACCGGCGTACCGCCGCTGTACACCTTCACCGTCACCGTCCCGGTGCCGTGCGTTGTCTCCGGCAGCTCCCCGGCCAGCGACTCCGGCACCGTCCACTGGTACACCACGCGCCCCGCGCTGCTGCTCACCGTCCGTAGCGCACCGCTGCTCAGCGTTCCGGAGGCCGCCCCCAGCACATAGCTGAACGTAAAGCTGTACCCATACCCGGGCCGCGTCAGCGTCAGTGTCCCCGTCTGTCCGATCACCGCGTCCCCCGCCGTCAGCGAGAAATCTCCAATGTCCTCCACGCGCTCCACCGGCAGCGCATAGCCGTAGCTGTCGTCTCTGGCAGACCCGGAGCCGCTGTACAGCCGTATCCCCAGCGGCGCGGTGCCCACTGCTCCTGCCGCTGTTACCCAGCCGCTGTCGTACTCGATCGCGCTGCTCCACCGGCTGGGCGATGCCGCCTTCAGCGTCTGCCCGCTGCACACACTTCCGCCGTCCACCGTCACCGACAGATAGATAGGGTACCCAAAATACGATGCCCCTGTCAGCGGCGCCACCGTCACATAGATCCTGTACTGCATCGCGCTGCCGCTGCGTCGGCTGTCATAGCCGAAGCTGACGCCGATCTTCGGCACGCCGCCCCACTGGATGCTGTCCAACGCCGTATAGCTCACACACTCACCCTCCGATCCACCGGAAGGCCAGTCCGCCCTCCGCCGCCTCCATGCTCCACTGCCCTACATCGATACCGCCCAGCACCGTAATGTTCGTGATGTACAGCCGGTTGTTGGACACATAGGCCACCTCCGTGGCGTCCTGCCAGAAGGACAGCCGCGTGGCGGTGAACACCGCGCGAAAGTTGTTCTGCTCCACCACCTTTTCGCCGTCCACCTCTCTGCACGTCAGGTCCTGTCCCACAGCCACGCCATACACCGGCGCGGCCCCGTCGTAGTACACGATACCCGTGCGGATATACCCCTCCGTGTCCAGCTTATAGTGCGCGAAGGCCGCGTCCACCTTCTCCACGTTGGCCTGCAGATCAGAGAAAAAGCTGTAATACTGCGTCACCGCCTCCGGTGCCGCCTCCAGCTGGGCGCTGAGCTTCGCCACATAGCTGCCGAAGTCCGAGCTCGCCACATATTCCTCCTCCAGCTTCGCCGTCAATGCCGCCGTGGTCTTCTGTACCTGGTCCGCCGTCTTCAGGATCATGCTCCGCAGCGTCTCATACTGCCCGTCCGCCGTCTCCAATGCCGCCGTGCCCAAGCGCCCGTTGGCCTGCCGCCGGGCGGAGGCCTCCCCTGCTCCGCCGTCCAGCGCCTCCAACTGCCCCAGCGCCAGGTTGAGCTGCTGGGCCATCTGCACCAGATACGCATACTGCTGCGTCACCTGCTCCTGCACCGATCCCGCCGGTGCCATCGGCAGGGCAAGCACGCTCATGGCCCGTCACTTCCCTTCTCATACACCGCTGCCGCGCTGTACACCCGGCACGGTCCGTCCCCGGCCAGCTTCAGCCGCAGGTGTCCGCACCGCCGGGGCCGCACCTGCAGCACCGCGCCGCGGGTCTGCCCCACCTCGCCGGATACACCGCCCACCTGTTCCCAGACGTTGTCCCCGTCATAGCAGACGTACGCCTTCACCGTGCTCCCGGCCGCCGTCTTCAGCCGCAGCTCCAGCCGCGAGAGATACTTGTGCTCCGGCGTGTACAGTCCCAGGTCGCCGCTTTCGGCGCTCCAGGAGAACCCCGTCTCCGCCGTTCCCAATGTACCGCTTGTATCCAGCAGCCGTCCGTCGCTGCACAGTACCGTCATCTCCCCGTTCCACCGGGCGAAGGCCACCGCCGCCGTATCGTCCTGTCGGTGCCACAGCCGCTTCTGCGTGTCGTACACCAGCAACTCCGTCTCTCCCGCCGCGTCCACGGCGGACAGCCAGTACCGGCCGCTTTCCCCGCCGGCCACGCCGCCGGTATACCGCTTGTCGCCCAGCGCCCGGGATACGCACACCGGCATACTTCCGTCAAAGGCGTACACCCCGTCGTTCCCCAGATAGTACACCACACCGTCCGCCACAGCCACGGTCCTCTCCGCGCCCTTCCGCACGCCGCTGCACGGCACCGTCACGATCTGGTGCCCGCCGCCCGCCGCCGGATAGATGCGCTCCATGCAGTTCTCCTTGAAGAACACCACGCCGCCCATGCAGGCCGCCGCCCCGGTAAAGGGTCCGTCCGAGCCTCTGGCGGCGGCGTAGCTGTCGGTGCTCAGCCCCGCAAAGCTGTTCCAGTTGCGGAAATCCCCCAGCGCGCAGGCGTATATCTCGTTCACCGCCTGACCGTCCACGATGCCGTACTTGCACCCCCACAGCCGGTTGCCCTGCTCCACCACAAAGTCCATCTCCGGCATCAGCCGCATCACCGTCACCGCCGCCGTCTGGCTGTCCAGCGTCCGGCACAGCGCCGGCACCAGCACCCAGTCGTCCTCCGCCGCCTGCAATACGTGCAGGCCGTTCAGCTCCGCCGCGCCGCAGCCTGCCACCGTCACGCCGTCCCCGGCGCGGAAGCCCAGTCCCACGCCCACAGCGGCGATCTTTGTGTACACCTCCGCCAGCGCCGTCCATGTGCTGCCGTCATACCGCCGCATCACGCTCTCCGATCGCTCCGTGTCCAGCCACAGGTCCCCTGTCCGGGGCTCCTGGGGCGCCTCCGTACCCGCCGCGTAGCTGCCCAGGCTCTCCCCCGTCCCGTCGCACAGGGTGAACGTCACCTCTCCCGTGGTGGCCCGCACGTTCTCCATGCTTCCGAAGTCCGTCAGATCCTGGGTATTGATGTACTTCTTGTCCGGAAAGATCAGCAGATACGCCCCCATGCTCACCAGCTGCTTCCGGCTGTCCGTCAGCACCAACCCCGTTTTCGCGCCGTTCACATACAGCGCCGTGCCGTCCACCCAGAACAATCCGTCCTTCTCCGTCATGCCGTTGGGCTTTGTCAGCTGCGTCACCGTCCGCCGCAGGGGCCGCGTCTCCAGCGCCGGATACCCGCTGCTCCACAGGTTCTCCATCTGCTCCAGGCTCCCCGCGCCGCTGCCCGGACGGCGGTCCAGTCCCCCGAACTGCTCTACGCCTGCCCGCTGCTGCGCCGCCGCCTTCAGCTTGGGAAAATACATCTCCGCCGCCCCCTTTCAGCACAGCCGCAGCGCCGGCGCGCCGCCCTCCGGCACCGCCGTCCTGGCCCGGTAGTCCCGATAGGTCAGAAACGCGTTGTTCCACAGTCCCGCCGCGCTGTTGTACCGTGCCGTCTCCCCGTTGGCATAGTGCACCTGCGCCTCCACATAGTGCCGGTACAGCTCGTCAAAGGGCGGCTCCGCCGTCAGCTCTGTTACCTCGGTCAGCGCCGGCAGTTCCCCCGTCTCCCGGCACAGCTCCCGCCGCACAAAGCCCTCCGCCTGGGCCAGCCACCGCAGCTTCTCCGCGCGCGCATACCCATTGGGCAGCAGCGCGTCCACCCGGTCCAGCACCTGTTTTGCCGTCGTCCTTGCCATGGCCGTCACCTCAGGACGCTCTCTCGTCCACATAGCGCCGGGCCGCCTCCGCCATCATGGCGGCGTTTTCCAGCACCTCCGCCACGCACACCGGTACGCGCACCTCCACGCCGCGCATGATCTTCCAGCTGCGTCCGTTGACGGACACGATGACAAAATTCTCCTCCTGCTTTCTGCCTCTGGGCAGCAGCACCGTTGTCATTTTCTCCTTCATCTCGCCCTTCTCCTTTCCCCATGTAAGACCTCGCCCCGCCGTCCGCCCGCGTTCCGCAGGGGGCGGTGGCCTCGACGTCCCGTCAGCGCGGCGTGGCCGCGCTGACGGCGGCATTTCCCGCAGGGGCGGACGACCCGTCCGCCCCTGCTTCACGCTCCGTCAGTTCGCCTTGTCCTCGTCCGAATAGCTGCTGCCGCACTCCACGCGCACCATGTACTCGTCGTACAGGATAGCCGCGGCGTGTACGCCCTTCCAGCCCACGCTGGAGCGCTGGTCCAGGGGGTCGGCGGTGCCGGAGCTGCCGCGGGGCTTCACGATGACCTCCGTGCCCTCGCTCAGGTCCACCACGCCATAGGCGCCCTTGCCCAGGAACAGGCAGCCGTACACGGCGCAGCCCTGCTTGCCGCCTTCGCCGGGGTAGATGACCTCCTTGTCGCCCACGGTGACGGTCTTGTCCAGCACCAGCTTCGCGTCGGTGTTGCTCACCACCTGGCAGCGGGTGCCGCCCAGCACCACATAGCGGCCCGCCAGTGCGCCGGCGGCCACAGTACCGCCGTTGAAGGTCACGTCGGTGCTGGCCATAACATTGCCGTTCACCTTCAGCGTGCGGCTGTCGGCGGCCAGGTCCTCACCGCGATAGATCTTCGCCTCCGTGGTCTCCACGAAGCGCACGCCGTGCAGCTCACCGATCTCGCCGGAGAACAGCTCCGTGGCCCCGGCATACTGGTGGGCGGCGATCCACGCCTCGTCCTGGCGCAGGTCAAAGGCCACGCTGGGGTGGATGATGCACACATACTTGCCGTCAAAGGTGGGCGCGTTCATCTTCTTCAGCTGGGTCGCCGCCTTAGCCACCAGCTCGCTGGTCATGCGGCAGTCCTTGTCCAGCGTCATGCGGCTGGTCACGTCGGTCTTGGTGCCGTCGCTGCCGATCTTGGGCGCGTAGATCACCTGCTTGCCCTGCTGGATCTCGTTTCGGGTCACCGTGTCCAGCGTCAGGCCCATATTGCTGCCGTGGCGGTCAGTGATCTCCAGCACCACGTCGTCGATGGCCGTCAGATCCAGCATATCCGACACGGTGGTGTAGTCGCCGTACTGCGCCAGCTCCTTGGTGATGTAGCTGACGGAGATACCGCTGCCATCGGGCGTCACGCCCTCGGTCAGAGGCTTCAGCGCCTTGTCAAAGGCGCCGAACTTACGCCACTCCACGGTCTTGCCGCCGCCGGCAGGCAGGCCCTTTGTGGCCGCGAACTGGTTGTGCACCAGCTGCGGTTTGGCGTTCTCCAGCAGCTCCATGCCATAGTAGGTCTTCATCTCCGCGCTCAGGCCCGCTGTGGTCTGGGTGTTCTCCGCAAACATCTGCAAATTCATCTCCATGTTTTCTCTCCCTTTCTAAAATCTGATCTTCTCTCCATCCTGTACTCTCTTCCGTATCGCCGCCAGCTCCGCCCCGCTGAGCCCCCTCGGGTCCCAGCGGCTGACGCTCCTGCGCCGTCCGCCGTTCTCCGCCACGCGGCTTCCGCCGCTGGCGATGGCCTGGGCCATCTGCTGCCGCGCCCGGACCACGGCGAATTCCATCGCGGCCCGCAGCTGCGCCTCCTGCTCCCGCTGCCGCGCCGTCTCCGCCGCGGCCGCCATCTCCCGCAGCCTCTCGTTCTCCTGCCGCAGCCCCCGCAGCCGTCCGTCCAGTATTCGCCGCACCCGTGCGTCGAATTCCCCCTTGTACCGGCCGCGTATCAGCGTCTCGAAGTCCTCTTCCCCGCCAGGTACCCCCTGTTCCCCGGCAGGTACCTGCTGCTCCCCGGCGTCGGGAGCCATTCCGCCCGTCTCCTCCGCAGTCTCCTGCGCCGTCTTTTCCAGCTCGTCCATCCGAACTCTCCTCCCCGTGGTAGGTCACGACCCAACTTCCACCCTGCCGGGGTATTGCTGCGCCAGCAGCTCCAGCCCGCACCGCACCAACGCGAACTCCCGGGCACAGTCCCCTGTCCCCGCGATCTCCGCGTATCCCGGTGCGCTTCGGAACCGTTCCAGCCGCCCTGTCTCCCGCAATCTCCCCGCCAGCGCGTACACCAGCGCGGACGCCGCCGCGCATACGATGTCCTTCCCATACTCGCCATACCCGGCGTGGCCCCGCACCGTAAGGTGCGCGCCGCCGCAGCTGGCCCGTATCATCTGGGCCGTACCGCCTGCCGCGTGGCCTGCCGCTGCCGCGTCACCGCGTCACTGCTTCGGCGCACCGCCGCCTTTCCGCCGCTGCTCTCCCGCTTCTCCAGCTCTCGCTCCAGCGCCTCCGCCAGATGGGTCCCCTGGCTCTTGTCCAGCAGCGTCACCGCCCGCCGCAGCGCCTCCGTCAGCCACGCCTTCTGGTCCGTCTCCTTCTGTCCCTGCCGGATGACCTCCGCCAGCGCGTCCTTGCTGCGGAACTGCATCAGCTCCAGGCACCGCAGCGCCTGCTCTGCCATATCGCTGCGGAAGAACCCCATCTGAAACAGCTGCAGGGCCAACTGGTTGTACTCCATGGTCTGGTACGGCGTCTCGTCCTGTGCCATCACCTCCAGGTCGAACTCCGGCACGCGATAGCCCCCGGTCAGCAGCGCCCTGGGCCGCAGGCCCCCGTTGCCGTAGGCGACGAACGCCCCGCCGTCCCGGCCCAGCAGCCGGAACTGCCGCGGCACGTCGTAAAACTGCCGGATCAGCTCGATACACAGCGTCACCACCTGTGAAAACGCCTCATACCCGTCATCGATCATATTCCGCGACAGCTTGCCGCCCGCCTCCTGCAAAGCCGCAATAGCCGTGGCCGCCGTCACGCCGCCGGCGGTGCCGCCGCTCATCACGTCCCGGTTGCCCGCCGTCTCCTTCATCTCCGCGATCTTGTTCTGCAGCACCGCCACATACACGCTGTCCAGCGCCGGCACCCGGATCGGCGCGATGGAGTCCGCACCCAGGTTTCCGTTGGTGTGTACGAAGGGCCTCGTCCAGTCGGCATACTCGTTCTCGTTCACCGCGCCGTCCGCCCGGATGAAAAACCGCGGCGTCGCCGCCGCCAGCGTGTTTTTCAGAATAGCCTGGTTCATCAGGTCGATCTGCTTCTGCGCCGACTTGCACAGATCCACATACCCATACCCGCAGGGCGTCCCCTCCTCGGGAAACAGCGTGTCGAACACGAACGGGTACTTCCCGTGGTCGTACCAGCCCCGCGCCGCCATCTCCGGGTCGTTCTCCGTGGCATACAGCACATTCTCCCCCACGAACTTGCAGTACTGCAGCACCTGCCGTCCCTCACGCTCCGTGTGGTAGTACCAGTCCACCACCAGCGACTGCTCCGACGTGTCCACCTTGTCGTCGAACAGATACCGGCTCACCTGCGCGCCGCCGCGCCCCAGCTTCCCCTCCAGCTCCGGCCATCTCCGCACCAGATGGTTGTTGGGCACCAGCTCCGTGCAGAAAAAGTGCTCCGACTCCTGTATGTCCGTGACCCCCGGCTCCCAAAACAGGTTCAGCACGTCCATGCTGCGGATGCTCACGTCGCCCAGCCCGTGCAGCTTTTCGTTGTCCCAGAACACGCCGTACACGGCGCACCCGGACTTCAGCTTGTCCCACCACGCCTTGGAATACGTCCGCCTGAACCGGTCGTTTTTCAGCAGCACCGGCAGGATACGGCTCAGCGTCTCTGCCTCCTGCCGGTCTCCCGGCTCCCGGGGCAGCACCGTCGGCTCCGGATAGCAGTCCATGGCGTCCGCGTGCTTGCTGAGGATGCAGTTCACCAGCCAGCCGCTGGCCGGCCGTACGTCCTCCGGATTGCCGCCCTCGCCCGCCTTCTCCATCTGCTCCCAGTGCCGCAGCTTCCAGAACTGCTCGTTGTCGATGATGCGCCTGTCCAGATTTTGCTTGCCCGCGCGATAGCGCCGCAGCACCTCCGCCGCGGCCCGTACCGCCTCCGCCCCGATCTTCACCGGAGCACCGGCGTCCCGCGCGGTCCTTGTCTCCTGCTCCATCCGAGCACCTCCCTTTCATGTTCTGTCCCTGCCCCCGCCCAGCCCGAAAGTTGCCCGCAAACGTGCAACGCCCCCAAATTTTTTGTCCCAGCCTTCCCACCAAAAAAAGCGCAAAAAAAGAAAGCCCTTACGGGCTTTCTTTTTTATTTGCTCTTAGTGACGCTTTTTAGCGGTCCACGCCATACCGGTCACGGACAGCACCGCTGTCACCGCGTAGATACCCACGCCCGCGTCAAAGGTCTTGGGAGAACCCTTGGTGGTGGTATCGGGGGTGGTGGTGCTGGGGGAATAGTAGTAATAGGAGGTGGGCTTGGTGTAAGTCTGGTTCGCGCCATACTCAGTATTACCGACCTTAACAGAACCCTTGATCACGGTCAGCGTGTCGCCGCCACTCATGCTGTTCACAGCAGCCTCAATGCTGTCAGTGCCGACGTAGTAGACGTTCTTGAGGGATGCCACTGCATTGCTGCCAGCATAGGCGCTGACATCGCTGGAGAAGGTGCCACCGGTGATGAAGTTGTCTACATCCGCACTGTAAACCGCACCACCATACACGGTATCCCCTTGCGTATATGTTCCTGTACTCACAAACTTACCGTTGGAAATGTCAATGCCAATACTTACACCCTGCTCCGTACGATTATCCGGGTCAGCTTGGTAGAGACCGTAGATACCATTGAATGTTCCACCCGTAATGTTTACCTTTACCTCCTTGCCGAGTTCTCCAACAGCTCCATGCGGTGCAATGGCAACCGCTACGCCACTGGCCGTAGAGCCACTCGTGGGCGACGTGTTCGGCGCACACATAAAGGTATCAGAATTGCTCGTGAATGTGCCGCCAGAAATATTCAACGTGCCTCTGCGGATTTCAATAGCCACATCACCACCGGTGATCGTTCCGCCCATGACCGTCAATGTGCCAACCTGCGGATGGTAAATCGCACCCGCGGCACCGGTGTGGATAACTTCCGCGCCTTCGTGTATGACAATCTCCGTACCGCTGTTATTCTGTTTGCTATCGATACTTCCTTGTCCCTGTATCGTCGCATAGATGCCCTTGCTTACCAGTTTGCCGTACACATCCACCTTAGCGCCTTTTCCGTACAGATACACGGAACAATCCCCGCCGGACTCCACTTCAACGCCCTTTTCAATCACCAATTCAGCCGGTGTAGATGTACTTGCCCAAGTCGCAGGGTTATTATTGCCCGCCAAGCGGAATGCTTCGCCCGTGGCAACAACCTTTCCGTTTGTTGTAGCAGTATTCTTTACGATGAGGTAGCCGTTGGAAACTTTGATTGCCGTTGCAAGGTTGTCTTTTGCTGTCAAGGTATTCCCATTCAAGTCAATGGTAACACGCTTTCCATCTTTGATTTCCAGAATCTTGGACAACTCAAACGAACCAGCAAGCTTGATCTCTCCGCCCCCTGCAACAGCGTCTTTCAATTCCGTTTCATTGCTCACCGTTGTTATATCTGCCCAGCTTACGGTGCACAGTCCCAGCGCCATGACCAGTGCCAGAATGGTTGCTAACAATTTCTTCATGTCTCATACCCCGTTTGTTTTAGATTTCCGCAGACACACTCGTTTTAATGGAGGTTAAAACGCAAATGCAGAGGTACCTCTGCGGATAGTCAGATTATAGCACAGCTGCATAATTTGTCCAGCCTTTTTATGGAAATTTTACACATTTTCGTCGTCTGCGAAATTCGGACCGGGGGAGGGGCCGCGCCCCTCCCTCGGTTTCTCACGGCTCCCGCCGTATCTCCGTCCTCTCCCGGGGCGCGATGGGCCGCATCATGCAGAAATACCGGCTCTCATCCGCCGCGTGGTCCTCCTGTCCCGTGTCCACGTCCTCCGGCGCCGTGGTGCTGTACGACAGCCCCGGTACCGTCCGTATGAACGCCCGGCAGTTTTCGAACACATACAGCATGGGGTACCCCTCCCCGTCAAAGCTCATCCGGTAGTGCAGCTGCATCCACCCCGGTATCCGCCGGTTGTCCCCCTTTTCAAAGAACAGCCGGTGCTTCAGCGCCGTCTCATAAATGCTCTCGCCCCGGCTGGCGTCCCAGATGGCCGGGTCCGCCACCCCCCGTATAGTCCGTCCCCGCAGATACGGGTGCTCGTCCTCCATCCGCCGTATCTCCGCGAACTGCCGCTCCGGTGTCCACAGCACGCCCTCGTCCGGCGTTCCCGTGCAGCCGTACAGCTCCAATATCCGGTACACGCACCCGTCGAAGTCCACCGCCCACCAGCCGCAGGAAAACGGCTTGGCGTACCCGAAGTCGTAGCTTCTGTACACGTTCCACTCCCGCGGGATGTCAAAAGGCCGGATCACGTGCGTCCACCGCCGGTCCGCGTAGTGCGCCGGGTCGTCCGTGAACTCCTGGAACACCTGTCCCGCCAGCACGTCCCACCGCCCCTCCAGCCACGCCGCCCGCAGCTTCGGCGGCAGCGCCTCCAGCTGCCGTATATACTCCGGCTGCCGCGCCAGCAGCGCCCCGTTGTCCGTCACCCGCGCCGGTATGAACGCGTACTCGCCCCCGTTCTCCCCCGGCTCATACCGCCGGTCGATAAACAGCCGCTTGATATACCCATGCCCCGGCCCGCCCGGGTTGCACGTGTAGTAAATGCGCTTGGGAAATCCGTTCACACCGCGCACGCACGCCGCCAGCTTTCGCATCCACTGCTCCTTCAGCTGCGTGGCCTCGTCGAAAAAGATCACGTCGTACTCCGCGCCCTGATAGCGATCCGCGTCCCGGTCGCAGGCGCAGTATCCGAACTGCAATACGCTCCCGTTCCCGAACACGAACCGTCTCTCCTCCGCCCGGTATACGGCCGTACCCGCCAGCTCCAGCCGCAGCGTCTCCAAATGGTTTGCCTCGATCTCCGGCATGGTCCGCCGCACCAGCAGCATCCGTATCCCCGGATACCGCTGCGCCAGCAGCTTGGCCTTGCACCGCACCGCCCAGCTTTTCCCGCCGCCCCGTGCCCCGCCGAAAGCGACGTACTTCTTTTTGCACCGCAGAAATTCGTCCTGCTTTGCGTTCGGCGTCCCGATGTATATATCCTCCATGTTCTCTCCCCCTTGTCTCTCTTCTCTCCGTGCTTACTCGCTCAGCTCCCGTACCCCCTCTCCCAGCAGCACCTGCACCGTCTGCGCCGCGGTCCCGCCGCCCAGCTCCTTCTCCAGCCCCGCCAGCGTCTGCAATATCCCCGCCAGCTCCTTCAGCTCCTTGGTGCACGCCTCACCTTTTTCCGCCTCCTCGGCCGCCCGCTTCGCGCCCCGCATCAGCGCCCGCGTCATTTCCAGCAGGCAATCCCTGCTCTCCGTCCTGCGCCGTCTCTCGTTCCGGCACCCGCTGACCCACTTCTCCTTCCGCGCGTGCCGCCCCACGCTCTGCACCGAAACGCCGTATTCCTTCGCCAGCTGCATATAGGTATATCCGCCCGCCTCGTACTTCTCCCGCAGTTCCTCCCAGGGTGCCGCCGTCTTATGCATCCGCCTCACCTCCGACCACCTCATACGCCGCCAGTATCTGCGCCGCGAAATCTGCCAGGCAGCCCCTGCACACGTTCTCACCGCTGATCCGGAAGTATCGCTCTCCCCGCCGCAGCTCTCCGCCGCACAGGTCGCACTGTCCGCACACCGCGTCCGTCCCGTTCTTTCTGTACTTCATATCCGTACCCCCTTATCAAGATCGTCTATACCCCATCCCCCGGAAAGCAAAAAAGTTGCCCGCAAACGGGCAACACCCCCAAAATTTTCCCCCAGCCTTCCCCTTGAGGGCACGCCCCCCTAAGCCTTCCCCCTGGGGTTCGCGGTGTTGAATGACAGGCCGGTGGCCTGTCAGATCCGCGAACCGACCGACCCGCAGGGAGACAGGTGCCCCCGCAGGGGGCGGATAAGGTGTAGCCGCGCAGCGGCGTAAAACGCCCCCGTCCCGCCCCGCACCGCCGCACAGAAAAAAGGGCCGGCTCCCGCCGACCCTTTTTCTGTTCTCCTTTAGCCCGGAGGCCAGGTCATATCCCGCCCCGCCAGCACATGGAAGTGCAGGTGCTTCACGGTCTGTCCCGCCTGATCGCCGCAGTTGTTGACGATTCGGTAGCTCTCCACACCCAGCTCCCTGCAGATCTTGGCGATGACCTCGAAGCAATGGGCCACCACACCGCTGTTGTCCGCCGTGATGGCATTGGCGCAACAGATATGTGCCTTGGGTACCACCAAAAAGTGTACCGGTGCCTGCGGCTCGATATCATAAAAGGCATAGCATTGTTCGTCCTCATACACCTTTTTGCTGGGGATCTCCCCGTCAATAATGGCGCAGAACAGGCAATCGTTCTTCATGGTCGCATCTCCTTTCGGATAATTCTTTATTGTCACCCCCGCCCCGCAGGGCGGGGGTGCGCGTTCTTACTTCAGCTTTTCCGCCACGAAATCGTCCACGGCCGCCAGCGCGTCGTCCACCTTCAGCAGGTCGGTGCCGCCGCCCATGGCGCTGTCCGGCTTGCCGCCGCCCTTTCCCCCGCACACGGCGGACACGGTCCTGACCAGATCGCCAGCCTTCACGCCCCGCGCCACGGCCTCCTTGCCGCACACCGCCAGGAACGTGACCTTCTCGCCCACGATGCTGGCCAGCACGCCCACCACGCTGGGATCCTTGTCCCGCAGGAAGTCGCCCATCAGCCGCAGGGCGTTTGCGTCCAGGCCCTGACGGGTGCCGGTGATGACGTGCAGCCCGTCCACGGTCTTGGCGGAGGCCAGAATCTGCTTGGCCTCGCCCATGGACGCCTCGCTCTTGAATTTCTCCAACGCCTGCCGCAGCGCCTTCATCTCGCTGGCCTGCTGCTCCAGACGCTCCATCAGCGTCTCCGGCGCGGACTTGAAGAACTGGGACGCCCGGTTCAGCAGCCCGCGGCTGCGGCGCATGTCCTCCATGGTGACCTTTCCGGTGGTGGCCTCGATGCGGCGCACACCGGAAGCCACACTGCTCTCGCTCTTAATACGGAACGGACCGGCTTTGGCGGTGTTGTCCAGATGAGTGCCGCCGCACAGCTCCATGGAGAAGTCACCCATGGTCACCACCCGCACGGTCTGGCCGTACTTCTCGCCGAAGGTAGCCACGGCGCCCCGGGCCTTAGCCTCGGCGATGGGCAGCTCCTCGGTGGTAACGGGCAGGCCGGACAGGATGGCGTCGTTGACCAGATCCTCCACCTCATCCAGCTGCTGGGGCGTGATGCCCTCAAAGTGAGTAAAGTCGAAGCGCAGGCGATCCGGCTCCACCAGAGAGCCAGCCTGATGCACATGGTCGCCCAGCACCTTCACCAGCGCCGCGTCCAGCAGATGGGTGGCACTGTGGGCCCGGCGAATAGCGGCGCGGCGGTCGGTGTCGATGGACGCCGTCACACTGTCGCCCACGGCCACGCTGCCGCTGAGCAGCTTGCCGTAGTGCATGAACTTGCCGCCCTTGTTCTTCTGCACATCGCTGACCACGAACTCCATGCCGTCGCCGGTGATCACGCCGTGGTCGGCCACCTGACCGCCCATTTCGGCGTAGAAGGGGGTCTTGTCCAGCACCAGGATGGCCTCCATACCGGACACGATCTCGTCCACCAGCTCGCCCTCGGCCACGATACCCAGCACCTTCGCGCCGTTTACCGTGTCGCGGTCATAGCCCACGAACTCTGTGGCCGGCATGTCCTTGCCGAACTCCACGCCGGCCCAGCCCAGATCGCCCAGCGCCTTGCGGGCTTCGCGGGCACGCTCCTTCTGCTGGGTCATCAGGGACTGGAAGGCGTCCTCGTCCACGGTCATACCCTCCTCGGCGGCCATCTCGGCCGTCAGGTCGATGGGGAAGCCGAACGTATCGTACAGCTTAAAGGCGTCAGCGCCGGAGAACACCGTCTCGCCCTTCTCCTTGTGGGAGGCCAGCATCTCGTTATAGATGCGGATGCCGCCGTCGATGGTGCGGGCGAAGTTCTCCTCCTCGGTGCGGATGACCTTGGTGATGTAGCTCTGCTTTTCCTTCAGGTCGGGGTACTGCCCCTCGTTCTCGTGTACCACGGTGTCCACCACCTTGTACAGGAACGGCTCGTTGACGCCCAGCAGCTTGCCGTGGCGGGCGGCGCGCCGCAGCAGACGGCGCAGCACATAGCCGCGGCCCTCGTTGCTGGGCAGGATGCCGTCGCAGATCATAAACGTGGCAGACCGGATGTGGTCGGTGATAACGCGCAGGCTCACGTCCCGCTTGTAGCTCTCGCCGTAGTGGGCGCCGGTCAGCTCGCTGACCTTGTGGGTGATGTTCATCACCGTGTCCACATCGAACAGGCTGGCCACGTTCTGGCACACGCAGGCCAGGCGCTCCAGACCCATGCCGGTGTCGATGTTCTTCTGCTTCAGCTCGGTGTAGTTGTTGTGGCCGTCGTTGTCGAACTGGGAGAACACGTTGTTCCATATCTCGATATAGCGGTCGCAGTCGCAGCCCACGGTGCAGCCGGGCTTGCCGCAGCCGTACTCGGGGCCGCGGTCATAGTAGATCTCAGAGCAGGGGCCGCAGGGGCCGGAGCCGTGCTCCCAGAAGTTGTCCTCCTTGCCGAAGCGGAAGATCCTGTCCTCGGGAATGCCGATCTCATCCCGCCAGATGGCGAAGGCCTCGTCGTCGCTCTCATACACGGAGGGATACAGCCGGTCGGCCTCCAGCCCCACCCACTCAGGGGAGGTCAGGAACTCCCAGCTCCACGCGATGGCCTCATGCTTGAAGTAATCGCCAAAGGAGAAGTTGCCCAGCATCTCGAAATAGGTGCCGTGGCGGGCGGTCTTGCCCACATTGTCGATGTCACCGGTACGGATGCACTTCTGACAGGTGCAGACGCGGCGGCAGGGCGGCTCCTCCTCGCCCTTGAACCAGGGCTTCATGGGGGTCATGCCGGCGTTGATCAGCAGGATAGATTTGTCGTTCTGGGGCACCAGCGAAAAGCTTGGCAGACGCAGGTGGCCTTTCGTTTCAAAGAACTTCAGGAACATTTCCCGCAGCTCGTTCAGGCCGTGATAGGGATGGCTCATAGTCGTTGTCTCCTTTGCAATATATACTAAAAATCTTTTTTGCTCTCGTTCCATTGGCGGGTCAGCGCCGCCAGTTCCTCCTCCAGCTTCTGATAGAACCTGGAAATATGCAGCCCGTCCGCCAGGGCGTGATGTACCGTCAGTGTCACCGGCAAGGTGGTACGCCCGTTGGCGGTAACGTATTTGCCCCAGTTGATGCGGGGGTTGCTGTCATTGGGGTTTTCCATGGGGTTCTGCGCGTGCGTATAGTGCAGCCAGGGCACGCTGGACACGAAGAAAAAGCTCCGCAGGTCGCCGTCCTCGGTGAGTGTTCCCCGTTCCAGCACCTCTTTCTGGCGGCGCTGCCCCTCGGCCACGAACTCCTCATAGGCAAGATTGCCCTCCACCGTGGCGTAGACATACACGCCGTCCGGCTTCATGGCGGTGTAGGACGGCGGGCACCAGTCGTACTCCACCACCGTGCCGTCCTCCGCCAGCCTGCGCCGCAGCTGCGGCACGGTGTTGGCCGCCCGCACCACCGCATACAGCATGCTCAGGAAAAACGGTCTGCCGCCACGCGCGGCCATCATGTCGGTGATGTCCATCTCTACCGTCAGCCCGGCAAAGGGGAACGTCATCCCCCGGAAGTAGGCAAACTGCCCGCAGCGTGGGTCTTTTTCCATGTCGATGATCGTATAGTGCATCTCCCACCTCCTACAACGAAAAACGCCCCTGTTTGCCATAGCAAACAGGGGCGAAAATCACTTCCGCGGTACCACCCTGATTTGGCGGCGAGCCGCCCTCTCAGTGCCCTGTAACGGGAGCATCCCGTGCCATTCATCACGGCAGGCTCAAAAGCGGCTGTCACCGTGCCGATCCCAACGGGCTTGCACTGTCCCCGTCTCGCTCCGGGCGGCCTCCGGTAACTCTTCTCTCTCATCGCCATTATGGAATATAGCGTTATTTTACCACAATGTTCCCCATTGTCAACACGAAATTTCTCTTTTTGTGAGATATTCCCCCTTGTCTTTCCGCACTGCTGTGGTATACTGGAAACCGTCATTTTTACAGAAAGAGGGACCTCCCGTGCAAAAGCTCTCCCACAACGACCACATCGACCTGTACCGCCACCTGGCCTTCTGTGCCGTGGGCGGCTTCTTCGGCTGCTACGCTGTTCTTATCCATAGCGGCGTCATGGGCAACGCCCAGACGGTGAACCTGATCGAGCTGCTGCTGGATGCCCTGCGGGGCGACCTACACGCCGTGCTCCTGCACCTGGGCGCGCTGGTGCTGTACGTGCTGGGCACTATGCTGACGGTGCTGCTCCCCCACTGGTGGGGCTGGGATATGCACTATGTATCGCCTGTTATCACCGCCGCAGCCGCCGTGGCCGTAGCCTTCCTGCCGGAAACGCTGAACGTTGTGGTGGCTCTATATCCCATCTTCTTTGCCATGAGCATCCAGTGGAGCAGCTTCGGCGGCGCCCGCGGCTTTTACAGCTCCACCATCTTCTCCACCAACAACACCAAGCAGACCTCTCTGGCCCTGGCCAACTACCTGTGTGACCATGACCGCGCCCACCTGCGGAAGCTGGAGGTCTTTGCCCTTACCCTGCTGTGCTTCCATATCGGCGCGGCGGCGGCCTATTTCGCCGTGACGTGGTGGTATATCCGCGGTGCGCTGGCCGTGCTGCCCCTTATCGCCTGGGCTTTCTTCCTGTCCGTATGCGAACGCAGGCATGAAGCCCTGGCCGAGGAACCGGAGACCATCCCCGACAGCAGCGCCCACCCCACCAGCAACGCATAAAAATTGTCCCCCGGCGGAGCCGGGGGACAATTTTTATGTACTTATTTCCCACTCAGCGCCACCGCGTGGCGGATGAAGCTCATGGGCGGCACCGGACGGGGCAGCTGCATGGTGAACACCATCTGGGGTGTCTTCGGCTCCGCCAGGCCATTGCCCTCGCTGTCGCGCATCACCGGCACGGTGATCGTAAAGGGCTTCGTATCCGGCCCCACCACCTCCACGATGTCGCCGGCGGCAAATTTGTTCCGCAGGCTCAGGGTGGCCAGCCCATTTTCATCACAGTTTGTCACCACGGCGCAGATCTGCCAGTCCCGCAGATACCGGGCGCTCTCATAATACTGCCCCGGCTGGCCGTAGAAAAAACCTGTGGCGTAGTGCCGGTGGCTGATGTGCTCCACCTCATCCCGCCACACCGGGTCAAGCGGGCGCCCTGCGGCCACGTCGTCCAAACAGTGCCGGTACGCGCCGGTAACGATGGCCGCGTAGTAAGCGGACTTAGCCCGACCCTCGATCTTCAGGCCGTCCACCCCGGCGGCCATCAGGTCGTCCAGGTGGTCGATCATGCACATATCCCGGCTGTTCATAATGTATGTGCCCTTTTCGTCTTCGAACACCGGGAAATACTCCCCGGGCCGTTTCTCTTCCATCAGCGCATACTGGTAGCGGCAGGGCTGGGCACATTCGCCCCGGTTGCTGTCCCGTCCGGTCATATAGTTGCTCAGCAGGCAGCGCCCGGAGTAGCTGACACACATAGCCCCGTGGCAAAAGACCTCCAGTTCCAGCTCCGGGGATACCCTGGCCCGAATGGCGGCGATCTCCTCCAGGCTCAACTCCCGGGCCAGTACCACGCGGCTGGCGCCCAGATCGTACCAGGCCTGGGCGCAGACGTGATTGGCGATAGACTGCTGGGTGCTGATGTGCCGCTGGCAGTGGGGCGCGTACTTCCCCGCCAGGGTGAACGCGCCCAGGTCCGCCAGAATCAGGGCGTCCACCCCCGCCGCGTCCAGCTTTTCCAGATGGGCGGGCAGGGCCTCCGCCTCGTTCCAGCGGGGCATGGTGTTCACCGTGGCGTGTACCTTTACACCGTGGTCGTGGGCAAACCGCACTGCCTTCGGCAGTGCCTCGTCGTCAAAGTTCCCGGCAAAGGAACGCATCCCGAAGGATGTGCCGGCCAGATACACCGCGTCCGCGCCGTACAGCACCGCCATCTGCAGCTTTTCCCAGTCCCCGGCCGGGGACAGCAATTCAGGCTTCTTTCCCATGGCGTCAGGAGTAGATGGGCTGATATTCACCGCTGTTAATGAACTTCAGGTGCTCGTTATAGTCGGTAAAGAAGTGGCTTTTGCCGTCCTTGCCCAGGGCGAAGAAGTAATAATCGGTGTCCGCCGGGTAGATGGCCGCCTCAATGGCGGACAGGCCGGGATTGCAGATGGGTCCCGGAGTCAGGCCGGGGTTGATATAGGTGTTGTAGGGACTGTCGATCTCTGTATCGAAGGTCTTGACCCCGTCGTGCTTCATGATATAGTTGATGGTAGAGCACAGCTGCAGCGCTCTTCCGCCCTTCTCACTGCTCGGGTCCTCCAGACGGTTGTGGATGACGGAGCTGATGTTCTTGCGCTCGGTGTCGTCGCCGATGGACTCCTTCTCGATCAGGGATGCCATGGTGATGATCTCCTGCAGGGAGTACGGAGACGCCTTGATGTCTGCCAGCATCTGCTGGCTGATGCTGTTCTTGAAGTACACCAGCATCGTCTCCACCGTATACACCGCGGACCGGTTCTTGTCGAATTCATAGGTGCTGGGGAACAGGAAGCCCTCCATGCGATCGATGCTGCCCAGCTTGTCGTCATCCAGGAAATCGTAGTCCTCATACGCAAAGTTGGCGCAGGCATCCTCCAGATCCTCCTTGGTGGCCACGCCCTTCTCCGCCAGCAGATCGATGATCTCCCGGACGGTGTAGCCCTCGGGGATGGTGACCTTGATCAGGCCCTGGGCCTCCTTGGCGTCCGTCTCCCAGTCGTGCATATTGGTAATCAGGGCGCGGAAGTCCATATCACTGTTCAGCTTGTAGGTCCCCGGCTCCACGTAGCGGTTGTAGTGCAGGAACGTGCCGGCAATATTGAACACCAGTCGGGAATTCACCAGCCCCGCGTCGTGCAGCTTCTTGGCCACATCTCCCCGGCTGTCACCCTCCTCTACGGTGATCTCCACCTCGGTATAGGGCTTGTTCAGCGAACACACGTCGTTGACCAGCAGCCAACCGATGCCCGCCAGCAGACAGGATACCAGCACTACACAGGCCAGATAGATGATGGTCCGGTTGCGCTTGGCCTGACGGCGGCGGTCACTGTGGCGGCGCTGCTCGGAGGACGCCTGCCGGCGGACCTCCTCGGCGTCCCACTTCGCCGTGGCGTATTCGTTTCGTTCTTCACGGTTTCCCATAAGTCTTTGCTCCTTTCCCAGCGTCAGCCGATAAGATCGGCCACGCAGGTCATCACTTCGTTGTGTATGTCGTCTATCAGGCGAGGCGCGCCCGCCCGGGCGCAGTCAATGCGCGTCCAGCCGCAGCGTGCCACCACATGGGCGGCGTTTTCCCGGCAGCGGCGCAGGTATTCTTCGTCCTTCTCGTGGATGTCAGCAGTGGTGTGGGTGGCGGCCTCCCGCAGGCGCATCATCTGTTCCGTGGCCTCTGTGGGCATATCCAGATACAGCACCCGTGTGGGCTCCGGCAGCCCCAACAGCCGGTACTCGAAGTCAAACAGCCAGTCGAGAAAACCGTCCCGCTGCTCCGGCGGCAGCTTACCGGTCTGGTGAACGGCGTTGCTGGTGGTGTATCGATCCGCAATGACCAGTCCGCCCTGCTCATAGTACGCGCCCCAGTCCTGTTTGTAGGAGGCATAGCGATCCACAGAGTAGAACACTGACGCGGCATAGGCATTCACGTCGCCGGGCTTGTCCCCGAAGGCACCGCCCAGATACAGGCGGATCAACGCAGAGGACTCCTCCTGATACCGGGGGAACTCCAGCTTGCGGAAAGGGATACCGCGGCGCGTCAGTTCCTCGCACAGCAGCCGGGACTGGGTAGCCTTGCCGGACCCGTCCGTCCCCTCGAACACGATGAGTTTTCCCTGCACAGCGCTCGCCTCCTTTGGACACACTGACCCATAATACATGGTATTGTACCACAGTTTTCCCCATTTGTAAACCATTCAAACGGGCCCGTCCCCTGCAAAAGGGCCGCCCCCTCCGGGACGGCCCCTGATACGCTATTGCACGGCGGCCTTTTTCTTCTGCTTCTCCTCATAGACGGTGTTCAGCACATACAGGATAACACCCGTCCAGATAAACAGGAAGCTCACAAGCTTCTCGTGGGTCAGGGCCTCGCCCATGATGGCACCGCAGATAATAGACAGAGACGGGCTGATATACTGGCAGATGCCCGTGGTCATCAGCGGCAGGTGCTTGACACCGATGGAATAAAACACCATGGGCAGCCCGGTGATCACACCGCCGCCGATCATCAGCAGTTGCTTGATGACCGTCATGCTTCCCATGCCGTTGTCCCCCATACGGAAAAACAGGATGAACAGCAGCGCCACCGGCACCATCATCAGGATCTCTGACGTGGTAGACACGATGGAATCGATGGTCAAGCTCTTCTTGATGGCGGCATAGATGGAGAACATCAGCGCCAGGGCGATGGTCACATAGGGCACGCCGCCGAAGCCGGAGGTGCTGAACACGATGCCGACCACCACGATGGCAATGATCACAAAGTGCCGCCAATTCATCTTCTCGCGGAAGATAACGGCCCCAAGGGCAAATACCACCAGCGGCTGGATGTAATACCCCAGGCTGCACTCCAGCACGCGGCCGTTCTGCACCGCCCACAGATACACCAGCCAATCGCCGAACAGCAGCACCGATGCAGGCATCTCCCGCTTGAGCACCTGCTTGTCCTTGAATACGGCCCACAACTGCGGCAGCTTTCCCTGCACCTTCAGAATACACAGGCAGGCCACCGCTGCCCAGATAATGCGGCAGGCCATGATGAAAAACGTGTCGATCTCGCCGCACACATTGGTGCACATATACCAGTACAGCGGCTGGAAACCCCAGATGAAAAAGCACACCGACATAGCCCCCAGGCCCTTGCGGTAGTTGACCGTTTGCATACGTTTCCCCTCACTTTCCTACAGAAATCGGGTAGTTTCCCCATTTACAGCGTCCAATAACCATGATATGATAACACCTGCAACGCGGAATAGCAAGCCATATTTCCCCGGAAAAGGAGGTTTCTCATGCTGCTGTTTGACATGGACGGAACGCTGATCGACTCCAACGGCATCTGGAAGGACGTGGACACGCGTTTCTTGGAGAAGCGAGGTCTGCCCTATACGCAGGAATACTATGAGGGCGTGGCCCACACCATCTTCCCGCTGGCGGCCAAATTCACAAAGGAATTCTGCCATCTGCCGGAGAGCGAAGCCGCCATCATGGCCGAGTGGATGGAGATGGCCGGCGACATTTACGCCACGGACGTAACGGAAAAGCCCGGTGTCCGCGCCTATCTGGAGCAGATGAAGAACCGCGGCGAGCGTATGGCTGTGGTCACCAGCGCGGTCCCTGTTCATTGCCGTGCGGCGCTGACCCACCTGGGCCTGCTGCCCTATTTCGAGCGTATTTTCTTCGCCCAGGAGCTGGGCACTGAGAAAAAGTACCCCGCCCTCTGGGAGAAGGTCGCCGCTGCACTGGGCGTCTCCCCCGCAGACTGCACCCTGTTCGACGACTCCGTGGAGGCCATCCGCGGCGCCAAGGCCGCCGGGATGCACACCGTGGGCGTGGCAGACCCCTACTTTGCCTCCACCGCTGACGAAATGGCCCGCACCTGTGACCGTTACATCTCCAGCTTCGGCGAACTGCTTTATCCTTGACTTTTGTCGAACGATTTACTATAATTAGGGTTACGGCGCCCCATGCGCCGCTTATTATGCGCGGCTGCCCGCAGGCAGGACCGCTTGAAGGAGTTTTGTATCATGCCTGTTTATCCCATGGACATCGCTGGGCTCCACCGGGAGCTGCCTATCTGTAAGGTCACGGACGACCTGTACATCGGCGCCTTCATCTGCTTTGGCGACGCGGAGCTGACCGTAGCCTGCGCCCGTGATATGCTGGCCATGCTGGAGGCAGACAGCTACGACTATCTGTTCACCGCCGAGGCTAAGTCCATCCCCCTGATCCACGAGATGGCCCGTCAAAGCGGTGCGAAAAAGTATTTCATCGCCCGCAAGGGCCCCAAGGCGTATATGCCCGATCCCCTGCACGTGGAGGATAAGTCCATCACCACCGCCGGGGTGCAGAAGCTGTATCTGGGCCGTGACGACGCCGACCTGATCCGCGGCAAGCGCATCGTTCTTATGGATGATGTGATCTCCACCGGCGGCTCCCTCCACGCCATGGAGGAGCTGGTGAAGATGGCCGGCGGTACCGTAGTGGACCGCATCGCCGTGCTGGCCGAGGGCGGTGCGGCGGACCGCAAGGACATCAAGTACCTGAATGTCCTTCCGGTATTCAACGCCGACGGAAGCATCAAGTAAAGAGAAGCGCCTATAGGCGCTTCTCTTTTTTTACTCTCATTAGCAAAACCGCATGACCGCCGCCATCTGCCGCACATTTTTTATAGCGTGCGGGGATAGACTTTTGTGATAAGTTATGGTAATATGTAGAATTAATAAAACTAATGCTTTGAGTGGGAGAAAGGAGCAGTTCCATTATGGCAATAAAAGAGAGCTATGCCGGCAAGATCAACCGGAAGCTGACGAAAAAGCTGCGGGTCATCGCCGTGGCCGCCGGCCGTGAAAAGGCCGACCTGGTGCTGAAAAACGCCACCTATGTCAACGTATTCTCCAACGAGCTGTGTCACGGCGACATCGCCGTGGCCGAGGGCCTGATCGTGGGCATGGGTGAATACAGCGGCAATACAGAGGTAGATATGGGCGGCAAGATCGTCCTCCCCGGCTTTGTGGACGCCCACATTCATCTGGAGAGTTCCCTGGTCAGTCCCACGGAGTTTGCCAAGGCGGCGCTGCCCCATGGCACCACCACCGTCATCACCGACCCCCACGAGATCGCCAACGTCATGGGCACCGATGGCATCGAGTATATGCTTCAGGCCACCGAGGACCTGCCCGTGGACGTGCGCTTTATGCTGCCCTCCTGCGTACCGGCCACGCCCCTGGACGAGTCCGGCGCCAACCTGGACTACCGGGCTATCGACAGCTTCTATGACCATCCCCGTGTACAGGGTCTGGCCGAGATGATGAACTTCGTGGGCACCATCAACGGCGATCCCCAGGTGGTGGAGAAGATCGTGGCCAGCCAGGCCCATCACAAGAAGATCGACGGCCACGCCCCCGACCTGGTGGGCAACGACCTGAACGCCTACATCGCCGCCGGCGTGTACTCCGACCACGAGTGCCACGACCTGAACGACGCCATCGCAAAGCTCCAGCGCGGCCAGTTCATTATGATCCGCGAGGGCACCGCAGCCCGCAATCTGGAAGCGCTGGTCCCCCTGCTGTGCGATAAGTATGTGGAACGCTGTATGTTCTGCACCGATGACAAGCACCCCAACGACCTGCTGGAAAAGGGTCACATCGACTACATCGTCAAAAAGGCCATCTCCCTGGGCGCCGACCCCATTACCGCCATCAAGGCCGCCTGCCACAACGCTGCCCGCTACTTCCTGCTGAACAACCGCGGCGCCATCGCACCAGGCTATCTGGCGGACTTCGTCATCATCGACGACTTTGACCACTTTAACATCGAAAAGGTCTACAAGCGCGGCGTACTGATGGTAGACCATGGCGTGGTGGCGGACTTCCCCGTCCCGGAGATCGACCCCTATCTGGTCAACCGCGCCCACGACACCTTCCATGTGGCCCCGCTGACCGCCGCCGACTTTACCGACAGCCGTCCCCACGCGGTCATCGGTATGGTCAACGGCGAGATCACCACCACCGACGGCGGCTACACCGACCGTATCGATGTGGACTATGACATTCTGAAGATCGCCGTCATCGAGCGTCATAAGAACACCCACCACATCGGTCTGGGCTACATCAAGGGCTATGGCCTGCAAAAGGGCGCCGTGGCCACCAGCATCAGCCACGACAGCCATAACATCATCGTAGTGGGTACCAATGAGGAGGACATGGCCTTCGCCGCCAACCGCATCGTACAGCAGCACGGCGGTATCACCGTGGTGGAGAATGGTCAGGTAAAGGGCGAGCTGCTGCTGGCCATCGCCGGCATCATGTCCGACGACACCCTCATAAACGTGAACCGCGACCTGGAGAACGCCAAAAAAGCTGCCTACGACCTGGGCGTGTCCACCGGTATCGACCCATTTATGACCCTGAGCTTCATGGCCCTGCCGGTGATCCCCAGCCTGCGTATCACCACCCGCGGCGTGTTCGACGTCACCACCCAGCGCTACGTCTGATACCTGCTCCCCGCTTCGCCGGGACCTATATCCGCAAAAAAAAGAAAGCCCTCGCGGGCTTTCTTTTTTTGCTCACAGCTTCAGTTCACAATCCAGGCTCATGACCGCGCTGCCACCGATACGGACGGTCACGGTGCCGTCCTTTTCATACAGCATACTGCGTATCTCGCTGGGCCTGCCCATGTGCTCGCCCTGCAAAAACACATTCTCCTGCTCCGGCTTCACATCGCCTCGCAGGTAGAGATAATACGTCAGTGCACCGTTGCTGGTCCCGGTGGCACACTCCTCCGGGATGTCGTACAGGGGCGCGTAGTTGCTGCACCAGGCCGTCACGCCGTCCCGCCCCGGGCAGAACATATGCACGCCGGTCACATCGTACTTCCGTGACAGCTCCGTGACCACCGGTGCGTTCTGCACTGCCCGCAGGAGTGTCTCATGGTCCCGGACGGGCATCATAATATCCGCCAGGCCGGTGGACACCATCCGTGGGATATATCCCTCCGGGCAGTCCGCCTCCGTCAGGCCATAGGCGGCGTACAGCGCGGCGCGCTCCGCTGCCGGGATGTCACCGATCAGCTGCGGCGGCGCCATATCCATCCAGACAGTACCACCCCTGACGGTGATGTTCAGCTCCCCGGCCTTTGTGTGGGCAATATGGTCGCCGTCGCCGATCTTCTCCAGCTGCCGCAGCAGGGCGAAGGACGCCACCGTGGCGTGGCCGCACAGGTCCACCTCCCCGGCGGGGGTGAAATAGCGCAGGGATACGGAGCCGTCCGGCTCCATATGTATAAAGGCCGTCTCCGAGTGCTTCATCTCCGCAGCGATCTGCCGCATGGTCTCATCAGACAGCTCCCGGTCCGGCAGTGCCACGCCCGCCTGGTTGCCGCCGAAGATCCGATTGGCAAAGGCGTCCATCACATAGAGCTTCATAGGGTATACCTCCCAGTTTTTCTTGTGGTTTTCATTATATACTCTCTTGCTCTTAACGGCAAGTATATTTGACTTCCGATGTATTTTTCGTTAGAATAGAATTGCAGCAGGTGTCTGTGTGAACGCCCGCCGCTAAAAGCGAAGAAAGGAACTTCATCGAAAATGCTCAATGAGCGAAGTCTGTTATCACAATTTCTGCATTTCGTAGCCGCTACGGTGGCATCCCTCATGGTTTTCAGCCTGTACTCCATCGTGGACGGGCTGATGGTATCCAAGGGTGTGAACGAATACGCCATGGCCTCGGTAAATCTGGCGGTGCCCTTCACCAACGTGCTGTTCTCCATCGGCGTCATCTTCGCCGTCGGTACCAGCACCATCATCGCCATCTATCTGGGACAAAACCAAGGCGAGAAGGCCAATAGCCTGTTCTCTCAGAACATCGTGCTGCTGACGTGCGTCGGCCTGACCATCACCGTCCTCGTTTTCGTATTTCTGGAGCCGTTCGCCGTGCTGCTGGGCGCAAAGGGCGTAACGTATCAATATACCATCGATTATCTCCGGGGCCTGGCCCCTTTCGCGCTGTGCTTCATCATCTCCTATAACATGGAGGTGCTGATCAAGACCGACGGCTATCCCCGTCTGGCAATTCTGACGGTCATCACCGGCTGTCTGGCCAACTGCGTGCTGGACTATATCGCCATCTTTGTGCTGAATCTGGGCGTATGGGGTGCGGCGGTGGCCACGGGACTGTCCCAGCTTCTGACGTGCATCATCTACCTGCGCCACTTCCTGGGCGGACACAACACCTTCCACTTTGTGAAGTTCAGGATGGACTGGGGCATCTACAAGCGGCTGATCCCGCTGGGCTTTGCCGACGGCGTAACGGAGCTGTGCAACGGCGTGATGATCTTCCTGTTCAACCGGGTAATCCTGCGCTGTCTGGGTGATGACGCTCTGGTGAGCTACACCATCATCGCCTATGTGAACACCCTCATCATCAACACCATGCTGGGTATCTCCCAGGGCAGCCAGCCGCTGGTGAGCTATCACTACGGCAAGGGGGACGCGGCGGGCTACAAGAAGCTGCTGCGGTATGGCTTTACAGCGGTGGGCATCATGACGGCGGTGATCTTCGCCGGGGTGATGCTGTTCGCGCCGCAGATCGCCGGCATATTCGTGGACGCGGATAAGCCGTGGCTGGCGGCGGACACCGCGGGCGCGCTGCGGCGGTACGGTCTGTGCTACATACTGCTGGGAAGCAACATCCTCATGGGCGGCTTCCTGACGGCGGTGGAGCGACCGAAGGCGGCTATTTCCATCTCCGTGGGCCGTGGCCTGCTCTTCCAGGCCGGTGCGCTGCTGCTGTTGGCGGCAGCCGTGGGCGGCACGGGCATTTGGTTTGCGCCGGTGATCTCCGAGGCGCTGTGCGCGGTAATGGCCGTGTGGTTCCTCCGGCGGTTCCTGCGGAAAACCGCAGCATAACCAACATAAAAAGTATCCCGCGGCACAGCCGCGGGATACTTTTTTGCTCTCTTTAAGGCGCCTTACGCCTGCGCGGCCTTTTCCGCCATCATCTGCCGCACCACCTCGTCGATACGGTGGGCAACGCGGCAGAAATCCTCCGCCGTATAGCCCTTGGTGGTCATGGCGGCGGTGCCGATGCGGACGCCGCTGGTCTGGAACGGCGAGCGTTTGTCCCCGGGGACGCAGTTCTTATTCAGCGTAATACCGCAGCGGTCCAATTCCTCCTGTACCTCACGTCCGGTAAGTCCGGTATCCGTCAGATCCAGCAAAAACAGATGGTTGTCCGTGCCGCCGGTAACGACCTTGTAGCCCATGGCCATGAACTCCGCCGCCATCGCCCTGCAGTTGACCACCACACGGTGGATATACGCCCGGTACTCCGGGGTCAGCGCCTCCTCCGCAGCCACCGCCTTGCCGGCGATCACGTGCTGCAAAGGGCCGCCCTGCATACCGGGAAAAACGGCGCTGTCCACCTTTTTCGCCAGCTCCGGCCGGCAGAAGATCAGTCCGCCCCGCGGGCCGCGCAGCGTCTTGTGCGTCGTGGTCGTGACCACATCTGCCAGCCCAAAGGGGCTGGGGTGCTCCCCCGCCGCCACCAGCCCGGCAATGTGGGCGATGTCCGCCATGAAATACGCCCCCGTCGCCTGCGCCGCCTGGGCAAAGCGTGCAAAGTCGATGGTCCGGCTGTAGGCCGACGCTCCTGCGATGATCAGCCGCGGCTTCAGCTCCCGCGCAAGCCTCTCCATACCGTCATAGTCGATCAGGCCGTTTTCGTCCACATCGTAGGCCGCTATGTCATACAGCCTGCCGGAGGCATTTACCGGCAGTCCGTGGGACAGGTGCCCACCGTTGGCCAGACTCATGGACAGGATCCGGTCTCCCGGCTGCAGCAGCGCCATATATGCCGCCAGATTGGCGGAGGTACCGCTGTGAGGCTGCACATTCACGTGGTAGTCAGTGTGAAATACCTCCCTCCACTTGGCGATGCAGTACGTCTCCAGCTCGTCCACCACCAGGCAGCCGCCGTAGTAGCGCCCCTGATTTCCCATCTCCCGGTGGGCGGGATACCCCTCGGAATACTTGTTGGTCAGGCAGCTGCCCACAGCGCGGCAGACCGCCTCGCTGGTGAAATTCTCGCTGGCGATCAGCTCCACCGTTGTTTCCTGCCGCCGCTGCTCCATGGCAATATAGTCGAAAACCTTGGATGTCACACCCATCTCTCCCCACGTATTGTATTGTTGTGTCAACCATTATACCACATATTGTGCCCCATGCAAGCCCCAATAGTCAAATAACCAAAATACACGAAATCACATACCAGTCCTGTATGTTTTTTGTAAAAAACGCAGAAAGGTGAAAAAAGGGTTGACAACGGCGCGTTAAGGGCGTATTATGCCACCATTCCGACAGGGAAAATCACAGCGAGGAGGAAAGCCGACATGAAGCGTAACGTCACCATGATGATGTGCGAGATGTGCATGGGTATGATGTCCATGTGCATGTTTCGTCGCGCCGAAAAGGTCATCAGCTTTCCGAAAACTGTTTGACGGCTTGAAAAAAAGCCGATGTGTAAGCAGACAGCGGAGGGTCAGTGATGACCAGCCGCTGTTTTTGTTTTGCTTATGTACCGCCGTTCCGGCCGGGCGGCGGTGCTGAGATAAAATCGTAACCACCCAAGTTTAATCATTTCAAAGGAGACTGCGAACATGAAACACAACACTTTGACTAAGATCATCACCCTGGCCCTGGCCGTTGTCTTGGCCCTGAGCCTTGCTGCCTGCGGCAGCAAGACCGACGACAACAGCGGCGACAAGACCGACGCTCCTGTCATCAAGATCGGCGTTCCCAACGACACCACCAACGAGGCCCGCGCCCTGCTGCTGCTGCAGGAGAACGGCATCATCAAGCTGAAGGACGGCGTGGGCATCACCGCCACCAAGAACGACATCGTGGAGAATCCGCACAACGTGGAGATCGTGGAGGCTGAGGCCGCCCAGCTGCCCAACCTGCTGCCCGACGTGGACTACGCCGTGATCAACAGCAACTACGCCATCAACGCCGGCCTGAACCCCGTGAATGACTCCCTGCTGATCGAGGGCAGCGCCTCCGCTTACGCCAACATCCTGACCGTGAAGGAGGGCAACGAGACTTCTCCCAAGGCGCTGGCTCTGAAGGCCGCTCTGGAGAGCAAGCAGGTGGCTGACTTCATCACCGAGAAGTATGCCGGCTCCGTTGTCTCCGTTGTGGAGAGCACCACCGACGGCTATGACGCCTCCGTGGACTACGACGCTCTGAAGGGCGAGACCATCACCGTGGCCGCTTCCCCCACGCCCCACGCCGAGATCCTGGAGGTCGCCAAGGAGATCCTGGCCGCCAAGGACATCACCCTGGACATTCAGGTCTTCAATGACTACGTTGTGCCCAACACCGTGGTGGAGGACGGCACCGTGGACGCCAACTACTTCCAGCACCTGCCCTATCTGGAGGACTTCAATGCCCAGAACGGCACCCACATCGTCTCCATCGCCGCCATCCACGTGGAGCCCATGGGTCTGTACGGCGGCAAGCAGACCACGCTGGATGCGCTGAGCACCTCCGCCCAGTAACATAAAACAACAGGATTTTACCCTCCTCTCCCCCTCGCGTGTTCCCCGCCCTGCACAGGGCGGGGAACACCGCGGAAACAGGACAATGCGAAACGCCCGGTTTCTTTTCCGGAGCTCCCGCCAGGGCGCGGGAGATGCAGAAAGGAAACAGCGCGAATTAAACAGAAACGAGGAACGCCGTCGTGATAGAACTGAAACACGTAAGCAAGACATACGACTCCGGTGCCAACGGAGGCGTGGACGCATTGAAGGATGTGTCCCTGACCATTGAGGATGGAGACATCTACGGCATTATCGGTATGTCCGGCGCGGGCAAGAGCACGCTGGTGCGCTGCATCAACCTGCTGGAGCGCCCCACAAAAGGCGAGATCATCGTGGACGGCCAGCGGCTGGACACCATGACCCCCGCCCAGCTGCGCGCCGCCCGTCGGAACATCACTATGATCTTCCAGCACTTCAACCTGCTCATGCAGCGCACCTGCCTGCGTAACGTCTGCTTCCCCATGGAGATCTCCGGTGTAAAGCGGGCCGACGCGGAAAAGCGCGGGCGCGAGCTGCTGGAGCTGGTTGGCCTGCCTGACAAGGCAGACGCCTATCCGGCCCAGCTGTCCGGCGGCCAGCAGCAGCGCGTGGCCATCGCCCGTGCCCTGGCCACTGACCCCAAGGTGCTGCTGTGCGACGAGGCCACCAGCGCGCTGGACCCCAAGACCACCCGGCAGATACTGGAGCTGATCCGGGACATCAATCAAAAGCTGAACATCACCGTGGTCATCATCACCCATCAGATGAGTGTGGTGAAGGAGGTCTGCTCCCATGTGGCTATCCTGGACGACGGCTGTGTGGCCGAATCCGGCATGGTGGGCACGGTGTTCGCCGCGCCAAAGTCCGAGGCCGGACGGCGGCTGGTGTTCCCCGGCGGTGCGGACGCGCAGGTGTACAACCCCCAGGACGAAAAGCTGGTGCGGCTGGTGTTCAAGGACAGCAAGACCACCAGTATTCCCCTCATCGCCCGGCTGGCGGCAGAGGAGGGCGTCTTCTGCAATGTAATCTCCGCCAGTACCCAAAAGCTGTCCGAAACGGTATACGGCAGCATGATGCTGGGCATCCCCAGCGCACAGTACGATAAGGCCGTGGCCTTTATCCACAATGTGGCCAATGTGCAGGTCGAGGAGGTGGACCACCATGTACAGTAATCTGTTCTCCGCCCAGTCCGTACAGGATCTGATGAGCGTGCTGCCCTCCCTGCCCTTTGCCATCTGGGAGACGTTTTACGTCACCGTGGTCAGCACGGCGCTGTCGCTGGTGCTTGGCCTGCCCCTGGGCGTGCTGCTGGTGGCCGGCGAGAAAAACGGCGTCCTGCCCCTGCCCCGCTGGCTCATGCAGGTCATCAACGTCATCATCAATCTGCTGCGCTCCATCCCCTTCCTGATCCTGATGATCATGGTCTTCCCTCTCTCCCGTCTGCTCATCGGCACCGCCGTGGGCACCACGGCCACCATCGTTCCGCTGGTGGCGGCGGCGTTCCCCTTTGTGGCACGTCTGGTGGAGAGCAGTCTCCGCGAGGTGGATGGTAATATCATTGAGGCCGCCCAGAGCATGGGCGCCACCCCCATGCAGATCATCTGCAAGGTAATGATCCCCGAGAGCGTTCCCTCCCTGATCCAGAATGTCACCATCGCCTTGACCACCATTCTGGGCTACTCCGCCATGAGTGGCATCATCGGCGGCGGCGGCCTGGGCAAGATCGCCATCGACTACGGCTACTATCGCTATAAGTACCTGGTGATGCTGGTGGCGGTGGTCATTCTGATCCTGTTGGTGCAGCTGTTTCAAAGCGTGGGCACCTGGCTCAGCAAGCGGTGCGACAAGCGTTTGAAGCACTAATCCCGTCTTCTGTTCCCTTCGGCTTTCGCCGAAGGGAATATTTTTTCCGCCGCCCCATTTTTCACCTTGACATTTCTCCCGAAATCGTGTATGATATTCGAGGTTGTAAAGGCATATAACTTTACAGAAGGAGGCCACACCGTGAAAAACCAGACATACCGCATGACCATGCTGTTCGATTTTTACGGCGATATCCTGACCCCACGGCAGCGTGAGCTGTTCGACCTATATTATAATGAGGACCTGTCCCTGGCAGAGATCGCGGAGAACTGCGGCATTTCCCGGCAGGGCGTACGGGACGTGATCGTTCGCGCGGAGAACGCTATGACCGAGCTGGAGGACAAGACCGGCCTAGTCCACCGCTTTTTGCAGATGCAGCAGCACGTGGACCGTATCATCACCGCTGCCGGAGACATTAAAACCATCAACTACCGGCAGTACGAAAATCCCCGGTTAGAGGAATTGGCGGAGACGATCTTGGACGCTGCCGCCGCCCTGAAGGAGTAACGACCCATGGCATTTGAGGGACTTAGCGAAAAACTGAACGGCGTATTCAAGCGCCTGCGCGGTAAGGGCCGCCTTACCGAAGCCGATGTCCGCGAGGGTATGCGCGAGGTGCGTCTGGCCCTGCTGGAGGCCGACGTCAGCTATAAGGTCGTCAAGGACTTCGTGGCGGATGTCACCGAAAAGTGCGTCGGCACCGATGTGCTGGACAGCCTGACCCCCGCCCAGCAGATCATCAAGATCGTAAACCAGGAGCTGACGGCGCTGATGGGCGGCACCAACGCCCGCCTGACCACCGCCTCCAAGGGTCCCACCGTTGTGATGATGGTAGGTCTGCAGGGCGCCGGCAAGACCACAAACGGCGCCAAGCTGGCAGGGCTCATGCGCCGCAGCTTCGGCAAGCGCCCCTTGCTGGTGGCCTGCGACGTGTACCGTCCCGCCGCCATCAACCAACTGCAGGTGGTGGGCAAGCAGCTGGACATCCCCGTCTTCGAGATGGGCCAGATCGACCCGGTGACCATCGCCAAGGAGGCGGTGAAGTACGCCGCCGACCACGGCCACGACATCGTCTTTCTGGACACCGCCGGCCGTCTGCATATCGACGAGGCGCTGATGGACGAGCTGAAGGCCGTCAAGGCTGCCGTCCATCCCAATGAGATACTCCTTGTGGTGGACGCCATGACCGGCCAGGACGCGGTCAATGCCGCCAAGGCCTTTGACGACGCGCTGGGCATCGACGGCGTGCTGCTGACCAAGCTGGACGGCGACGCCCGCGGCGGTGCTGCCCTGTCCATCCGGGCCGTCACCGGCAAGCCCATCAAGTTCGTGGGTACCGGCGAAAAGCTGGACATGATCGAGCCTTTCCACCCCGACCGCATGGCCGGGCGTATCCTGGGCATGGGCGATATGCTCACGTTCATTGAGAAGGCCGAGCAGCAGTATGACGAAAAACAGGCGAAAAAGCTTGAGGAAAAGCTCCGCAAGAACCGGCTGACCCTTTCTGACTATCTGGATCAGATGGAGCAGCTGCAAAGCATGGGTGACCTGAGCCAGATCGCCGATATGCTCCCCGGCGGCATGGCTAAGGGCTTCGAGCCCAGCCAGATCGACGAGAAGCAGATGGCCCACAACAAGGCCATCATCCAGTCCATGACCCCGCTGGAGCGCGAAAATCCGCAGATCCTCAACGCCAGCCGCAAAAAGCGTATCGCCGCTGGCTGTGGGCTGGAGGTGGTGGATGTCAACCGCCTGCTGAAATCCTTTGAGATGCTGCAGCAGATGACCAAAGCCATGACCAAGGGCGGCGGTATGCGCGGCCTGGGCGGCATTATGGGCGGCTTCGGCGGCAAGGTGGCCAGAGGCGCCATGCACGGTTTTGGCCGAAAAAAACGGTTGAAATAAAGTTAAAAAAAGCAGAAAAAGTGTGTAAGTGCAGTCGCATTTAACAGATATAAAACAATCAATTTACATGGAGGAACACAACAATGGTTAAAATTCGTCTGAGAAGAATGGGCGCTAAGAAGGCCCCCTATTACCGCGTCGTCGTCGCCGATTCCCGCTATCCCCGCGACGGCCGCTTCATCGAGGAGATCGGCACCTATGATCCCACTGTCTCCCCCGCCAAGATCAGTATCGACGCTGACCGCGCCCGCGAGTGGATCAAGACCGGTGCCCAGCCCACCGATACCGTCCGCGCCCTGCTGAAGAAGGTCGACGTACTGTAAGTCGGGAGCGCGCCATGAAGGATCTGCTGCTGTATATCGCGCAGAACCTTGTGGAGCACCCGGAGCAGGTCAGCGTGACCGAGGTGGAAAACGGTGACGAGCTGACGCTTCAGCTTCGCGTCGCGCCGGAGGACATGGGCAAGGTCATCGGACGTCAGGGCCGTATCGCCAAGGAGATACGCACTGTGATCCGTTCCTACGCCCAGCGCACCGGCGCCAAGGTGTCTGTGGATATCGTTGATTAAAAAAGGAGCACCCGGCAGGGTGCTCTCTTTTTGCCCGCTGGCCGGGGCAAAAAAGAAAGCCCTTTCGGGCTTTCTTTTTTTTGCTCTCAGTGACGCTTTTTAGCGGTCCAGGCCATGCCGGTGACGGAGAGGACGGCGGTCAGAGCGTAGATGCCGATGCCCGCGTCGAAGGTCTTAGGAGAACCCTTGGTGGTGGAGGTGGTATCGGTGGCGGAGGAGTAATAATAGTAGTTGTTGGACGGCTTCTGCTCCGGCTGGGGTGCCCCCGTATCCTTGCTCCATTCGTGCGTATGGCTCACATTTCCATCCCAGCTGTTGTTATAGATAGCGGTCTTTCCGCTGCCTTCATAGCTCTGCGCCTCACCAAATTTAAGCTTGCTACTGTCACCGCTGTCCTTGGACGTATTGCCGGTGACCGTCAGATCAGTCAGCGCCGCCGTGCTTTCACCTCGGATGATATACGCCGTGATGTTGTTGAACTCATTATTGGTCACCGTAAACGTACCGCTCGGCTGCTGCACATTCCCTTCTGTTCCGCCAGCCACATTCTGTATCGCGCGGGTCATCCCCGCCAGCTTGCATTTATTTACCGTAACGTTGCTGACCCCTTGCATGTACACACCGTATGTGTTCGCCTGGTTGCTCCCGCTGACCGTCAACTCACAATTGTCAAATGAAATATTGCTGAAAATATCCGCCGTACCGCCGTTATTCATGAAATCCGTAATGCCCTTGTCACTACTCGTGATCTTGCAGTTCTTGAATGTAAGGCCATCCACCTTATTCTGTGCGCCGGTCACCGAAGTGGTCATAAAATAAAATGTAAAACCGGAGGTGCTGTTCACCGTCAGGCCATCAAACGTGATATTCTCCAGATTCAGATTGCCATAATACCCGTTATTAGCGTCCACACACTCGGTTCCACTGTCACGCACATAGTCGTATACGGGCTTCGCTTCCGTGCCGTAGATATGTCCGTTAGACCCCTCCAGCGTAAATCCCGCCAAGGTAACATTTGCGCCCGCAGTAAACGTCACATTGGATATGGCTCGGCTGTAATAGCAACCCGGCGTCCAAGCCTCACTGCTCTTATAGGCAACCAATTCCGCCGCCGTAGCAAACTCCTTATATCCTTGGCCAGTTTTATCAAATCCGCCCACATAGTACTTCGTGTTGCTTCCCGCATACTTCGTCGGCCGGCCGAGGACCAGCACATTCGGGATGCTCTCCGTAAATTTGATGGTCTTGCCATTGATGCTGCCGTATGCCCCATCCAGCGTATACTGGGCGTTCTCCGCATTTACTTCAACTATCGCGCCGGACATATTGGGTGCTGTCGGAAGCGCCAGATTTTTATATCCCGTCTCTGCCGCCCAGCTGACGCTGCACAGGCCCAGCGCCATGACCAGCGCCAGAATGGCTGCTAACAATTTCTTCATGTCTCATACCCCGTTTGTTTTAGATTTCCGCAGGCGCACTCGTTTTAATAACCATTAAAACGTAAATGCAGAGGTACCTCTGCGGATAGTCAGATTATAGCACAGTCTCACCGTTTGTCCAGCCTTTTTATGGCAATTTTACATATTTTTTCTGTTACCGGGAATGGAAAACGGGAGAATTTGGAAAAAAATGGGAATTCGGGGCCCGCTGCGGCGGGATGGAGGGCAGCGCAAAAGAGGAGCACCCGGTCGGGTGCTCCTCTTTTTGTCTCTCACGCAAAATAGCCCTTGATCTCCATCACGGCCGTTACGATGCAGAACAGGCCGAAGGCCAGGATCAGCGTGCCGCCCAGCTTCTTTTTCTGCTTCACTTGGAACATCATGATACCCACCATGATCATGGACAGGCCCAGCAGCACCATGGACAGGCCGGGGATGTACAGCACGTTCATCTTCCGCAGCAGCCACAGCAGCAAGGCCAGGACCAGCAGCACGATGGATATATTTTTCTTCGTATTCATGGACATTGGCGTTTCTCTCCTCCCTTGGGACGCGGCGCGCCCACTGGTTTGATTGTAGCGGAAAAGCGGACAGAATACAAGGGCAATTTACCGCCCCAGCAGCACTTTCGCCTTGAGGATCGCCGCCACGGTCTTGGCATCGGTCAGCTCGCCGGACATACACAGCTCCACCGCCTCGTCGAAGGGCACGCGCACCGTCTCCAAAAACTCGTCCGCGTCCGGGTGCGTCTCGCCGAAGGTCAGCTCACAGGCCAGGAACAGGTACAGCGTCTCGCCATAGCAGCCGGGAGAAGCGATCAGCGCCCCCAGGTCCGTCCACGCCTCCGCCGCGGCCCCGATCTCCTCCTTCAGCTCCCGCTGGGCCGTGACGAAGGGGTCCTCGCCCGGCTCCCGTTTGCCGGCGGGTATCTCCGTCAGCACCCGGGAAAAGGCGTAGCGGTACTGCTTCACCAGCAGCACGTCGTCGCCGTCCAGGGCCAGAATGCCCACGCCGCCGGGGTGCTCCACCACCTCGCGGACACCCTCCTTCCCGTTGGGCAGGCGTACCCTGTCCTCCCGCACGCGCAGGATGCGGCCGCGGTAGACCTCACGGCTCTCCAGCGTTTTCTCAGTCATATCCATAGAAGCGTCTCCCTTCGTTTTTTGCCCCAGTATAGCACAGAAAGTTCAAAATTACCACCCCTCTATCCCCCTTGCGCGATGCGAGAAAATATGGTATACTATCGTTCACGTTACCGGAAGGAGGTGTCTCCATGGACAAGTCCGGCACCAAGACCATCGCCCAGAACCGCAAGGCGTACCACGACTACTTCGTGGAGGACCGCTATGAGGCCGGCATCGAGCTGTTCGGCACGGAGGTCAAGTCCATCCGCGCCGGCACCCTGAACCTGAAGGACGCCTTCTGCGTGGCCAAGGACGGCGAGGTGTACGCCTACAGCTTTCACATCTCCCCCTACGACCACGGCAACATCTTCAACCGCGATCCGGACCGGCCCAAGCGGCTGCTGCTGCACAAGCGGGAAATACGGAAGCTCCACGATCTGCAGAAGCAGGAGGGCTATGCGCTGATACCGCTGTCGGTATATTTCAAGAACTCCCGGGTGAAGGTGGAGCTGGGCCTGTGCAAGGGCAAGAAGACCTACGACAAGCGGGAGGCCGTGGCCAAGCGGGACGCCAAGCGGGAGATGGACCGCGCCATGTGGGAGAAGAACCGCGGGTATTGAATGGTATGACATTGCGCGGGAAGTGCGCATATTCTTATGACAAAGTGAGGGAAACGGAATGGCAAATCCTATCGTGACTTTTGAAATGCAGGACGGCGGCAAGATCGTTGCCGAGCTGTATCCCGACATCGCGCCCCAGAGCGTGTACAATTTCATCGCCCTGGCCAACGCCGGGTACTACGACGGGCTGATCTTCCACCGGGTCATCCCCGGCTTTATGATCCAGGGCGGCTGCCCCGACGGAACCGGCATGGGCGGCCCGGGGTACTGCATCAAGGGCGAGTTCGCCGCCAACGGTGTGCAGAACGACCTGCGCCACACCCGCGGTGTGCTGAGCATGGCCCGGGCGCAGCCCATGGACAGCGCCGGCAGCCAGTTCTTTATCATGCACAAGGACGCGCCCCATCTGGATGGGCAGTACGCCGCCTTCGGCTGCGTGATGGACGGCATGGACGTGGTGGACCGCATCGCCAACCAGCCCCGGAACATGATGACCAACAAGCCCAAGAAGGACCAGGTCATGGCGAAGGTCACCGTGGACACCCAGGGCGTGACGTATCCGGAGCCGGAGAAGCTGGCCGATCCCTTCGGAAGATAAGTTTTCTGCGCGGGGGAGGGTCCCCCTCCCCCACACATATGTAAATATTCCCATGGGTTGTGTGTGCACAGCGCGCAAAAACCTTATGGGCTGTACTGTTTCCCAGTATCGCACAATGCGCAAGTCCCTCGCGGACTACGCTGTTCCCCAGTGTCGCACAACGCGCAAGTCCCTCGCGGACTACGCTGTTTCCCAGTATCGCACAACGCGCAAGTCCCTCGCGGACTACGCTGTTCCCCAGTATCGCACAACGCGCAAGTCCCTCGCGGACTACGCTGTTCCCCAGTGTCGCACAATGCGAAAACCCCTCATGGGGCTGCACCGATTTTCCCCGGGTATTGGAACAATACCCAAAAAATTCCCAATATGGGGCTGCACCGGTTTCGACGGGGGTGTGGAGGCTGGATAAGCGGGCGGCGGCGCCTGACCGCCATAAAACGGGCAACTTAAAAATTAACTGACAACAATCGTATTGCTGTCGCTGCCTAACTAAAGGCAGCCGTCTGAACCGGAGAGGCCGCAGGCCGGGGAAGGCGTCGTTTATGCGGCGGACGTGCGGCGGGTAAGAGTTGCCCCGCCCATGCATTATGACTCTACTGAACCGCGCAGTCTGTCAGGTGTCTGTGCGGAGAGGGAATGCTGAAACCTGACTGCGCCCGGAGAAAGTCTTGTCAAAGCGCTTTCGGACAGGGGTTCGACTCCCCTCAGCTCCACCAATTTAATCGCAGGTCGAACCCCTGAGGTGACGATAGTCGTCTTGCCTTATGGTTTCGTACTTGCAGCCCAGATTAAGGATAGGCTTTAAGCCTGTCCTTTTTCTTTTGGTAGTCGGTAGTTCGTTTTAACGAAATTTCCTTATATATACATGTAATGCGAGGGAGCGACGAGATTGCGCTTTGAGTCCTTTTACTTTTTGGAAAAATCTTTTCAGTTTTTACGAACTACCAGTACTACCAGATAACCAAAAGCCTTGCAAATCAAGGTCTTTCTTCGGTAGCAGGCTCAGTAGCAGAGGGTTCGGGCTCGACTACCTCGACTGCTACGGAGACCCGCAGGAGTTGTCCTTCAGGGACGAAGGCCTTGATTTGCTTTACAAAGCTCGCCGCATTGAAGGCTCCGGAGAAGCAGAACGAGAAGTTCTCCAAAGTTATTTTTTTGTCGGCGCATTCGTGCTGATACCGTAGTCCTCTCGGAATCTCTCGAGGTCGTCCTTCGTAGGCTGAAAACCTCGCTTGAAGGAAAAGCCTCTCTTGCTCAGGTAAACGCCGACCGCACCGGCGTTCGCGCCCATAAGCTCGGCAAGAGCCGAAGGCCCGACGTGGTACTTGTCGATAATGTTCTGCACGTAGCTCTTCTGCAAGCCCTCGGGAAGTGCTTTGAACTCTGCGTATGTGATACGTTTTTTCAGGTTGAGCGTGTAGGTAGTACCGCTCATCTCTCTCATCTCCTTTGCCGTGTATTGCGGTAGGCGGCAACCGCTATGCAGAGGGCGCTTCTTAGCGCTCCGGGCTGTTATCGCCTTTTCTCGTACATCTTCTTTGAAGAGGTACTCTTCGTCTCTCATATAAACCTCCTCTGGCAAGCCCCAGACCTCCCGTATCGCGTTTTAGCTCAGGGGCCTTTAGATTTACCCTCTGAAAACTTTGGACGCGATACGGGCTGTTCTGGAGTTCTTTTAATCAGCCCTCTCCATAGCGACCTCGCAGATACCGCAAATGAGGCTGAGGTCGGCGGTCGTCTTAACTTCCTGCCCGCAGACCGGGCACACGTAGCGGTGAGGCTTTTCGCGTTCGGCCTTTGCTTTCTCCTCAGGCATAACGCGAGCGAACGGAACTTCAAGTACAAAGCCGTTGTCTTCGAGGGTCTTCTTGAAGGCCTCGGTCGGATTTGTGTGGGAGAAGCCCACGGTACGGTCGTACCCGATTTCAAGGTCTCTTGCCTCAGCCTCAGCCTTGAAGGTCTTGTTGTGGTAGCGGCCTTTCTGACAAGTGTCCTGAATCTCATTCACAAGGCAGTAAAGATGGACCATCTCATGGCACATCGTCGCAGCCGTATTAGCAGACGGACGATTGAGGAACTCGGCGCCGATGTTGATTTCGTACTGGCCGTCGTTCTCGCTCTTCCAAATCTTCTTAGTAGAGCAGTGGCCGTAAGCCTTAGGGGTAGACTGAACGGTGATGACCGGTTTCGGCAGTGCGTTGTCGAAGTAGACGCGATTCAGAATGTCGAACAAGCTCTCGAGCTTAGTCACGACGTCCGACATTTTCATGGGCTCGTCGTGGTTGACTTCTGGCTCAGCGGTCTCGCTGACCTCAGCCTCAGGCTCTTCGTAGAGCTTCCAGCGACGGTCATAGCTTGCAGCAGCCATGATACTCGGCTCAGCGTTAGGCTCGTCCACGGGGACGGAGTGAATTTTGCGATTCTCCTCGTCAATGCTCACGACCAGACGGACCTCGTTGGTCTCCTTGTTGATAATCTTCTTGTTAGCGATAATGCTCATGTCTTTCATTATGTTTGCCTCCTTTGTAATTCCCAGTGTTTTCCAACTGACAATTATATTTTACCGTGTTCAGTAGAAAAAGGGAGCGCGCAAAACTGCCGGGATTCTGCGAACTTTTCGTTGCAGTTCTACCGCTTTTGGTAAGAAGCTGCCTCCACGGTGTTCTTGAGCAGCATGGCGACGGTCATCGGGCCTACGCCGCCGGGTACCGGAGTAATCGCTGACGCCTTTGCCGCGACCTCCTCAAAAGCAACGTCTCCACAGAGCTTACCGTTCTCGTCCCGGTTAATTCCGACATCGATAACGACCGCCCCCGGCTTAACCATGTCTGCGGTAATAAAGCGGGGCTTACCGACTGCCGAGATAAGTACATCGGCCTGACGAGTATAGCTCGCGAGGTCCTTCGTCTTAGAGTGGCATACGGTAACGGTGGCGTTCGCATGCAGAAGCATAAGGGCAAGTGGCTTGCCTACGATATTGCTGCGCCCGATAATGACGCAGTGCTTCCCGCTTACGTCTCCCAGCAAATGGAGGATTCCGGCCGGAGTGCAGGGCCTGAGACCAGCCTCTCCGGTCAAGAGCTTTCCAATATTATAGGGGTGGAAGCAATCCACGTCTTTCTCCGGCGGTATTGCGCCGAGTACCTTCTTCTCGTCAATGTGTTCCGGGAGAGGAAGCTGAACGAGAATACCGTCCGCCCACGCGCTGAGCTCTGCGATAGACGCGATGACCTCTTTGGTCGACGCCGTAGCCGGCAACCTGCGAGAGCAAGACCGAATACCGACCTCGGCGCAAGCGCGTTCCTTGTTGCGGACATAAACCGAGGAAGCGGGGTTGTCGCCGACCATAATAACGGCGAGCTTTGCGTCAGAGCTTTGCAAAGAAGCCTTCACCTGAGCGGCGATAGCTTTTCCGTCAATAATCATTCGCTTTCCTCCTCAAAAACATCAAGGGGAATGGCGATTTCATCCTCTTCGGTATCATCTACCGCAGCATAGCCAATGCCGTCACATGCGGCAACTAACTGAGCGCAGTCTAAATCTTCACCGACCGCCTCGATAAAGCTGTCTCGGTCGATTTCAGTAACCTTAAAATATCGAGCCATTATTCTTCCTCCTTATCCGGTTTTGTCAGGTCCTCAGGCTGGCAGTCGAGAGCCTGCGCGAGCTTGAGCGCCGTTTTGAGCGTGATATTCTCAGGCTTGATGATACCGACCTCAATATCACGGATTTTCTGGTAGCGGATTCCGCTGACTTTTGCCAGCTCGGTGCGGCTGTAGCCTTTCGCAAGTCGCAAATCTTTAAGTCCCAAAGTGTCATTCTCCTTTCACCGCGGGGCACAAGGCCCCGCGGATTCATAGATTGATGATTAGATATAGAAGCCGAAGCAAACGCCGTTGGCGTTGTAGGCGCTGCTATTGGCCGCGTTGCCGTCGCTGTTCACAACGCAGAAGTCGCCGGAGTTGCTCCCATAAGGAGAACGCTCCCACCACCAGCCCGCATCTCCGTCTTCGTCGACCTTGATACGGTTGCGGCGGTCCTTGAAGTACTCGAACTGGAAGCCGCGGTCAGGGTCATTCTCGGTCCAGTCATGTTCACCGAAGACCTCCATCTCGGAGAAGAGCCAGAGCTTGTCCTCCTCTTCGCCGAACTTGCGGGGCTTGATAGCTGTGATAAGCGCGTCAGGGAGCAGCGCGATAACTTCCTCGTTGAGGTAGCGACGCATATCGCAGGCAAGCCAGCCGCCTTCGTTGGTCCACTCCTTATTCATGCGGTGGTAGCCGAGCAGATTCTTCAGCCCGATAACGCCGTCGTCCATGACGACGAACACAACCTCGCGGCCGTCCTTGAGAGTCTCGACGATTTCATCGCCGACCTTGAGCGTACCCGGATTTGCCCAGTTAAAGGCGCGGGTTTCTTTCGTTGTAATAGTTGCCATAATAAAAACCTCCTGAAAAATATATTTGCTTATAAGAGCGTTCCGCCCTTGAGAAGCCTTCTGATAGTCCACACATCGGAGCAGTACATCGGCGTAAACCAGTAGCTCTCCAATGAGTCATCCGAGCACATAGGCTCGGTAAGCGAGTTACCCACTTTGATATAGCCGGCGACGCCGAGAAGCGAGAGCTGGATATAACACATATAGGCTACGGTGTAGTCAACGTCCTGCGCAGTCACGAGAATATGATTCTGCCAGTTCAGACCCGCCTTGCTTATCCACTTAGCTGCAGCGTGAACACCGGCAATCAAAGTAGCGCCGGCACCGCAAGCGCAGTCGTTAATTGAGATATAGCCTTTCGCCTCGATAGTCGGCAGCACGTTGTCACAAGTCATTTCTGCCATCATTCGGCAAACATCGTAGGGCGTAAAGAACTGCCCGCCAGAGTCATTGCCGAGGTTAAGCGCCATAAAGATACTTCCGAGGAAGTCCTGCTCCGGATTCTTCTCGAGAGCAAGGACCACTTCCGCAGCGAGCTGAGGAAAAATCTCTTGCTCCTTCTTGTTGTACTTCTGAATCCGCTTGAGGTAGAGCTCTTCACGCTTTTCAAAGTGAGACTTGTCGACTGCGTTCGAGATAGCGCAAGCGTACATCGTAACGAAGTCCTGCCAGACCTCCCACGGAGTCCAGCGGTATGTAAGCTCTCGGAAGAGCTTTACAAAAGGTTGGTCGTCGGTCTTTCCGACTCTTTTTGCCATCGAATTGCCTCCTTTAATAAAGTAGTGTGCTAAAGCAATCGGCCCGAAAGAAACGCCCTTGCGGGCGAATCTTTCTCAGACGATATTGACCTCGTAAATGAGGTAGTCGGCGAAGTCTGCCGTGCGGTAAAGGTACGGCGAGATTTGCTGCGGACGGTCGGAACGGCTCTCGACAAAGGCCTGCGCCTTTTCTAAGGTTGAGTAGCCTTCCTGACTGACTTTCCCGAGGCTTGCCTCGGGAATCACTTGAACGATGTAAACTTTCATGTTATTGCCTCCTTGTTTTTAATGTCAAGAGGTTACCTTTCGCAGCGCGCTTACCGCTTGAAGCTCGTAAGCTGGGCGGCGCTGTCCGCATTCTGTTTTATCCTCTTGACATTATTTATTATGCCGCGTTTTACTGATTTCGGGAGCGCGCAAAACTGCCGGGATTTTGCGAACTTTCCGTTGCGGTTTTACCGCTTTCAGTCAATCGCGTCGACCTCGCCGGCTCTCATAGCAGCCAGAATCGCGTTGAGCTCATTCGCAAGGAAGCGGTGGCACATACGCAGCTTCATGTCGAGCTCCTTCTTCGTGTATTTGTGGTCAACTGCTTTAAGGTAATCATGCCACGGGGAAAACTCCGGGTCGAAGAGCATACAATGCGTTTCGTCATAGCAAAGCTCGAATACCTTCTTTACCTCAAAGCATTTACTAAAATGCTCTGCCGACCGGCGAACGGTCCAGTTAGTAGCCTTTACGGCGTCGGCACACCGTTGTAAAGCGGAGTAGCTGTAGCAAGCGCGTTGGAAATTCATATAATCGTTACCTCCTTAGGGTTTACTTTCTCGCCTGAATGCGATATAATATATAAACACTCTCGGGCTCAGCCGGTCTTGCGACCGGCCAAGCTCTCGAGCGGACGAGGTTAGTCGTCAGTTACGTATTCAAGGTACTCGGTGTCGGTTGCGAAGAGCATGTACTCTCCGTTTACCAAGCCCATGAATCCGTAGTCGGTGTGGTAGCCGTCCATGATTGACCTCCTTTCTGAGCTCTCGTTGCTCCAGCAACGGGGGCTCTTTTCTTTGTCAAGGTTTTCCCCTTGACAATTATATTTTACCGTGTTCAGTAGAAAAAGGGAGCGCGCAAAACTGCCGGGATTCTGCGAACTTTCTGTTGCATTTCTACCGCAAATAGTAAAAGGCCGGAGCCGTCCCACGAAGGAACGACTCCGGCCTTATCTCTTAGGCGAGCTGATTTACTTTTTTCTGTACGGCGGCGTAGTCATATCCAGCGGCCTCAAGCCGCTTTTTACGCTCCTCGCCATTGCCCCACTTGCCTTGCAGTACCTCCCGAGCGAGCTCGTCTACCGACTTGCCCGTACCCTCTTCAGTGGTAATGAACGCCGAAAAGCCTGCGGCTTGCAGCTTCTTCATCATAGCCTCCGCGTTCGCCTTGACCTTGAAGGCACCGACCTGAATCTTGTAGAGGTCTCCGACCTTTACCATGTAGGTGTCGAAGCCTTTCGCCTTAACCTTAGTCAGCATGGCGTCTGCGTTGGCCTTGACCTTAAAAGCGCCCGTCTGGACGCGATACAAGCTCACAGACGGCTTTTCAGGCGCAGGCTTGATATTTGTACTCCCGAGGCGTTTGTTGACCTCAGAGGCAATCTGGGCGTGCCGTTCGTAGAGGTATGTACCGGGACAGCTCTTATTCGCGTAGTCTCGGTGTACGGTCATGTTGCAGCCGTTCTTGTGATTCACGCGGTCGGCCTTATTTGTGGACCATACAAGCTCCTTGATACCGTTTCGCTTACAAATATCAACGAGCAGGTCGATGAGTGCGGCATAGGCCTTCGCATTGACCGCATAAGGCTCTTTGGTGTCGCTGGCGACCTCAATTGTAATTGCGCGGTTGTCGTTCGCCGCGTTCGAGGAGCACCATGAGCGGTCTTTCTCCTCGACATACATACCGATACGGCCGTCTACGCCGACGCCGTAGTTACTGGACGCTTGCCGGGAAGTAGGGGCGAATACATTGCCGAGGGTCTCGACCGAGCATTGACCGACTACGCAATGGATAGTTACGGTATCGATTTTGTGGTTGCGCGGGCTCGACTTATTCGGCGAGATTTTCGTATAGCTTACGAGCGGGCTGTTACTCATTTTCAGTACCTCCTTCGGTCTTTGCGTTCAGGATAGCCACGAACTTAGTAAAGGCCTCCTTGATGTACTTGCAGGCCACGAGCAGCACGGCGCCGATAATAATGAGGTCCGCGAAGAGGTCGGAATACTCCTCAGGAATCGCCCAGCCGACTTGATTTGCGAACAGAGGCAGAGTCGTGATTGCCGTGCAAAGCAGCGTCAGCCCGACCACGAAGGTCAGAATCTTGAGGCCGCTCGCAATGAGCTTGTCCTTATCAAAGGACTCATGCAGAATCTTGATGTTGTACCAGAGCGAAAAGGCGACATTCGCGAGGTACGCGGCGAGGAAGATAAGCATGGCCCAGCCGATGTTGATAAGGTTTTGCAGTACGCTTTCTAACATGTTTTTAGTCCTCCTTTGAATCATTGTATATATCAGGCCCGTACTTCTTACGGAGCTTGATTCGGTTTTCGGCTTTCGCCTTACTGTAGTAGAAGCCGGTCGCGGTAGCGAGCTCGGCAAAGATGGCGGGGATAAGATATGCAAGCGGCGAAGTGTCGCCGGTTTTCCAAACGACGGCCAAAGTAAAGACCGTTACGATACCCGTAGCGGTCCCAACAATGGCGATTATGATTTTGGAAAACTCTCGTTTCTTAGCTCTCATCAGGCGGCGATACCGGCAGCTCCAAGAACTTGTTATGGAGGTCGTCCATAACGCCGTTCACGCCGAGAGAGTGGTACTGCTTCCAGCAGTTTTCAAAGCTCTCCCGGGCGTAGATAGGAGCGAAGCCGCGTTCCTCCCATTTGTTGTAGTCGCTAATCATCTGCGACCTGAGCAAGGCTTGCAGTCCCGCCTTTACCGCAGCCGTGTCCAGAGCGTTCTTCTTAACGAGGGAGTGCAGGTACTTGAAGATGGCCGCAATGAGCGCAGGCACGCCCAAAAGGCAGAGCCATTGATAAACCGTCATTCAGTAACCTCCTCCCAGCCGTAGACCCCCGGCTCCCAAACGTTATTTGCGGCAGTGCTTACCCAGTGCTTGCCGTTGTGCGCTACCTTATCGCCGAGCGCGTAGGCGTCATGCGCGCCGAGGGGCTGCGACCATTCGGGATACTCGACCGTGGGGTCTCCGATTTCCTTCCAAAGACTTGCAGTAGCCGGCGGCGTCCAATCTGCTTGCGAGCTGTGCGCTTGCACGCAGCGGTACAGCTTTCCTTTGTAAGAGCAAATCGCCTTGACTGCATAAGCTACCGGGTATGCCCATTCTGAAAACTGCTCGGCGTGTTCCGTGAGAGTCGCGTCATCGAGCTGTTCTGTCTCTGCCATTTTCACGAAAACAAGGCTCGCAAGCTCCGGAGCACGAGCTTTTGCGAGGGCGGTCAGATTCGCCTCAGTCGTATAGTACTCCCCGGCATGATAAAAGTAAAAGCCGGCGACAACTTCCGCGGGAACCTTCTCGACCTCAATGAGGGTATGCCGGTCGCAGAGGTACCCGACCTGCTGAGTAGGCCAGAAGGTGTTGGAGTCGTTCGAGTAAATCGCGTCGGCCTTGTCCTGCTCGCTGAGAACGACGACGCCGTTTGCTTGCTTGCGAACGTAACAGGGGCGCTCGCAGATTTCGACAATGAGATTTGCCGAGTTTGTGATTAAGTACATAGCGCTTTCCTCCATTCGATTTTATTGTTCGGGTGGAATCCGAACAGTTTCTTAAAATATAGGTCCATGCGTTCGACGGCATGGAAGCTGTTTCCTCGCTTCATGTGTCCGCGCCAGCTCTCATAGGCGCTGCAAATATCTGAGAGTGGAAATACACGCCGGACGAACTTGCCGGCGATTTTCACGACTCTGCCCTCGATATTCCAGTGTTTGAACTTTTTGAGCTTGCGCCGGATTTTCTTAATACTCTCAAAGCTCATTTTACGAAGGACCTTCCCGGTCTCCGTCAGCTTGAAGCGGATTTGCAGGAACTTGAAGCCCTCGCTGAGCTTCTTGATTTTGGTCTTCTTCGTATTAAGGATAATGCCGAAAGAATCGCAGACCTCTTTCATGCGAGTAAGACACTCTTTGAGGTATTCCTTGCTCGGGTGAATCAGATAGCCGTCGTCCATATATCTGGCGTAGCCTTTAATGCCGAGCTCTTCCTTGATGAAGTGGTCAAGCTTGTTTGGCAGCATAAGCGCGGCGGTCTGCGAGATTTGACTCCCGAGTCCATAACCGATGGGACCGAAGTTATCGAGGCACTCGTTTGCGAGAGCCCTGATTCTCACATCATGCACACGCTTTGCCAGCTCACAGCTGACCGGCCAATGCTGCGCGTTGGCGAAGTAGTTGGAGAAGTCGAAGAGAAGAACATAGCCCTCCCGCCCGTACTTCCTATAATGCCTTTGCAGGTGGCAGGAGAGGCGGTTGAGAGCGAAGTCGATTCCCTTATTCTCGGTACTTGCGCCGTTGTCATAGATGAATGACGGTTTTAAGGTCGGGTTGATAACCTTATCACAGAGTGTCCTCTGCACGACGCGCTCGCTGATGTGAATGCTCCTGATGTGCCGCATTTTCCCTCGGTCGTAGAGGTCGAACTCGATAAAGCCTCGGCTCTTATACGTCCCGTCAAGAAGCGCGCGGCGAGTTGCAGCCGTATTCGTTACGAGATTGAAGCGGTAAGTCTGCGTGGAGCTTTTCCAGCTAACGCCTCGGCAGCAGATATGCCCGGATTGATATAGATTTTCATAAGAAAAGACGTCCTCAAAATCTCCGCAGGACTTGCTGAGAGCGAGACGTCTTTCTTGCCGTTTCTTGACTCGCCGTTGATAGCGAGCCTCGTGTCTTTCTTCGCTTGTCATTAAAAATTGTCTCCTTTGTACAGTGTTGCACGCGTAAAAGTAACTGCATAGTAGTACCGCCCATGAAACACGATCCGCGTAAACCGCGCCATGCAAGCAGCGTCCGAGCGACTACATCAAAGGAGTGTTTTAGCCAAAAGGCAGGGTACGAGTCATCCTTCCATAAAGGTACTGATTTCGGCGGTTTCCCGCTTACTACGTCGGACCTGATTCCTTATGGAATCCGAAGCAAACGCCGTTGGTGTTGTTGGCGTTGTTATTGTTCGCGTTGCCGTTGCTGTTCACATTGCAGAAGTTGTTGGAGTTGCTCCCATTAGGAGAACGCTCCCACCACCAGTTCGCAGGACAAGACAACAGTATCATGACAGGACCCGTATATCGGTTAGGGCAGATTCTTGAATCGCTCTTTATCCGATTTCTTTACGCCGGAAATTAGCTTAGCCTCCTCACTGATGAGGGAAGCCCACTCCTCGAGAGAATTATCGAGCCAGCGCAGCTTTTCAGGATTTTGCTTGAGAAGGTCTGCCATAATTCCGAGCTGACCGATAAGCGCCTGAAGCGTGGCGTTTGCCTCGATAAGGTGGTCTCGTCGAAGCTGAGCCTCGTGCTGATTTCCGGGAAAAACGCTGTTCGCCATTTTGACCTCATTGTAGACGGTATTGGCGAGAGCGCTTAGCTCCTGAGCGCCGTAAAAGGTATACCTCTTCGGCATTTTCAGGCAGCATTTTCTTGTATGCACGGCGAGCTTGCGCGCGGTCTCTACGAACTGGACTGAGCTGTCTCCTCGCAGTGCTTTATAAACTGACATAGTTAGCTTTTACCTCCTACCGGGGCCACAAGGGCCCCGGATTGACTAAAGATAGTAGATTAAACACAGAAGCCGAAGCAAACGCCGTTGGCGTCGCTGGCGCCGTAACTGCCCGCGTAGCCGCTGCTGTTCACAACGCAGAAGCAGTTGGAGTCGCTCCCATAAGGAGAACGCTCCCACCACCAGTCCGCAGACCCGGAGCCGTTGGAGAGGTATTTGATTCTGTTCGCGGCGGTAGCAAAGTAGCTGTACTGCGAGCCCTCACCGGCTTTCGAGTAGGTAGTCGAGCCGAAAATCTCAATCTCGGAGAAGAGGAAGAGCTTCATCGAGTTTGTGTTGATAGTCGAGCTCTGACTGCCTGCGGAGGTCTTCTTGTTGACACTCTTAAGTACTGCTTGCAGGTCGGACGGCAGAGTCGGCAAAAGCGTGTTTTGCAGCCACGAGTACATTTCAGAGCCGGTAAAGCCACCGCTATTTGTATTCGAGGCATTCATTCGGCGCGTAGTTGCCATAAGGTTTTTCATGCCGAAGGTAATACCGGCTTTACCGCCGCTCGCGAGGTCGTCATGGTTGAAGCCCATAATTACGAGCGTCAAGGTCTCGCTTCCGACAGTGATGTCCTTCGTATCGCCGACAGACCAAAGCTGAGAAGCCTTGCCTGCGGCGGAGGCCTTAGCAATCTGCGCCCACGTGTTCTTAGAGAGCACGCTGTTGAAGAACAGGCACTCGACGGAGTAGGTCTGCCCGGAGGTCGTGATTGCCGCGCTCACGGGGTCGGTTGTCTCCCCGCTCTTCGTAGCGGTAACGGTATAGGTACCGGACGCGGTAATCGTCAGGGAGAGCACACCGTTTGAAGGCACCGTACCGGAAAAGGTCTTCGTACCGTTCGTGGCGGTAACGACAGCGCCGGAGTCCGAAGTTACTTTTAGCGTCGCCGAGAAGTAGGAGAGCGAGATTTTGTACTGCTTCACATCATCTACGATAACGTTCTCAGTCGCGGTCTGCCCGTCCTTTGTAGCCGTTACGACCCATGTACCATATTCCGTCAGGTTGAAGGTCACAGTACCGGTACTCGTAGCGGTCAAGGTCTTAGAGCCGCATTTGCAGGTAACGGAGCTGCCGCTCGGAATTGTGGCGATAATCTGGGGCGGCACGCCGACAGTGCCGAGCTGAGAGTCAGGAATCTTGCCGTCGCTCCCCAGAGTAGCTACGCCGCCTGCCGCGCCTTTCTGAGAGGTAGGAATATAGCCGAGGGCGGGAATCTGCGCGACCGGGACCTTCTTATTCGCGTCAAGGGACGCAACGCCGTTCGCTGCGGCCTTCTGCGAAGTAGGAATATAGTCGAGCGAAGGAAGCTGTCCAGAAGGGACCTTGCCGTCAGAGCCCAGACTCGCAACGCCTCCCGCTGTGCCCTTTTGAGAAGTAGGGATGTAGTCCATAGCGGGAAGCTGCCCCGAAGGGACCTTACCGTCAGAGCCGAGGCTTGCGACGCCGCCTGCTGCGCCTTTCTGTGAAGCCGGGATATAGGACAGGCTCGGAAGCTGACTATCCTTCAGCTTGCCGGACTCGTCGAGGTCCGCCTTGTTCTTGAGTGCGGCGTCGATTTTATCCGCGTTCTCATTAAGGTCTGCAATGTCCGCGAAGTCTTCCGGCGCCGGCTTTTTCAGGTTGTAGTTGTCTGTGTAGGTAGCCATTAAGTAAGTACCTCCTCCTTCAAATCTTTCCACGTGAGCGGCTTGACCTCGCTCCATTTATAGGGCTTGACCTTAGCCCACGTATTATAAAGAAGCTCTACCGTAAAGACCATGTTGTACGGCAGAATGCGCTCAAGCGTCTCGGAGATAATCGTCTCCTGCTTCTTGACGCCGAGCGCGACTTTCACATTGACGGTAAAGGTCGCCGTCGTGATAGTCAAAACATAACCTCCCGCCCCGCAGAGAGACTCAAGCAGAGCGGCGAGGCTTTTCCTTGTGTAGGGAATATTTTCGTTGTACCGACTGAGCAGCCGGAGCTTGCGGTCGTCAAGAGTATCGGTCGCGAAGGGCGTGATACCCAGCATTTTCTCCCGGCGGGCCACGCCGTTCTCGGTAGCCTCAGAGATAAACTGGTCGTTCATGCAATCCTCGCAGGCGTCCCAGATAGCTTGTACCTCCGGGGTCTCCGCTTCCATGATTGCCCGCATTTCCTGCACGTCTTTCAGCACGTCTGGAAGATACTCTTTGAGGTCGATGGTTCTGATGTTGTTGAAATTACGCATTTGTGAACGACCCCCTCACCGCAACCGCGTCCTTATCGAGCGTAAGATTTCCCGTCTGGCCGTTCAGAGTCGTGCCGGAAATATCGACGATACCGGCGAGCGCGAGGAGTCTCGACTCGATTTGCGATACACGGACAATCAGCCCTGCCTCTTTACTCCACGTCGAATTGAGCTCGAGATAGTAGGCGTCAAGAGCGCTCTGAATGTACGGGAGGCACTCGGTCAAGTTCCAGCCGGAGGCGAAAGTTAGGGCCGTAGAGATATTGACCGTAGTACCTGCTGCGCCGACGACCGTAACCTCATGGTCAATAGGGGCAAGACCGATACCGTCGCCGCTGTTCTGTGTCGGGTCGATGGTCGTCTGCACGGTATTGATAAGGGTATCGGAAGGCGGTTGGTAGTCGCTTCCCGTAATAACGAGCTTGACCGTTCCGGGACCTTTCCACGCACGGTAGGGCTTGCACCCGCCGACGCCGGGCAGAGCCTCGGTAACTTCGATATACTGCCCGCGATTGAAGCCGTAGGACTGATTCTCAAAGCTGTTGAGGTAGCGCAGTCTCAGGGTCTCCGTCGCTTCCTCGTCTTCGCCGTTGATAACGATACTCGTCAGCTCTGCGGTCGCAAGTCCCTCAATGTACTCGATAGGGATAAGCTGACCGGTGTAGCCGTTCGGGTCTGCGCCGGCGGTCTCGCAGGTAAGGTAATACTTGAGAGACTCGATTTTTTCGGTCACGGCCCAGTTGTACTTATCGCAGGAGAAGCGAGTACCGATGGGAATATCCATACTGAACTCGCCAATACCCACGGCGCAGGTCGCAGGCAGCGGCGTGATACCGCGCTCGGCACAGCGCATGATAAGGTAGTCTCTGCTTGCAGTGTCTGCGAAGGTCTCGTTGAGTACAGTGTCGAGGGCCACATAAATCATGGCGCTCTCAAGGGAGTTCGGCGCAAGCGCATCGAAAATAATCGAGCCCTCGCGTTTGTCGAGGCTCGACGCTACTCGGGCAAGCTTCTCTTGAAGAATCGCCTCATAGGTTTTATCCTCATACATCGGTTTCCACCTCCAAATCGCCGAAAATGCTATGCACGGTAAAGGTTACGTGCACGGTCTTCTTTCCGGTCTCAAACTCGAAGCCGTCAACTGCGGTGATTCGGTCGTCCTGCAGTAAGGCCTCTGTAATGCAACGCTTAATCTCTGGAAGCGCGTACTCTTTCGGCTGGCCGATAAGCTCGACGAGCTCAACGCCGTAGTTCCACGAGTAAATGAGATAGGCATATCGCTCCGTGCTGAGAATCAGGTAAATAGCCTGCCTCAGCGACTCGAGCTCGTCTACCATACCGCGAATGCGCCCATGCTCAATATCCAGAGCGTAAGTAAGACTCGGCTGAGTCTCGACCTCAAGCGTCAGGAGGTCATTGTCTACTTTCGGTATCATGTAGGCGCCTCCACTCTGTCTATGATAATAAACTTCTGCCCGCCGTCGGTACGGAGAAGCAGCACTTGCTCGCCGGCTTTCAGACCGAGATGGACCTTGAAGGCCTTCTTGCCCTTATAGGCATGCTTGTGGCTCGCAAATGAAGCGTCTCCGCTTCCACCCGCGGTGTTTTCGGTCTGATGGTCTACCGTCATATAGACGGTATAGTCCCGGACCGCGTTCGTCAGGATAAGCTGCGCTGCGGTGAGCTCGAGCTTTTGGTCGACCTGCACCTTGAGCGGCGATACGCTCGTCACCTTGCCGAGAGCGAAGGCGAAGGGCTTAGCAGCGTTAACCGCCTCCAGCGCGGCGCGTTTTACGTTTTCTAAAAAGCCGTTCATATCAAGTGACAAATGTACCACCTCGCAATTTCAGGTCCATCAGGTGTTGCTCTTGCTTGAACTTGTGCGTCACCGATTCGACCAGTAGGTAGCTCTGGACGTTGATGTCTCCGAGCCCCAGCTTAACAATAACGGACGAGCCTGCCCGGACTCTCGTATCGCCGAGCGCGTCGGAGATAGAGAGCGAGCGGGTCTTTGTGTTGTAGAGCTTCAAGAGGGCCTCCGCCTTTGCCGCGCCGCTCGAGGAGAGCTCGACGGTATCGGTGTATTGCAGAAGACCCCACTTGTTGATATTCGAGCTATCCTTCGCAATGAAGATTTCGCGCTTGCCCGAATCCTTGTTCTCAAAAGTAATCTTGATTTGGTTGTAGGTCTGCTTGTCGATGGTGCTCGAATAGGAGTACTCGCCGATGGTGTCGGCGTCGATAAGCAGATTCAGCTTCATGCTCTCGATGTCCTGCAGTGTCAGCTTGCCGACTTTATCGTAGAGCACATAGAGCTTAGTTTTCGCTCGCAGCGTTTCATCAAGCGCATTCTGGGCAATGTCAAAGAGCGTAGTATTGTCCTCGGTCCTCGAGCCGATAACGTACCCCGTGTCCTCAAGAGTTCCCACGCTGAGGCCGAAGTCCTCAGCTATCATCTTGATAACGTCGCTCGCCTTCTTGTTTGAGTAGACATAGGTGTCCTTGTTCTTGAAGTAGCGGAGCTGGTCGTAGGCGGTAACCTCGATAACGTTCGGCGTGCGCCCCGAGCGGCTCTTTGTAAAGACAAAGCCGTAAAACATATCCGTTCCGTCAACGGACAGCTTTACGGCGTCTCCTTCCTGAAAAGACAAGACGGAATCCTTTACAACGGAAAACTTGAGCTTTCCGGGAGAGCCTTTGCGGTCCCACGAAAGGCTGATACCTTCCTCAACGATGGGGTAGAGAATCGTGCTGCCGCTCTGAATGATTAAATCTACTTTACTCATGGAATCGTCAACACCTGCCCCGGGTAAATAAGGTTAGGATTCTTTATCTTGCCCTTATTCGCATTATAGATTTTTGTGTACTGCGCTCCGTTGCCGTAATACTTCTTCGCAATGTTCCAGAGACAATCGCCCTTCTTTACGGTATAGGATTTCGTCTTAGGCTTGCTCGAAGTCTCGCGCTTCTTCTCCTCCTTAATAGTCGGCTTGCGCGCAGCTGCAGCTGGTTTCGTAACCGTGACGGTCTTCGTCGCATAGTCGATATACTGCTTGAGCGTTACCGAAACGGTCACGTCAGGGCCTTTTGTGGCGTCCTCTGTGATGTTGTAGCTCTCAAGGCTTACTTTCATATTCGTGTCGAACAGAAGTCTCCCAGAGGGCGACACACGGCTCACGATGAAGCGGAACGGAGTCTTGCTTGTCATGTAGTTCTCGAAAACGCTGAGGTAGTAGTCAGGCTTGCGAAAGGAGTCCGCAAAAGAGTACTGCCCCAGCATAGGGAGAACAATGTCAAAGCTAATTTCGGTCAAGCCGGGAGAGCGCAGAAAGTTTATATCGCCCTCATTGACAAGGGTAAGCGTTTTGTTGTTCCCCTTGATTTTGGTCGTCAGCTTCTGCGGCGTAACCGGTAGAAGCAGACTCCCGAAGTAAAAGCTATACATTATTCATGCACCCCCTCAGCAGCGACCTCGAGCGCTTCCGCGAAGCCCTCGGTCAGAGTATTCAGCACGCCGTCAAGGTCCATATCGGAGTCAATGCGGTTAGTCATGCCGGTCATATCGATTTTGACCTCAGCGGTCGTGAAGCGGTTGATTGCTTCCTGCTCCGCAAGGTCTCTCATATACTTCAGGTCCTCGGTCGTTTCCTTCAAGGACGCGGCCGCGCTTCCCGCGCTGTCGTTAATGCCGGCGGTGTCTGCGCCGATACTGTCGAGAGCGGTCTGCTCTGCGGAACTGTCCGCCGCGGCGTCAGCCTTTGCCTGTGCATAAGCGGCCTGCAAAGCGTCGACAGAAGAATTGAGCTCGGCTTTCAAAGAGTCGATATGCGCGTCTCTTCCGGCTTTCGCGCTCGCGAGCTCGCTCTCATACGCGGCAAGGTCTGCCGCGCGAGCGGACTTTGCAGCCTCGTTTTCTGCGGCCGCAGTCGTTGCAAAGGTCACATGCTCAATGGCGTCGATACTCACGCCGGGGATTTTATTCAGCACCCCGATGAACTTATTGATAATATCGATAGCGCCGTTAATCATGTTTTGGAGAATCGTCAGTACAGAGACCTTCATGTCCCCCATGAAGTTCGCGATTGCGACGCCGGCTTTCTGCCAGCAGAGCTTGAGCTTGTCTACGAGGTCAATGACCCAGTAGACGCCGGTAAAGAATGCGAGCTTGACCGCGTTCCAGCCCACGATAAGCGCGAGCTTGCAAATCTCCCACGCATTTTTAACGCCGCCGATAGATTGAATCCACCGATACATCGCCGCAACAAGTACGCCGATGATAAGGGCAATCCAGAGAATCGGATTCGAGAGGAGCGAAACAATAAGGGCCTGATTTGCCGCAACTGCCAGCCACTGAGCAGCGGCATGGACGACCCACGCAACGGCGAGAATGCCGACCGTAGTAGCCAGCCCCACGAGTACCGCGCTGACCATATCTGCGTTCTCCGTGAGGAAGGCGACGATATTATTCAGCCACGAGACGATGGTCGTAAGGACCGGCAGAAGCTGCTCAGCCATAATGCCGGTAAACTCGAGCCAGCTCTCGGAGAGAAGCCGGGTCTGGTTGGCGTAGCTATCCTGCGTGCGGGCAAAGTCGCCTTGCGCGTCGGCGGTCGTGCTCATAAGGTAATTGTACCGAAGCATGACCTGCTCGGCCTGAGACATTTCGTTGTAGGCCGTCGTGATACCCTGCGAGAGTGCATAAGCCTCAAGGTTAGCGACCGACATGTTAATGCCGAGTTGCTTCAAGGGCTCCGTCTCGCCGGAGATACCGGAACGGATTTTCTCGAAGGCGGTCTCAAGGTCAAGGTTGTAGAACGACGCCATGTCGCCGGCGAGGCCGACCATATCTTTCGACATATCTACGATGGCGTCGCCCGCAAGACCGGAAGACTTGAGCATGGCACCGAGGGTACCGGCGTACCGCTTTGCGCTTACTTCGTTCATGCCGTAGGCGGCAAGACACTCTTTAGACCACGAGTTGATAGCCTCCGTAGCGCTTCCGAAAGTAACGTCGACGACGTTTTGGACTTCGGCAAGGTCGGAGGCATAGTCAATTCCGGTCTTGATAGTATCAAGCGCCTTGCGGGCAATCATTACAAGCCCGATAGCTTTCGCGAGACGGCTGAAGGCGTCAGTCGATTTATTCGTATGGTCTTCCAACTGGTCCAGCGCGGCGCTCGCTCTCGCGAGCTCTTCGCGGGCCTCTTGAATGGAGGCGGTGTCGATAGCCCGTCCGGACGCGTCCTGCATAGCCTCAAAGCTATTAAGTACGATATTCATCGCCTTATTGATACTCTTGAGCGGGCCGGTCATGCCGTCCGTAAGTACGAGCTGCGACTTGATAAGGGCCATAGGCCTCCTCCTTTCCGGGAATAGGCGCCGAGGCTTGACCCGGCTTTACCTCAGTGCTTTTTCCCGTGTTTTGCTTTGGCCGCTTCTTTCTTCTCCTGCTCGACCTTTATATCGATAGCGGCGATAATGAACGCCTGCGTATAAGGGTCCATGTCAAGGAAGACATTCGGCGGCCACTTGAACTTGTGGAGACAGTAATAGACGTAGTTCGCCTCCGGGTCGTCTCCGAGTATTAGTTTTTTGCTTCTTCCACCATTTCGTCGCCGGACTGGAAGCCATTGACCTGCAGGACCTTAGTGGAGTAGTCCTCGAACTCGGCGGGGGTCAGCATAGTGGTGATAAGCTGCTCCGCGCCCATAACGCCATAGCTCTGCTGGAGCTCAGCGTCATTCAGATTCGGGAACACCGTGCAGCGGACAGCCACCTTCGCGAGGTAGGCGTTCGCGTCGAAGTCCTGCGTAAACTGGCCCTTGCGGCCGGGTACCGGGACGGTACGCATGCAGGCCTTTCTCAAGCCTGCGTTCTCCGCTGCGGTAATGCAGCAGATTTCCCACGGCATAGCCTCGCCGGTATCGGGGTCAACGAAACGGTCGGAAGCGATAAAGGTAACGTTGTCGATTTTCTTCGCGTTCTGAGCAAGGAACGCAGTCAGATTCTTAGCCATAATAAAATACCTCCTGTTTTATGTTGGTTTACTGCATGCCGTTCAGCAAGCTAAAGGTCTCGGGCATTTCCCAGTCATCGAAGGTGCCCTCAAGTTCCTCGTCGAGAGTCTCGGCGTCGGCGTCAAACTTCGCCAGAATGCCGCCCTTAGTGAGGCAGTTCTTCAAGATGATAGTCTGACGACCAACGGAAGCGGTCGGGTCTTCATTCGCGACCTGAATATCGAACGTAGGCATAAAGCCGGTACGCTTATACTCGAGGAGCATTTTGCGGAAAACGGACTGGTTGTAGTGGGCGGTGCCGCTCCACGTACCAGACCAGCCGGTCGGCTTATTGCCCTTGCCGGACTTGCCGAGGATAGGCACCTCAGCTACGGAGATGTCCATTTTGGACTCGAAGGAATAGAGCTGCATGAAGCAGTATCTATTGCCGTCGGCCAGTGTGATATATGCGGAAGCCTGAGAGCCCGCAATCGCGTCAAGCGCGTTCATAATAGGCTGAGCCATAATTCAAACCTCCTTACATGATGATAACGCTCATATAGAGCTGTGCCATAGCGTTCACGACGTTCAGGTCCTTCACAGTGCAAAGGACAGCCTTCTTCGTGTCGCCCTGCTCCACGGTTACGCTGTCGGGGTCGAAGTCCTCAATAGCGCGAATAGACTCGAGGTCCTGATGGAGCTTGCAAATATCGTTCCAGAGAGCGATTCTGCCCGCTGCATCGTTCGGCACAGTGCCGAGGTAGCGCGTGTTGAAGAGGACGGCCGTATCGTTCGCAATCTGGTCGCAGACGCGGATAGTCTGATTCGACTTGAAGACGTCGCCCTTCGTGTCGGAGACAGTAATCAGGGAATCGATGTCCTCGAGAATGCGAACGTCGCCGTTGACATTGTGGAACATCAAGCGACCGGCCTTGATTGCTGCCTCGAGCTCGGCCTGCGTTCTGTCTACGTCGACGGTGAGCTCGCCGTCATACTTCTTGTTCGTGTTGGACTTGTTCACGGCGCAGCCCGCAGACGCGCCGGTCATCCAATACACAAGACCGTACTGGCCAAGACCGGAAATGCCGGAATCGTAGTCCGTCACCTTGCTGCCGATTTCGATAACGCCCTCATAGTCTGCGAGCTTCTCGTTGGAATCGAGGTTAAAGATAACGGTCTGGAACTTCGCGCCGACCTCGTCACGGAGACGCTTTGTGTAGTTGATATACAGCTTGATAGTGGTCGAGTCATCGGACGGGCAGCCGAGAGTATTGAAGCTGTAGCTTTCAAACTTATCGAGCGCCGCCTGATGAGCCGCCGCGTTTGCCGTGCCGTTCGTGCCGCCGGTGAGCGGGGTCTTTGCAGTCGCGGCGAGAGACGCGGTAGTCTTCCACGTTACAAAGTCGTTATCCTTGAGCGCGGTAGCCGCAGCCACGGTCTGCGTATCGAGGAGAGTCGTATCGTAGTAGAGGCTGACGTCAAAGAGGTCAGCGTTATCAGCGTTCGCTGCGATAACCACATAGAGCTTGTTGCCGGCAATGCCGGAATACTTCGCCGTGCAGTAAGCGCAGGCAGCCTTAGCACCTCCACCGTTCAGGCGATAGGCGTAGAGGGTCTGCGTATACTGGAAGAGCTCGCGCAGAGGCAGCAAAGCGTCGTCGGTGTACGCATGACCGAAAATCTTGAGGCTGTTCTTCTGGAAGTCGCCGCTTGTCACGGTAAAGACCGTACTGTCGGGACCCCAGTCCAGCATAAGAGGCATAGCCGCGTAACCTCTGTCGGAGAGAGTAGCGGACGCCTTAGCCACGCTGGAAAAGTTGATATACGTGCCGGGGAGTACCTTATTCTGTACTGCCCAGATTCCACCGCCAAGGGCCATATTATTTCACCTTGCCTTTCATAAAGTTTTCGATAGCGGTATCAACCTCTTCGAGGGTATACCACGTACCGCCTTCCAAAAGTGCGCCCAGAAGGTCGCGGCGCTTAGCGTAGCGCTGAGACCTCAAAAGCTGCTCTTTGGAGTGAGTAGGAGCGGTGGGCTTTGCCGCCGCAGTAGCTTTCGCCATATCAGTTTCCTCCTTGTTCAATTTTCAGAGTTCCCATCTTGACCTCCTCAGCCGTCTTATACGTGAAGTGGTTATAGGAGACAAGGAAGTGAAGCACTCCGTCCGTCACCTGAAAACTCATATCCGTACCGCGCAGCTTATCGCCGCCGGGCAGGTCAATCACTTCAAGCACCTCGGTGAGGGTATCTGCTACGCCGTAGCAGTCCTCATGCCCGGCCTTCGGAAAGTAGAGAACATCGAAACGAGGAAGACGTTTCTTGCGCTGGGCCGGGTAGTCCGTGACCTTGGCGTTAACCAAAAGCACAATAAAAGCAGGTTGCCGAAGCCCCTGCTTTACTGCGTTTGATTCGATATGACTGCCGGGAAAAGCGGACCGCAGGGCCAGCGTGATTCCGTCTAAGATAATGTTTGTACTAATTTCCGCCATTGCAGACCTCCTTCAGCTTTCGGAGCACCATCTTCTCAAGCACAGACGGGGCGATTCGTTTCAGCTTTTCCTCGGAGATAGTCAGCATGTATCGGCCCTCGACCCAGCCGCCGCTTACGGTACGGTGACCGAACTCGACATACGAGGCGTACTCGACCGGATTTATGATTTCGACCATATATGTGTTCCCGGACTTTGTGACGGTCAGGGACTGCGCATACTCGCGCCCGGCTTTGCCGTTCTTAGCGCCCCAGCCTCGGCGGAGAGTACCGCCTTTCTTGCCAGAGCCTTTCGGGTATTTGCCGACCGGGGTAGCCGGAATAACGAGAGCCAGAAGTCTTGCGGCAAGCTCTTTGCTGCAAGCCACGCAGAGGTCGTCTATCTCAGAGTCGCTCAGCTTTTCAAAACCTTTCGCGAACTCCCTGAACTGAGAGAAGTCGCAGCGTCCCCAGCGGGACATTAGGCGTACTCCTTGAATGGGACGAGCGGTATCTCCTGATGACAGCTATAGACCGCAGGCTCGCCGGACCTCGCATAGGCGGTAGTCCGGCCTTCCTGCGCTACGACTATCTTAGAGCCCGCCGGGATTTCCACAGTCTTCGAGATAAAGAGCTTGACCGACTGCTGAATCAGCGGCGCGCTGTCCTGCTCGGTCGTGCTTGAGATACTTGAGAAGGACAAACGGCAGGGCTCCCCGTGGAGCTTCTGGACCTCCGTGGGCTCATCCCGGCCGTTTGCCTTATTTACCGCTGTCTCGAGGACATAAACGTCACAGAGGCCGTCCCAGAGCCTCCGTAGAGCGTTCTGATAGCTTTTCACCATACCAACCTCCTAAACGCTGCGATAGGCTCCGCGTCGGGGTTTACCATCTTCGCGAGCATTGCGTCAAACTGGTCCTCGAAGGCGCCAGTATCTGCAATCGCAAAGGTAACAGAGGTATCGCCCTCAGAAATGCTCTTAGCCGGCGCGTTGAAGTCGTAGACCTCAGAGAGAGCGCCGGAAGCCTTCTTGTCTGTGAGGAACATGCCCGCAGCCATATCCGCCCAGACATAGAAAAGACCCTCCGGCACTTCGAGCTGATTCGTTCGCGCCTTTAGGGTCGTCTCGGCTTTCTTAATGTTGTAATCAAGCGCCGCGCTGTCGGCCTCGGTCACGGTATAGCCGAGGGCCGACAGTCGGGCGGTTACTGCCGCGAGTATCTCCATACTGCTCCTCCTTAGGCGATTTCGTACCAGCCCTTAGTCGTCGGGCGGTCGCCCTCGCCGGGGGTAACCGCAACATAGCCGTTGCCGACCTTCGCGTAGTAGGTCTTAGAAGCAGAGGCGGTTGTATCAGTGGAGACCGTCGCGGTGCCCTTGAAAATCTTGACGTCCTTTGTCTCGTCAGTGAGGGCGGCCAGATAGTACTTACGGGAGTAAATGCTGTTCTCACGGGTGTTCGGGTCGCGCTCCTGCTCAACCTCAGTACCCTTCTTATTGAAGAGGGTAACCGCTTCCTTCGTCGCCATGTAGACGGAGCCGCTGACGGCATCCTTCTTCGTGTAGATGTTCACGCCGGCGACGGTGCCAATATAGCCGTTCTTCGCAAAAGCCTCAACATACTGCAGAGTGTCCTTGAGTTCCTTACGGAGCTCAGCCACGTCCGCAGGAGAGACAAAGGCGAAGATAGTCACGCCCTCAAGGTCCTCGAGAGCGAGAACAGACTGTGCGTCGGCAAAAGCGTCGAAGTTCAGCTTAGTCACAACGACAACCTGAGTCGCCTTTGCGAACTCGCCGTAAATGTCGGCATTGACAGTGTTGAACATGTCGGTACCCATGTGCTTAGTGCCGACAGGGACGAGCTGCGGGTCGGTCATAGCCTGCTCATCGTAGTACTTGAATCTGTTCTGAGCAAGCTGAATGCGGTACTCGCGGGGAGTGAAGCCGACCTCAATGCTCTTAGAGTTGCCCGCGCCCATAGCCAGCTTCTCAGTGCCGTCAGTAGCCTTGTAGACGTTAATCTTACGAAGCATGCCGGCCGTGCCCTCAAGGGCGTTGTCCACAGTGCAGAAAGTCTGCAAGTCGAGATGGGACTTGTACTGGTCCTCAATCTCGTTGGACAGATAAAAATTGTCATAAACGGTATTAACCATTATTTCGTTCCTCCATCATAAAGTTTTTTGTACTCTTCGGGGTGTTTCTGAGAGAAGTTGAATCTCTCAGTAGGAGAGAGCTTTCTGAAGTTCTCCAGCGTCAACTTGCCGACAGGCGCGGGGTCTCCGCTCTCACCGGGCTTGAAGCCCTCAAAATTGTTCTGCCCTTTAGTCTCGAACATAAAACCGCTATCGGCAGCAGAAGCCAGCTTCTTAATCTGGTCCGCCAGACCCTTGACGGTGCCGTCCGCGTCGAGCTCAGCCTTATCAAGGTCGAGCAGTGCCTTCACGGCCTTTACATTCTTCGCTTTGGCAGCAGACAGAGCCAGCTCAACGGCGGTATCGATTTTGAGGCGCTTGATTTCCGCCTCATGGGCCTTCGTCGCTGCTGTGTTCTCAGTCTGGAGAGTAGCGATTTGTGTCTTGAGCGCCTCGACGTCACCGGTAGAGGCCTTGAGGGTCTCAAGTTGCTTGTCGCGCTCCTTGACGGTATCGGCGAGAGCTTTCTTCTCAGTGTTCAGAGTGTTGAAGTCTGCGCGCGCCACGAAGTTCTTGCCGATTTCCTCAGAGACCTTTTTATCAATCTCTTCGGAGTACGCTTCTCCCAAAATAGTTTTCAGCCAGTCCAACATTTTGTCCTCCTGTCTCCCGCTGTCCTTTTTATCCGGCCAGTCCCGGTATTGCGGGTACGCTATTTGTTGTCCGCCGCGTAAGGCGGTAATTTTTGTATGAAAAAAGCGCCTCCTGCTAAAAAGCAGGGACGCTCTAATCAACTATTGCTTCTGTGGGGCTCCACGGTCTCCCGTATCGTGTTTTAACTGAGGGGGCCTTAGATTTACCCTCTGAAAAATCAGGCCCATTTATGGGCTTTCTGGATTGCTTTAATCTCAGACTCGTAGACCTCAATAAGCTCGTCGCCGTTCTGAATCAGAATAGAATCCTCTTGACGTTCATCTTCGCCGGCGTCTTCCGCGTCCAAGCAGTCAATCCACTTACCGCGCACGGTCTTACCGGTCGTGCAAGTAACGACCACGCTCTGGTCGAGTAGTGAGATATACTTCTCAATCATTTTGCTGCTCCTTTCTGCGGTCTTGCCGGGACGATGTGCCAGCCCTTACGCTTAGAATAATGAATAATACCGGTATTTGTGGGAACTTCCTTACCAGTATACTTACTTCTGTAAATGCCGATAGCCTCGGTATGAGTGAATCGCTCTTTGTGATTCCAGTCTCCGGCGTTTGTCTTAAGGAACTGGCCTTTACCAGAGTACTGGTCATAGAGCATTTGCGGGTCAACCGTAAGCTCGCCTCGAGTGGGGTCGAAGTTTTGCCCGCCCCGAATATGCTTAGACTGGTTGCCTGAGTGCATTAAGGTCGAATAGCCTTTAAGCTCCTCTAAAACGGCGTTCTTAAATATATTATACCGTGTTTTTTCTGGTTGTACAACGTATTTTTCTTTCCAGTCTGTAAACTTCATATCCCGGGGAACAGCATAGCCTTTACCTTCACCGTCTCTCGCGAAGCGGTCTCCGAGACCCTGCATATCCTCGTAGTAGGGGGCGGTCGTGCCACGGCACCACGGATGAAAAGGCGGCGCGGTAACGCCGACTTGATACTCACTCATAGGATAGACCTTGCCGTCGAGCTGCGCGCAGAGGCTGCAAGTCTCGTTGTCGAGGGTTTCCACAATAACGTACTTCTCGACCCCGAGGTCTTTGAAGCAGTCCTTGCGGGCCTCGTTCGCAAAGGCTGCGCTCTCGGTCATAACCAGACGCCCGGCCTGCGACTTAGAGACCTGAAAACGGTCGGAGATGGCCTTGATGGCTTTATCCGGAGCCGCGCCTCGCATTATCATCTGGGTAAGCTGCGTGTTGACGCTGTTGACGAGCGCCTGCTTGTTCGCCCAGATTCTATCGCTAAAGGTCTGGTTATCTAAGGTCCATGGCCGCGAGAGTACTTTGCTGATAGCTTCATCGGTCAGCCCGTGGAGCGTCCAGCCGACCCCCATGCCCTTTTGGAGCTCAAAGGCGGTATGATAATAGCCTCGCTGGTAAACCTCGCTCAGGGACGAATTAAGAGCCTCTGTCTGCGCCCCGTGTAAGACCTCGGCCTGCTCCTGTAGCTGGAGCTTCAAACTGTCAAGCCTTGACACGTGGACGCGGGCAGACGCATTCTTAAGCTGCTTGAGCCACGCCTGAGAGACTGCGTTCTCTTGACCGTGTTTTATATACTCTTCAACGGTCCACCGGAACTCGTCAAGCTCCTGCGTGGTAAGCAGCTTATTCGCCTCGGCGAGCGTTATGCCGTTTTCGGCCGCAAACCGCTGATACCATCTCGCGATTTGCGATTCTATATCCTGAATAGCGGTCGCATATTGCCGCTCGAGGTTTTTAACGTAGTCGTACCCCTTATCAAGCAAGGATTCCTCAAGAATCCGCATTCGGTTGGTCCAGTACTTATCATTCCTCATTTACCGGGTCACCGCCTTCGGGGTTGCGCAAAGCCTGCGCCTGCTCAAAAGCCGCGCGATAGGGGTCGGTTTCCTCTTTCTGCTTTTCGAGCCGTTCAAGCTCAGCAGCAGGGTCGTCGACCCACGGGTGCATAGCGACGATGGTCTCGTCGGAGATAATGCCGACGGACTTAGAGCAGTTATCAATAGCCTCGGACTCGTTGATAAGAATATCACGGTTGAAGATAACCGTAATATCTTCGCTCTCATACGAGCCCTTACCGGTGTTAGCGAGATAGGTGTTCACAAACCAGAGAATCTCTTCAAAAGAGGCTTGCAGCTCGGTCTCCATCGCGTTTGCGTCGAGGTCGATGTCGCAGTACATACTCTGAATGTTCATCTGGTTAGGCGTACCAGAGAGACGGTCGTCCTTCGCGTCATAGCTGCGGAGGTTTTCAATGAGCGCCTTTTTCAGAAGCTCGAGAACAGTCTTATAGTTCTCAGAGTTTACCGAGATTTCGAGACTGTCCACGCCACCGTCAGTACCCTCGACCGTGCGGACCTTAATAGCTCCGTAAGTCGTCAGGTTACGCCGGAACTCCCCGAGGTCCTGTCCGTCGTAGTTCTTGAGGACAAGAACGGTATTACGGACGTCTTCTTCCATGTTGTTCACGAAGTCGGATTGCAGGAGGTTGATGGCGTCCTGCAAAGAGCGACCGCGGCGAATGAGAGGGACTTCCTTCGGGTTGTACTTGATAGGGATAAGGGGGAAGCGCTCCCAGTTCAGTGGCTGCTCGTTACCCTTGCTGTCCTTCACCTTAACGTAGGCCTGCTTCTCGGTGTCCGGCGTGAGCACGCCGTTCTCAAAGATGTAGGTCGTGACGCCTTCCAGCGTGAAGAGGTCGACCTTCTTAACGATTTTCTTCTCGGTACCGTAGTAGACCTCGACCGGATAAAGGCGAAGAGCGGAGTCAAGCTCGGTATGAGCTGCGTCCGCCCAGAACGGCATAATCTCGTAGCCGGGGAATACCCGGAATGCGAGCTCGCCGTTTTTATTGTAGTAGGGATAAAGCCACGAGATACCCGCATTGAGGCACTCGACTCCCGCGCTCTTGAGAGTACGCATAAATCTCATGCCGAGTACCTTTTTGACCTCGGCCGCGTAATCGTCATTCTCACAGGAGAAGGAAATAGGCTGACCGAGAAGGTAGTTCGCCTTCTGGTCAACGTGTTTCGCATACTGGTTATCCACAATACGGTTGTTCGGGAGATTCTCAATCACAATCAGCTTACCGTCAGGGCCGATAGCCGTGCGCTGGCGTTTGAGAATGTCATGGTCCCCGGTATAATACCGGTCGCCGTCAATCATCTCGCGCCGCTCGGGCGAGGTCTCCCATTCGGTAAGCTCTTTCGCGTAGAACTCAAGCTCGGTCATAGGCCTGCCGGCGCGGATGCGCAAATTGAAAAACTCCTGCTCGATGGGCTTCTTGAATAAGGGCATTTATCGCACCTCCTTAAAAACTGAATCTCGACGGCTGGAACGCGGCACGGACGAAATATCTCGTATCGTCCATAGCGTGGTCGTCGGTTTTTAGCGGCCGGTCTTCGGCGGCTTTTTCATCCCACCGATATAAACCGAACTCTCTTATACAGTCCGTGCAGCAGTCGCAAAAGAAGATGTCGCCAGCGTTCAGCCGGGTAGCAACATCGCGAATACCGTCAAGGACTCGGTTGCTTGCCTGCTCGACCATGAAGCGGTCGTGCCGGCGTATGACCTCGATAAACGAGGCGGCAGAAGGGTCAACGATGATTTTCCGAATCGAGAGGTCTCCCGCAAGCTCTTCAATAGCCGCGTAGTGTTCCTCGTCCGTTCGCTGATACCGTTCCTTGCGTCCGTCGTAGTAGTACTCTCGAACGCGGTACCATTTTCCCTCACAGAGGCCCCAGAGCCCGGCCGAGGTCGGGTTTAAGGTGCCGTAATCGCAAGAGATAAGGTATTCCTCGTAATCGCGAGGCACAGAAGGAACTACATGATAGTCCTTATTAAACATTGTATATATCAAGCCCTCTGCGACGGTCCAGAGACCGCGAATATACCGGTCGTAGAACACGCCGGAGTACATACCCTCGTATCGGGCTTTGATTTTTTCGTCAAGGCTGAGGTTGTCGTCCATCGTAAAATGCAGGTAGAGCATGTTGCGCTCCGCCGCTTTACGAATCCACTCTTTATAAAACCAATGGCCCGGAGACTCGGGGTTGCAGTTAAACCAAAACTTAGACCCGGAGACCGAGCAGCGCGCCATAGCCTGCTCTACAAAGGAGCGAGGCATAAGGGCGACCTCGTCGAAAAGGACGCCTGCCAGAGTAATGCCCTGAATGAGGGTGTAGCTGGATTCGTCCCGACCTCCAAAGAGGTAGTAAGTATTAGAGCGATTGCCGATAGTGA
>ERZ1673695.249-NODE-249-length-91966-cov-15.588874_pt1 | contig 91966 bp, 88 predicted proteins | sample MGYA00580225_ERZ1673695 | MGnify/ENA primary metagenome ERZ1673695 (study PRJEB41218, sample SAMN15661739) | gut metagenome | host: Homo sapiens | place: Canada: London | collected 2015-08-20/2019-03-30 | study: EMG produced TPA metagenomics assembly of... | reverse complement strand
TTTTTAAATTATATATACAAAAAATTGACATAGAGGTTCCATATGAGCATATTGTATTTGTCATACTTTGCCTCCTCTCATAAAAAACCGCTCTATTTTTATGGTCTAAAGATGCGTACGGTGCGGGGATAAAATTCTCCGACATTCAATATTCCGCGATAAAATCTCTTTTTTTAGATTATAGAGAGCTAAGTCCAACAAAAGTCCAACAAAAGAGGGGCATATGTGGGATTTTTTTGTAAATTTTCTTTATCTGCCGAAATACCGCTCCGTGTTGAACGGCGGTAGGCGGACGGAAAGCGACAGCCGCCGTTTTCAGCGGCGGCTGTTTCTAGCGTTGATTTGACGGCGGGACAAACGTCTGCCGTCTCTGTGTGGTAAGGAAGTTTTAAATTTCCGTATCCTGACTCAGTTCTTTTCTCAGCAGCTCATGGCGCAGGCTGCGGTCGCTGACGACGATCTCTTTGGCCCCCGCCGCCTCCATCGCGGCGAGGATGATGCAGGCCCCGCCGAGGATGATGTCGGCCCTTTTCGGCGAGAGGCCCTTTATTTCGCGGCGCTCTTCGTCGGTACATTTTGCGTAGAGCGCAGTCTGGCGCATTATCTCTTCCCGCGTGAGGGTGCTTCCATGTATCACGTTGGGGTCGTAGCGATCAAGACCGGCGGCGACGGAGGCAATCGCGGTGACGTTGCCGCCCGCGCCGATCATCATGGCCGCGCCCGGCCTGACGCCCGCCTCGGAGAATTTTCTGGTGAGCGCCGCGATCACGGAGCAGACCAGCCGCGGGTCGGACGGCGAGCTTTTGAAATTTTCGTCGGTGAGCGTCACCGCGCCCACCGGCACGCTGAACGCTCTCTCTATTTCGCCGCCCGCCGCGCGCACGAACTCCGTGCTGCCGCCGCCGGTGTCGAAGATTAAGACCTCGCCGCGTGAGGCGCCGTCTATGCTGTTCAGCACCGCGCGGCTGGAGAGCGCCGCCTCCTCTTCGCCGGAGAGGACTCGCACCTCCGGTCCGCCCGCCGCGCGCACCGTTTCGATGAAGTCTCCGGCGTTTTCCGCCGTGCGCAGCGCCATCGTGCCGACGCAGACGACCTCCTCCGCTCCCTGCGAGCGGGCGAAATCCGCGAATTTCACGACGGCCTGCGCCGTGCGCGCCATCGCCGCCTCCGAGAGCCTGCCGTCCTTACGCATTCCTTCGCCGAGCTTGGTTATCACGTTGACGTCCAAGATAATTTTTATAGCGTCTCCATGTGAACGCTCCCCGATAATGAGCTTCACCGAGTTGGTTCCGATATCGATTACAGCTTTTTTCATCTTTATTGACACCTCTTTGCCTGGATTATATCCCCCGCGGGAACTTTCCGCCGTTATCCCGCTGTTTTGACCGAAAACTTATTACAGTATTTTTAATTTACATCCACCTCTTTGTGATATATATTATTTACAAAAATCGGGGGAATTACAATGGATAAACCTCTTCTTCATATAATCAGCCATACGGATCTCGACGGCGTCGCGGCGGCGGCGCTCGCCTGGCATGTCCATCACCGTGACCGCCTCGTGCGTATCTCGCTCACCGGGTACGGCGATGTTGACATGCTGATTCTTGAGACGCTCGCGGCGGGACAGGAGCCGCTTGTGCTGGACCTCTTCTGCCAGCGCGAGCAGACGGTGGACGAGATTGACAAGCTCTGGAACGACGCCCGACGCCCCTTCCTCTTCGACCACCACAAGAGCACATTCGAGCGCTACGGCAACCGCAAGTGGGCCGTGATCGACACAAATTACTGCGGGGCCCTCGTCTATTGGCGGTGGCTGCGCGAAAACGCGAAGGATGAACGCACGCAGGCGGTGCTTGCGGAGCTCGAACCGGTGATGAAGATCGCCAACGACCGAGACCTCTGGCTCGGAGAGATGCCTGAAAGCCGCCTGTGGCAGGCTCTCGTAACGATGTGCGGCCAGTGGGGCATGCTGGCGCGTCTGATGGACAACCCGCGCGCGGAGCTCTCTCCCGTGGAGCTGGCCGGCGCGGAGGAGTTCACGGAGAGGCAGGAGGCGCGCTTTGCGCTGGCGAAGGAGCATATCTGGCGCTCGGGCGGCGAATTGGCGTTTGTCTGCGACGGCGTGCTGGAGTACGGCGACGTCTCCGACTTCTGCGGCCTGATCCTCGACCGCGACGACAATCCGCCCGAGGTGGCGGCGGTGGCCGCGAAGCGCTTCGGCGGCGACTGGGCGGTCTCGATGCGCAGCCGCGACGGCCTCGCGGGGCGGGTGCTGGCGCTGCTGAAGGACGGCAAGAAGATCCGCGGCGGCGGCCACGGCGACGCCTCCGCGCTCTATTTCCCGCGCAACTACACGCAGGAGCAGATGCGCGACTCGATACTGGCGGCGATCAGGGTCGAGAAGGAGCGCAACGCCGCGCCGAAGGTGACGATCGGCGATCTCTTTAAAGGACTTGTATGAAAAAATTAAATTCTCTCGCGGTGATATACGCCTCCGAGGGGACGGGCCACCGCACGGCGGCCTTTGCCCTCTGCGAGGCCTTTCTCGCCTATAACCCGCAGGGGCGCGTCCTCTGCTGTGATATTCTGGATTTCGTTCCCGCGTGGCTCAAATATGTCGTTTCGGAGGGTTATGTCGCGATGGCGCGCCATGCGCCGTGGCTGTGGGGGGCCTTTTACTGGGGCTCAGACCGTCCCGGGGCGCAGTCCCGGGCATTCGAGTGGGCGCACGAAAGGCTCTGCCGCCTCTATCTGCCGAGGCTGAAAAATCTTTTCGCCGCGAACGGCACCGAGGCGGCGATATTTACGCACTATTTCGGGGCCTCCGAGCTGGCGAAGATGGAGGCGGGGCGTATCCCAGTCTACTGCGCCGATACCGATTTTGAGAGCCACCGCTTCCAGCGCGGCTCGGAGTTCGCATGGTCCTTCGCGGGCAGCCAGAATGCCGTGCGGCAGCGTCTCGCTGAGGGGATATACAATGTGAGCGACGCCGGCGTACCAATCGCGCAGAAGTTTAAAAACCTTCTTTCAAAAGAAGAGGCGCGGGCCAAGCTCGGCCTGCCGCAGGACGAACGGGTAATCCTCGTCAGCGGCGGCGGCATCGGCGCGGGCTCCGTGTTCAAGGCGGCGAAGTCGCTCGCGGCGCTGCGCGGCACGCGCGTCGCCGTAATTTGCGGCAGCAACGCTAAGCTGTTCGCGCAGATGAAGGGATATTTCCGCTATAAGGAGAACGTGAGGATAGAGGGCTTTGTCTCCAATATGGAGGATTACTACGCCGCCGCCGACGCGGCGGTGATGAAGCCCGGCGGGCTTTCCGCCTCCGAGGCGCTCTGCGCGGGGCTGCCGATGCTGCTCATCGACCCCGTGCCGGGACAGGAGGAGTTAAATATGGCCTACCTGACGTCAAACGGCGCTGCCTGGCCCCTGCCGCGCCCCTCGCGCGCGGCGGAGAGCGTCTGCGCGCTCTTTGCCGGAGAGGCCGCGCAGAGGATGAGCGCGGCGGCCAAAGAGCTGGCAAGGCCGGAGGCCGCGGGTGAGATAATCGCAAAAATCGCCGGCGAAGAATGAAAAACAATGAAATGGTCATGGAAAGTCTGCTTGCAGAGCGCGGAGAAAGAAAATCAATGGTATATATTTTAGTGGGGACGGACTAGATTATAAAAGAGTGCCGGCTAATGAAATAAATAACGGATACAGCCTTACCTACGGCTTTGAACAACCCCGTTGTCAAAGTTTTTTTAAACAGCGGCGGCGATACCTCTTGAATCTATTAGCTTAAAATCGCCGTCGATTTTGAGTTGATATCCGCTTCAATGTCAGAATACCCTTAAAATAGACAGAACGATATCAAAATCCGACTCGTTTATCAGAAGTTCCTAAGCGATCCTATTCTCCTAGGTCGCGCCAGCGGCAAAAACGGCGATGTATGTTTTTCCAGTCACCATAATCCGGCGGCAAATCATGCTATGGTCCATATTTATCATATTTTCTAGTCTGTTCTGGAACAATCTATCCTGGGGTTCTTCCGTCGCCTCTGGTTTCATTATCTTAGTTTTCTCTCAATAATTGCAGATTTTCTACGTATATTTATCCTCATTATTTTTTTGTAAAGCCTTGATATCACCAGATTGTAGTGTCAAAACCATCAAAATTGGGAATAACACTGGCACAATAGTGGGCCTGTCGTCTTTAAGACGGTGGGGATGTCTCTGACGGAACAGCTGTGCATCGTTAGTGGAACGGTGGTCCTATTGAGGAAAATATCCATCCCTGACCCCGCATACCGTAGCACATAGCCCAATGATTATGATGTCTTCAAGCTTGTGGCGTATATTATATTGCCATGGCTTGTTCGCTATGGCAATGTGATATTCTGGGCTTTTTTCTTTTAACGTTTTTATTTTTAGCCTTACAGTTTCTCGCTAACTACATAAAAAGCAAATACTATTATTGGGACATTAGTCCTATGGGACATTAGTCCACATAAATTGACAGTTCCTTAATTCTGTTTTAAAATGACACCATCTCAAGGATACATGGTAGTGAACAAAAAGCTGAACTCCTGCAGGACTTCGAAAGGAGGTAGTGGGTGTCGAAGGGGAAAGCTTAAAATTTAGTAACAGAAATAATGAATCTTGTTACTAAATGTGTTATTGATACTTCAAGGAGGTATAAGGAATGTCAGTGGAAAAAGCTCAGAATGTCTCAATGACAATAGTGAATCCTGTGGCTAAAGTCGAATCAAAGACTATAACGCCAGCGGCTAGCTTGACTAGCCTTGAAGGAAAGAAAATAGCGTTATGGTGGAATGGCAAGGCGAAAGGCGACATAGCATTAAAAACAATAGCGGCTCGCTTGAAAAAAGAGTATAATGTTGAGACAGAATTATTTACTCAGGGCTGGCCTCATGGTGATGAAGTATACGATAGAGTAATTGCGGCGGAGTGCCAAGCGGCCATCGCTACCACAGGAGACTGAGGATCGTGCACAGCATGGCTTACGCGTGACGTAAGCTCCCTAGAAAAAAGAGGTCTTCCGACCGTAGGAATTGTAGCCAAAGGATTTTTGCCGATTAATGCATCGGAATTCAAAACCAGAGGATTGCTGAGAGCACGCAGAGCAGTAATGCCTCATCCCTTTACCGAGATGCCAGAGGAAGAAGTTGCTCAGACCGGCGAGGCGCTCTATGACGCCGTAGTTTACGGTTTGACTCATGAAGGCGAGCTTCTCTTCCCTCCGAAGAAAAAAACCGGCGAGGCTGCTGCATCAGACAAGCCGGTAAAAGAAGTTCCTCTGGAACATCAAGTCGAACCGGAGCGCATAACCATTGAGGGAGAAGATTATTTTGATTGGGGCTACAACCTCAACCGTTATTTCATTAACCACGGCTGGGGAGACGGATTCCCGATCGTTCCTCCCACCGAGGAAGCTGTTAACCGCATGCTGACTGGCACGAAACGCGGCCGTCATGAAGTTATCCTTAAAATGCAGCCCGGCATGGGGCTGGCCACAGTAGAAAAAATTGCAGCCAACTGCGTTATGGCCGGCTGCGAACCCGCACACCTGCCTATATTGATAGCTATAATTGAAGCTATGGATGTAGAAGAGTTTGTTTTGACCATCCTGGCCCAGTCCACCGGCGCTCACGCCCCCATACTTCTTGTAAACGGACCTATTGCCAAACAAATAGGGATGAACAGCGAGGCATGCTGTTTTGGCCCCGGCAAAGATTCGGCGGCAAATACGGCAATCGGAAGAGCAGTGCGCCTCTGCATGATGAATATCGGCTTTACATATGCCCGTATACGCGATATGGATACGATCGGCTCTCCAATCAAATACAGCTTCTGCGCAGCTGAAAATGAAGCTGAAAACCCATGGGAACCTTTCAGCGTCGAAAAGGGATTCAAGCCGGGCTCGAATTGCGTTACGGCAATTCCGTGCCAGTCGCTCATGGAAATAGAGGATATGGAGAGCGACACTCCGGAAACTCTTCTTCGTACCTTCGCTTCCTCAATAGACTCAATGGGCTGGCTCGGTGCGCGTTCATGGCTGGGCTACGTAACACCTCCGCGTATGAAGGTGGCATTGCTTCTTGCTCCTGACCACGCCAGAATGATTGCCAACGCAGGTTGGTCAAAGTTCGACGTCAAGCAGTATCTTTACGCCAAATGCCGCCGTAAGTGGGGGCAGTTCAAACATCAGGTTATACCGCGCATCGAAAGCAAGATTGTACTTCCCGGATACAGATGGTTAATCGATGCATCGGATGATACGATGGTTCCGATGGTAAGAGACTTCGGCTATTTTGACATCGCAGTAGTCGGCGGAGCTGCCGGAAAGTCAGCTGTGAGCCTTGGCCTCGGTTGGCCTATAACGAAGGAAATTAAGGATTAACAGGCACTCTGGAAATAACATGGTTATTTGCTGGATCTACGGCGATAGGTACCAAAGTTTACTGTCTTCTATGAGGTCGTTGTGTGGTCATGTTATTCTCTGCCGTTCGACAATTGTAAATTCAGCAAATCTTAAAGAAGTATCGCTCGATACTTCTGTAAAAGATTGACAAAGGGGAAAGATGAACTTGAAATTAGCTGGTAAAGTCGCTGTGGTTTCAGGCGCAGGAGCGGGCATAGGAAAAGCAGCCGCCTGCCTTTATGCCAAGAACGGCGCAAAGGTTGTAGTGGCAGTAAGGACACTCAGCAAAGGCGAAGAGACGGTAAGGCTGATTAAAGAAGCGGGTGGGGAGGCCATTCTTGTCCATACAGATGTGTCTAAGCTCGCGGATTTGCAGAAGATGATAAAGACAGCGGTGGAAAGCTACGGGAGGCTGGATATACTCTTCAGCAATGCCGGCGTGCCGGGCCCCGGAGGTCTGGATGAAGTTACTGAAGAGGGATGGGATCAGACAGTTGCCGTGAACCTGAGAAGTTGTTTCTTCAGCGCGAAGTACGCTGTCGAGGAAATGAGAAAGACAGGCGGCGGCGCGATTGTTTTCGATTCCTCAATTGCCGGAAAAGTCGGTTCTCCCATGAGCCCAGTATATTCTGCAACGAAGGGCGGCATAGTTACCCTGACAAAATCTCTGGCTCTCTTGCTGGCGCAGGACAATATCAGAGTTAATTGTGTCTGCCCCGGTCCTATTGATACGAAATTTGTTCGTCAGGCATGGGATCGCGCACCGGATCCGGATGCCGCTCGTCTCTGCAATGTCAGCGGTGTTGCTCTTGGACGTATGGGCTCTCCTGAGGAAGTGGCTAATGCTGTCCTCTTCCTATCTTCAGATGAGTCTTCTTATGTCACAGGCACGGCTATGGCTGTAGACGGAGGGTATCTTGCTCGTTAGCTTTAACAATATGATAGTCATAATGAATTGACTGAATAAACACTGGACTAAGGGGGATATTCTTATGAAAAAATCTTTCGTGCTCTTTTTGACGTTCGTGCTGTCATTTGTCTTTACGGCTTCCGCTTTCGCCGCGGGCGCCACCGTTTTAAAGGCCGGACACAGCGCAACGAACAAGGAACCATACCAGCTTGGTCTCGAAGCTTTCGGTAAAAAACTGAAAGAAACGACAAACGGCAAGTTTGAGGTTAAGGTCTTCCCGAGCTGCCAGCTTGGAAGCGAAAAGGAAATGACCGAAGGCCTCTTCCTCGGCAATGTTGACGTTGCGACCTCAGCTACCACGGTGGTAACGAATTTTATCCCAGAGTTCATCGTCTACGACCTTCCCTTTCTCTTCAACAGCGATGAGCATTTCTACAAAGCTTCTGACGGCGCGCCCGGAAAATTCTTTGTAGACGCCTGTGCAAAGAAGGGCATTCGCCTTTTGGCTATCTACGATGCCGGAGTTCGTCACATCGCGTCCAAAAAGCCCGTCAACAGCATGAAGGATCTGAAAGGGATGAAGATCAGAACTATGCAGTCCCAGATTCATATCGACGCCTTTAACGGATTCGGTGCGAAAGCGACTCCTATGGCCTTCAGCGAACAGTTCAGCGCTCTTGAGCAGGGAGTCATTGACGGAGTCGAAGCTTCAAACACCAGCTGCTACAACCAGCAGTTCTACCGTCCCGCTCCCAACTGGGCTCTCGTTAGCTGGTACCGCTGCGTCACAGCTATGATGATGTCTGAGAAGAAGTTCCAGTCCTATCCGAAGGATGTCCAGAAGGCTATTCTGGAAGCTGCCGCTTACTCAGCGAAGGTTGAGCGCGAGGCCTATGCAAAGAGCGAAAGCGCCAGCCTGGATGCTATGAAAAAGGCCGGAGTCAACATCACGAAGCCTGATGTGGCGCCCTTCAAAGAGGTTGCCCAGAAAGTTGCGGATAAGTATATAAAGAAGCCCGAGCTTAAAGAGGTTCTGAAGCAGATCCAAGATATGGGCAAATAATCATCTAAGATGATAAATACACTTGAGAAAATTCTTAAAGTCTGTAGGCTGATTGCCAAGACTGGAATAGTAATCACATTATCTTACATGGTAATAGCGATACTTCTTCAGATCTTAGGCCGTTACCTGCCGAACGATATGGATATTTCATGGACCGAAGAAAGCGCCAGATTCGCTCAGTTATGGATGGTTTTCTTTGGAGCCGGAGTCGCGATGCAGCGCAACCTGCATGTCGGCGTTGACGTCCTTACAGGCGTGCTTAAGGGCACAAGTAAAAAAATTCTCGTTGTGCTTTGCGGAATATTTGCCGTTGTATTCCTCGTTGTCGCCATATACGGCAGTTTTGACCTGATCGCCGTCGGCGGCTTACAGATATCCGCGGCGCTGAACATGCCGATGAGCTATGTATATTTCATAATACCCATCGGGCTGTTCTATTGGCTGATTGAATATGTTGTTTTTAACGCGAAACAGCTAAAATCAACGACAGATTCGGAGGCGAAAGAATAATGTTAGCACTAATATTTATTCTTTTCGTAGTGGCTATTTTTAGCGGTACGCCGATCGTTTTTGCAATCGGAACTGTTTCGGCCGCATTCTTGTATCTCATGGATATTCCGATGAATACGATTGCGATACGCATGATGGCGGGCCTCGACAGCTTCCCCCTGATGGCTATTCCATTTTTTGTCCTTGCTGGACAGCTTATGGACAGGGGAGGAATTGCACGGCGCATTATTGACTGGACAAGCGCGGTTGTCGGATGGGTAACTGGCAGTCTTCTCCTGATGACTGTTCTGGCCGGAGCCGGATTTGCGGCAATAACCGGTTCGGGGTCAGCATCCACCGCGGCTCTTTCTTCAATAATACTGCCGGAAATTCGCAAGCGCGGATATGACGTTGATTTCACTGCCGTTATGCTCGCAGCCGGCGGCCTTCTGGGACCGATCATTCCTCCGAGCCTTTTCATGGTGGTTTTGGCGACCTGTTCACCGATCACGGTCTCTGTGAAGGATCTCTTTATGGGAGGAGTCATACCTGGCATTCTGATGTGCATTGCCATGATGATTTATGCATACCGTTTTGCCAAGACGCACGGCTCAGCATACCGCGAGGATAAGCCATTCTCATGGAAAGATGTAATTAAATCTACCATTAATGCTCTGCCCGGGTTCTTAATGCCGGTCATAGTCGTTGGCGGCATTGTTACAGGAGCCTTTACGGCAACGGAATCAGCCGCCATGGCAGTTTTCGTCGGCCTTGTAGTAGGACTCTTCATCTACAGGGAACTAAAATGGTCGGATATTCCTAATATCCTTGTAGATACCGGAGCTATTACAGCAGGTATCATGGTTATTTGCGGAATGGCAAGCGTATTTTCATGGCTGATCTCGATCAACAATATGCCGGAGCTCGTGGGCAATTTTATGACCAATTTCTCCAGTTCAAAAATTGTCTTCCTGCTTGTAGTCAATATCTTCCTGTTGATTGTCGGTTGTTTCATGGAGACCGTCTCGGCTCTTCTAATCCTGATTCCGGTAATAATGCCGATAGCTGTCAACAGCTATGGAATCGACCCTGTGCATTTTGCCGTAATCGTTGTTATTAACCTTGCAATAGGAACGTTTACGCCTCCATACGGCATCTGCCTCTACGTTGCCGCGGCAATAGCCGGTCGTACGATTAAGCAGGTAATGAAGTATGTCTGGGTCCCGATTGCGATATATGTCGGCGCGCTCCTTGTATTTACCTATGTTCCCCAGATTGTGCTTTTCCTGCCGAACATGGTTAAATAAAAAGCTGTTCTCTGAACTATATGCAGCTTCATAGGTACGCAAAGTTATCATGATCATGAAATAAGTGTATGTATTTTGAGGAGGTATATGTATGTCAACGGAAAAATTCTCAGCGACAGTAATGAATCCTGTTGCTAAGGTCGAGACAGAGGCTGCTATAACGCCTGCGGCTAGACTGACTTGCCTGGAAGGTAAGAAAATAGCCTTATGGTGGAATGGCAAGTCAAAAGGCAACGTTGCATTAAACACAATAGCTGAACGCCTGAAAAAGGACTATAATGCTGAGACAGTATTTTTTAAACAGGATTTGTTCCACAGCGAAGAGGCCTTCGCTGCCGTGACAGATGCCGGCTGTGCAGCGGTAGTTGCCGCTACGGCAGATTGCGGCTCAAGCGCAGTTACGCTTACGCGCGACCTGTGCGCCCTTGAAAAAATGGGCGTCCCCACTGTAATGCTTATAGCTAAACCCTTCTTGCTGATAAGCAATGCCGAACTGCGCCTCAAAGGGCTCTTTAAAGTCAGCAGAGCAGTAATGGAGCATCCTCTCAACTCACTGCCTGAAGAAGAGGCTGCCCAGGTTGCAGATGCTCTCTATGACGCAGTGGTTAAGGGGCTTACTCAGGACGGCGAAGCCTTGGATACGCCTGAGGCGGAAGCTGCAAGGCCCATCGAGGAAAAAGCAGAGCCTGAGCGTATAACAATTGAGGGAGAAAATTACTTTGATTTCAGCACAAACCTCAATCGTTATTTCATTAACCACGGTTGGAGCGATGGTCTCCCATTAGTTCCTCCGACAGAGGCGGCAGTTAACCGTATGCTCTCCGGCACGAAACGCGGACGCGATGAAGTGCTTCTTAAATATCAGCCCGGCAATGGAGTCGCGACCATTGAAAAGATTGCGGTCAACTGCGTCATGGCGGGATGCGAGCCTTCGCATCTTCCTGTTGTTGCAGCCGCAATCGAAGCAATGCACAAAGATGGATTCAACATTACCAGTCTGACACAGTCATCCGGCGCAGATACACCGATGGTGATGGTAAACGGACCTATCGCCAAAGAGATAGGAATGACGGCTGAAGGCGCCTGCCTTGGCCCCGGCAAATATTCAGCTGTCAATACCGCAATCGGAAGAGCGGTACGTCTTACGATGATGAATATCGGGCATTGCTATCCCAGTATCCGCGACATTGACACACTCGGTTCGCCTAACAAATACGCGCTCTGTGCCTGCGAAAACGAGGATGACAACCCCTTCAACGAGCCGTACAATGTTGAAAAGGGATTCAAGCCCGGAACGAACTGTGTCACGACGATGCCCTGTCAGTCATTTATGGACGTTGAGGACCTCGAAAGCGGCAGACCTGAAGACCTCCTTATGACTATTGCCTGCACAATAGACACTATGGGATGGCCCGGCGCGCGCAGCTGGATGGGGTTCATCGATCCCAACGTCATGCATGTAACTGTCATCTTTGCGCCTGACCATGCCAGGCTGATTACCAACAGTGGCTGGACCAAATTCGACGTTAGACAGTACCTCTATGCAAAGTGCCGCCGTGCCTGGGGGCAGTTCAAACATCTGGTTATCCCACGTATTAAAGACGGTACCGTACACCCCGGTTACAGATGGCTTGCCACAGCATCGGATGACACAGAAGTTCCGATGGTAAGAGACCCAAGCTACTTTGATATCGCGGTTATCGGCGGGGCTGCCGGAAAGTCAGCTCTCTCCATGAACATCGGATGCCCGACAACAGTGGAGATAAAGGAGTAGTATACTAGAATAGAATAACATGGTCATTTGCCGTGTGCCTGTCATTGAACTGTGGCCTGCAAAAGGCAAGTTGACCATGTTATTTTTGCTGTATCGAGAATCATTTAAATTTCTAATTGCTTTTGACTTCTCTGAAGGAGGAATAATGGTGGTAGATAAGGAAGTAGTAAAGAGCGCATTAGAGCCGCTCGAAGAGAGTTTCGCATCAGATGGTTCCAAAATTGAGATTAGCTCAATTGAAGGCAACACAGTTAATATTAAAATTGTAGTTTTCCCCGGCGGCTGCCGCGAGTGCATCCTTCCTGCCGACTACCTTGAGGAAATGTTTAAGAACAATATAGAAGAAGAGGCAGAGGAAGAGGTTCAGGTACACGTTGAAATAGAAGACCACTCTAAAGAACATTAAGGTCTGTTGTTTCTATTTTAGCTCTTAAATTAAACCTAAGTCGAATACCTTAGCTGAGACATTTACCCTCATACAAGCATCTGTCAGTTAAAGCTGACGTTTATGTTTAAAGCTGCGGCATGTACTTTTTCCGGTAAAATTTAGTGCAAACTATATTTTTTACCGGAAGGAGTATATGCCACAATAATTTAGATTTGATAAATTAACAATGAATTGTAGTTAGCTTTAATGTGCGTAAAGGAGAGATATTATGGAATCTGAAAAATGGGTCATCAAGAACGGCACCATCGTCAATCCTGAATATGGTGAAATTAAAGCTGACATTAAAATTGAAAACGGGATTATTACCGCAATCGGAAGAGGCCTTTGCGAGGAAGGCTGTAAGGTGTATGACGCAGCTGATAAATATTTGTTTCCGGGGTTTATAGATACTCATGTTCATCTGGGGAATTTTAATTCCTTTGAAGACGATTGCCGCTCTGAAACGATATCAGCCGCGGCAGGCGGAGTTACTACTGTCTGCCAGATGGCAAAAGCTTCAAAACTTCCGAAATTTAGGCCGCCCCAGACCAGCTACCATGAAGTTCTGGATGAAATAACAGACATAATTGACAATAATTCTTCAGTTGACATCGCCTTGCATCTTAACTTAAGCTCTTATGAACAGATAGATGAAATAGCCTCCTATGCGGAGCTCGGCCATACCTCATTCAAGTTCTTCATGAGCTACGTAGGTATGGAGGGGGCTATTAAAATGGGGGCTATCGGAGTAAGAGACGGCATTATATATGCCGCCTTAAACAAAGTTTCCGAAGTGCCCGGCACATTGGCGATTGTACACTGTGAAAATGACGACCTTATTGAATTTTTCCAGAGATCTATGACGGAAAAAGATAAAGAAAATATATCCTTTTCAGATTTTGCTAAGAGCCGCCCCTCTATAGCGGAAGCGGAAAATATACACAGACTGCTCTATTACGCCGCTGAAACGGGAGCAACAGTCTATGTGCCGCACGTATCTTCCATAAAAGCCATAAACGTTGTGAAAGAAGCGCGTAAAAACAGCGGCGTGAAGGTATTCGTAGAAACCTGTCCCCAATACCTTGTACTGACTCACGAAGATGCAAATAAAATGCCCGGAGCAATTGCTAAGGTTACCCCAACAATGCGGAACCGGGAAACATTGGATTATTTGTGGGAATGCATTAAAGATGGAACTATAAATACCATTGGAACAGACCATTGTTCTCTGGGCCTCGACAAAAAGAAAAGTGTATGGTACAGCCCTGGCGGTTTTCCTGGAATCGAAACTATAGCTCCTTTAATTATTACCGAAGCAAGAAAAAGAGGTATTTCTTTACAAAGAGTTTCGCAAATTCTTTCTTACAATGCAGCGAAAATTTTTGGGATGTTGCCTAGAAAAGGGACTCTTCGAATTGGAGCCGATGCAGATATTGCAATTTTAGACTTAAACAAAGAAGTTACAATTAAAGCTGAAAACCTTCATTCCTCAAGTACATTTACTCCCTATGAAGGTTTTAAAACAAAGGCTTATGTTGAAGCAACTTTCTTACGTGGGGATCTAATATGGAGAGACGGTGATTTACTCAAGGCAAAGACAGGTAAAACGGTATTAAGAAAGCCGCTAGAATAACCTAATCCAAAGTTCTTTTTATAAAGCTATGGTAATCGGCACTTTGACTCCGCCTGGTAACGTCAGATTTTTGAGTTGGTGCTTGAAATTTTAGGAAAAAAAGCTTTTTTCAGCGGCGATTATATTAAAAAAAATGAAATACGATAGGAATATTTTAAGTGAAAGAATGATACAGACGCGCGGCAAACACTCGCAGGGCGAGATGGCAAGACGCCTTGGCATAACGCAGGCATACCTCAGCTAGAGAGAGGAAAGAAAATCCCCTCAAATCAGGTCTTGGTCGCGATTGCTAAGGCTTATGGCACCTCTGACGCCTATCTTCTCGGAGAAATAGAATCCCCCGAGTCGCTTGTGCCGATGTATCTATCGTACGCAGCCGTAGGTGCAGGGAGAGGAAAAGGTTTCTGGCAGCAAGGAGCTGTTGTTTCCCTCTGTGCAAAACAACGACCTGTCGGTCTATTCCCCCGCGCAGTTGGCGGTGCAGCTGAAAAATTCTTTTGTAACACATCCCTTTGTAATAATCACAGAAAAGGCCCATATGGAAAATTTGCAGATACCTGACGGCGCGGAGGTGACGATAGATCCTCTGGAAGGCCACTGTGATTTTGACATCGTTCTGGTCTATTTTAAGGGTGTTCTGACTTTGAAGCGGATATCTTCAAAGTCGACGGCGGTTTTGATCTGATAGATTCAAGAGGTATCGCCGCCGTCGTTTCAAAAAAGATTTGGAAACCGGGCTGTTCAAAGTTGTAGGCAAGGCTGTATCCGTGACCTATAAAATAAATCACTGGCTATAGTGGTACATAAGGTGAAAGGGTTAAGCCCTCCCGCGTCAGGAGGGCTTTGAGGGGTTTTGTGTAGAGGTTGGAAAATGAAGGGTCATCTATCTAACAATCCGGTGTGTGAACCGGAACTCTGTGTACAATGATATTCTAGTACCGCTCCCATAAATCTTGTAGATACATATTTTGAATATCGATATAACAATATCGGTATAGCCGGGGCGATTAAATTTAAGATAAAAAGGCCGTCAAACAACTTGTCTCATCTTCGGAGTACGCATACCTCTATCGCCAGGCCGATAAAAAGCCTATAAAAAAAGATAGACAGGAACTTATATTCGCTTATGTGAGAGAGAACGGAAGCATCTCCAATAAAGAGGCGAGGGAGATTCTTTGCCTTGCGGAATCCACGACAAAACGAATTTTGAACCGGATGGTCCAGGACGGAACGCTTACGGTGCGCGGCGAGAGAAAGGCGCGGGTGTATGTCTCAGCGATAGAGCTCTAAGTCTGAGTTAATAAGAGTCCCCGGCCGCGCGGGCACGCTTGGCAGGGGACTCTCTTTAGAGGGGTTTTATCGATGTGCGTACAGGAAATGCTTATTTAAGGTTCCAGGCGGCCTCGAAGCCTTCGCGCACCGCCGATTCTACTCGTCCGGGCTGGCGGGCGTCGCCGACGGCGAAGGTCTTGTCGCAGAACTTTTTGCACTCGGCCTCAAGGGTGTTGACGGATTTGACGCCGAGGGAGAGCACGACATAATCTGCGGGCACGGTGACGTTTTTGTTTTCTTTGAGATCTTCGAGCACCGCGCCGTCTGCCGTGATCTCCGTCAGTTTGTGGCTTGGCAGATATTTGACGTCGTACTTTGAAAGCTTGTCCATCGCATCAAGGTAATGCTGCACGTAGACGCCCTTGCCGATCGCGTCGAGCATCTCCGCCACGGTCACCTCGTTGCCTTTGGCGCAGAGGAACTCCGCCGTTTCGAGCCCCGTCGCGCCGGAGCCGATGAGCAGCACCTTTTTGCCGCTGATCTCCGGCCTGCCGAGCAGCGCCTCGTCAACAGTGAGCACGTTGGCGTTGTTCACGCCCTTTATCGACCGCGGACGGATGGATTCCGCGCCCGTCGCGATTATCACCGCGTAGGGGGCCAGCGCCCTGATATTTTCCGGCGTCGCCTCGGTATTGGTCTTTACCGTGATGCCCTTCATGGCGAGCTGTTTCAGTTCATATTCAATGATCCAGTCGATCTTTTCTTTATGGGGCGGCTTGTCAGCGATGTTTATCTGGCCGCCCGCTTTTTCCCCTTTTTCAAAGATTACGGGGGCGAAGCCTCGTTCGGCGAGTACGCGCGCCGCTTCAAGTCCCGCGGGGCCGGAGCCGACGATTGCGACCGTGCGTCCCGCGCCCTCCTTTTTGAATGCGGGGTAGAGCGTTTCACGCGCCGCCCGCGGGTTCACCGCGCATTTGACGGGGCCTTTGCCGGCGATGGTGTCCGCGACGAGGGTTTCGAAGCAGAAGGTGCAGGAGATGCAGCGGTTGATCTCATCTTCGCGTCCCTCGTATGCCTTCTTCGCCCACTGCGGGTCGGCGACGACGGCGCGGCCGAGGCCGACAAAGTCGACGAGCCCCTCTTCGAGCATCTTTTCCGCGAACCAGGGTTCCTTGACCATGTTGACGGCGATTACGGGGATGCCGACCTTTTCTTTGACGGCGCGTATTCTCTCGCTGCGGCAGCCCTGCGGATAGGTCATCGGCTCGGAGAGCGAGTTGAACGATTCGTATATGCCGTTTGAGACGTTGATGTAGACCATGCCCAGTTTTTCGCAGGCTTGGCAGATCCTGACGCCGTCCTCAAGCGTGAGGTATTCCTTGACGCCGTTCGGCGCGAGCAGCTCGTCGACGGTCAGACGGATGCCGATGGGGAAATCCTTGCCGCAGGCTTTCTGGATGCCCTCGGTTATCTCCTTTACGAAGTTGAATCGCTTCTCAAAGCTGCCGCCGAAGCGGTCTGTGCGCTGGTTTGTATAGGGGCTGAGGAACTGGCTGATGAGGTATCCATGCGCGCCGTGGAGTTCCACACCGTCGCAGCCCGCCTTTTGCGAACGAACGGCGCCCGCGACGAATTTCGCGATCACCTCTTCGACCTCTTCCGTCGTCATCTCGTGTGTCTCCTGCTGGCAGACGCCGCAGGGACGCGAGGATGAGGACCATACCGGCTCGCTGCCATTGAGGTTTGAGAAGGTCTCGCGTCCGGGGTGGTGGAGCTGGGTAAAGAATACCACGCCCTCTTTATGCAGCGCCTCGGCGGCCGCCGCGAGCGGGGCTATCTGTTCGTCTCGCGCGACGCTTGCCTGGCATTCGGCGGCGACGCCGTGTTTGTCGTCCACGCGGGTATTTTCAAGCACAATCATTCCCACGCCGCCTTTGGCGCGCTCCATCAGATAGGCGAGAAAGGCCGGCCCAATAGTCTGGTCTTTTTCGGCAACGCCCATTGCCAGCGCCGCCATAACGATGCGGTTCTTAACGGTGAGATTTCCGATTTTTCCTGGTGCGAACAGTTTCGGATATTTCATCTTCATTCACTCCCCTTAGTGCGAATAGAGGCATAACGCCCCGTGATTTTCTACCCTACGAAGTAAATGTTAATTTATATCTTTCACAAATTGCAGGTACTAATTTAAGTATATCGATATTACAATATCGGTATACTTTGCTTATTTGAGGTTGTCGGAAACTTCCGCGACGGTTTCTTTTAAATTTTTAATAAAAGTCTTATCTTCACGGCTAAAACGGTAATTTTTTCGGAATATAAGAATATCGCGGAAGGAGTTGTCGGCGTCGCAGCAGGGGCGCTGTACGAGGCTGAAGCAGTCGAGCACCTCGCGCGGCATCGGCGAGACCCAGATGTATGTGCAGGGCAGCCTTTGGAGCAGCTCAAACTGTATGCCGCGTTCATAGACGGCGATCTTTTTCTTCTTCTCATGCTTCTGAGCGAGCATCCGCGCCTCGGAGACGGGCATCGCGGGAACGGAGTTGTCGTCGTGGACGATCTCCGTGAACTGGCGCAGGTCGCTGTAGCTTATCTCCGGGGCCGCCGCAAGCTGATGTTCCCGCGACATCAGCGCGAGATACTCGAAGTTCCAGATGGTCTCATATTTGAGGCCGCGTTCGTCAAGCGCCGAGAGGAAGTATTTTTCGTGAATGTCCTGATAACGTACGATACCGAGGCCGAAGTGTCCGTCGCTGACGTCTTTTATCGTCTGCATCGAGTTGGTCTCCCGGTATTTGAGGTCGATGGCCTCGCCGCCGTCGAGGGTCTGGGTGAACTTTGTGAAGGCGTAGGCGGCGTAGCTCGCGCGCGGCTGCGAGAGGCTGAATGTCTGCGATCCGGAGGGTTTGTATAGCGATTCCAGTTCATCTATCTGCATCAGGATGTTGCGCGCGTACTCAAGGAACTGCGCCCCCTGCGGCGTCGGCACGACGCCCTTGGAGGTGCGGTTGAATATCGTGATATTCATATCCTCCTCAAGTTCGCGGATAGCCTTGCTCAAATGCGGCTGTCCCATAAATAAGTTTTCCGCCGCCCGTGAAATGGAGCCCGTCTTCTCAACTTCGACCGCATATCTCAGGTGCTGTATGTTATTCATGAAGGTACCCCCGGATGATTTTTCATTTTAATATAATAGCAGAAAAAGAGAAAAGCGGCCCTCAAAAAAGGGCCACTTTCTCGTTTTTACATGGGTTTTACGAACCTATAAGGGATGTTGCTGATCTTTAAAGACCGGCAGCCGTTCCAGATAGATGAGGTCGTCCTTCGAGTAGCCGCCCTCTTCGAGCAGGACGGCGACTTTGCTGATGACCGTGCAGCCTGTTTTCGCGAGCACCTCTTCGAGCGAACGCAGCGAGCCGCCCGTAGAGACGACGTCGTCGACGACGCAGACCCTCTTGCCGCTGAGTTTCGCGGCGTCGAATTCGTCGATGACGATGATCTGCTTTTCCGTCGTCGTGATCGATTTGACCTCGGCGATGATGGGGTGCTCCATATAGCCCTTTACCGACTTGCGCGCGACGACATAGTCGACGCCCATACGCACCGCGAGGGCGTGCGTGAGGGGGATGCCCTTCGCCTCGGGGCAGACCAGCATCTCTATTGTTCCCAGCTTTTTGATCTCCTCGTAGAGCGCGTCGGCGCATTTTTCGATGAGCCGTGTGTCTCCAAGCATTACAAAGGAGGCGATACGTAGGTTGGGGGCCACGCGGACCTTTTTCAGCTCCCGTGTCAGTCCCGCGACATGCAGAGTGTAGGTTTCATTCATGATGATATCTCCTTATAGTCCGAATATCAGCTTGATCGCCACGCCGGCGAGCAGCCCATAGAAGGGATTCCAACGGGCGGAGACGATGACGGTCGCCCCGATGGCCATGCCCCAGGGGGAGAATCCGAAGGGGCCCTGAGCCGCGGGCGCGAGCGAGATGGCGACCTGGATGTTTGAGATGAAGGTGACGAAAACGCCGAGAACAAAGAGGAACCCGGAGATGGCGGCGCTGTGGACGTAGCGGCCAAGGACGGGCAGCAGTTTGAAGAGGAGTATCGCCGCCATTATCAGCATCATAAGGATGGAGGCTCCCACGGGATGCGGCGCGGTCGCCGTGCCGGAGATGATCGCCTCCACGGGGCCGCCGCCGAAGAAGGTGGAGCCCATGTCGGCGAGCGAGGAGTATATCGCGAGGTGGTCGATATTAGCGCTGGTATTAGCGATACTGCCCGTTATCTTCCCAAAGCTGATATTGGCTCCGATGTTGAGGCAGGCCAGGGCGAGGCCGCTGACGATGATCTTCGGATACTTCCAGATCTTCCATTCGATATTTCCCAGCGTGAGCCTCTCGCGGCTCTCGTCCACGCAGAGGTCCTGCGCCTCGACCTTTCCATGTTTCTTCAGAATATTGAAGACTATCGTTGCTGCGATGACGGAGATGATGACCGTCTTCGCAAGGTCGAAGGTGATGAACCAGGTGGCGAGGGCGACCGCCATCGAGGAGATGCCGGAATATTTTTCGGCCTCAAGCATGTCGATCGAGACGAGCGCGAGCATTACGCCGACGCCGGCCATCATCGCGTTGACGATGACGGGGCCGATCAGCTCGACGATCTTTTCGTTGAGGCCGAGCGACGAGGGGATGAGGAGGAAGAGCGCGCCCCAGAATACGAGGCTCATCCTTTCACGCGGCGTGCTGCCGAGCTTACCGGCGACGGCTATCGTCTCCGCCTGGAAGGATATCGTCGCCACGGAATTGAAGGCGAAAGAACCTGCGGCTCCGATGAGGAAAGCTATCGCGGTGGGAAAGGCCGCGAAGCCGAGCGATAGCGAGAGCAGCCCCTGCGGCACTCCGTTCATGACGACGGCAAGCGCCGTCAGCAGATCTGTTGCGTATGATTCCATATAAAGATGCCTCCTGAAAGTTTTATAAAGTAGCCGTTATTGGCCAAAGCGTTAATAAAACTACATTAGGCTAGGGTATTTGTCAATCACGTAATTATAATTTGATATAGAAGTTTATTTTTGTCAGGGAATAGTTTGGGTTTGAATAACTATAGGGGCAGTGTTATCATTATGATACGGATTTATACGGAAATTTACCGTCAGTGATAAAGTCACCGTTATATGTAGCTTATAATTATCTCACGGCTCCGGCCCGGCAGTCTGCTTAAATATGTTTGGAGGAACGTTATGAAGACAGTAGAAGAGAATGTCAATCCTTTGGAATTCCCTATCCTGCATATGATGCGTGATGCCGGGTCGCCGTTGGGGGCGGGCGCGATCGGCGAGGTTTTGGAGAGTCAGGGCATCTCGATAAGCGAAGCCGGCATCGGCAGGGCGCTCCGCTCTTTTCGCCAAAGGGGGCTGCTTGAACGCCGTGGATTCCAGGGGCATGTCATAACTGATACGGGCATTGAAAGACTCGCGGATCTTGAAGCGGCCAAAAGGTACGGAGAGACGCTGAAAAAGTTGATGGAAAAGGGCCTCACGCAAAACTATAACGTCGTCGATATCCTGACGGCGAGACGCGCCCTCGAACGTGAGGCGGCCTATCTGGCGGCGCTCAAGGCTACGCCGGAGGATATCGCCGAGCTGGAAAATATAGTTAAGGCCCAGTACAGCGGGATGGAGAAAAACGAGAATTACGCGGACCATTCCGCGGCCTTCCACAAGACGATCATGAAGATGGCCCGCAGCTCGATACTCAGCAACCTTTATGACCTGATAGGCCTCTCGGTCCAGTGGCAGGACTTTTTTATCGGGACATTCAAAATGTATAACCAGCCCGTCAACGTATCACATGAGAAGGTCCTGCAGGCGATAAAGGACCGCGATCCCGAGAGGGCTTCGATGCTGATGGGAAAACACCTCACCGACGTCGTTGATAACGCCAAAAAGCTTTATCTGGAGTGACGGCCTCCTCTATTATCCTCTAGGACAATAATCAATAAAAGGCCCGCGTCTTTACGGCGCGGGCCTTTTTGTCGCTCGCTTCGAGGAGAACTGTAAATGGCGGCATTATTATTCATAGGCACATAAAAAATAAACCCTAGAGTAATTTTTCTTGGTTGACAGTACAGATAATTATGTTTATAGTATAGCTGCTCATCCGTGACGGGCGGCGATAGTCATTTTTTCAAAATAAAACAAATGCTGAGTGGGGGTATGCGTATGAAGATGTCAGGTGCGCAGATTATATTGGAGATGCTGCGGCTGCATGAGGTAAAGCATGTATTTGGCCTGCCCGGAGAGACGACTTTGGGTTTTTACCGGGAATGGCTGAAATGTTCGGATATAGAACATATCCTGACCCATGACGAGCGCGCGGCCGCCTATATGGCCGAGGCATACGCCAAGGTCAGCGGCAGGATCGGTATCAGCGAGGCTCCGAGCCCCGGCGGCTCTCATCCCGTGCCAGGTGTCCTTGAATCTTTTACGGGTGCCGTTCCGACGATCTGTTTTACTTCGGATGTGCCGTACAACAACGATAAGAGAAATATGCTCTCTGGCTTCGATCAGAACCGCCTCTACAGCGCGATCACGAAGGAGAGCATCCTGATAACGAAGGCTAAAGATATCCCCTTCCTCATCCGCAGGGCCTTCCGCGTCGCCCTCTCCGGACGTCCCGGAGCCGTGCATATCAGGGTGCCGATGGATGTATATACGGAGGAGGCCGAAGTTGACGACCTCTATGCCGATCCCTGCATGGCCAAATGGCCGGCCTATCGCCCCGTGGCCGATTTTTCGCAGATCGACAGGGCGGTGAAGCTGCTGGCCGCCGCGAAGCGTCCGGTCATCGTCTGCGGACAGGGGGCGCTGATCTCGGACGCGGGCGACGAGGTCCGGGCCCTTGCGGAGGAGCTCAATATCCCCGTCGGCTGCACGATGACGGGCAAGGGGACGATTTCCGAGACGCATCCTCTTTCTATACGCCTCATCGGCGCCAGGGGCGGCACGAGCTATTCCAACAAATTTCTTGAGACGGCGGATCTTGTCTTTTTCATCGGTTCGAACACGGACTCCGCCGGCACCGATGCCTGGAAGCTTCCGAAGCAGAGCGGTGGTCTGAAGGTGATATATTTGAACATCGACGGCGTGGACGCGGGGAATAATTACCGCACCGACGTCGTCCTTCTCGGCGATGCCAAGGCCACGGTGGGTATGATGGTTGAGAAGATAAGGGCCGAGGGAATTAAGTCCAACGCGGAAAACGGCTGTGAGGCCGCGCCGGCGATGAAGGCGCTCGACGAGTCCCTCCGCGAATTTGTAAAATCGACGCAGTCGCCGATACATCCGGTCCGTTTTATGAAGGAGCTTGAGGCTCTGCTTCCTGCAAAAAGCCATATCGTTGTGGAGCCAAGCGTCGGCAGCATCTTCTCCGCGGCCTATATAAAGCAGAGGGAGCAGGGGCGTCTTTTCCTCTCGAATTATTCCAATGGTGCGCTCGGATACGCCCTTCCCGCGGCTATCGGCGCGGCGGTGGCGCATCCGGACCATACGATCATCGCGCTGGGCGGAGACGGCAGCTTCCATTTCAACTGCGGGGAGCTTGAGACATACGCCCGCCTCGGAGTCAACGTAAAGATGATAGTCTGCAACAACAACGTCTTTGGCTGGATAAAGGGTGAGACCGCCCATGTCTACCGTTCCGACTTCTTCGCCACGGACTTTGGCGTGGTGGATTACGCGGGCGTGGCAAGGGCCTTCGGGGTAAAGGCGTATAAGCTTGACGATCCCGCGAAGATAACGGAGACACTGAAAGAGGCGATAGAGTATCAGGGCCCCGTGCTTATCGAACTGAGGGTCCCGGACGAGAGCCAGCTGGTACCGCCGGTTCCCCGTTGGATACCCAACGCCGTAGAAAAAGATATCCCCTATTGCTATTAAATATCAGGATAAAATCCCGCAACACCAAATCGGATAAGGAGGCTGTTTCAATGAAAAAGAGTAGTCAGGTAATTTTCGGAGTTCTTGTATCTGTAATGACGGTGTTTTTCGCCTGCGCGGCGGGCTTCGCGGCCCCGCAGGATCTTAAGATCGGCTCCAATAAGGTCGGCAGCACCTGGTATGTTCAGGCGGCATGTATCGCGGACGCGGTGAAGAAGGCCTATCCCGGTATGGAGATAGACGCCGCCCCCATCGCCGGCGGCATCGGCAACCTCAAGCTGCTGGGAAAGGGCCAGATGAACATTGCCCTCACGATGGGCAATAACAATCTCTGGGCCTGGAACGGACAGGTCCTCTTCGACAAGCCGATACGGAATATCCGTACTCTGGTGGGCGGCCTCGACCAGTTTTATGTTGGCATCGCGGTCCGCAGGGGAAGCGGCATAAAATCGCTGGAGGATATCGTCAAGAACAAGCAGAAGATCCGTCTCATGACGGTCCAGCGCGGGACGACCGGCGAAGCCTCCGCGGCCCATGTGCTTGAGGCGGTAGGGATGACCTACGATGATATAAAGAAATGGGGCGGCGCCGTCGACCACACCGACTTCGAAGCCATCACAAACGCTATAAAGGACGGCCGCTGCGACGTCTTTATCCAGGCCCTCTCCAAGGGACACCCCACCTTCACGGAGCTTGCGGTGCTTGGCAAGATAGATCTGATCACGATCTCCAAAGATTCCCTGAAAAAGCTTGAAAAGTACGGCTATACGCAGTCGCTGCTTCCGAAGGACAGCTTTAAGGGGCAGACCGCGGACCTTATCCTTCCCGGCTACCGTTCGACGCTCACCGTCACAGATAAGATGGACGACGAAACGGCCTACAAGATCACCAAAGCGGTCGTGGAGGGCAAGGATGCGCTTGTTAAGGGACACAAGGCCTTCGCGGAATTCGAGCCTTCAAAGGGCGGCAGCCCGGAGAACCTCGGCGGCGTTCCCCTCCACCCAGGCGCGGCCAAGTATTATAAGGAAAAGGGATATATAAAATAGAGCCGATTCTCAGCGGGAGATTTTAATAACGTAGTTCTCAGGGGGAATTGAGTTTTTAGCCAAACTTTTCCCCCTGTCTTTTAACTTTGGAAATGTCTCTAAATAAGATCCGAAGGTAAGATCGTTTTGAAAGGATGGTCTTAATTGGAAAAAATACGTAAACATCTGGCCTTTTGGGTATCCCTGTGCTGGCTCGCGGGACAGATATATATCGCCTTTGTGCCGGTTCAGGGAATGGTCATAAAGCCGCTGCACGTTGGTTTCGCGCTGCTGCTGGTATTTCTTCTGAAGCCCTTCATCAAAGAAAAGCCCTTGCTGTCAGCTTTCGTCGACGCGGTCTGTTTTTTGACGACATTCGCGTTTATGGCCCACATCGTGCTCAATTCGGTGCGGATAGTCGAGAGGATTCCGTTCGTCGACGACCTCTTTTATTTTGACAAGTTTTTCGCCCTTGCCCTCGTCATTCTCCTGATGGAGGCCGGGAGACGTTATCTTGGCTGGTCGATGACGATCATCGCCGTAATATTCATGCTCTACAGCTTCTTCGGCAGGAGCCTGCCCGGCATCCTATCCCATCAGGGGGTAGACCTGATCAGCTTTGTGGAGAACCAGGTAATGACCACAGGCGGTATCTTCTCAAGCCCGATCGCGGCATCCGCCGATACGATCTTCTATTTTATGATCTTCGGAGCCTTTCTCGCCGCGACCCCGGCAGGGAAATTATTTGTTTCGATCGCGAAATACGCGACCCGTAATTCTATCGGCGGCCCAGGCAAGGCATCCATCCTCGCCTCCGGCCTCTTCGGTATGATCAGCGGAAGCGCCGCGGCCAACGTCGCCTCCGTCGGCGTCATCACGTACCCGATGATGAAGAGGGGCGGATTCAAGCCTGTATTCAGCGCGGCCCTCCTGGCCACCGCCGGTACGGGCGGACAGCTGATCCCTCCGGTAATGGGAGCCTCGGCCTTTATCATGGCGGACATGATCGGGATATCCTACTTTAAAATCATCCTCTGCGCCACGCTGCCCGCGCTGCTGTATGTCGGCTCGCTTCTCTGGGAGGTTCACCTCGAGGCCAGCAAACAGGAGATCAAGCCGGAAGAGATAGACGCGAAGGAACACCTTGCCGTAATAAAGGGCTATCTGCATCTGATGCTGCCGATCGTCGCGCTGGTGGCGCTCATCGCCATGGGGCGTTCTCTGATGTATTCCGCCCTTGCCTCCACCGTGGTGCTCATACTCCTCTGCCAGATCAAAAAGGATACGCGGCTGTCGCTGAAGGAGATAGTCGATATGGGGGTCGACGGGACTAAGGCTTCGGTGATCGTCGCCCTTCCCTGTGCGCTGGCGGGAATAGTGATCGGCGAGGTCGTATTTACCGGTCTGGGGCTGCGTTTCAGTGCCGTCATCGCCTCCTTCTCAGCCAATAGCCTGCTGCTGGCGCTCCTGCTTTCGACGGTGATGATAATTATCATGGGAATGGGCATGCCGACCAGCGCCGCCTATATCATGAGCGCCGTGCTGCTCGCGCCGGCGATGCAGAATCTCGGCGTGGAGGCGATCGTCGCCCATATGTTCATCTTCTACTTTGCGAACATGTCGATGATCACGCCGCCGGTCGCCATCGCCTCCTATACGGCGGCGGGCATCGCGGAGACTGGGCTGTGGGAGACCGGCATCGAGGCGGTGCGGCTCGCCATAATTCTCTTCCTCATCCCCTTCATCTTCGTCTATAACCCCGCGCTTCTCGGCCTCGGTTCGATCCCGGCCATCGCCTGGGTATTCTTTACCTGCGTCATGGGGATAATGGGGCTGGGTATCGGCGTGATCGGTTACTGGAAGGGCGATATGGGCTGGCCGATGAGGGCGCTGTTCATCGTCGCGGCGCTCCTTCTTATCGTGCCGGAGACGATTTCGGACATCGCGGGACTGGCGATACTCTTCGCGCTGATCTTCGTACAGCTGAAAAGAAGCAGAGCGGCGGTACAAAGCGGCAGTTAGTTTTTACAACATCAATAAGACTCTCTTGCGGGCTCTCCTTTATTTGTCGAGGAGGGCTCGATTTATATGATCTTTTGATTATTGTGATATCGGAAAGGATGTGTGGATGATGATTTTAAAGTTCAACAGGGATATTTTTCATGCTAAAAGAGACGCCGAGGGCGAGGTGATCGTCGTTCTCGACGGAAAGAGGGACGACAGGAGGCTCAATATCGAAACGCATTACGCGCGGTCGCTGAAGAAGTATGATATCCATGAGGTGATCGTCACCGACGAGAGCGATGTGGAGCTTGGCGGCGAGGTCAACAAAATAGGTTATATCTGCTTCTTTGAAGTTTCGCAGGGAGGGCATATAATCTTAGGAGACGGTTTATATATAGCCGGCGATCTGATAGGCAGAGTTGTCGGCTTTGACGATATCCATATGCCGAACCATATGAATATCATCGTTCAAGGTCAGGATAGACGCTCTGCCAAGGAACGTGGCATAATGCTGGGGGATAAGGTCTCAATAGGCTTTATCCGCGGAAATAGTTAAGGGGGAAAAAGATTGCTTACGTTAAAAGAATTTCTTCGCAGCGAGGTAAAACCGGCGCTGGGGTGTACGGAGCCCGGAGCGGTCGCGCTTGCGGTGGCACGCGCCTGCGCGGAACTTCCGGGACGGGATGATATCGCCGCCGTACGTGTGACGGTGAGCTCCAGCATCTATAAGAACGGTATGGCTGTCGGCATTCCCGGCACTAAGGGAGCGCGCGGCAACGCCATCGCCGCGGCGATGGGCGCGATCTGCGGGGATGCCTCGCTTGGTCTGGAGGTGCTTCGCAACAGCACGCTGGAGGATGTGGCGAAGGCCGAGGCCTGGGTGCGCGACGAGCGCGTCTCCATCTACTGCGATCCCGACAGGAGCGGCGTCTATGTGCTCGCCTCCGTATTCACACCGGGCCACAAGGCGGTCTGTCTCATCGAAAACAGCCATTCTAACGTTGTTAAAACAGTGCTCGACAACGAAACTACATATGAGGCCGAGCGTAAAGGTTCTTCCGCCAGCGGCTTTGACGACGGTTTCCCGCAGACGCTGCAGGAGGCGCTCGCCATGGCCGACGAGATCGACGCCGAGGATGTCAAGTTCATCTGGGACGGCATCAATATGAACTATAAGGTCGCGGAGGGCGGCTTCAGGTCTCCGCAGGAGTGCAGCAGCTGCGGCGCCTGCCTTCAGGGCAGCAAGTTCGGGCTTACGCTGCTTGAGATCGATCAGGACTGTGGCTGCGACAAGGTGCCGGCGGCGATGGAGATCCGCAGCACCTGCGCCGCGGCGGCTGAGGCGAGGATGTCGGGCATCCTGCTCCCCGTCATGAGCAGCGCCGGCAGCGGCAACCACGGGATAACGGCGATCCTTCCCGTCGCGGTGCTCGGCAGGCGCACGGGCAAGAGCGAGGAGGAGATCGCGAAGGCGGTCGCCGTCAGCCATATCGCGACGAGCTTTGTCAAGCACAATCTCGGACGCCTCTCCCCAGTCTGCGGCTGTTCCGTAGCCGCGGGAGCGGGAGCCGCCGCGGGCATGACCTATCTGATGGGCGGCAGCTACGATCAGATATGCACCGCGATGAGCCTGCTGCTGGCGAATATCGCGGGGATGCTCTGCGACGGGGCGAAGGAGAGCTGCGCGCTGAAGGTCGGAGCCGCGGCCACCGAGGCCTATTACGCGATGGAGTGGGCGCTTATGGGACAGCGGCTTGCCGTTCCTCAGGGCGTATTCGGCGAGACGATCGAAGAGACGGTAGAAAATGTCGGGCGCATTTCGCGCGAGGGAATGAGAACTGTCGACCGTGTCATGATCGAGATTCTCGATAAAAGGCACCGGCCGAGTTCGGTAGCATTTTAATTAATAATTTAAAGAAAGGTCTGAAGCAGGAGCTATGAAAAAGAAAATAAACAACGCCGTGGCAGCGGCGCTTATCTGTGCGGTAATGGTGGTCTCGGTGCCCGCGGCGCGGGCGCTTGATCTTGGTGATATCCTCAAAAAGGGCGCCCTCGGCGTCGCCGGAGGCTGGCTCGTAACGGCCATCTCGCCGCAGATGAACGATTTTATCAACACCATCACCTTCAATAAGGGCGTCAAGTACGAGGGGTACACGAAGGTGGTGCCGATAGTTTCGATCGGCGACGGCACTCGCATTGGCGCCGCCCAGGTAGGAGCGACGACGAAGGACGCCATCGACAATACGAAGGCTGTGGCCCAGATCGAGGGAGAGTTCAGCAGTATCCGCGCGACGGCGCTGATCCCGATAGACTCGCTCAATCCGATCCAGCGCTTCCGCCGCGTTAAGGGTGTCGGTGTCACGGCGATCATCAACGTAAGACTTTAGGCGCGTAAGATGTCAGACTATCGGCCTCAGCTCCATGACATCCAGAAAGCAAAGCAGCGCATAAGCGGCGTCGTGGTAAACACGCCGCTTATGCTGAACATCCAGCTCTCCGAACGCTATGGGGCGAATATCTGGCTCAAGCGCGAAGATATGCAGATCGTGCGCTCTTACAAGATCCGCGGCGCCTACAATAAAATATCCAGCCTTTCGCAGGAGGATCTCGCGCGCGGCGTCGTCTGCGCCTCGGCCGGCAACCACGCGCAGGGCGTGGCGCTGGCCTGCAATAAGCTCGGCATCAAAGGCACCATTTTCATGCCGAAGCCGACGCCGAAGCAGAAGATAAACCAGGTGAAGATGTTCGGCAAGGATAATATCGACATCGTGCTGACGGGCGACACCTACGACGATTCATGCAGCGAGGCGGTCGCCTGGTGCGAGTCGCAGAACGGGACCTTTATCCATCCCTTCAACGATCCGCAGATAATAGAGGGACAGGCGACGCTGGCCCTCGACATTCTCAACGAGGCCTTCGGAGGTTTTCACTATATTCTGCTGCCGATCGGCGGCGGCGGTCTGATGTCCGGCGTGGGCAGCGTCTTTAAGAGCCTGAGCCCCGACACCTGCGTCGTCGGCGTGGAATCTACGGGGACGGCCTCGATGAAGGCCGCCTTTGACGCGGGAAAGCCAGTCGAGCTTCAGCAGCTTGACACCTTTGCGGACGGCATCGCGGTACGGAAGGCGGGAGATATTACTTTCGACATCTGTCGTGAGGTGGTCGACCGCCTGATCCAGGTGCCGGAGGGGCAGATATGCACGACGATCCTCTCCCTCTATAACGAGAGCGCGATTGTCGTCGAGCCGGCGGGAGCCGTCTCCGTCTCCGCTCTTGAGTATATAAAGGACGATATTCGCGGCAAAAACGTCGTCTGCGTAATCAGCGGCAGCAACAACGACATCACCCGCATGGAGGAGATAAAGGAGCGCTCCCAGCTGCACCAGGGGCTAAAGCATTATTTTATCCTGCGCTTTCCGCAGCGGGCAGGCGCGCTGAGGGAATTTCTCGAGCATGTGCTTGGACCCGATGACGACATCACGCATTTCCAGTATTCCAAAAAGAATTCGCGTGAACGCGGTCCCGCGGTGGTCGGAATAGAGCTGCGCCGCGCAGAGGATTTCGCGCCGCTCGTCGAACGCATGAAACAGCATAATATCGTCTACGAATATTTGAACGACAAGCCCGACCTGTTCCAATTTCTTATATAGGCAGGTTACCAGTAGAAGCTACGCGGATGCGGCAGAATTGGAGACGAAGAGAGACGGTTTTTGGGCCGTCTCTCTCCGTCTCTGGGGTTTATAGGGGTGTTAGCTCTGGTTGGCTTTTTTAATTATCTCCGTTACCATCTCTTCACCGTGGGGTGTCATGTTCTGGATGGCCTCCAGATCCTCGTGGGTGAAGGAGGAAAAATCGAAGTTGGCGCGCTTTAAAATGGCTGCTCCTATATGATGTACGGCATCTTTGTTTTTCTTATAGATGCGCTCCTCAAGTTTTTTCATCTTCGTATCAAGCTCTTTTATCAGTAGTTCGGGGCTTCGCCGAATCCTTTTGGACGGCCCCTTAAGTTCTCTGCTTGCAGACATTTTATTCATCCCTTTCTGCGGCTATTATCAGTTTTTTCCCTGCGCATTATTATTACGGCCTCATATTGGCAAGTATAATTAAAATTTATCTTTCGCACATTGTGTTTTATGCCTATATTCTTCTGCGTAGGCATAATGATTAAAGGTTTGGTTCTAAGGGGCGCTTTTTTCGGGGATAGAGGGCTATAGAGCGGTGCGGTACCCTGTTTAGGCTCTTGCACAACAATGTCTTATGGCAAATTGCAAAAGTAAGCGGTTAGTGTTTATAATAACCGGTGTAATCGGTAAAAATATCCTTTGAGGGGAGGACGGCTGTCATGACGTGATCTGCTTATTTTGGCTCGTGTACCGAGTCCGCCGTCTGTCGCCGTTCCCTCGCATACCTGTATATAAAAGGATAATTTCCCCTCGTCCCCCGCTGTATTGATATGTGATGGGCGGCCGGTACGCCTGCCGGCGCTCTGTTTTGTCATATTTTATCCACGTATTTGGTCAACAACAGGAGGTAAATATTTTGGACCGTTTTCTTATGTCGAAAAATGGCCCGGCGATCGCTGGGCTTGTTCTCGGCGTCATCGCGGCGCTGTTGGTAAAGTTTGGTAATCCTGGAAATATGGGCTTCTGCGTCGCCTGCTTCACGCGTGACATCGCGGGGGCCTTCGGCCTGCACCGCGCCGCCATCGTGCAGTATCTGCGTCCAGAAATCGCGGGCTTCATCCTCGGGGCCTTTGCCTCGGCGCTCGCCTTTTCCGAATACAGGCCGCGCGGCGGCTCGTCGCCGATGGTGCGCTTCGCCCTTGGCTTTTTTGCCATGATCGGCGCGCTCGTCTTTCTTGGCTGTCCCTGGCGCGCCTACCTGCGTCTCGCGGGCGGCGACTGGAACGCCATTGCCGGTATCGCGGGACTTATCGCCGGTATCGGTATCGGCGTCTGGTTCCTCTACGGTGGTTTCAGCCTCGGCGCCGCGCGCCCCACGCCGAAGGCGGCGGGACTTGTGATGCCGCTGCTTGCCCTGGCTATCCTCGCGCTGCTCTTTTTCAAACCTTTATTTGGTCCCGAGGGCAGCGGCCCGATATTCTTCTCCGCCAAGGGGCCCGGCGCGGCGCATGCCCCCATCCTCATCTCTCTCGGCGCCGGACTTGTCGTCGGCTGGCTCGCGCAGCGCACGCGCTTCTGCACGATTGGCGCGGTGCGCGACCTGATCATGGTCCGGGACTCGCACCTCTTTAAGGGGATCGCCGCCTTTATTCTCGCGGCCTTTGTGACCAACATGATCCTTGGACAGTTCAAGCCCGGATTTGAGGGACAGCCCGTGGCGCATACCATGCAGCTCTGGAACTTCCTTGGTATGGTCCTCTCCGGACTCGCCTTCACCCTCGCCGGCGGCTGCCCGGGACGGATGCTCATCATGTCTGGTGAGGGAGACTCCGACGCGGGCAGCTTTATTATAGGCATGCTCGTCGGCGCGGCCTTCGCTCACAACTTCTCGCTTGCAAGCTCCGGCGCGGGTATCGGCGCCTTCGGCGCGCCCGCGACGGTTATCGGCCTTGTCTTCTGTCTGTTGGTGGGCTTCGGTTTCAGGAATAGAATGGCGTAGGAGGTTTTTGAGATGGAAAAGACGATCGTAGACGCGCGCGGGCTCTCGTGTCCGCAGCCAGTGATAGAGACAAAACGGGCGCTTGACAAGCTGAGCGCCGGTCTTGTGGAGGTACTTGTAGATACCGTGACTTCGCGTGAAAACGTCATCCGCTTCGCGCAGCACGCAGGCTGGAAGACGGAGTGGAAGGAGACGGAGAGCGGTTTTTCCGTGACGGCGGCGAAGTGACCCTGTAAAACTGCGGCGTCAGCTCGAAAGAGCCCGACGCCGCAAGTTTTGTGAGTTAGACGCGTATTCGGACGAGGACTTTTGTAACCAGTCCCGCCCGGAAATTTAGTCTTTCACGCTATCTGGCGTTTGCAACCCTGTTGTTGACCCAGTCGGCGAACTCCTCCGGCGAACATTCTACCGCGGGGCGTGTTCCTGGTTTCCGCTGCATGTGCGAGAGTGAGATCTGATATCTGTCTGCGGGAGCTGGTTGGTCGGCGTCGCTGTGCAGGGCCTCCAGCGAAAGTCCAGTGAACTCCGCGGTGACATACCTTTCTTTTCCCCTCTGCCGGAGTGAAAGGACCAACGCGCCTCCTGGGGGCACTTCGTTTTTCGCGAACCCCGGCAGCTGCCAGTCCGCGCCGATGAGCGCTCCGACGCCGGCGATGTTTGTGTCGTGTCCGACAAAGATCGCCGCCTTTGCCGCCGCCGCGGGCTCCTTGACGGCGTCGGGAACTTTAGCCAGGCATAATTCTTCCGAGAGCAGAGAGGATGCCAGCAGCATCGTAAGCTCGCCGGCGCGCGTCCTCGCAACGGAGGGGGCGCGGTTAACGGCGTCGAATATTCTGCTGTGTACGGGCAGGAGGTCCCTTAGTATCATAGCGTCCGCCGCTCCCCAGCCGGCGTTTTTCTCCGGCCACTGGCAGTATTCGAGCAGAAATATCTCCACGATGCCGGACGCGGCGCCCAGCGCGCCCGTGATGCCGACGGAGCGGTCCCCGTCACGGAATTCGATCTCGGAGGGGAGGTCGGCAAAGGTCGAGCCATAGAGCCGTCCGGCCTTAGCGGCGGCCCTTTCCGAGAGCGGCCCCGTGATGTCCGCCAGCATGCTGATCTTCGGCGCAAGCTCCTGCTGGAGCGCTGTTAAACTGCCGCCGGCGTTTTTCATGATGTCGCGGCGGACGGCGTCGGTGTCAAAATCCGCGAAGCCGGCCTCTACCGGATGGAAGATTGGATAGACAAAGGCCCTCGCGGAGAGCACCGGCGTGATCCCTCCCTGCGGGGCGAGCGCCTCGGAGATGGCGTCCGCGGTGGCTTTCGTACGTTGGTCGACATCCGCGCAGATGAAAATCTTGTCGGGCGTGACGCCGAGAGACTCCAGCCGCGCGCGTTCCGCCGTCCACTGGCGGGATATCAGCGACGAGCCGCGCGTCGTGAGGTGCCCGGCCCTTACCGGCCACCTGGGCCAGGGCTTAGCGCTCCATTCCGCCAGCTTGGCCGCCGGCTGTGTGGGGCTGCGTACTCCATGCCGGGAAAGTACGACCTCTTTCAGCAGCACGCTCTTTTCCGCGGCGTATCCCCGCGTGGGGGCCAGGGCCGCGAAGAGCAGTAAGAAAATGGTGATGATCTTTATGGCATATATCTTGAAGCGAGGCATTTTGTTGTTATCCATCCTTTCTATTGTAAAAAGAGACTTTCATACTTATAAAGTATAAAAGTCTCATATTAAAGGGTAAATAACGAATCCGACTGTGTGTTTCTTGCCTATCCGCGCAGCCTTTTTATATCCGCGCCGTATTTTACGGCTATTATCTCCGCCATTACCGATACGGCGATCTCGTTTGGCGTCTCGGCCTTGATCGGCAGCCCAATCGGCTGGTATATCCGGTCGAGATGCTCCTTGCTGACGCCGCGTTCGAGCAGCATTTTGCGCACCGTGGCGATCTTGCTGCGCGAGCCGATCATGCCGTAATAAGCCCCGGGTTTTTTGTCCGTCACCGTGACGGCCTCGGCGTCGAGCGCGTGGCCGCGGGTCATGATGACGACGTAGCTGCGTTCGTGCAGTGTGATGCCGTTCTCATATATCTTGTCTATGGGGCAGGCGATGTTGCGCGCCCAGGGGATATGTTCGTCGTTGGCGAATTCAGGACGCTCGTCCCAGACGGTGACGCGGAAGCCGGCGAAAGCGCCGAGCTCCGCGACGGCGCGCCCGACGTGGCCGCCGCCGAAGATGACGAGTTCGTCGCAGCGGCCGATCGTCTCCATGTAAACGTCCGCGCTGCCGCCGCAGGCCATGCCGTCGCGCTCCGTCAGACTTTTATGCCAGGTGCGCGACGCTTCGCCGCTGTTCATCAGCTGCAGCGCCTCCTGTATCGCCTCATATTCGATGAGGCCGCCGCCGATCGTTCCCGCGATGCTGCCGTCCGGGCGCACCCACATCGAGGCTCCGCGGCTGCGCGGCGTAGAGCCGCTCTCGCTCGTCACGGTGCAGAGCACGCCGAACTTCCCCGCCTGTACCTCTTCGTTGATCTTATTCAAAAGTTCGATATTCATATTTCATCTCCTCTTGTCTTTTGGCATGTTGTTTATCACGTAATAGTAAATTTGAGGATTAGATGTGCTAGGCGCTAAATGACTTGGCATCAGCCGCCCGGAGCCGTATTCATATACGGTGAGGACCGGATGATGCCAGGTCATGACGCGAATGGCGCATATAATCCTCAAATTTTAGGAGCCGGCGGCGAAAGAACAGGCCGGATAATGACACGTCGGGCAGTGTTCGCAGAGGCCGCCCACGCCCCACCGGCGCACCAGGTCTCCCGGCTCGATGCCGGCGAAGACGAACGGCAGCAGCTTGTCTAGCGCGGTCCTCTCGTCAAAGGCGACGCAGGCGGGAGCGCCGATGACCGCCACGTCGCGGCCGTCCTCCGGCGAGGCGGCCCAGCCGAGCATCAGCATCGCCCCCGGCAGCGCCGGCGTCCCCTGGAAGGATATCTTGCGGCAGCGGCTGCGGATGGCGCCCGGCGTCTTGTCGTCGGCGTCGACGCTCATACCGCCGGTACAGATGACGACGTCCGCTCCCTCATTGAGGAAGGCGGCGATCGCCTCGCTGATTTGCTCGAGGGAGTCGGTGCAGAATCGCTGACCCATCAGCGAGCCGTTGAGGCGCGATAATTTTTCCAGCAACTTAGGACGGAAGGCGTCCTCTACTTTTTTGTCGACGATCTCTTTGCCAGTCGTTATCAGTCCGACCTTCAGCGGCATGAAGGGCAGAATCGTAAATGGCTTGCTGCCGCGCACCGCCGCGACGGCGCGTTCCACGCGGTAGTCTTCTATGACGAGCGGACGGATGCGAAAGCCGGCGACCACCTGCCCGGCGAGCACCGGGCGGTGCGGCGCAAGGGCTGAGAGGACCCAGTCCGGGTCCTGATTGACGCGGTTCACCGTCTCCGCGAGATACCAGAGAATGCCGGAACTTTCCGCGACGAGGTTGCAGCGTCCCTCGGATGGCTCCGTCAGGCGCAGGTTGTCGCCGCAAAGGACCTCGCCGAGCTGGCGCGCGGCGTCGTCTTCATGCACGTCGCCGGGCGACATCTCCATTATTGAGAGATTTTCGCGTCCCATGGCGCGCAGAGTTTCAAGGTCGGCCTCGGTTATCACCTGTCCCTTTTTGAAGCGGGCGGATTTTTTGTGGTTTTTAGCGTCGATCTGTGTTAGGTCGTGGGCCAGCGGCAGTCCGATGGCCTCCTCCAGCGGGATTGTGGTTATCTTCATTTATTTTCTTCCTTTTCTTCCGATTTTTGAACGGCGCAGTCCGGACAGGTGCCGTATACGACAAGCTGTTTTCCCTCTACCTGCATCCCCTCGGGGACGGTCACGCGCGGCATCTTCTGGTCCGGAAGGCAGAACATCTTGCCGCATGATAGACAGAGAAAGTGGGGATGGTCTCCGGGGCAGCCGTCCAGGTCCTGTTCGTGGGCGCAGAAGCGCCACACACCGTCAATGCCCTGCACCTGGTGAACGATACCGGAGTTTTTCAACGTATCGAGCGTGCGATAGAGCGTGACGCGGTCGAGGTGGTCGTCGATCATTGAAAGTATTTCGCTGTGCGACATGGGAGAGCCATGTCTGAAAAGCAGCTCAAGTATCACTCTGCGCTGACGCGTAGTACGCAGTCCGGCGCCGCTCAAGATTTTTTCAATATCCAAAATAATCCCCCCATCAGCAATCTGTTTGCAATTATATTGCAAACAGATTGAGGTTACAACGTTCTGTTTTGTCTATGCCAGTTTGACTTTTTTGACGGCCTCAAGAAGAAGCGCCTTCCAGAGAGCCCCCTCCGTCTCACAGGCAAAACGTGTGCCGATAATCGAGAGTGCGGCAAGTAAGTTATTACCTTCATCCAAAATTGCGCATGATACAGAACCGGCCCCCGGATTTATTTCTTCAATGCTGGAGCAGCACCTGGTTCTGCGTATCTCGAATAAGGATTTGCTAAGTTCTTCAGGAGATGTGATGGTGAATGGAGTATATCTTTTTAAAGGAGACGACATGACGCTGACACGTACAGCTTCTGGCGCATAGGCAAGTAGGACCCTTGAGCTGCTTCCGGCATGCAACGGAGATTCTCCGCCTATCCTGGTTGCAATGTGTATCGAATTTTTAGAGTCTATTTTTTGTATACATACAGATTTTATACCCTCAAGAAAATGAAGCATTGTGCTCTGATTGCAGGCAATGGAAAGCTGTTTCATAATCGGGGTGAACTGTCGTACGAGTTCTGCTTTTAGTATTTCTTCTCTTGTAAATGGTAGCAATTTCATGCCGTAGCGGTATGTTTTTTTTGTTTTTGAAAATAACAGCCACTCTCGTTTTGTAAGTTTTTCCAGTATAGGTTTAATTTGAGCCTCAGACGCTTCGCACTGCACAACAGTTTCTGAAAGCGAAAGCTCTAGTCTGTATCGGAAAAAAAGTTCGAAGACTTTAGCCATACATTTTATATTTGAAATCGTTGCCGCGCTCATTACCTATCTCCTTAAACCTTAGAAGTTTACCGTGTTTGTTGTTAATTATATCCTAGGGAACCGCTGATTAAAAGGTGCGGAGCACCAATAAAAAGGCTAAAATATTGGCAAGTCACCAAATAATGCATGTAAGAGGCGTGGACTTATGACAAGGCAGACGACTTTTGCGATTTTGAATATCAGAGCAGGAAACGTATATCAAAGCGCGAGGAATTCTTAAATATGATGGATAAGATCATACCTTGGCAGGGCTAGGTAGAAATAATCAAATCTTTTTGCTTCGCAGGGCATCCATCTGCTCCAGAAGGCGTTCGTCGCCTACGGCGCGATACAGTGCGGCTACTGTACGCCTGGTATGCTTCTCTCCTCGAAGACGCTGCTCGACCGCAATCCACACCCGACTATGGACGAATGGAGAAGGCCTTCTCAGGGAACCTCTGCCGCGGCACGGGGTATGATAAAATATTCAAAGCTGTAATGAGCGTGGCCGACGGCGAGGTTCTTGACGATCCTGAGACGGCGTCTGGATATAGGACGACCTGTCGCCTTGCGGCTGTGAGCACAAATAAAAGCTGTCCGGTGATTCTCCACGTCTGTTGCGGAGAGCGGCCAGGCGGGGAGGATGACCGATGCGAAAATTTTTTGATTCCATAGATACGATATTGACGATCTTGGAAGCGCTTGAAAATTTGGAAGAGGCGCACAGCGTAAGAAAGATAGAGGAGCTTACCGGGGTACCGAAGAGCACGGTTCACCGCATATTGCAGGAGCTGACCGCTATCGGCTGGGCCTATCAGGACGAAGAGGACAAAAATTATTATATCGGATTGAAATTCCTCTCGCTGGCCAACGAATGGCGTGTGAATCTCGACATGGTGAAAAAGATCGATCCAGTGCTGCGGAATGTGGTCAAACGGTGCGGGCAATCCGCCTTCATCAATATTATCGACCACGAACGGGTGGTCTGTCTGCACAAGATAGAATCGAACCGCGTCGTAAGGATTACCTCGATAATCGGCGAGGAACAGCTCTTTCATGCCGGGGCCAGCGCTAGGATGCTCCTGGCGTACGCTCCGGAGGCGCTTGTGAAAAAGGTGCTCTCTCAGAAGCTGGAGGCGTTCACGCCATTTACGGTGACGGACCCGGAGCTGCTGAGGGAAGACCTGAAACAGATAAGGGAAAAGGGATATTGCGAATCGGTCGAAGAGATGGACCCCGGCGTTGCCGCGATATCCGTTCACATCGACATGTGCGGGACGGACCTGATCATGGCGCTGACGGTCGCTGGGACGAGGTTCGACTATGAGAGAGACAGAGACATGTGGCTATCCGTATTGATCGAAGAAACTAAAAATCTGACGACGCCCCGGTAAAGTCGAGTCCGGCCGTCAAAGCCGGAGACGATTTTATTATGGAAAGATTGTTGGTCAAAAACGTGCAGATCCTCACGGAGGATGATTATTTTAAAGGCTAGGTGCTGGCGGGAGACGGCAGGATAACTGTGCTGGGGTCGGCGGAGGAATTTCCCGCGGCCGGGTGATCGACGCGGGAGGGCTGACGCTGCTTCTCGGCGAGGCGTATCGCGAGACCTTTGTGACGGGCACGGCCTCCGCCGCGGGCGGCAAGCATATAGAGGAGATATGCCGCGTTACCCCCATCGACCACGCCGCCTCGCGTCCCGCTGTCGCCGAAGCGCTGGCGGTGGACCGCCTCATCCGTCTCACCGAGACGATAGACTGTCCCCTCTATCTTGTCCATATATCGACGCCGGAGGTGGTTGAGGCCACCAAAGCCACGCGCGCCAAAGGCATGAAGATCTGGATCGAGACCTGCCCGCAGTACCTTTACCTTACTGAAGAGGCCCTCAACGAATACGGAGCCTACGCGAAGTGCAATCCCGCGCTGCGTGACAAGGCGCGCGTCGAAAAAATGTGGGACTATATAGAGGACGGCACGATAGATACAGTGGAAAGCGACTACGCCCCCTACACGGTGGAAAAAGAAAAAATGCGGACGATGGCCAAAGACATCGCCAAAGTTTTCGACGGCTGGAAACTCAACGGCGTGGTCGACAAAGTCATCCTGCGCGGCGAAGTCGTGTATGGGGACGGCCAGGTAACGGGCGAACATGGCTACGGCAAATGCCTGCTGAAGGGAAAAGCATAATGGCTCCCGCCATTAACGAGAGCCGTTTTCTTGACGACCTCTTCGCGCAGGGAAAAATCGGCTGGAGGGTGGAACACGGCCTCCAGCGCCTCGCCTACAGTACGTCCTACCTCGAAGCGCGCGCGTGGCTCAACGGCAAAATGGAAGAAGCCGGCCTAAAGACACGGGTTGGCGGGGTGGGAAACCTCTTCGGGCGTCTTGAGGGAAAAAGCAAAAAGACGATCCTCACCGGCCCGCATCTTGACTCCGTGGATAACGGCGGCATCTACGACGGTCCGCTTGGCATAATCGCGGCGCACAAAGTTCTGTGAACGGTAAAAGAGAGCGGTGAGCTCCCTAAACACAGCCTTAAAGTCGTCGCCTTCATCGGCGAAGAGGGCGAACCGCTCGGCGGCGGAACTGATCTACAACTGGTTCGGCTGGGTGGACGGGCAAAAAGAGCTTGTCTGCAATATCGGCGTCTTGGAGCTCTCCCCCGGCCACGTCAGCGTCGTGCCGGAAGAGGCGCGCTTCGTACTTGAACTGCGTTCGATCGACGACGCGGCCGTCGATCGCGTCTGCTCGGAGTTTTCGGCGATGGCGGAGATATTCGCTCCATGCTCCGTATCAATAGAAAAACTTGGCACGAAGCCGGCGGTGCTCCTTGACGAGAGGCTCGTGAAGACAATAAAAGAGAGCGCCGCCAAGGCCGGATATTCCGTTGAGGTGATGCCGAGCGGCGCGTCCCATGATTCCTCTCCGCTGGCTCATGTCATACAGACGGGGATGATCTTTGTCCCGAGCCATAACGGTATAAGCCACTTAAAAGGCGAATTTACGAGCAATTCCGATCTCATACGCGGCGCGAATGTACTCAAAGAGGCATTGCTCCGAATAGGTGACAGTTTCTAAAAGCAGAAAAAGGCATTATGTTTATAAAAGCGGGTGAACGCCTTTTATTCTGTTTTATGATCTCTTTTATGCCGTTATTTAATTAAGTCCATATAAAAAAGACTGTGTGAAAATTAAAATCATCGCGGAAAAGTAATAGTTGACATTTCACCTTAGAGCTTTTATTATGTCCCGTAATATGCGAAAAGGGCTAGTCTCCTTTTCAATCCGGCATCGAAGGGACGGGCGGCAATGCGAAGAGATATTTTGACATCCAACGTGGCAAACATAGTCGTCGTAGTACGCATTATTAGCAGCGGGTCCCCCGAAGTGGCCGGTGCCTAATAACCGCGTTACTATCGGACCGGGACCCGCTGGGGTTCCGGTCTTTTTTGTTGCGCAGAGCTGTGGGGCGCGGGGCAGTATCGGTCATATGTTTTGCGCCGCAGGGATTTATCTATAAAAAGCTTTTTGAGAAGGGATGTTTTAAGATTGAAGAGTACTTTCAGCATTGTTTCCGAAGACAGTCCGGGCGTGCTCATGCGCATAGCGAGTCTCATCTATCGCCGTGGATACAACATCGAGAGCCTCAGCGTGGGACGCACCGACGTCCCAGGTCTTTCGCGCTTCACGGTAATCATTGAGGGTGAAGAGGGGGTCTATGACCAGATACGTAAACAGCTTATGAAGCTGATCGAGGTCATTGAGGTGCAGAATCTTACCAAGGACGGCCCCTTTGTGGAGCGCTGGCTCTCGCTTGTCAAGGTCATGGCCCCGGTTGAGCGCAGGCCGCACATCCTTCAGACGGCGGAGATATTTCGCTGCCGCGTGGTGGACCTCGGCTCCGACGCTATCACGCTTGAGGTGACGGGAGACAGGGGCAAGGTGGAGGCCTGCATGGCGGCGCTCAAGCCCTACGGTATTCTGGAGACGGCCGGTTCCGGGCAGGTGGCGCTCGCGCGCACCGGATTCGAGAACTGACCGACGCGTTAAAGAAGTCGTTTTTCAGGAAACTACTAAGTCCGCCGGCTTTGCCGGTCAGCTTATAGCGATATACATAAAATTCTATCTAAGGAGTGTTCTCTATTATGGCAAAGGTTTATTACGACCGCGATGCGGACCTCGCATTTCTGAACGGCAAGACGGTAGCGGTGATCGGCTACGGCAGTCAGGGGCACGCGCACGCGCAGAATCTGCGCGACAGCGGCGCCAAGGTAATCATCGCCCTGCATGAGGGAAGCAAGTCGAAGGCGAAGGCCGAGGCCGACGGTTTTGAAGTTTACACGGTGCAGGAGGCGGCGAAGCTTGCCGACCTCATCATGTTCCTCATGCCCGACCATATGCAGGCCGACATCTTCAAGAACCAGGTTCTGCCGAACATGAAGCCCGAGGCGAAACTTCTCTTCGCGCACGGCTTCGCGGTGCATTTTGGACAGATCGTGCCGCCCGCGTCGCACGACGTATTTATGGTAGCTCCGAAGGGACCCGGCCATATGGTGCGCTCCATGTATAAAGAGGGCAAGGGCGTTCCCTGTCTCATCGCCATCTACCAGGACGCCAGCGGCAAGGCGAAGGAATTCGCGCTCGCATATGCCTCGGCAATCGGCGGCGGCCGCGCGGGCATCATCGAGACGACCTTCCGTGAAGAGACCGAAACCGACCTCTTCGGCGAACAGGCTGTCCTCTGCGGCGGCGTGACGGAGCTGATGCAGCAGGGCTTCAAGACACTGGTCGAGGCTGGTTATCAGCCCGAGATGGCCTACTTCGAGTGCATCAATGAGATGAAGCTTATCGTAGATATGATCTTCGAGGGCGGTATGAGCTGGATGCGCTACAGTATCAGCGACACCGCGAAGTACGGCGATATGACGGCGGGTCCGCGCGTCATCGGCGAAGAGTCGCGTAAGGCGATGAAGCAGCTGCTTACCGAAATACAGGACGGCACATTCGCGCGCGACTGGATACTTGAGAACCAGACCGGACGTCCCCGCATGAAGAAGTGGGCGAAGGCGGCACAGGAGGCTCCCTGCGAAGCGGTGGGCAAAGAGCTGCGCAAGATGATGCCCTGGATGGAACAAAAAGAAGTTCCCAAATTTTAGGATTATATAGCCCATCTCCGTCGTGACTTGCCCCTGCGCCGTCCTCACCGCACCATAGTGCGGCTCCGGGGGCGCAGAGCCAAGTCGCTTAGGAGCTGGGCCATCTAATCCTAAAATTCCCGTTAACATACGTAACGGAAAAATAAAACAAAAGCAAAAAGGAGCAATCCACATGGCGAAAATGAACGGGGCTCAGATGGTCGTCAAGGCGCTGGAGGACGAGGGAGTCAGCACCGTCTTCGGACTGCCCGGCGGTACGGTCATCCATCTTTATGACGCTCTTTATGATTCAAAATTAAACCACATACTGATGCGCCACGAACAGGCGGCCTCTCACGCGGCGGACGGTTACGCGCGCACGAGCGGCAAGCCGGGGGTCTGCATCGCAACCTCGGGCCCCGGCGCCACAAATCTTGTAACGGGGATTGCCACGGCGAACCTTGACTCGGTGCCGATGGTGGCAATCACGGGACAGGTGGCAACGACGGTGATCGGCACCGACGCCTTTCAGGAGGCGGACATCGTCGGCGCGAGCCTGCCGCTTGTTAAACACAGCTTTCAGGTGCGCACGCCGGACCAGGTGCAGTCGACGATCCACAAGGCCTTTTACATCGCCTCCACAGGGCGTCCTGGACCGGTCCTTGTAGACGTGCCGGCCGACGTCCAGAAGGGCATGGGAGATTATAAATATTCGACGCAGCTCGACTTTCTGGGTTATCATCCCGAAAACCTGTACGATGTCAGGCAGCTTGAAGCGGCGATCTCGCTGATCGAACACGCCGAGCGCCCCGTGATCTTCGCGGGCGGCGGCGTCATCCGCTCCGGTGCCTCCGAGCTGCTTACCGACTTTGCGCTCAAATACGCGATACCGGTCACCACCACGCTGCTTGGCAAGGGCGCCTTCCCCGAATCCCATCCGAGCGGCCTTTCGCTCGGCATGGCCGGTATGCACGGACACCCCGTGGCGAACCGCGCGCTGATGGGGGCGGACGTCATCATCGCCATCGGTTCACGATTCAGCGACCGCACGACGGGAAACCGCCAGCGCTTCGCCGCCGACGCGAAGATCATCCATATCGATCTGGATGCGGCGGAGATTGACAAGGCGATAGAGACCGACGTCTGGCTTGTCGGCGACGCCTCCCGTGTTATCGAGGTTCTCTCCGAGGCGATGAAGAAAAAGATCGCCGATCACAGCGAATGGAACAAGACTCTCGCGGAGATACGTACGAAAGAGCCGATGCCGCGCCATGAATACAGCGGCGAGATCGCGCCCTGGCAGGTGCTGGAGACGCTTCATGAACTGACGAAGGGCGAAGCCGTCGTCACCACTGAAGTGGGGCAGAACCAGATGTGGGCCGCGCAGCACCTCCGTGTTGAGGCCCCGCGCCGTTTCCTCAGCTCCGGCGGCCTTGGTACCATGGGCTTCGGGTTCCCCGCGGCGATGGGTGCCGCCTATGCCTGCCCCGGACAGACCGTCTGCTGCATCGCGGGCGACGGCAGCCTTATGATGAACATTCAGGAGCTCGACACCTGCGCGCGCTACGACATCCCCGTGAAGGTGATCCTGCTTAACAACGCCTGTCTTGGCAACGTGCGGCAGTGGCAGCAGTTCTTCTATGATCACCGCTACTCCAACACGATATATAACCGCACTCCGGACTTTGTCAAACTGTCCGAGGCGATGGGCGTTCCCGGATATGCCGCCTCGCGTCCCGAAGAGCTGCGTCCGACGCTCGAAAAGGTACTTGCCGAACCCGGCCCCGCGCTGATCGACATCAGGATACCGCAGGGAGCCCTGATAATGCCGATGGTGTATCCCGGAAACTCATTAGACAACATGGTCACAGGATAGGAAGTGAACGATAAATTGAACAGTGATAAAGCTAAAAAAGGATACCTTCGGAGCCCCCACCGTTCATTGCTGAAGGCGGCCGGCTACACCGACTGGGAGATAGAGCGTCCGTGGATCGGCGTGGCGAACGCCTATAACGCCGTCATTCCCGGCCATGTGCATCTGCGCACGATAACGGAGGCGGTCAAGGCCGGCATCTACGCCGCCGGCGGCCTGCCGATAGAATTCCCCGTTATTGGCGTCTGCGACGGCATCGCGATGAACCATGAGGGAATGAAATTCTCGCTGCCGAGCCGCGAACTGATCATGGACTCGGTCGAAGTCATGACGCGCGCCCACGCGCTCGACGGCCTCGTGCTGGTACCGAACTGCGACAAGATCATCCCAGGAATGGCAATGGCGGCGGCGGAGCTTAATCTGCCCGCGATAGTGGTCTCCGGCGGGCCGATGATGGCCGGACAGCATAACGGCCGCACCCTTGACCTTAACAGCGTCTTTGAGGGTGTCGGACAGCGCGGCGCGGGAAAGATCGACGACGCGGCGCTTCAGGATATAGAGGACAACGCCTGCCCCGGCTGCGGTTCCTGCTCCGGCATGTTCACCGCCAATACGATGAACTGCATGATGGAGGTGCTCGGCCTCGGCCTGCCCGGGAACGGCACCATCCCCGCCGTACACGCGGGGCGTATCCGTCTCGCGAAGGATGCCGGACGCGCGGTCATGAACCTTGTGGAGAAAAATATTTGTCCGCGCGACATCCTCACGATAGAGGCCTTTAAAAACGCCGTCGCGGTGGACCTTGCGCTTGGCGGTTCGACGAACACCTCGCTCCATCTGCCCGCGATCGCCTGGGCGGCTGGGCTTGAGCTGCCCCTGGAGATATTCAACGAGGTCGGCGCTAGGGTGCCGCACCTCTGCTCGATGAGCCCCGGCGGCGCGCATCATATTGAGGATCTCTGGCGCGCTGGCGGCGTACAGGCTTTGATGGAACAGCTGCTTGAGGCCGGCCTCATAAACGGTGAAACTATCACCGTCACCGGCGCCACGACGGCGGAAAATGTCGCCGGCGCCAAGGTCGTTGACGCGGAAGTTATTCGTCCCATTGATAATCCGCACCATAAAGAGGGCGGCCTTGCCTTCATGAAAGGTACCCTCGCGCCGCTCGGCGCGATCGTCAAGCAGGCGGCGGTGGCCCCGGAAATGCTTGTACACAGAGGACCGGCGCGCGTTTTCGACTGTGAGGAGGATGCGAGCGCCGCGATCATGGCGAACAAGATAAACGACGGCGACGTCGTCGTCATCCGCTACGAGGGGCCGAAGGGCGGTCCCGGCATGCGCGAGATGCTTGCCCCTACCTCGGCGATCATGGGCCAGGGCAAGGGCGGCACCGTAGCGCTCATCACCGACGGAAGATTCTCCGGCGCGACGCGCGGCGCTGCCATCGGCCACGTCTCGCCCGAGGCGGCGGTCGGCGGTCCTATCGGCCTTGTCGAGGAGGGCGACGAAATATCCATCAACATTCCGGAAAAGCGTCTCGACCTTCTCGTGCCGGACGAGGTGCTGGAAGAACGCCGCAAGAAGTTCGTTCCTCACGTTCAAGAGGTCGACAGCCCCTTCCTGAACCGCTACCGCGCCTTCGCCACAAGCGGAGTCGAGGGCGGCGTGCTGAAAAAGCAGTAAGGCGGTCTAACGGGCCGTATAATTGGTACCGCTGATTTAAAATACAAAGCCGGAGCCCATTAAATCCCTGGGGCTCCGGTTCTCTTTTTGATGTAAATTATGAAGGGCTGCTTCGCGCGGCTATAGCTCGATGGTCTCCAGATCGTTTGGCACGAAGATATTTCCGTTAAAATATTTGCGGCCCTCCGCCAGGTAGAGCGATTTGCGGTCCGCGATATTTTTGTCTTCCGTGTGGTAGAGGAGCAGGTTCTTCACCCCCAGCCTTTCGGCGGTGATAGCGGCGTCTTTTACGGTGGAATGGCTTTTTTCATAGGGATGGAATATATCAGCCTGCGCGTGCAGGCAAAAGGCCTCGTGCAGGAGCCACTTGCTCTTTTCGGCGTAGGAACGCTCATATTCGCTGTAGGGCTCGTCGCCGCAGCAGGTGAGTCTTTCTCCGTTCCCCAGGCTGACGGCAAAGCCAAACTGCTTCGCCTTGGCGGAATGGATGTCGAAAAATATGGTCTTTCGCCCGATTACCTGCCGCTCCCCGCCGTCGGCGACGGAAATCAGGTGCAGCCTGCGGCCGATGAAACGGGTATCCTTTTCCGGCAGCAGCGAATGCGCCGTCCCGTTGAGAAGCGAGATCAGCTCCTCATGGGCATAGATATTCGCCTCGCCCTCATATTCTCCCTGTCTCATATACTGGCAGATCATGCGTACCATCCAGATGATGCCAAGCAGATGGTCGACGTGCCCATGCGTTACGAAAATATCCTTTATCGACTTCCAGTCGATCCCTACCCTTTTCAGCTGTCGTAGGACGGTATTCCCGCCGCCGCCGTCCACTAAAAAATGACGGTCTCCCTCGCTGAGTACGAAACAGGTGTTGTAGCATTCTGTTACGAGAGCGTTGCCAGTTCCCAGCATTGTAATCTTCAAGACCTGGTCCCCCCTTATTCCAGCTCCGCCAGCCACAGCGCCGCCGCCGCGTCCGAGGGCATGCGCCAGTCTCCGCGCGGGGAGAGCGTTACGGAGCCGATCTTCGGGCCGTCGGGCATACAGGAACGCTTAAACTGCTGTGCGAAGAAGCGGCGGTAAAAGTTTTTCAGCCATTTGTCGAGCGTTTCACCGTCGTAGATGCCGGAGAATGCTGCCCCCGCCAGGCGGCGGACCTTGCGCGGCGCGAAGCCGCAGCGTACGGCATAGTAGAGGAAAAAGTCATGCAGCTCGTAGGGGCCGACAATATCCTCCGTTTTTTGCGAGATATTCCCACCCTTCGCCGGCAGCAGCTCCGGGCTCACGGGGGTGTCGAGGATGTCAAGCAGCGCGCGGCGCAGCGGTTCGTTCTCCGTCCGGTCCGCGGCATAACGCACAATGTGGCGCACGAGGGTTTTAGGCACGGCGGCGTTGACGCCGTACATCGACATCTGATCGCCGTTATAGGTGGCCCAGCCGAGCGCCAGCTCCGAGAGGTCGCCGGTGCCCACAACGAGGCCGCCATGTTTGTTGGCGAGGTCCATCAGTATCTGCGTGCGCTCCCGCGCCTGGGCGTTTTCAAAGGTGACGTCGTGGTCGTTTTCATCCTGCCCGATATCGCGGAAGTGAAGCCTCACCGCCTCGGTGATGTCGACGGAGCGAAATTCCACCCCCAGCGACTCGCAGAGCAGCGCGGCGTTCCCTCTTGTGCGCGCCGTAGTACCGAAGCAGGGCATCGTCACAGCCAGGACGTCGCCTCTGGGGCGTCCGGCAAGATCCATCGCCCTGACGGCGACGAGCAGAGCCAGACAGGAGTCCAGACCGCCCGATATCCCGATGACGGCATGCTTTGCGTGTGAATGTTCCAGCCGCTTTTTCAGGCCGTGCGCCTGCATCGTGAGGATCATCTCCGCGCGCCTGCCGCGTTCGGCTCCGTCCTCGGGGACGAATGGCTGTTTCGTGATCTTGCGTTCGGCGATGTCCGTATCGGAGGTCTCCATTTCAAAGGTAACGATCTCGTAGCCCGCTGCGCGGCTCTCCGGATATGTGGTGAGCCGCCTGCGCTCCTGCGAGAGCAGCTGCAGATCGACGACGGCGGAGCAGCGGCCGGTGGAAAAGGGCGCGCACTCCGAGAGCAGGCGGCCGTTTTCCGCGATGAGGTTATGGCCGCCAAATACCATATCGGTCGTCGATTCGCCGCAGCCGGCGTCGGCATAGACGTAGGCGCAGACGAGCCGCGAGGACTGCCCCACCGCAAGCGAGCGGCGGTACTCCGCTTTGCCGATGGTCTCGTCGCTCGCCGAGAGGTTCGCGATGATGAGAGCTCCCGCAAGCGCGTGGGAGACGGAGGGCGGCTTCGGTACCCAGAGGTCCTCGCAGATCTCAGCGGCGAAGCGGAAGCCGTCCATTGACGCGCATTGGAAGATCAGCTTTGTCCCGAAGGGAGTGTCACCGCCGCAAAGACGTATACCGGCGTTCTCCTCCGGCGCGGAGCAGAACCACCTCTTTTCGTAAAACTCCCCGTAGTTTGGGAGGTTTTTCTTGGGCACGACGCCGAGCAGTGTTCCCTTATAGACGACGGCGGCGCAGTTGTATAATTTCCCCTCACGTACTGCCGGCAGCCCGATAAGCGTAACGACGGGAAGTTTTTTAGTGTCACTGAGTATCTTTGCGAGCGCCGCCTCCGCGCCATCCGTCAGCGTCCGCTGCAGAAAGAGGTCGCCGCAGGTATAGCCGGTGATGCAAAGCTCCGGCAGTACGAGCAGATGCACGCCATCTTTCGCCGCATGCGACATCGCTTCGGTGATCTTTTCCGCGTTATAAACGCAGTCCGCAACGCGCATCTCCGGCGAGACCGCGGCGATCTTTATAAAGCCGTCTTTCATGAAAGTTTCTCCCCGGAGGTTTGATAAATTACCGTTCCGTCATCCCTATGTTCCGGCGAACATTCTCCCAGCGTCTCTTTATAACGCTCTCCCCAGCCCCACATGGCGTCGAGGATCGGTTTTAGGCTGTAGCCGGTCTCGGTGAGCGTGTATTCGACGCGCGGCGGGACCTCGGCGTAGACTTTGCGGGTCAGCAGGCCGCTCTCTTCCATCGCGCGCAGCTGCTGCGTGAGCACCTTCTGCGTGACGCTGCCGATGGATTTTTTCAGTTCGCCGAAGCGTTTGGTCCCCGGCATCAGGTCGCGCAGGATGAGCACCTTCCATTTATCTCCGATCAGTGTCAGGGTTGTCTCTACGGGACAGGGGGGCAGGTCTTTTATCAGCATGGTTGTCTCCTCCATTAGTATCATTATGGTAACTATAGCACAAAATAGTGCTTACTTTACATTATATCCTTAGGTTTTTATTATAAGTCTATTGATAAGTAAGAGCAATTCATTGCTTAATAAAATAAATTGAGGGAGGAAATTACAATGAACGAAGTTGTTAAATTTTTGAGTGAAAATCCTGTGCAGTATCTGGCGACGGTCGGCCTTGACGGCAAAGGGAAGTGCCGCCCCTTTATGTTCTGTTTCGAGCGTGAGGGCAAGCTTTGGTTCTGCACCAACAGCACTAAAGAGGTTTATAAAGAGATGACGGCCAATCCCTATGTCGAGGTGAGCGTTTCCAGCCCTGACTATGCGTGGCTGCGTATCGCTGGCAGGGCCGTATTTGTGAACAATATGGAGGTCAAGGAGGGCTGCATGGCCTATCCCCTCATCAAGGGGCTGTATCAGAGCGCGGATAATCCCATATTTGAAGTTTTTTATCTTGCGGACGCGCATGCGGTGATCGCCGATTTTTCCGGCAATCCGCCGAAGGAATACGACCTCTAAATTCTTGATACGGCGATAATGAATAAAAGAGGCCCTCTCATAAGAGAAGGCCTCTTTTGACGTCTTGCGGCTGTTTTGCCGCCGTTATTTTTTTGCCTGCTTTGCCGCTTCGGCGAGCGCCTTTTCGGCCTCTTCCATCGGCTGCCAGCCGCCGCCGAGCGCCTTGAAGAGCGCCACGGCGTTTGTTGATATCTGTCCCTGGCTGATGACGTATTCCTCCGAGAGGCCCGTCAGTGAGCGCTGGGCGTTGATGACGTTGGTGAAGTCAACGAGGCCGTTGGCGTATTTATCGTTCGCGATGTCAAGTGCCGTCTGAGCGGCCTCCACGCCGCGTTTGAGGGACTCGTTGCGCTCGTATTCCTTGACGTTCGCGGAGAGCGAGTCGCGTACCTCGCCGACGGCGGAGAGCACCGTCTGCTCGTAGGCCGCGAGCAGCTGTTCGGCCTTCGCTCCCTGCACCTTGATGTTATTGCGTATCGCGCCGGCATGGAAGATCGGCCAGCTTATCTGCGGCAGGAAGCTGTACAGCTTCGCGGGGCCGGAGAAGAGGCTGCCCCAGTTGCCCGCCTCGGTGCCGATCGATCCCGTAAGGTAGAACTTGGGCCAGAGGTCTGCCTGCGCAGATTTTTTGCGCGCAAGCTGAGCCACAAGCTGCCGTTCGGCCTGACGTATGTCGGGACGCTGACGAACGGCGTTCGCCGGTATGCCGATGAACTCCGTACCGGAGAGCTTGGGTATTGGCTGCTTCGCCGCAAGCTTTTCTTCCAGCGTTCCGGGAACTTCGCCCACGAGTATCGCGAGCGCGTTCATCGTCTGCTCTATCGAGGATTCGATGCTGGGAATGCTGGCCCGCGTCTGTTCCATCGTGTACTGCGCCTGTTTCAGCGCGAGCGAGTCTGATAGCCCGGAGTCGACCTTTGACTGCTGGATGTCGACGGTATCCTGCTGGAGACCGAGGTTATACTGTGCGATCGCCAGGCGCTCCTGAAGGGTGCGCAGCGAGATGTAGTTCATCGCCACCTCTGACGCTAAGCTTGTCCAGGTGGAGTACAGCGCCGCGTACTGGGCCTCGAGCGTCGCTCTCTGCGCTCTGACGCTTGCGCGCTGGCCGCCGAAGACGTCTATCTCCCATGAGGCGTCGATGCCGAGCTTGTAGAGATTCGTGCCGCTGCCTGTACCTGCTGGTAAAGGTGTGCGGCTGTTGTTCCAGAAGTTCGTGGAATCCAGCCAGGGCAGCAGATTCGCCTGGCTGATCCCGAGCGATGCGCGTGCCTCGGTCACTCTGGCGCGCGCCGCCGCGAGGTCGCGGTTACTTTCGAGCGACTTGAGGATGAGTTCCGTCATCATCGGGTCGTTGAAGATGTTCCACCAGCTTGCGAGGTGCTCCGGCGTGAGCGCCTGAGAGATGTCGTCGGAGACGGCGGGAACTGGGTAGAGCTGCGCCAGCATCGTCCATTCGCCGTTTTTGATCTGTATGTCGCGCGAGGCAGCCACAGCCGACAGGTCAGCGGAAGCGGGCTGCGTCTCGGCCTTCGCCGCGAAGGCGGTGCCGGCCGTCAGCATTATCAGCGCGGATATCGTGCAAAGTGTAAGTTTTTTTATCATCACGCGCCTCCTTATTTCCCTTCTCTTTTTACAGTGTTGCTTACGCGTCCCTTGACCCTCTCTCTCGTTCCCTGGAAGAAGACGTAGAGGGCCGGAATGAAGAAGATACCTATTATTGTGGCGGCGTTCATTCCGAAGAACATCGTTGTGCCGACTGCCTTGCGGCTTGCCGCGCCGGCTCCAGAGGCGAAGAGCATTGGAAGGACGCCGAGGACGCAGGTGAAGGCCGTCATGAGGACGGCTCGGAAACGTTCGCTCGCCGCGGTGGCCGCCGCCTGTATCAATGGCAGGCCGTGGTCCTCGCGCTGTTCTTTGGCGAATTCAACGATGAGGATTGCGTTCTTCGCGGCAAGTCCGATGAGCAGGAGGATGCCGAGCTGCGCGTAGACGGAGATGGAGAGTCCCATTACCCATAGTCCACCCAAAGCTCCGAACATGGCGACCGGCAACGAGAGGATGACTGGTACTGGAACCGACCAGCTTTCATACTGCGCGACGAGGAAGAGATAGGCGAATATCAGTGCGATGGCAAGCACAATGATTATGTCGCCCTTCGAATTTTGTTCCTGATAGGTCATGCCGGACCAGTCATAAGAGTAGCCCTCGGGCAGTATCTTTTTGCTTAGTTCGGCTACTTTTGCGATACCCTGCCCCGAAGAGAACCCTGGCTTCATGACTATCGTGATACCGGCGCTTGGATAGAGGTTGTAGCGGTCTATTGCGCGCGGCGCGAGAGTTTTGCGGAGCGTCATAAGGCTTTGCAGCGGTACCTGCTCGCCGTTGGTATTCCGTACGAAGATCCCGCCGATCCTGTCCATGTTGTTTCTGTAGTTCCATTCCGACTGGACCATGACGCGGTTGACCTGTGTGCCGATGTTGATGTCGTTGATGTAAGCGGAGCCAAAGTAGGTCTGCAGGGTGGAGAAGATGGTGCCAATCTGCACGTTCATCAGTTCCGCCTTTTCACGGTCGATGTCGAGGTAAAGATGCGGAGTGTCCGCTGTGTATGAGCTGAAGGCATAGAGGAACTCGGGGGTTTGGTTGAGTTCCACGAGCAGCGCTTTCATGACCTTGGCGAGATGTTCAGGGTTATTTTCCATGGTCGACTGGAGCCTCATGTCAAGCCCGGAGGCCATGCCCAGCCCCATGATCGCCGGAGGCGTGAATACGTTGGTGCTTGCCTGCGGGTATTTCGCCGCGATCTGCCTGACCTGCGCCACTATCGACGTAAGCTGCAGTTCTTTTGACTTGCGTTCGTTCCACGGGTTAAGGGGAAGGATTATGGAGGCGACGTTTTCGCCGTTGCCACCCATGATATTGATGCCTTCGATGTTCATGACGTCCCGGACGCCCTTGATCTTGCCGATCTCGGTCGCCATCGGGCGCACGACGGCCTGTGTGCGCGGCAGTGTCGCTCCCTCTGGGAGCTGGACGGCGGCGAAGATGACGCCCTGGTCTTCATCGGGGATGAACGAGGTGGGTGTCGTCACGGAGACGAGCCAGCAGGCCCCTATTACCGCTCCGAGCAGGACGATCGTGACGATCATGCGTCGCGCGAGCCAGGTTGCTCCCCTGACGTATCCGCGCGTGGTCTTCGCGAGGGTAGTGTTGAACCACTTCAGCAACCCGCGTTCGGCGGGCTTGACCTCGCGCAGCATGTGAGCGCACATAGCCGGCGAAAGCGTGAGCGCGACGATGAGCGAAAATACGACAGAGAAGGAGATGGTCACGGCAAACTGCTTGTATATCTGTCCCGTGATGCCGCCCATGAATCCTACCGGTACGAAGATGGCGAGGAATACGAGCGTCGTCGCCGTCATCGGTGCCGTGACGTCCTTCATCGCTAGGATGGTGGCGGCTTCAGGAGAGCATTTGTCCCTGTCCATGATGAACGTTACTCGTTCGACGACGACGATGGCGTTGTCGACGACCGTTCCGATTACGAGCACCAGTCCGAACAGCGAAAGAATGTTGATGCTATATCCCATCGCCGCCAGCCCCGCGAAGGTCGCAAGCAGGGAGATCGGAATCGCCGCGACAGGAACTAACGTGACGCGCCAGTCCTGAAGAAATAGATAACAAACCAGCACGACGAGCAGGAATGTGATAATAAGAGTGGTCAGTATCTCTTTGATCGTTGCCTTGACGTATGTCGTCGAGTCGTAGTTTATAAGAAGCTTCATGTCCTTCGGCATAGACTGCGAAAGCTGTTCCATCGTTTTTTTTGCGGCGGACATGACGTCAAGAGCATTTGAACCGGCTGCCTGCGAGAGCGATATCATTGCCGCGGGCGCGCCGTTGACGCTCGCGTGGGTGTTGTATGTCTCTGAGCCGAGCTCTATGCGCGCGATGTCACGTAGTTTGACGAGGCCGCCCTGTTCGGTGGTACGGACGATGATATTGTCAAATTCTTTGATGCTGGAAAGGCGTCCCCGTGTCTGCAGCGAATAGACGATGGGGCTGTCGAGATCGCTGCCCGGCGTTGCGCCGATCGAACCTATCGAAGCCTGCTTGTTCTGGCTCTGGATTGCCGCCGCGACGTCACTGATCGACAGGCCAAGCGAGGCAACGCGCGCCGGGTCGAGCCAGATACGGATACTGTACTTTGAACCGAAGACTTGAACGTCTCCCATGCCGGGAACGCGCTTCATCGTGTTTCTGATGTTGCCGTATGCGTAATTCATCAGCGCAAGCTCGTCATAGGTCCCGTTCGGAGACAGCAACGCCAGGAACCCGAGTGTATCGGAGAAGGACGTTTCCACGGTGATTCCCTCCGCCGTGACCTCCGAAGGTAGCTGCGGCGTAACCTGTGAGACACGGTTCTGTACGCGGACGAGCGCCATATCGGGGTCGGTGCCGGTGGCGAAGGTGATAGTGAGCTTATATTGCCCGTTATTGCTGGATGTCGAGTTCATGTATATCATGCCTTCGACGCCGTTGACCATCTCTTCAAGCGGAGCTCCGACTGTGTTTGCGAGGGTACTGGCGTCAGCGCCGCGGTAAGTCGTTGATACCTGTATCTGAGGCGGTGTGACGTTGGGGTACTGCGCGACCGGTAGCGAGAAAGCTGCGATTACGCCGGCAAGGGCCATCAGGATGCTGATGACCATTGCGAAGCGCGGGCGGTCTATAAAAAATTTCGCGAACATTGGCTAATTTTCCTCTTTCGCAGCGCCGCTGTCGCCCGAGGTCACGATTTCCGCTCCAGAGGTAGCGTCAAGCGCGCTGTTGGAATCGTAGACATTGGCCGACGCGGAGGTGTCTATCCTTACCTTCATGCCGGGGCGGATGTTCTGCAGTCCTGCGACCACCACATTCTGCCCGTCTTTCAGTCCGCTCGTGACCTCTCGCAGCGAACCCATCTCACGTCCGAGTTTGACCCTGACGATATGAGCTGTGTTGTCGGCCTCCACCACGTACACGTAATCGCCCTCTTCATCCGCCATGACGGCCGTCTGAGGAATGACGTTGACGATATGGCTCTTGACCGGCTGAGTAAATACGCGCACCATCTCTCCGGGGATGAGCATGCCGCCGTCGTTTGTGAAGCGCAGACGCATCATGACCGTTCCCGTCATCTGATCCACGGCGTTGTCCTCAAAGTCGCGCTGTCCGGGGACGTCGAGCTCGGTACCGTTGCTGAGTATCAGCTTTGTTTTATATACGGAGCCCTCTTTCTTAAAGAGTTCGAGCTGGTCGAGATAATCTCTGTCCGGCAGCGAATAGGAGACGCGCACGGGGTTCATCTGGACGATTGTGGCCAGCGCGCCGCTCGCGGGGGTCACATAGTTGCCCTTGGTAAGATTAGCGATGCCGATCTTACCGGTTATCGGGGAGGTTATACGCGTATAGCCGAGATTTATCTCCGCGAGGCGAAGGTTGGCCTTTGCCTGAGATACGGCCGCGCGTCCCTGCAGCACGTTGCTCTCAGCCGTATCGCGCTCCGCTGCCGAAACGGCGCGGGTCTCCGCCGCCTGAACGCGAGCGTAATACTTCTCTGCGGCGTCAAGGTTGGCGTTGGCCTGTTCCAACTCCGCCTTACGCAGCGCTACGGTGGCCTGGTACTGGGCGGGGTCTATCTGGAAGAGCAGCTGTCCCGCCTTCACGATGGAGCCCTCTTTGAAACATACCTTCGCTATCTCACCCGAAATCTGTGGTTTTACCTGAACGGACTGGATCGCTTCGACGCGGCCCACATACTCGGAGGGCTGCGTTGAGGCATCGGCCTTCTCTACCGGCTTTACGATGACGAGCGGCTCTGCAGACTGTGCCTGTGTTGCCTGCGGCTGTGCCGCCTTTCCGCCGTTCCATGCCTTATAGCCGTAAAAGGCCGCAGCGATCACTACAATGACGACCGCTATTTTGATCCAGCCTGATTTTTGTTTGCTGTTCAACTCAATATTCCTCTTTTCTTCTGAGTTTTGCATTTTCTATATGCACCTTCTCTTTCTTAAAAATCCTTTCGATTAGTGCTGACCTGAAAGACAGGGCTAATTATAGCGATTTTATTATTATTTTGCGTTTAATTCTTTCGCAAAGGCATCAAATAGTATATCGGTATATTGCGGAAATTCTTCCGGCAACAGGCCTGAAAGCTGCATCACACATAGTCCGTGGAAGATGGAGCTGATGAGCACCGCCACCGCCACCGACGAGATATCTTTCCGGAAACGGCCTTCATCCTGTCCCTTGCTGATGAATTTTTCCACCATGAGCCTTTCCCGCTCGATCGAATCCTTTATGATTCGCTGTACGCTCTGCTGGATATCTTCCGGCCACTCGTCCCTCTTTGTCATGATCTTGTGGATCTTCTTATTGCGGTCGTTTTCCAACAGGACGGCCAGGGAATTTTTGTAATACTTCCGTAGCTTACCGGCCGAATCGGGGGTGTTGAAGAGCTTTTTTACCTCATCTCCCGCGTGATTGCAGATCTCTTCCATGAGCTGCAGCAGCAGATCGTTCTTATTCCTGAAATGCCAGTAGAGCGCGCCCTTAGTCAGGCCCACGTTTGCCGCTATCTCGGTGAGGGAGGTGTTTGAGAAGCTCTTTTCACTGAAAATATCAAGTGCCGACTCCAAAATCTTTGCCCTAGTCTCAAGCGCCGCCGCCTTCGTTCTTCGCATCCTTTCACCTCCTGTTTATATGGATGACAGGCTAGAGAATTATACATACCGACAGGGAGGTATGTCAATAGTGAGGACGTTATTTTTTAATAGTGAAAAATAACTTTAATAGAGATTGGAATGAATATATCTATTGCAATAATAAATATAAAACGGGCCGGATTGTTTCATACCGGTCCGTTTGAAATGTTATCCTTACTGTTGTTTACCGTTATGCTCCGGAAGATACCACCATGTTCGGCAGCCATGTCGACAGCGCGGGAAAAGCGGAGGTTTCAGGTTTGTGTATTCCAATATCAGAACTACGTTACTCCTCGGCGCTCATGCTCTTGAGCATTTCGTCAAGTTCGACATAGCTTGTCTTGCCGTTGCCGAGCAGGGGGATCGCCTCCATATGGATGAGCTTCTTGGGGATCGCGATCTCCGCCATGCCGAGGTCGGAAAGTTTCTGACGCAGGTCGTCGCGCTTCATGTCGGTCCTTGTCGTCACCGCCGTCAGCGTCTCGCGGTTCGCGCCGTGCATCATCGTGACGGCGTGCTGCTCCTCGGGCCATATCTCATAGATCGCCTCTTCGACGGCGGCTAGCGAGATCATCTCTCCGCCGATCTTAGCGAAGCGCTTTGCGCGCCCGAGGATTGTCACGTACCCCTCGTCGTCGATGTGAACGATGTCGCCGGTGTCATACCAGCCATCCTTGGGCGGTTCCAGGACGCCGGGGTTTGAGATTCTCAAATAACCGAGCATGATGTTGTCGCCCTTCAGCCAGAGGCGGCCTCCGTCATGTACCCCGTCGACAGGTTCGAGGCGGTACTGCAGCCCTGCGACGATCGTCCCGACGGTGCCGGTCTTATGATGCGCGTAGTAATTGTTCGCGACGACCGGCGAGGCCTCTGTGACGCCATAGCCCTCGGTGATCCTGACGTTGAAGCGCTCGAACCAGGTCTGCTGGGTCGAAGCTCTGAGCTTTTCCCCGCCCTGTACGAGAAGGCGCATCGTCGCGAAGTCATAGTTGTCGCTTGCGGCTTTCGCGTAGCCGGCGAGGAAGGTATCCGTGGCGAAGAGCAGCGTTATACGTTCGTCGTAACAGATGGCGGCGATCGTCTTATAGTGCAGCGGCGACGGGTAGAGATAGACGAAGAAGCCCAGCGATACGGGCATGAATACGCCGCAGAGTCCGAAGGAGTGGAAGATCGGCATCGCGTTGAGGACGCGGTCCGAACGGTAGAAGTCGACGCGCGTGAACATCTGCGCGTGGTTTGTGTTGAGGTTTTTATAGCTGAGGACCACGCCCTTGGGCGCTCCCTCTGAGCCGGAGGTGAAGAGGACCACCGCCGGTTTTTCCTCCGCCTCGGGGCTTACGGGGTTTGAGCGCAGGAAGAAGGTGCGCAGCGCGGCGGAGAGTTTTTTGCCGGTCGTGATCAGCTGTGCCGCGTCTTCAAGCCAGAATATGCGGATACCGGCCTCCTCTATCGCCTGTGAGAGCGCCTCCAATTTGCCGAGTTCGATAAACCTGCGCGACGAAACGACCGTCCTGATGCTGGCGGTACGGCAGCAGTTGACAAGAGAGCGGGGCCCGAGGGAGAAATTCAGCATCGCCGGCACCTTGCCGATTTTTTGCAGCGCGTACATAGAAATGACGCCGCCGAGCGAGGTCGGCAGCAGCACGCCGATATTATCGCCCTCAAGGTTCTGCCGGCGCAGCGCCTCCTCTATCAGGAGGATGCGCGTAATAAAGCCGTTGTAGGTGACGGGCTTGGCTCCGGCGTCGCTGAATATCCGTACGTTGCCGCCGAATTCCCGGCGGGCGTCGAGCAGGATGTCCCAGAAGGGCTTCCGCTTCCGGCGCGCCGCGAGTGAGGCTTCGTCCATGATGCGCTCCAGCGCCCGTCCGGCGGCGGCGTTGCGCTTGGACCCCGTCAGTCCCTCTGGAATATTGAGATTCTGAACGGGGAAGACGGTTATCGTCACCTCGGAGAAGAAGCGCACCCCGCGCTTGTGCTGGATGCGTGAGAAGGGCGTACGCTCCGTGCCCTTGATATGTATCGGCAGGATCTTTGCCTTTGTGTGGTCGGCGATCATCGCGACCCCCTGCGAAACCTTCATAGGGTTGCCGATGGTGGTGGGCTGCAGTTCGGGGAAGATGACGCAGCGTCCGCCGTTTTTCAGCAGGTTTAAAAAGTATTTAAGTGTGAGCGGAGCGTCCGCGTCCAGTATATGAGTGTCGGCTATCGGCAGAAATAGCCCCGCGAAGCGTTTTTTCGTCAAACGCCGCTCAATGGCGAACGGGACCTTCTCCGGCAAAAAAGCGGCAAGAATCAGCGGATCGATGAACGAAACGTAATTTGGCGCGATGAGAACGCCCTCGCCGGCATTTTCCCAGTTCTCCCAGCCCGTTACCTTCACTCGGAAGAAAAGGCGCAGTATGAGTTTTACAATGAGTCGACGCAAAGATACCCCTCCGATGGCTCCGCAAAAATAGTGGAAGCGCAAGTCTGGTATGATATACAGATTATATCATGATATGACTGGATTCCGTGGTTTTTATTTTACTTTATAAAGAATTAGGATACAATAAATATATCGTAGATATATAAATAAGTGAAGGAAAGGGTGGTAATGATGGAGAAGAGAGATAAGGTTTTTCTTATCGGTGCCGGAGACCACGCAAAAGTAGTGCTCTCGACGCTCGAAGCCTGCGGCGTGGAGTGCGCGGGTATCTACGACGATAACCCGGAGCTGTGGGGAAGGACGCTCTGGTGTCTTCCCATCATAGGGCCGGTGTCGGAGATGCCCGACACGCCGGAGACGATGGCCGTCATCGCGATCGGCTCGAATGTGGTCCGCCGCAGGATACGCGAACGGTTCAGGGAGGCCTGCTGGCCGGTATTCGTTCATCCGATGGGAATCGTCCACAGCTCGGTACGTCTGGGAGAGGGGACGGTTGTCTTCGCCGGATGTATCATCGAATCCGACGCGGTGATCGGCAAACAGAGCATCATCAACTCCGGCTGCTTTATCGGCCATGACAGCAGGATCGGTGACTTCTGCCACATGGCGCCGAAGAGCGCCATTGCGGACAGCGTCACGCTGGGCAACGGCGTATTCCTGGGGCTGGGTTCCATGGTGCGTCCCTACACGACGATACTTGACGACGTGACGGTCGGTATGGGCAGCTCCGTCGTAAAAAAGCTCGGGCCGGGCGGCACCTATGTCGGTACGCCGGCAAAAAGGATCATGACGCCGGTCATTGATAAAGATTGAGGTTTATGTATATCTGAAATATTCGCCTCGCAGCGGGAATAGATTTGCATAAATGATCGGCTGGGAGGCTGTGCCCTATCTTGGGTCGGCCTCCCAGCCGTTTTGTGCGTATATTAAATATTTTCTTTGCCGGACCTGTCAAGCGACCGTCGGCACGCATCCAGCATATCGGCGATTATCTCGCGGTCGGCGCCGGAGAACGCGGAGGCGCTGTCGATACTGTACCAGACCCTTCCCAGCATCGTCGTGATCTCCGGGACCGTCAGAGGACGCATCTTTTCATCGGATGCCGTACCGGAGGAGAGGCGCGCCGCATCTTCCGGGGCCGACAGAGCCTCCGCGTCAAGCCAATAGGCCAATCCCCGTCCCGAACGCTCCACGATCTGGATCAATATCCGATAGGACGGCTCCTTTTTGCCGCGCTCCAGCTCGCTATAGTACGCGGGAGATATATCCAAAATCTCCGATACCTTAGCCTGCGACCTGTCTCCCCTATATTCCCGCAATAACACTGCAAATGATTTAGCCATGTAATAGACATTAAACAGTCATAACGAAAGAATCAATATAAATAAGCGTACATATGATATGTTATAGCGTTGATTTATACGCGATAGCAGATATAATATTGGCATATTCATATCACATTCTGCGGAGGGAAAATCATGAAAAAATTATTGGCCAAAATCGCGGTCGTCTCACTGACGCTGTCGCTGCTGGGGGCGCCGTCTTATGCGGCGGCGAAGAGTATCGAGCTTAAATTAAGCCACGCAACGCCCAGGAGCAGCACCTGGCACCAGGGCGCAGAAAAATTTGTGAGCATAATAAAGGAAAAGACCTCGGCAAAATATGATATTAAGATATACCCAAGCGACGAGCTCTCCGGCGGAAATCAGGTGGCGGGAATAGAACTGCTGCAGACCGGTGTTACCGATATCCATATGCAGGACGCCCTCGTCTGGTCCGCGATAGCGAAGAAGAGCATCCTGCCCTGTTTCCCTTGGCTGCTGCCAACCTATAAGGATGTCGACGCGGCGATGCGGGGCGAGGGCGGAAAGGCCATGAAAAAGGTCATCAACGAAGTGGGCGTCGTCTGTCTCGCGATCGGTGAGAACGGCTACCGTCAAGTGGTCAATAACCGCAATCCCATCCAAAAGCCGGCCGACATGAAGGGGCTCAAGATCCGTGTGCCGGGAAGCAACGTGCATGTCAACCTGCTTAAATATATCGGGGCCGATCCCATAACGATGAACCAGTCGGAGGTTTATACTTCGCTGCAGCAGGGTACAATAGACGCCTGCGAAAATACGATCGACCTGCTGTTTACTCAGAATACGCTCGAGGTGGTCAAATTCATCTCGCTCTGGAATTATTCCTACGACCCGATCTATTTCTCCGTGAGCACGGAGCTTTGGGAGCGGCTCTCCGCGGAGGAAAAGAAGATATTCCAGGAGGCCGCCACGGAGGCGATGGCGTATCAGGTCAAGGTCACGCGAGAAAAGGACCTGCAGCTTCGCAAACGCCTTGGCGAGTATAAGGTGAAGGTGGTAAACGAACTCTCTCCCGAAGGGCTCCAGACTTTCAAAAAGGCGGTAGCCCCGATATACAAGGACTACGAGAAGGAATTTGGCAAAGAGATATTCAAGCAGTTCGGCTATAAATTCTAGCTTGTTCAAATGGGGCGGCCTCTGCCTTACGGCTGAGCGCCGCCCTCTATTTATATGATATGGGGGCGGTAGAAGCATATGAAAAAGATAGAATTTTTGTTAAGTAAATTTGAAGAGATAATTATGGTGGCCGGCGGCCTGCTGATGGTCTTTATGAACTTCGCAAATGTGCTCTGCCGCTACCTTTTGCCGACCACGCCATTTTCATATACGGAGGAGCTTGTGGTCCTGCTCTTCGTATGGGTGAGCATGTTTGGAATCTCGTACGCCTACAGGCGGCGGGCGCACACGCTTCTTACGATCTTATCAGACAATATCCCGGGAAAGTTTCAGATAATAATCGTCGTTATCTCGATGTGCGCCTCGATGCTTCTGATGTTTCTTATCGCGAAGACCGGCTATGGCATGGTGATGAATCAGCTCAAATACAATCAGATACTGCCGGGGATGAAGATACCGGTCGCCGTGATGGGATGTGCCGTCCCGCTGGGCGCGGCTGCGGCGCTGCTGAGCGCGGCAGCGTCGGGATGCGAAGAAATTCGGACGCTGGTGGTGGGCGAAGAGGAGGATAGATGACAAAATGACTGGCTTGATACTGGTAGGCGTATTCTTTTCCCTCCTTATCCTGAGAGTGCCGGTGGCCGCCTCTATGGGGCTGGCGGCCTTTGCCGGCATCGTGCAGATGGGATATAAGATATCGGTCTTTCCCACAGTCTTCTATGCGGCGATCGCCAAGTACACGATGCTGGCGATTCCCTTTTTCATCCTCGCGGGGGTGATAATGGACCATGCGGGAATATCAAAGAGGCTGATCAATCTGGCAAATGCCTGTGTGGGGCATCGCCGGGGCGGTCTGGCTGTTGTCACGGTGATCGTCGCCTGCTTCTTCGCGGCCATTTCCGGTTCGGGGCCGGCGACCGTCGCCGCCATCGGAGGTGTTCTTATTCCCGCGATGTCCAAGCAGGGATATGACAAAAATTTCGCGACGGCGCTGGTCGCCTCCTCCGGCGGCATTGGCATGATAATCCCGCCGAGCATCCCCTTCATCATCTACGCAATGCTCGCCGAGGTCTCCGTTGGTACGATGTTCATGGCAGGTATCGTCCCGGGGCTGCTCTTCGGCCTATTCTTCGTCGCCGCGGCGCTGCTCTATCTGCGTAAGGACAAAAACCTCATCCTACAGGAAAAATGCAGCCTCCATACGCGCTGGCAGGCGTTTCGGAGCGCCGTCTGGGCGCTTTTGATGCCGGTGATAATCCTTGGCGGTATCTACGGCGGCATCTTCACGCCGACCGAGGCCGCCGGCGTAGCGGTGGTCTACGGCCTCTTTGTAGGAGTCTGCGTCTACCGGGAGATAAGGGTAAAAGATCTGTGGGCCGTCATGGTGGATTCCTTCGTCTCCTCGGCGATAATCATGTTCATCATGGGCTGCGCGGGAGCCTTTACGTGGATACTTACCACCTCCGGGGTGACGAAGGAGCTTACGGACCTTCTGCTCTCGCTGACCAGCGACCGGAACGTCATGCTATTTATCATCACGGTCATCTTCGTTATCGCGGGCTGCTTCGTCGATTCAGCCTCCGGTTTTTATCTGCTGCTGCCGATACTGCTGCCGATTATTAAGGAGATGAACTATTCTCCGATCGCCTTCGGCGTCATCGCGACGGCGAACTTTGCCCTTGGTCAGGTGACGCCGCCCGTCGGCTCGAACCTTTTTGTCGCCTGCAATATCGCCGACGTCACGATGAAATCCCTCGTCGCCAAGGTGTGGCCCTTTCTCATCGCGGGTTTTGTCTGCCTGCTGCTGATCACCTACATGCCGTGGCTGATAACCTTCCTGCCGGCGCTGATGGGGATGAAGCTGTAGACCATGCATATAACAAAAGAGGAGATCCGGCAGCGGCAGGAATATCTGCGCTACACGATGGCGGAGATGGATGTGGACGCCCTCTGCGTCGGTGCCTCGGCGCAGATAGATACGAGGGGAATATTCCGTTATCTGATAAATTATTACCTTCCGGTCTTTGAGGAATATCTTGTGATCCCCCGCCGGGGGCCGGTCGTGCTCTTTACGCACGACGGCTGCGGGGCCGATTACGCGAAAGCCTTCGGTGTCGTTGACGAGGCGAGGCTCATACCAGAGGGCGAATATGCCGCGGACCCCGCCGCCTGTGTGGTATCTTTCCTGAACGATATCGGCTGTAAAACCGCCGGTACCGCCTGGGGCAGGGGAATATCAGCGTCGTTCTGTCTCTCTTTCCAGAGTCGCCTTGGTAATATCAAAACAAAAGACTTCTCCGCCGTGCTTGACCGGATGAGGATGCTTAAGAGCCCGGCGGAGACAGCCCTCATCAAAGAGGCGGTAAAATTAAATGAATCTGTCCTCGAGCGGTATCTTGGGAATATCGCAGCGGGCGGCAGCGAACTGGACGCGGTCAGCGACGCCTCTTACTATGCGCTGCAGAGCGGCGCGGAAGACCTTTACTGGATGACCTCATCCGCAAAAGTTCCCGCCCCCGGCTTCCTCGCCGCTTCGAGGGCGCGTCCCCGCCGCTGGCGGCCGGGGGACTATCACTATGTCGTGCTTGAACATTCATGCCGCGGCGGCTATTTCAGCGAGATCACCCAGCTGGTCTCCTTCGGCAGGCCTAAAGACGAATACGTCGAAGCCTACAGAGCTGTAACGGCGGCGCAGAAGGCGGCAGCTGGCGCTATAAGGCCCGGCGTTCCCGTCTCGTGGCTTGCCGACGCCGCGCAGAATGTACTGGCGGAATATGGCTATTGTCATAAAGAGGACGGTCCTTCACCCTGCATCGGCCACTCTCAGGGGTTGGACGCCTGGGAGCCGCCACGGATCAGCGGCGACGAGAGGATAACGATCCGGCCGGGCATGCGCTTTAACATTCATCCCGCAGTTACCCTGCCTGACGGCGCGAAAATTACCTCCTGTCTCTCGTACCTGTCAACGGAAAGCGAGGCGGAACTGCTGTCCGCCCTGCCCGGAGAGATTGTCGTTATCTAGCCTTTGCCTATTTTACCACCAGCGCCTCAGGGCTTTTTAGCCAGCGTATTATCCAGATAAGAAAGCCGGCTGATATCACACATCCGCCGATATCGCCGCAGGGGAAGGACATCCAGACTCCCAGCAGCCCAAAGATACGCGGCAGTATGATCAGCGGGATGAACATACAGAGCACATGGCGGCAGAAGGAGAGGGCGAGCGAGGCAAAACCCTTGCCCAGCCCCTGGAGCGCTGAGTTGGTGACGATCGTCACTCCCATAAAGGGAAGTCCGACATAGCCGACGCGCATCCCGGGGACGCCGATCGCAAGCAGCGCCGGATCGTTCGTAAAGAGACGTGTCAATGGTTCCGCGAATATCTCCGCGAGCGTAAAGCTGATTATATAAAACCCGACCGCCATACCAAGAGCGCAGTAGATCGCCTTGGTGACGCGCTGAGGCATGCCGGCGCCGTAATTATAGCCGACGATCGGCTGCGAGGCCTCGCCGATGGCCATCGCGGGCAGGAAGAGAAGCGAATCGAGGCTGAGGAATATTCCCATCGCCGAGAGCCCGTCATCACCGCCATACTTTATGATAAGCTGGTTCATCAGCGTCATGTAGCAGACAAAAGAGAGCTCCATGAAAAATGGAGCGCTGCCGACGGCGCAGATCCTCTTAAAGACCTCCCAGCGCGGCAGCCCGATAAAGTGCGCGCGGATACGCAGCGGGGCCTCCCTGCGCCAAAAGAAGGAGAGTCCGAATATCGCGGAGACGGCCTGCGCGAGCACGGTGCCGTAGGCGGCTCCCTCGACGCCCATATTGAGCGTGATGATGAAAAAGGCATCAAAAAGGACGTTGCTCACCGCGCCAACTATCTGCGTGCACATGGCGTACTTCGGGTTTCCGCTGGCGCGCACGAGGAAATTCGCGCCGAAGCCGAAGAGCGCGAAGGGCGCGCCGAGCAGGATGATCCGCAGATAAGGGCGCGCCATTTCGAGCACCTCTCCGGAGCCTCCGGCGAGACGCAGCATTGTGTCTGTCGCGAAAAAGCTCGCGGCGATAGAGGCTACGCCGACGATCGCCAGCAGGACGAACGTTGTCGTCAGCGCCTGTTCCGCGGGACGCCGTTTGTTCGCGCCGAAGAGGATCGAGACCCTGGAGGCGCCGCCGACACAGATGAGCAGCGTGAAGGCCATCAGCATCATCATCATCGGAAAACTCACCGTAATTGCGGCAAGCCCCACCGAACCGACGTAGCGCCCGACAAAGATACGGTCAACTATATTATAAATAGCGCCGGCTATCATGCCGATGATGGCCGGCAGCGCAAAACTCAGTATAAGCCGCGGTATCGGCTCGCTGCTCATGCGCCTGTGCTGTTCTTCTTTTAATGCTGACGAGTTAATGATAAAAACATCCCTTCATTGGTAATCACGCCATTATAACATAAAAAGATGGGCCGTTTTGCCGGTAACTGAGAGAAATGTTGGATTAGACGTAATATGATGGCAACGCCCGGGTGAAAATAAAACCATGAATTTTTGTGAAAAGGCTTGACTAAACAGTGATTTTTTTATATACTTTCCCACGTTGAGCGCCGGGGTGGTGGAAATGGTAGACACGCACGTTTGAGGGGCGTGTGGGGCAACCCGTACGAGTTCAATTCTCGTCTCCGGCACCATATTTAAGAAACCCTCATGAGGCCAGTCTTTTGACGGGCCTCTTTTTATTACCCAGCGCAAGGACTGGCCGACTCGCACAAAATCGAAGATTCTGGCTCCCTGGCCATCCGGCACCATTCTTAAAGAAACCCTCATGAGGCTAGTCTATTGACTGGCCTCTTTTTTGTTACCCGGCGCAAATACAAAGCGACTCGCACAAAACGCAGGGACGGCGTTTTGGCTCGCTGCTTTTCCGGCACCATTCTTAAAGAAACCCTCATGAGGCAGGTCATTTGACCGGCCTCTTTTTATTACCTAACGCAGATACTGGCCGACTCGCACAAAATCAGAGATTTTGGCTCCCTGGCCATCCGGCACCATTCTTAAAGAAACCCTCATGAGGCTAGTCAGTTGACTGGCCTCTTTTTTTATTACCCAGCGCAAATACAAAGCGACTCGCACAAAATCGAAGATTTTGGCTCTCTGGCCATCCGGCACCATTCTTAAAGAAGCCCTCATGAGGCTAGTCAGTTGACTGGCCTCTTTTTTATTACCTAACGCAGATACTGGCCGACTTGCACAAAACGCAGAAGCGGCATTTTCTTCCTTACTTCCACATAAAAATACGCCTCAAATGTTTAGGCCGGGGGCTTGACTTTGAGTCCACTCTAAAAGATAGACTTACCCTTGCAGCGGTTTCTTAATGAAACGGCGGGCTGATGCCCGCGGAGATATTTACGGGAGAAACGGTGTAAAAAATTCAAAAGTTTATCTCTTTTCCCATTGACCTGGAGTCAGCTCTAAGTGCTAATCTATAGAGTATAAGGTAAAAGAAATGATTTTTCGCAAAACGGAGGATATAAAGATGAGTTTTACAATGTATGTACCGACGAAGACGCTTTTCGGAGCGGGGATGCTGAACAAACTGCATGAACAGAGGCTGCCCGGCAGGAAGACGCTGATCGTCATCTCAAACGGAAAGTCGACGAAGGCCAACGGCTATCTCGCGCGGCTGGAGAACGAGCTGAAGCTCGCGGGCGTGGAATGGGTGCTCTTTGACAGGGTGGAGCCGAATCCGCTGCGTTCGACCGTGATGGCGGGCGCGGCGGCGGCGCGTGAGAACGGCTGTGATTTTATCGTCGCGCTCGGCGGCGGCAGCCCGATGGACGCCTCGAAGGGTATCGCCGCGATGGCGGTGAACGAGGGCGACCTCTGGGATTATATCCACTCCGGTAGCGGTCTGGGCCGTCCGCTAGCGAACCGGCCGCTGCCGATCGTGGCCGTCACTACGACCGCCGGCACCGGTTCCGAGACGGACTCGGGCGGCGTCATCACGAACGAGGAGATGCACGAAAAGAGCGCAATCCTCGATGATGCGCTCTTCCCCGTATTGGCTATCGTCGACCCGGAGCTGATGGTCTCCGTGCCGCCGAAGTTCACCGCCTACCAGGGATTTGACGCGCTCTTTCACAGCGTGGAGGCCTATATCGCGGGAACGGCGAATCTCATGAGCGATATGTTCGCGCTCGCGGCGATCGAGAATGTGAGCCGCTATCTGACGCGCGCCGTGCGTGACGGCAAAGATCTCGAGGCGCGCGAGCACGTCGCCTTCGGAAATTACGCCTCCGGCTTTGTGATGTGCGTCGGCAGCTGCGCGAGCGAGCACTCGCTGGAACACGCGATGTCGGCCTATCATCAGGAGCTGCCGCACGGCGCGGGGCTGATTATGATAAGCCGGGCCTATTACACGCACTTCATCAACAGGCACGTCTGCGACGAGCGCTTTATCCGCATGGCAAGGGCGATGGGGATGGCGGAGGCCTCCGAGCCGATGGATTTCATTAAGGCGCTGGTGAATCTGCAGGAGGAGTGCGGCGTGGCGGAGCTTAAAATGTCCGACTACGGTATTAAGCCGGAGGATTTTGAGAAGCTCGCGCATAACGCGATGGATACGATGGGCTTCCTCTTCCGGTGCGACAGGGAACTGCTCAGCATAGAGGACTGCGTGGCGATTTACGCGGCGTCGTATAAGTAAGAATATCGAAGGATCGGAGGCGTTAGAGATGTCGGAAAAGATGATAGGGGAAGAGAACGGCGGTCTCGGCGGCGGCGCGGTGTTTCCCAAAGGCGGGCCTCTGCCGGAGGTATTTGCGAAGAATTTTATCGGGCAGGCCTATCTGGAGATGCTGGTGCCAGGTGACAGCGAGTTCAACTGCCCTATCGGCAATGTGACGTTCGAGCCTGGATGCCGCAACAACTGGCACCGTCACCCTGGCGGTCAGATTCTGCTGGTCACCGGCGGGCGCGGCTGGTACTGCGAATGTGGGAAAGAGGCTCGCGCTGCGCGCGGGCGACGTCGTTACCATCCCACCGAATGTGAAGCACTGGCACGGCGCGGCGCGCGACAGCTGGTTTTCTCACCTTTCGGTCGAAACGAACTGTCAGGCCGGCCCCGCCGAGTGGCTTGAGCCGGTGGCGGAGGCGGAATATAACAGGCTGAAATAAGCGGTTCCCTCGGAACCATTTTTAGAATCCCCCGCCCTCCCATGAGGTACATCTTTGTGCCGGATATGGGGGCGGGGGTTTTACATACGTTAATCAAAACTATCCAGAACGCTTTCAAAAATTTTTATAAAAAACGGCTTGACTTAGAGCCGGCTCAAAGGTCTATTCTGTTCCTACTTGGAAGAGAGTTTGTCTAATAATATAAAATTTCAGGAGGAAATATCATGAAGACTGCATTTACAATGGCTTTGACGATGGCGGCGCTCTTTGGTTTTGTGGCTTACGGCGAGGCGGCCCCCGCGCTCGCGGGCAGAAAGCCTTTGATCGTCTGCTTCTCTTGGAGCGGCAACACACGCGAGGCGGCGAATCAGATACGCCAGCTGACTGGCGGCGATATCTTTGAGATCGAGACGGTGAACGCCTATCCGAAGGAGTACCGCGCGACGACGGAACAGGCGAAGCGGGAGCTGAACGACAACGCGCGCCCCGCGCTTAAGGTCTCGAAACTGCCAAACCTCGGCTCCTACGACACGGTCATCGTCGCCCATCCTAACTGGTGGGGAACGATGCCGACTCCCGTGATGACGCTGCTTGAGGCGAACGACCTCTCCGGCAAGAGGGTCGCGGAGCTGGTGACGCACGAGGGAAGCGGCGTCGGCCGCAGCGGCGGCGACCTGAAACGGCTCTGCCCGAAGTCGGATATCCTCGACCCGACGGCGATCCGCGGCGGCAGTGTGAAAGACGCACAGCGTGATATCGAGAACTGGCTCAGGGAGATCGGGATACTTAAATAGGCCGCGTAGCCGGAGTGCCGCGGTTGACAATACGGCGCCCGGCGGTGGTACTATATAATGGATATTTTTATGGAAGGAACGGATAAAAGATGAAAAAACTGGGCTTTGGATTCATGCGCCTTCCGCTGACCGATAAGGACGACGTTAGGAGCATCGACAAAGAGCTGCTGAAGAAGATGGTGGATGTCTTCCTCAAGAGGGGCTTCACCTATTTCGACACCGCCTATATGTACCACGACTATACGAGCGAGGCGGCGCTGCGTGAGGTGCTTGTGGAGCGCCATCCGCGCGAAGCCTTCACGGTGGCGACGAAGATGCCGCTGATGGCCCTCGAGAAGGAGGAGGACCAGGAGCGGATATTCGGCGAACAGCTTGAAAAGTGCGGCGTGGACTATTTCGACTACTATCTTCTGCACAATATCAACGTCCAGAATTACGACAAGGTGAAGCGGTTCGACAGCTTCGACTTTATAAAAGAGAAGAAGGAGCAGGGACTGATAAAGCATATCGGCTTCTCCTACCACGACGATGCCGAGCTGTTGGAGCGCGTGCTCACGGAGCATCCCGAGACGGAATTCGTCCAGCTTCAGCTTAACTATCTCGATTGGGACAACGAGAGCATCCAGTCGCGTAAATGTTATGAGACTGCCCGCAGGCACGGAAAGCCCGTCGTCGTGATGGAGCCCGTAAAGGGCGGCGCGCTCGCGGAGATACCGGAGAATGTGGAGGCGATCTTTAAGGGCTGCGCCCCCGAGATGTCCGCCGCCTCCTGGGCGGTGCGCTTCGCGGCGGGGCTGGAGGGCGTCATGGTGGTGCTCAGCGGCATGTCCGATATGGCGCAGCTTCTCGACAATGTCGGCTATATGGAGGACTTCAAGCCGCTCTCGCGCGAGGAAGAGGCGATACTCGACGGCGCGAAGAAAACCATCGCCGAATCCAAGGCGATACCGTGTACCGCCTGCCGTTACTGTGTTGAGGGCTGTCCAATGGACATCCCGATACCGGAATACTTCGCGCTCTACAACGCCGAGAAACAGTCGAAGGCGGGGATATTCTCCACACAGGGCGTCTATTACGCCAATATCACCAAGACGCGCCGCAAGGCCTCCGAGTGCGTATCGTGCGGACAGTGTGAACAGGCCTGCCCGCAGCATATAAAGATAATCGACGGCCTTAAAGAGGTAGCCGGTGTATTCGAGAAAGAGGCCGCCGAATAGCGGCCCTTTTTCCTTATCGGCTACGGCATCGACGAGGCGCACCGGGGTAAGGGCTACGCCACGGAGGCCGTTAGGGGCGTTATAAAGTGGGCCTCGGAACAGGACGGCGTGCGCTGTGTGACCGCGCAGACCGACGAAGATAACGACGCTTCGCGTAAGGTGCTGCTTAACAGCGGCTTTGTGCGGAGCGGCCGCGGAGACGAAGGGCCGCTCTATAAGATAGTTTTTGTAAGTCCACGGTGACGGCGCAGAAAAATAAAACCGCCTCCGCGAAAGGCTGTCCTTCCACGGAGGCGGTGCGGTTGTTTAGCTTCCGGCGAAGAGGGCTTAAACCTCCGCCTCGATGAAGATCGTCTTTTTATCGATCTTTTTCTTAAAATTCTCGTCCCAGTCCTCTTTCGCGACGTCCTCCACCGATACGGAGATCACCTTTCTATCGACGCCGAGCGCCTCCTCCACAGCATCCTGGAGCTTCTTCGCGAGGGCCATCTTCTTCTCGTCGTCCCTTCCGGGATACATCATCACTGCGATATGCGGCATATGAAAAAACCTCCTCAGATTTATTCCGGTACCCTGTGTCACAATACTACATCCCACTGTTCAAATACTCAATCATGAAATGTTTTCGGCGGTCTTTGAAGCGGCCCCGCATCCGTCATCTGGCGGAGCGTCTTGCCTCCGCTATATGCAGAACAGCTCCCAGAGGATGACTCCGGCGAGGAGGGCGGCGAGCAGCAGCAGGGCCGCTGTGAGGGGGGCTCTCATTACGGAGCTTTCAGGCGGCGATCCATGACGGTGTTTCCGCGGGAAGCTGCCGTCTCTCCGCCATGTCTTCGTAAAGATCGGCCTTTGACTGAAGCATCTTCATCTGCCGCACGACGGCGGCGAGCTCCGACCGCAGGCGGTCCATCTGCTCCATGATGATGTCGCGGCGCACCTTGGCGTCGCTTCTCTCTTCCGCTCCCAGATAGCTGCGTATCTGCGCGAGCGAGAAGCCCATCTTTCTGAGATCCTGTATGGTTTCAATACTGCTGACATCCGCCTCGGAGAAGAGCCGCCGGTTTTGTTCGTCTCTGTTAAGATGCGGGAAGAGTCCCTCTTTATCATAAAATCTGAGGGTATAACTTGAAATTCCGGTGATTTCAGCGACCTGCTTCACAGTGTACATCCTATTCCCTCCATATCATACCGTCTTATTTATAATTTGTTTTGAGCGGCGTTTTCTTAATGCGGGGCCTTGCGGCTCCCTGATGACGATACTTTACCCCGCCGACCTTACGGGGGTATGACGGGAGGCAGACGTAATATTTCTTTGTTTTACGAAACCTTGCGCTTTTGTCAGATTGCGTCGTTGGATTATTGATGCCGCGCGTATTAAAATACTGTTAAATAGGGGTATAAAAAGACCGGAGGTATCATAGATGGAGGCTGAACAGGCGAGAATATTGATCGTCGACGACGACCGGGAGCTGCGCGAGCTGATCGCGGAGACGCTCAGCGAATACGGCTACTATTCGCAGGCGGCGAAGAACGGCGCCGAACTCTTCGCCGCGTTGGAAAGAGAACCCTTCGACCTCATCCTGCTTGACATCATGATGCCGGGCGAAGACGGTCTCTCCCTCTGCCGCCGCCTGCGGGCCCCGGGAACGCCGCACTGCGCCGTTCCGATAATCTTCCTGACGGCGCTGAAAGATATCACCGACAAGGTCGTCGGCCTCGAGATCGGCGGCGACGATTATCTCTGCAAACCCTTCCACGCGTGCGAGCTCATCGCGAGGATACGCGCGCTGCTGCGCCGCTCGTCGCTCTCCGGAGAGGCGCGCGGGATAGAAAACGGGGGAACGGAGGGCGTGGACTCCGCGCTTCTCTTCGGCGGCTGGAAGCTCAACGTCATGGCAAGGCACCTTATAGACGAAGAGGGCGTCGTCGTACCGCTTTCGGCGGCCGAGTTCCGTCTGCTGATGCTGCTGCTCAGCCATCCGCAGCAGGTTGTCACGCGCGATATGATAATGGACTATCTCGCGGAGCGCAGCCTCAACATCTACGACCGAAGCATCGACGCGCAGGTGAGCCGTCTGCGCGCGAAGCTCAGGGACAAGGGGGCCAACCCGGGGCTGATTCGTACGATGCGCGGCGACGGATATATGCTCGCCTCGCCCGTCAGAAGGGGGAGCCTGCTATGAAATCCTTTTGCAGGCTGATAAGGCCCGACTCCCTCTTCGGCCTCATCCTTCTGATCCTCGTGCTCGGCGCCGCCGCGAACCAGTTCATAAACTTTTATGCCGTCTGCTCCATCCAGCACTCCTATGCGCGAGAGGTGCTCGGCATCGGCCAGGACTATGTCTCTTCGGTCTATCAGGCGCTGAATACGATGGATGGGGCGCAGCGCGGGGAATATCTCAAAAAGCTGGCGGCCTCGCGCGACACATTGCGCAAGCCCTTCCGCTTCCGCATGGCGGACGCGCCGGATTGGCAGAGCGAGGACTATTACAAGTCCGTCAATATGAAAAAGGCCGTCTCCGCCGCCGTTGAGGCGGCGGGCGCGAATACACCCGACGTCCGGGCGCGGATGCTCTGGCCCGAATCGCCGGAGGCCGCCTTGCCCGAATACGCGGGATATATATTCCCGATGCTCCAGGTTATGATAAGGATGGACGACGGCGGCTGGCTGGAGCTGACGCAGCCGCTCTCCATCACCGACGACCGCCTGATATGGCGGCAGAGGATATTCGTCCTTCTTGAATCGTTGATATTCTCCCTCATCGTCATCATACTTATCCGCTGTGCGACGAGACCGATAGAGCGTCTCGCGCAGGAGGCCGAGCGCTTCGGACGCAACCCGGAGGCGGCCCGCCCGCTCGACGAATGCGGCAGCCGGGAGATACGCGAGGCGGCGCAGTCCTTCAACCGGATGCGCGCGCGTATCTGCGACAACCTCAGCGAGAGGAACGGCATGCTTGAGGCGATGGGGCATGACCTGCGCACGCCGCTCGCGCGTATCCAGCTGCGGCTGGGTAAGATCGAGCCGCGGGAGCTGCGGGAAAAATTCGCCGCCAACATCGAGGAGATCCGTTCGATAATCGAACAGGGGCTTGAACTGGCGCGGAGCCTGCACACCTCGGAGAGGGCCGTGCCGATGGATATCGTCGCCTTCGTTGAGAGCGTCGCCGACGATATGGAGAGGGGCGAGGGGGAGATCCGGCTCGGCTCCCTGCCGGAAGAGGATACGCCGCCGCTCGTCTGCGCGCGCCCCACCTGCCTTAAACGCAGCATAGAAAACCTTCTTACAAACGCCGTTAAATACGCCGGCGGCGCGGTCATCTCGGTGACGAGCGACGGGGAAAACGTCTCCATCAGGATCGAGGACGAAGGCCCCGGCATCCCGGAGGAGCTGCTGGAAAAGGTCTTTGAACCCTATTACCGCCTTGAGAGATCGCGCAACCGTGAGTCCGGCGGCACGGGGCTCGGCCTCTCGATCGCCCGCAACATGGTGCTGCTCAACGATGGCTCGCTCGTCCTGAAGAACCGCCCGCGCGGCGGCCTCAGCGCGGTCATCACGCTGCCCGTGATGAAGACGAAAAGGCGGGCGTAAGAGGCGGTAAAAAAGCGCCGGCCCCTGTCAGAGGCCGGCGCTCATAATATCTGTATAACCTACCACTTTTCGCGGTGTATCTTTTTCTCGTCCCACTTATCGATGACGTGCGGCTCCCTTTGCGGGTAGCCGACCGGCAGCACGTTGAGGGGGATCGCATACTCCGGCAGCCCCAGTATCCGCGCGACGCCCGCGGCGCGGTCTTTCATCGGATAGACGCCGATCCATACCGCCCCCAGACCCAGCGAACGCGCCGCGAGCAGAATATTTTCCGTCGCCGCGGAGGCGTCCTGTACCCAGAAATCCTGCTCGTCTCCCGCGAAGGCCCTCGTCATATCCCCGCAGACGACGATCGCGAGGGGCGCCTCTTTACCATCCCGCCGTAGGGCAGCACCTCCGAGAGGGCCTTGAGCCTCTCCGCCTCCGTCACGACGACGAAGGCCCACGGCTGTTTATTTCCGGCGGAGGGCGCGGACATCGCCGCCTTTAAAAGCGCTTTGACCTTCTCCTCTTCGACGGGTCGTTTTTCGTAGGCGCGGACGCTCGCCCTGGTGTATATCTCGTCGATAGCCATTATCATCACACTCCCTCTTACCTATGCCGCGCCGCTGCGAGGCGGTGTAGGGCAGAATATGGAACGGCCCGCGCCGCGACCGTAAGGCGGCGAGCGGTGCGTTTCCTTATACTATTTTAATCCCCGGGAGGCTTTAGATGTAATCTGAAATATATGGTTTTTTATGAATAACGGCGTTGTCCAGAAATTTTATCGTCTCCCGGTCAGCCTCAATCCTCTCCAGCTCGGCGAGTTCGGAGGCCCGCTTATACCCCAGCAGCAGCGTCGTCAGCGTTCCGATGGACATTGAGGCGTGACGGCGGCTGACGGCGTCAGTGATCCCGCACTTGCCGCCGAAGATGTCGAGGGTGAGGCTCTGGTCGTTCCATTCCAGGAAGGAGTCGGATATCCTGAGGGTGACGTTGCCCTCCGCCTCGCCGCGGAAACGGTATTTTTCGAGAAACATCTTCGTGTCGACTATGCGTCCCATGATATAAGGACGGATCGTCTCCTTTATCTCGCTGTCGTCGAAGCTGAAGGCGATCGGTTCGCTGAAATAATTGTAGCCGCGCACCTCGCTCACCATCGACTCATGCGCGCCGATATACTTCCACAGCCCTTTGCGCGATTCCATATCGAGATAGATCATCTCTTTTATATACATTACGTCGTCCTTGATGAGATAAACCATATATCCGCGCGGCAGGTCATCCTCGCGGTAATAGATGGCGACGGTGGTGTCGTCCTCATCCCATTTCCAGTATTCGTCCCAGGCGAGATTGTTGCGGAAGAGGCAGCCGTGCGTCTGCTTCGCGAACTGCGTGTGCAGGTCCATGAAATCGGAGTCCTCCCAGGAGACGCGCCGCACATAGCCGGGTACCTCGATATTTTTCGGCAGCTGCACGTCGCGGATGGTAAATGACATCTTATCGGAGATGATCTCCCAGCCCTTTTTACGATAGAGTGGGATGGAATAGGGGTAGAGCAGGGAGAGGGACTGCCCGTTGTCGCGCATCTCGCGGAGCCCCTTCTTCATCAGCTGCGACATCAGCCCCATGCCGGAGTATTCCGGATAGGTGGAGACGCTTGTGATGAAGGCGATCGGATAGACGACGGAGTGGATGTTCATATCCAGCGGATAGACGGCGAACTGAGAGACGAGCTCGCCCTCGTCGAAGCAGCCCCAGACGTTGGCGCGTTCCAGGACGGGGAACTTGGACTGCTTGATGTCCTCGTCCTCCCAGCCGCTCTCCAGCAGCGTCTTTTCCGTGACCTGGAAGGCGTACCGCAGCAGACCGTTATATTGATCGAGATCCTGCGCCGTTAATTTTTTAATGTCGATATTATCGCTACTCATCTTATCATTCCTCTTCTGAGATCGTCTCTTCGCCCCTGACGGAAAAAATCTTTGCCTCCTGAATGAACCCGATCAGCAGAGATGAGACAGTGACCGTTATCAGCGAAAAGGCGATGCGGCTGAACGGGATGTAGCTCAGTGACAAAGCCAATACAGTGACGTCCGTCAGGAGATAGGCCCGCGCGATCTTCCATTTGGTGATACGGGAGATCGTCAGCGCCAGCGCGTCGTCGCCGCCGCCCGAACCGCCCTGCCGGACGATCAGGCCGACCCCCAGGCCGACAAAGATACCGCCGCAGACCGCTGCGAGCAGCGGCGTGCCGGTCATATCGGGCAGCAGGCGCGGAAACTGTTCCCACAGCCGGAAGAAACTCGCGAGGCTCAGCGTCGCCACCGCCGACAGCCGGATAAAGGTACCGCCGAGGTACCTGAAGGCCAAAGAATAACAGGCGATATCCAGCAGCGGAGTAGTAATCGAGGGTGAGATGCCCAGCCAGTGGTTTGCCAGCAGGATCATACCGAGAACGCCGCCCTCCGTAATAACGCCCAGCTGATGTATATTATAAACTCCGAACGAACTGATCGCCGTTCCGATCATAATTATAACTATTTTTCGGAGAGAAAGCCCCTCCATATTTTTCCGTATTGAATCGAGAAAGAATTTTTTTACCATTTTGATACGCTTCCCTTCGCGTACAATATAATAAACTCTGGCATAATACTAAGGTCAAGAGAAAATTTTTCGTGCGGTTTATGAGGAGGCGCGGCGGTGAGAAATTACTACAAAATAAGCGAAATATCCAAACTTTACGGCATCGGCGCCGATTCCCTCCGGTACTACGAACGGCTGGGAATCCTGCGCCCGCGCCGGGAGGCCAACGGCTACCGCCTTTACAGCCTGAAGGAGATGTACAAGCTGAACATAATCCGCGACCTGCGGCGGCTTGACTTCTCTATGGCCCAGATAAAGGAGTACCTGGCCGATCAGAGCGTCGGCAACACTCTGGAGCTGCTGCATCGTGAAAAGCAGCTGCTCGGCGAACGGATGCGGGAGTTGCGGGCGCGCGAGGAGCTCATCGGCGAAAGGATCGCCGTCCTTGACAACGCGCGGAAGATCAGGACGGGAGTCTTTACAGTCAAAAACCTGCCGGAGAGATTTTGCGTGCAGCTCTGCGAACATATCGAGCGCGACGAAGAGATGGATTTCGCCGTCAAAAAACTTCACCGGCGGCACGAAGAGAAGATACGGGATTTCGGTAATCAGGTGATCGGCGCCTTTCCCTCGATGGAAAACATGCGGCGCGGCCACTCCAACGTCTACGACGCCGTCTTTTTTATCCTGGAGAGCGAGACGCCCGACTATGACTTTATCCTGCCGGCGGGCGAGTACCTCTCATACTTCTACGGCGGAGGCTATGAACAGAACGCGGAGCGTATGGCTGAGGTGCTGGCCTACGCCGAGAACAACGGTCTGCGTCTGCTCGGCGATCCGTTTGAGATGTACGAGATAGACAACCGCGACACGATGAGGGAAGAAGAATTCCTCACGGAGATACAGGTGCTGGTGGAGCCGCGGCGTTGACGGGGTTAGACGAAAGTACGGACGACGACCCACAGCGGGGCGGCGGCGAACGAGGCGGCGAGCGACAGTTTGATCGCCCTCGGGGCCGCCGCTGCGCAGGTGCAGTCTCCCTGTGCGAATCTTATCAGCGTGCCGGTGGGGCAGAGAAAACGGCAGTACGGCCTCGGTGTGACGAGCGAGAGCGCAAAAAATACCGCCGCCAGAGCGAGCACCAACGGGGCGGCTCGCCGGAAGAGGAAGGCGGAGAAGAGTTCGTAATCCATCAGCTCAAAGCCCACGCCGAGCCACATCAGCATCATCATCGCCAGCCATACCGCCTCGCGGAGATATTCGAGCCATTTCACCGCGGAGGCGGGGATATTTATCTTCGGAACGGGAAGCCTGTTCAGAAGCTCCTGTAACGAACCAAGCGGGCACATCCACGAACAATAGTGCCCCTTTTTTCCTAAGAAGGGCATGATGAAGGCGGCGAAGATAAGCGGAAGCGCCAGCGCGGCGCTCCACGTTTTCACTCCGTTGGCGGCTATGTTGGTCAGCAGCGAGAGAGAAAGAAAGCTCCCGCTCCAGAAGCCGAGGACGGCGGTATTGGCCAGCAGCTGGATGAACCGGTATTTGGCCGATTTGATAAAAAACGGCAGAAGCAGCCCGCAGAGAGCCGTCGCGAATGCCGCCAGCGTGCGCGGTCCCGGAAGGCCGCTCTCGCGCGCCGCCACCGTTCCCCGCGCGTATTCCATGCCTCGGCGAAAATTCTCTATCACGGCGCGGGAGGAGATGGTCGCGCCGCTTACCGCCGCGACCTCCTTCTTCAGCGCCTCGTCTGCGGTCAGCCCGTTCCAGGCTGGAAGGATATCCTTTACCACCTGCGCGAAAAATGGCGGTGTCTCATAATTATCCAGCGCCTCGACGCGGACGACGCGGCCCTCCCTCATGTATATATGCAGCGGTACACTGCCGCCGAAGCCCAGGACATCCTTTGCCAGCTCCTCGGTAGAGATGAGACGCGAACCGTCCGCCGCTGTCCACTCCGTTTGTGTCTCTCCGCTGTTCCTCCCGCCTGGGGCCATTCCCAGCAAACGTCCGTCCCTGTTGAGCGCGATCGCCGCCGTCAGCAGCAGCGCGGCCGTGAAAAAAGCGGCGTGGCGAATGTTTATCTTCATGGCATATCTCCTCCTAAACTCTACCTTCGCCGAGATTATAAATGCTGGAGTTTACTCCAACGCAAGCGGTCATAGCCGGTGAAATTTCTTAAAATTTTCGCTTGACTTAGAGTTGGCTCCAGCAATTAAGCTTTGCGCGCGACAAAGAAAAAAGAGAACGGGAAATAAGAAAGGATGATCGTAATGCTGCAGTTGAAATATTTTATGATATCGATGACGGTAATTGTATTTGCTCTAATGGTGACGCTGGTGCTGGAAAAGGCCTGCTTTGCGGCGGAGGAGATCGTTCCCGAGTGGGCGCTGAAGGCGCAGATGCGGGAGCGGCGTGACTCCGGGAGGGCGAAATTTGCGGAGCTTTTCAAAGGAAATGACGGGGCGTACTACGGCGGCGAGGAGCTGGCCGGCATCATGGAGGGCTTCTTATACGGAGACGTCTTCCGCCGCGGGCTGCTGACGGACAAACAGCGTGAGCTCATAACGCTCGCCGTGCTCACAACGAACCAGAACCGCGAGGATATCAAAGCGCATGTGAAGGCGGCGCTCAACATCGGCGTCACACCGGAAGAGATCAAAGAGGCGGTCTATCAGTGCGCGCCCTACATCGGGTTTACCAAGGCGCTTGAGGGGGCATACGCGATGAACGAGGCCTTCCGCGAGAAAAATGTCAAACTGCCGCTCGCGATCCAAGCGACGGTGACGGAAAAGGATCGCTACGCCAAGGGTTTTACAACGCAGAAATCGATCTTCCCCGCGGGGCTCGACGGCATGTACCAGTCTTCGCCGGCAAACAGAAAGCACGTCGCCGAGTACCTCGCCTCCTTCTGCTTCGGAGACTTCTATACGCGCGGCGCGATCGATGTGAAGATGCGCGAGATACTGACCCTCTGCATCCTCTCGGCGCAGGGCGGCTGCGAGAGCCAAGTCAAGAGCCACGTGCAGGCCAATCTTAACGTCGGTAACGGCGAGGATCTGATGATCGAGGCGATCACCCAGTGTCTGCCGTTCATTGGCTTCCCGCGCACACTCAACGCTCTGGCCTGCGTCGCGGAGGCCGTAAAAAAATAAAACTTAGCGCCGCGTTGCGGAGGTGAAAAAAATATACATTACCGAAGTAGGCAAGAAAACAGGGCTCTCCGTAGAGACCCTCCGCTACTACGAACGGGTCGGGCTGATACCGAAGGTCGCGCGCACAAGCACGGGGCTGCGCAGTTACGGAGATACGGACATTTGCTGGATAGAGTTCATAAAGTGTATGCGGGACGCAGGCGTTCCCATAGAGATTCTTGTGGAATATGTCGACCTCTGTCAGCAGGGAGAACCGACCAGGCGGGAAAGGGCGCGGCTGTTGGCCGAACAGATGCGGCTGCTTGACGAGAGGATCGCCGAACTGCAGCGAACGCGCGAAAAGCTGCGTGAGAAAATATCGTCGCGCTGCGGCGATGTGGCCATCGGGCAAGAATGACCTTCGCAGCCGCGAACGAAGGCGTGAAGAAGAGCTTAAGAATTATAGGCTTATCTTGCTCAACTGACATACCGGGAGGCCATTTTACGTTTGACTTAGAGTAAGCTCTAAGGTTTATATTTTCCCCGGTACAATCCGCGAACGAATCTGGCGGAGGACTTTTTTAAGACGGAGGCGGTATCTGTGAAATATGCCGGAAGGGGGAAATGAAAAATTGAGAAAAATTTTTAGCGGCATCACGGTGGTTGCGCTGGCGTTTGTAGTCTTTGTCTGCGCGATGGCGGAGGCGGCTCCGCCGCGGGTTTATATGACGAAGGATATCAGCGCCGCGGGCCTGATCTCCGTCTACAATGCTCTGGAGAGCAGGGCGGAGGGCAAAAATGTGGCGGTTAAGATCAGCACGGGAGAGCGCGGCGGACACAACTTTCTTGATCCAAACCTCATCAAGGGGCTTGTGCAGTCGGTGAAGGGGACGATCGTCGAATGCAACACCGCCTATAACGGCGCGCGCGCCGGTACGGACTCGCACATGGAGGTGGCACGAGAGCACGGCTTCACTGCCATCGCGAAGGTGGACATCCAGGACGCCGAGGGTTCGATCGGACTGCCGGTGAAGAACGGCAGGTATTTCAAGGAAAACCTCGTCGGCTCGCACTTCAAAAATTATGACTATTATGTGGTCATATCACATTTCAAGGGTCACGTGATGGCCGGTTTCGGCGGCGCGGTCAAGAATATCTCTATCGGTATCGCTTCGGCGAAGGGCAAGGCGCGCATCCACAGCGGCGGCAGGAGCGACACGAACCCTTGGGGCGGCGATCAGACCGCCTTTCTCGAATCGATGGCGGAGGCCGGCAAGTCGGTCGTCGACAGCCTCGGCGGCAGGATACTCTATATCAACGTGATGAACAGGCTCTCCGTAGACTGCGACTGCGACAGCAGTCCGGCGGAGCCAGACATGCACGATATCGGGATCCTGGCCTCGCTCGACCCTGTGGCGCTTGACAAAGCCTGCGTCGACCTCGTCTACGCCGCGCCGGACGGTAAGTCGCTCATTGAGCGCATGGAATCGCGCAGCGGCGCGCACACTTTAGAGCACGGCGAGAAGATCGGCCTCGGCAGCCAAAGGTACGAACTCGTCAAGATAGATAAATAGCGGAAGAGGGAGACCTGGATATGAACCGTTTCCCGTCATGGAGCGACAGAAACGGGAGAGACGGCTGCACTGCGTTCCGGTATCTCTTTCTTTAGAGCTTTCTTAATGGTTTGCGGTTTTTTCGTATCTTTTGCGCAGACATGCCGCCCTCCGTGCGGTAAGATAAAGCGGAATTGCAGCATCGATCGGTAATATAACATAGGGTAGGCGGCTCTTTCACGGACCGCCTGCTCCTTCATATTGGGAGGGAGTATCATGAAAGTTTTAATGATCAATGGCAGCCCCAACGAACATGGCTGCACCTATACGGCGCTTTGCGAGGTAGGCGGCGTCCTCGCGAAGCACGGCATCGAGACGGAGATGTTTTATATCGGCAAAAAACCCGTCGCGGGCTGCATCGCCTGCATGAAGTGCCAGACTGCGGGAAAGTGCGTCTTTGACGATGAGGTGAACAAGATGTCGGCGCGTCTCGACGAATTCGCGGCGATCGTCGTCGGTTCTCCCGTCTATTACGCAGCGCCAGCGGGGCAGCTCTGCGCCTTCCTGGACCGTCTCTTTTTCAGCAGCGGCGGACGGATGGCGGGCAAGCTCGCCGCCTCGGTGGTCTCCTGCCGGCGCGGCGGGGCCTCGGCGGCCTTTGACCGGCTGAATAAGTATTTTACGATCAGCAATATGAATGTCGTCGGCTCGCAGTATTGGAACCAGGTGCACGGCTTCACCCCCGAGGATGTGCGGCGGGACGGGGAAGGTTTGCAGACGATGCGCGCGCTCGGCGAAAATATGGCCTGGCTTCTTAAGTCAATCGAGGCGGGACGCAAAGCGGGTGTCGCCGCGCCGGTTTACGAGGAGCGAATCGCGACGAATTTTATCCGTTAGGGTCATAAAGACGGGGTAACAAAGAGGGGCGGCCGCAGCTGGGCCGTCCCTTCGTCCTGCGTATCGAAAAAATTTTTGAAAATATCTGCAAAACACTTGACCTAGAGCCAGCTCTAAGTGATATGCTATACCATGTGGAAACGCGGGACGGGTATTTGAAAAAATTCCGCCGCGCGAGATATGGGCAGCAAAATCTCCCGCGCCTCACGAAGAGGCCGTACAAGCCGCAGAAGCGGTTTTCCGGAGCCACCGGCTGTTTTGCCGGCGGAGCGCGCGCCGCAGGGCGCGGCCTTTCTGTTACACGCTATATCCAGCGAATTGATTTTGAATGATTGCCACGAAGGCGGTCTCTCTCCAAGGATGGGATTGCCTTTCGAGGCGTGATTTTTTGCAGATATCGGAGGAATGTACTATGCACATGTCAGACGCTTTGTTATCGCCGTCCGTCGCCTTCGCGATGTGCGCGGCGAGCGGCGCGGCGATCGCCTGGTCGGTCGCCAAGATCAAAAAAGAGGAGCTCTCGGAAAAAAAGCTCCCGATAATGGCCGTCGCGGGAGCATTCGTCTTCGCGGCGCAGATGATAAACTTCACGATTCCCGCCACCGGCTCCAGCGGCCACATCGGCGGGGGGATACTGCTCGCGGCGCTGCTCGGCGGCGCTCCGGCGCTGCTTTCGATCTCCGCGGTGCTTGTCATCCAGTGCCTCTTTTTTGCCGACGGGGGACTGCTCGCGCTCGGCAGCAATATCTTTAATATGGGTGTAATTCCCTGCCTTTTCGTCTATCCGCTGCTTTTCAAGCCACTGATGAAGAGGGGCGTTTCCTCGGGGCGGCTCACGCTCGCCTCGGTGGCGTCGGTCGTTGTTGCCCTGCAGCTGGGAGCCTTCGCGGTCGTTCTGGAGACGCTCACCTCCGGTATCACGGTGCTGCCCTTCTCCTCCTTTGTGCTTCTTATGCAGCCGATACACCTCGCCATCGGCCTTGTGGAGGGTCTGGTCACCGGCGCGGTGCTCTCCTTTGTCTGGAAGATGCGCCCTGAGATACTTGAAAGCGCGGAGAGCGGCGCGGACATCCCCGCCGGAGTCTCAATGAAAAAAGTGCTCGCGGCGCTCGCGGCGCTGACGCTGGTCACCGGCGCGGTGCTCTCCGGCTTCGCCTCGTCGTATCCCGATGGGCTCGAATGGTCGGTGATGGGGGTGACCGGCACCGACGAGCTTGAGGCCTCCGGACCCGCCTTTGAGAGCGCGGCGGGGATACAGGAAAAGACCGCCTTTATGCCGGATTACGATTACGCCGCGCCGTCAGATACGGCGCCAATTTCCGGCACCGCGGCGGCTGGCATCATCGGCTCGCTGATGACCTTCGCGGCGGCGGCGCTCATCGGCACGGCGATCTCGAAGTCGAAAAAACACAAAGACGCGGCGGCGAAGGCGTAGCCGTAACCGCGCGAAGGGAGACGAAGGCGGATGACGGACCTGCGCGGCAGCGTCTATGAGATATACTCGCTTGAGCAGCTTGCCGGCGGCGGCTCCGTCATCCACGCCCTTGACCCGCGGGCGAAGATCCTGGGGACCCTATTCTATATCGCCGCCGTCGTCTCCTTCGGACGGGGTGAGCTCTCGGCCCTCGCGCCCTTCGTCCTCTATCCCGCCGTGACCCTTGCGCTCGCCGGTATCCCCGGCGGCATGATCTTTAAGAGAAGCCTTGTGGCGCTGCCATTCTGCCTCTTCGCGGGGCTCTCTTCGGCTTTTTTTGACCGTTCAGTGCTCTTTACCGTCGGCGGTCTCCACGTTACGGCCGGTTGGATGGCCCTCTTTACGATCGTCTTCCGCACGCTGCTCTGCGTCTCCGCCGTGCTGATCCTCGTCGCCGTCACCCCTTTCCGCGAACTGACGGAAGGGCTGCGCCGCCTGCGGCTGCCCGACGTTTTTATCTCGCTCTTTGAGATGACCTACCGCTATCTTGGCACGTTGGCCGGCGAGGCGCTGTCGATGTACACCGCCTATTCGCTGCGCGGCGGCGGCAAAAAAGGGGTGGCGATGCGGGACATGGGCAGCTTCGCGGGGCAGCTGCTGCTGCGCAGCTTCGACCGCGCCGAGCGCGTCTACCAGGCGATGAAGTGCCGCGGCTACCAGAGCGCGCCGCCCTCCGCCATACGGAAGCGCCGCCTTGCGCCGGGCGACCTTGTCTTTATCCTCCTCCTCTGCGGCTCGTCGCTGCTGTTCCGTTTTATAAATATTCCTCAGCTAATCGGGAGGCTCTTTGAATGCTTGATATAGAAAATCTGTCGGTCGCCTATCCTGACGGCACAACGGCCGTGGATAGGGTCGGCTTCAGTCTGGCTCGCGGGGAGAGCGCGGCGCTCATCGGCGCGAACGGCGCGGGAAAGACCTCGCTCATCATGGCGCTGGTCGGCGTCCTGCCTTCGACGGGCGTCGTCCGGGCCTGCGGTACGGAGCTGACCAGGAAAAACCTCGCGGAGATACGCTCAAAGGTCGGCGTCCTCTTCCAGAACCCCGACGACCAGCTCTTTATGGCCTCGATCTACGACGATATCGCCTTCGGCCCGCGCAATATGGGGCTCTCCGAGGATGAGGTGGCGCGGCGCGTGGACCAAAGCCTCGCCCTGCTGCATATCGAACATCTGCGCGGCAAGACGGCGCTCAAGGTCTCCGGCGGCGAAAAGCGCATGGCGGCGCTCGCGACGGTGCTCGCGATGGAGCCCGCGGTGATGCTCTTTGACGAGCCGACCGCCTTCCTTGACCCGCGGGCGCGGCGCAACCTGATAAACGTGCTTAAGGCCCTGCCTCACACCAAACTTATCGCCACGCACGACCTGACCTTCGCCGAAGAGGTCTGCGAACGCTCGATACTGCTCAAAGGCGGCAGACTCTTCGCCGACGGCCCCTCGCGCGAACTGTTCTATAACGGGCCGCTCATGGATGAATGCGGCGTCGAAGCCATCTCCGCGGGGCCGCAGCCCTGCCCGTCAGGAAACGGCAAAAGGAGCGTTTCATAATGGAACTCAGCGATTTCTTCCGCGAAAACCCACGCGCCGCCCTGGCCTTCTCCGGCGGTACGGACTCCGCTTATCTTCTTTACGAGGCGCTGCAATGCGGCGCGGAGGTGCGTCCCTACTACGTAAAGACGCCATTCCAGCCGCGTTTTGAACTAGACGACGCGCTGCGCCTTACGAAAGAGCTGGGTACGGAGCTGACCGTCATCGAATATGACATCTTGAACGACGGGCTCGTCGCCGCGAATCCCGCCGACCGCTGCTACCACTGCAAGAAAAAACTCTTCGGCCTGCTGCTGCGCGAGCGGGCGGCTAACGACGGCTTCTCCCTCATCATCGACGGCACCAACGCCTCCGACGACGCGGGCGACCGTCCGGGAATGCGCGCGCTCGGCGAACTCTGCGTCCGCTCGCCACTGCGCGAGTGCGGCCTTACGAAGGCGGAGATACGCGCGCGCTCGAAGGAGGCGGGGCTATTCACCTGGAACAAACCGGCCTACGCCTGCCTCGCGACGCGCGTCCCCACGGGACGGCCCATCGAAAGAGAGCTGCTTCAGCGCGTGGAGGGGGCGGAGAGCGAACTGTTCGCCCTCGGCTTCACAGACTTCCGCGTGCGCCTCTTTCACGAGGCAGCGCGTATCCAGCTCCCCGCCGCTCAGATGGCGGCGGCGCTGGAAAGGCGCGGGGATATTCTCGCGAGGCTGAAAAAGTATTTTGATACCATTCTTCTTGATATGGAGACGAGATAAAAATGGAGAAAAAAGAGCTCAGAGAATTGCTTGAAAGGCTCTCCTCCGGCGCGGCGAGTGTCGACGAGGTGATGATGAAACTCAAGGGCGGACCCTTCCGCGATCTTGGCTTCGCGAAGCTCGACAGCCACCGCGCGCTGCGTCAGGGTGTGGCGGAGGTAATCTACGGCGCGGGAAAGACGCCGCGGCAGATCGCCGACATCGCCGCCGCGATGCTTGAAGAGGGTCAGCGTACCGTGCTCATCACGCGGATGAGCGCAGAGGCCGCCGCCGTCGTCGAAAAAGCGGTGCCGCTAGCCTATCACGAAATGGGGCGCGTAGGCATCGCGGGCGTGATGCCGGAGCCGGACGGACGCGGCAAAATAGTGATCGCCACCGGCGGCACCAGCGACATGCCCGTCGCCGAAGAGGCGGCGCTCACGGCGGAGGCGCTCGGGAACGAGGTGACGCGCCTCTACGACGTCGGCGTCGCGGGGCTGCACCGCCTGCTCTCGCACACCGACGACGTGATGACGGCCTCCGCCATTGTCGCGATTGCGGGTATGGAGGGGGCGCTCGCCTCCGTCATCGGCGGCCTCGCCGACTGTCCCGTCATCGCCGTACCGACGAGTATCGGCTACGGGGCCTCATTCGGCGGCCTCTCGGCGCTGCTCTCGATGCTCAATTCCTGCGCCAGCGGCGTCAGCGTCGTCAACATAGACAACGGTTTCGGAGCGGCCTACCTTGCGAGTATGATAAACCACATAGGAGTGAAATAAAATGAAGACCTTATACCTTGACTGCAGCATGGGAGCCGCGGGCGACATGCTGACGGCGGCGCTGCTGGAGCTCCATCCAGACCCCGCCGCCTTCCTTGAGAAGATGAACGGGCTCGCGCTTCCAGGCGTGGCGGTAACCGCCGCCCCCTGCGTCAAATGCGGCATCACGGGAACGCACGTCTCCGTCACCGTAAACGGCGAAGAGGAGGAGAGCGTGGAGGCCGGGACGCCTCATGGCCATGAACACCGCCATTACCACGAAGAGGCGCATGGGCACGAACATACCCACAGCCATCCCCACCCGCACGAACACGGGCACGAACATGGGCACGGAGAGGCGCATCACAGCCACGCCGGGATGCGCGAAATAGAGCACATCCTCTCGCACCTCGACCTGCCGGAAAAGGTACGCGCCGACGCGCTCGCCGTCTACGCGCTGATCGCGGAGGCGGAGGCTAAGGTACACGGCAGGCCGGTATCCGAAGTACATTTCCATGAGGTGGGGGCGATGGACGCCGTCGCCGACATTACCGGCGTCTGCCTGCTGCTGCACGAACTCGCGCCGGAGCGGATAATCGCCTCTTCCGTCCACGTTGGAAGCGGACATGTCCACTGCGCGCACGGCGTGCTTCCCGTCCCCGCGCCCGCGGCGGCGGAGATACTGCGCGGCGTCCCCATCTACGGCGGCGCGGTGCGCGGCGAACTCTGCACCCCCACTGGGGCGGCGCTGCTTAAATATTTTGCCGATGACTTCGCGCCGCTGCCGGTGATAAAGGTCTCGAAAATCGGCTACGGCATGGGCAAAAAAGACTTCGCCTGGGCGAACTGCGTGCGGGCGATGATCGGAGAGACGGAAATATAACAAAAAAATTCGCTCCGCGTCTCTCATTCCACGGAGGCGGAGCGGCGGTTTAATAAAAAGAGAGACCGGCGGGGCTGTACGCTTCCGCCGGTCTCTCTTTACGAGGTGAGTCTCCAATCTATACCAAAAAGTCGGTGACAAGGCCGGTGACGGCCGCAAAGGCCATTATAAAAAGCAGATACAGGAGAAAGTTTCTCATGCCGAGCACGATCTTGAGCGCGCCGAGGTTCGTCACCTTCGTAGCGGGGCCGGTTATCATGAAGGCCGCCGCCGCGCCGAGCCCCATGCCGCTCTGCATCCATTCCGCCAGCAGCGGGATGGTGCCGCCGCCGCAGGCGTAAAGCGGGACGCCCGCCGTCGCCGCCACAAGGACGCCGAAGCCGCTGTCGCCGCCGAAGAGCCACGCGACTGCGGTCGGAGGGACGAGGCGCATAAACAGCGCCGCGAGAAGAAGCCCCGCGAGGAAATAGGGGCCGGTGGCCTTGATATTCCGCAGGATATTTTTCAAAAGGCGCATCGCCATATGGGGGTCTGTATCACGGTTCTCCGCCTCCTGGAGGCCGGAGAAGCTGAAAAAATTCCCGCCGCGGAACAGATACCTCACACAGAGCCCCGCCGCCGCGCCGCAGAGGAAGGCGGAGAGCGTCCTGACGGCGAGCGCCCCTTTGCCGAGCGCCGCGCTGTAAATCATCAGCTGCGGGTTGAGCAGGATAGAGCTCATCATGAAGGCCGCGAGCCAGTCGTCCTTCAGCCCCTTTTCCGATAGCGAGGCGGCGATCGGTATAGTCCCGTACATGCAGAGCGGCGAGACGATGCCGAGAATACTTGCCGGAATCACGCCGAAGGCTCCGAAACGCGCGCCCTGCATCGCGCCGAGCAGCCCGTGTATCCGCTCCTTCGCGAAGACCGAAATCAGCGAACCGAGAAGAATGCCGAGAGCCCAGAAGGGGGCGATCTCCTTAAAGAGCGCTGCAAAATAACAGCTGAGACAGATAATTTCCTGCTTCATGGCCCTGTCCGTTCACCTCCCTGCCTTACACGAAATTCTGCTCTGCGGCCATGTTACACGTTAGAGTCTTCTCTAAGTCAAGCGGGGGCTTCCTGCGCGCGGGGTAAACGTATCAAGAATGGAGATAGACAAGAAATTACGGTTTAGCTTTGATAGGGGAAACGATAAATCGTGATTTACCAAAGATTTTGGCTCCCTCTCTGAGGGAGCTGTCCCGTAGGGACTGAGGGAGAGTTGACCTTATGTTCTTCCGCGGCTTTTGCCGCGGACTCTATTTGGCGCGGTTCCCACGCCAAACAGAGCAACTCTCCCTCAGTCTCGGCGAAAAACATCGCCGAGCCAGCTCCCTCACAGAGGGCGCCTTTAAGGGTAAAGTCAAAAGATAAAGCGTTATTTATTCCTTGCACCGTCGAAGCTAAACCGTTATTTCTCTTCCGGCCAGATTTGCCTTCCATTGGTCTTTCATCGATGCGCTTGCCCTGTTCCTGCGCGGTTGTTGAGGCGGTCGTCGGCCCCGACCGGACAGAAGGGCATGATCTCTATTTTTTTCTGGGCTTGCCTCTATTATTCCATGTAGTTTAAGAGGCCGTGAGCGGCGGAGAGGCGTCTTTACGCTCTGTTCTTATGGGACAGACGCCGCTCCGTCCTGCCGCGGCCTTCTCAGACGGCGCGGTCTTCCTCCGCGCCCTCCGGCTGGCGCCAGCGTTCGACGGCGCTCTCCGTCTCCGGCAGCAGCAGGCTGTCATAATGTTCGAGCTGGTAATCGGCCTGTTTGAGACAGCTGCAGAGACGGTCGATCTTCGTCATGAGGCTGCGGCGCGTCTCCAGCAGGATGACCTTACGCTCCTGCCTGGTGCCGCTGCCGAGCATCGCCAGCTTCACGTAATTCAGGATCGCCTCAAGCGGCATGCCGATCTCCTTAAACTGCTGGATGAAATTTATCCATTCGATCGTCTCGCCGCCGTAGGCGCGCAGTCCGCTCTCCGTTCTAGGTACCGGCGGTATGAGCCCTATGCGCTCGTAATACCTGAGGGTGTCCGCCGAAAGCCCGGTTCTCTCCGCCGCTTCGCTGATTGTCATTTTTCTCCTCTCCTTTTGACCGTTTCGCGCGCGCTATCTTTGCGCGCCCTCTTTTTTGATCTCTCTTATCAAATAATCCAGGGAATCCAGCGCCCGCTGTCTGGCGTGAATATCCTCCAGCAGGCGGCAGCGCTGCCGTTTCAAAATCCTGACGCGTTCGCCGCAGTTTCCCTCCTCGTCGAGAAGCACAGGGTTTTGTTCCAGTGTCGTTGTTTCGAGCCCCGCGTTGAGCAGGGAGTGGATCATGCCGAGACGCCGCAGTTCGCCCTCTCCGTAATCGGGGCTGCCGTCCTCATCTTTCCCGCAATTCAGCAGTCCGCCCCGCTCGTAGGCCTGCAGCCTTTCCTTATCTATATGAAAGGAGCGGCAAACTTCGTCGATAGTCATCCAAACCCTTCTTTGACGATAAAAAATAGTGTAAACGCCGCGGCTTGGAAAAATTTCCTGTCCTTCCCGGCTGCGTTTACACTATAAATTTTTATCGTGTATATGTCTAATGCTTATGTTTTATGGCTTAGTCATGCCTGAAAGGCATTAAGAAATGGCGTCTGCATATGGCCGCAGAGGCAGATCAGGCTAGAGTCTTTTTGATGTGTTCGATAAACTTGGCCGCCGCGAGGCTGAATGGCTGCCCGCGTTTCCAGGCAAGCACAGAGGTTGCCCGCAGCTCGGGAAAGAGCGGCAGGCAGACGAGCCTGCTCCGGTCAAGATAGGGGCGTCCGCCCTCGATAGTGACGGAGCGGCCGATGCCCTTTTCCACCATTATCGAGGCGTTGGTGCTCATGCTGCTTGTCACGACAATATTTCTACGGTCGAACGAGGGGCCGAACCAGTTGAAAAGTTCGCTCTGCACGTTTCCCCTCATCGGAAAGATGAGAGGAGCGTCCGAAAGATCTTCCCGTCGCACACATTCTTGTGACGCGAGAGGGTCGTCGGGCCGCATGATTACCGCCCACCGCTCCTTTACCTTCAGGCGGACGAACTCATACTTTTCAATATCTATCGGCTCCAACAGCAGGCCGATATCCGTAAGTCCCCTGTCCATGCGCTCCTTTGTGAGGTCGGCGCTCGCGGTGAGGAGCTCATAGCGCATCAGAGGATACCTGATTTTTGCCGATTTTATCAGCTCCGCCAGTGTCTGTACCGACGCCAGTTCGCCCGCGCCGATGGTTACAGTGCCGTCGACGAGCTCGTCCTGTTCGAGAAGCTCCCTCTCCGTCTTGTCGATGAGATCGACAATCTCCTCCGCGCGGCGGCGCAGCAGCATCCCCTCGTTTGTCAGCACGATCCTGCGTGTGCCGCGGTGGAAGAGCCTGACGCCGACCTCCTCCTCAAACTGGGCCAGCTGGCGTGAGAGCGTGGGCTGTGTGATGTGCAGCATCTCCGCCGCCTTTGTGATACTTTCCTCCCTGACTACGGTCAGGAAATACCGCAGAACTCTGACCTCCATCGGCGTTGCCTCCCTCTCTCTGGCTGTGAATATATTATAACAAGGCGGCGCGAATGTTCTCCGCCCTGCATATCTTTTTCGCAAAGCGCGCCCTCTGCGCCGCCGCGGCGTTCTCCGACAGTCTGTTTTATTCACGGATGTCGTTTCCAGCGGATAAGGACCGGTTTATTGATACTTATTTGTGTCAAATATAGCTGATGTTTATTGATTATAGGACGCGCTGACAGGCGGCACGCTGAAAGTTTCTTATGAAAATTTTAGAAAATAACTTGACTTACAGCTGACTCTAATATGTAGTCTCTTTTCACGGCGATGAAAAGAGCCGTGCGGCAGAAATTTCAGACGGGAAAAACGGCCCGCGAAAAAATACGCGCTCAAAGAGAGGGGGTGGAGGCGGAGTAGGGATATCTAAACAAGAGCGGTCAGATGATGACGCACAAATTCCTCCCAGGGAACCGTCTTGGCGAAATGCTTCCGCTTCGGCCCGCCGTTTTTCCAAAGAGAACGGGTAACTAACATGAAGTAACCTTCTGACTGCGCGAAGGGAAGCATTTCCAAGAGACGGTATATCATTGGAAAGCAGCAAAGAATGAAAAGAGACAGTAACAAGGGGATCATAACGGCCATTTCTGCGAGTTCCCACGAAGTGGGCAATCAGGTCCCGCCCAACGCGTCCTTTATGAAAAGCGCGCGGAGGCGGGCCATAGAGCGGCGCGTATAAACGCCGATTTCTTACGGGTAGGGAAAGAGATAAACAGCGGTTTAGCTTTTGACTTTGCCCTTTTAGCCTCCCTCTCTGAGGCGGCCAGGGAGCCAAATCAGAGTTCTTCTGATTTGTGCGATTCGGCTGGTAGTTACATCAGAGCTGGCTCGGCGATGTTTTTCGCCGAGACTGAGGGAGAGTTGACCTTAGGTTCTGCCGCGGCTTTTGCCGCGGGCTCTGTTTGGCGCGGAAACCGCGCCAAACAGAGCAACACTCCTTCCGTCTCGCCGCAAAAGCGGCGGCGATCCACCTTCCTCAGAGAGGAAGGCTTTAAGAAAAAACCGCCGTTTATCATCGATAGGGCAAAAGCTAAACCGCTATTTATCATTCAGCTTAGCGCGAAACGTTGGCCTTTATTTTGCTGCG
>ERZ1673695.247-NODE-247-length-92336-cov-25.920829_pt1 | contig 92336 bp, 84 predicted proteins | sample MGYA00580225_ERZ1673695 | MGnify/ENA primary metagenome ERZ1673695 (study PRJEB41218, sample SAMN15661739) | gut metagenome | host: Homo sapiens | place: Canada: London | collected 2015-08-20/2019-03-30 | study: EMG produced TPA metagenomics assembly of... | reverse complement strand
AAAAAAGTAGACACCCACACTTTTGTGAGTGTCTACTTTCAGTTTACAGGTGCAGCACCTTTCCGGGTGCGGCTGCTTTTTTATTCCTTGTCGTTGGGGTCCGGCTCGTCGTCGGTGATGGGCATCTCCACCAGCAGCTCGAAGCGGCTCTTGTCGAACTTCAAAAGGCCCTCGTCCCGCATCTTGCACAGCTCGTTGGACATGGCGCTGCGGTCCACAAAGAGGAAGTCCGCCAGGTCCTGCCGGTTCAGGGGGATGACGAAGGTGCGGCTGCCCGCCTTGTGGTACTGGGCGGAGAGATAGTCCTGCAAGCGCTCCCGGGTGGAGCGGCGGATGCTGTCCTCCAGCTTGCGGGTGAGGTACTGGCCCTTTTTGGCCACCGCCAGGGTCAGGTTCTGCAAAAAGCGGATCTGGGTGGGGGCGGTGAGCACGTTCTTGCGCAGCAGCCGGTCCACGCTGAGGAAGAGGATCTCCGTCTGGGCGGTGGCGGTGACCGTCACATGCAGGCGGTAGCGCCCCACGGCGGACAGCTCGCCCAGAGTGTCGCCGGCGCCCAGCACGTCCATCAGGTTGCTGTTGCCGTTGCTGTCGATGTGGAACAGGTGCACGCTGCCGGACAGGATGACCCCGATCTCGGGGAACTCGTCGCCGTCCTGCGCCACCACGGTGCGCTTTTCATACTTCATGGTGTGGGGCGACATGGTGTCGATGACGCTCAGCACCTCTTCGTCGGTCAGGTTGCGGAACAGCATATTCGCCCGCAGCACCGCCAGGTCCAGCTTCTGTTCCATCTGCTTTTTGCGCCTCCTCGCAGGCAGTTTTCTTTCTATTATTATAAAACTCCTTCCTTTTTCTGGCAAGAAGCGGCGGCCCGTTGTCTGGCAAACATACTCCGCCGCCCGCCCATGGTAGGATGAGAACAGCAAAAGAAATTTTGCAAAAAAACTGAAATCATGACTGTTTTGTCAAGGAGGTATTCTCATGTTCCAATTCTTCTGGACCCGCGCCGCATCCGTCTGGGTGGCCGCGCTGTACATCGCGATGGGCGTTCTGCTCTTCGCCTTTCCCGCCGCCACCGGCACGTTCTTCGTCTGGGCGCTGGCCGGCGGCGCTGCCGCCTACGGCGTGAGCCATCTGGTCCGCTATCTGCAGGGCCGCAAGGCCGGCGCAGCCAATCCGGGCGATCTGTTCCTCACCGTGCTGCCCGCCGCATTTTCCGTCTTCGCCCTCATCTGGCCCCAGGCCATCCTGTCGGTCCTGCCGCTGGTGCTGGGCTCCCTGCTCCTGATGGACGGCATCGGCAAACTGCCCCTGGCCATCACCGGCCTGCGGGAACAGTTCCCCGGCATGATCCCCCTGGCCCTCTCCTCCGTCGTTCCCATCGTGCTGGGCGCGCTCATCGTCATCAACCCCTTCGCGGCGGTGCGCATCGCGGTGATGGTGTTCGGAGCCGCACTGGTGGCCGACGGCATCAGCGACCTGACCACCGTCATCCTGGAAAAGCGGGCCGCATCCGCGGCCCCCGGCGGCCCGGCCCTCTGAGGCCGGGCCCCGCCCCCACACCGTGAAAAGAAAGGGAATCCTATGACCTGGTTTGGCTACGCCCCCGCCCAGTGGGCACTGTTCTTCTTTTTGTACTCCTTCCTCGGCTGGGTCTGGGAGTCCTGCTATGTCTCCCTGCGGCAGGGGCGCTGGGTGAACCGGGGCTTCCTCAACGGCCCGCTGCTTCCCATCTACGGCTTCGGCGCGATGGCCATCCTGCTGTTCACCCTGCCGGTGGCCGCAAACCCGCTTCTCGTCTTTCTGATGGGCATGACCGGCGCAACACTTCTCGAATACGTCACCGGCTGGACCATGGAACGCCTGTTCCACGTGCGCTACTGGGATTACAGCATGTACCGCTTCAACCTGAACGGCTACATCTGCCTGCCGGCCTCCCTGTGCTGGGGCGCATTCTCCCTGGTGATGCTGCGGCTCATCCACCCGGTGGTGATCGGCTGGGTGGCGATGCTCGCCCCCGCCGCGGCGCTGACCGCCGCGCTGGCCCTTTCCGCCTTCTTCGCCGTCGACCTGCTGGTCTCCCTGCGCCAGGCCGTGGACATGCGCAGCCTGCTGCAGAGCCTCAGCGCCAGCAGCCGCCACATCGCCCGGCTGCAAAAGCGGTATGAGGTGGAGGCCGCCTTCGCCCCCGGCGGCCTTGTCCGCGGCATCGAGACCGCCCAGAGCCGCCTGCAGGCCCTTCGCCAGCAGCGCCGCCAGCTGCTCCGCACCCTGAGCGTCGAGGCCAGCGGCGACGTGGACGCGGCCCGGCTGGTGCGGGAGGAGCTCTCCGCCATGGAGGGCCGCACCGACTCCATGTACCGCCGGGCGCTGCGCCACCTGCGGCGCAACCCCGGGGCCGTGAGCCGCCGCTGCGCCGAGGGCCTGCGGGACATGGAACCCCTGCTGCGGCCCTGACGAACAAAACGCTTTGAGAGAAAGGATGTGTGTGAGACCATGACCGACAACAAGAAATTCCTTTTGCGGGCGGCCGTCGTGCTGGCCCTTGTGCTGGGCGTGGCGGCCGCTCCCCTGCCCGCCGCCGCCGAGGAGGCGGCCTCTCAGAGCACGGCGGCCTCCGCCCCCGCGGACAGCGCCGCCGCAGCCCCCGCCGAAACGCCCGTCCCCGCTGCCGAAGGGGCGGTGGCGCTGGACGAGACGAACTTCCCCGACCCGGCCTTTCTGGACTGCGTGCGCGCCTTCGACACCGACGGCGACGGCGCTCTCTCGGAGAGCGAGCGGGCGGCGGTGGCCAGCCTGGATGTGCGCGCCAAGGGCATCCGCTCGCTGGAGGGCGTCGGCTTTTTCCCCGCCCTCACCCGGCTGAACTGCATCGGCAACGCCCTCACCGAGCTGCCCCTGGACCAGACCCCCGATCTGACCAACCTGCTGTGCAACGAAAACCAGCTCACCGAACTGGACCTTTCCCAGGTGCCCCGGCTGGAGGTGCTGCACTGCCACGACAACCGCATCGCCGCCCTGGACCCCTCGGCGGCCCCGCTCCTGCGGGAGCTGGCCTGCGGCGACAATCCCTTCGAAACGCTGGACGTATCCCGCAACGGGGCGCTTCAGTACCTCATCTATATGGGCGGGCCCCTCAAGACCCTCACCCTGGGGGACAACGAGGCCCTGCTGGACCTCTGGTGCACCTACACCCTGGTCACCGAGCTGGACCTGAGCCACGCGCCGAACCTGGAACTGCTGGGCATCGAGCGCAGCGACCTGGTCTTTCTGGACCTGAGCGGCAACCCCCTTCTCACCGACCTGATGGCCGGCGACAACCAGCTGCTGGGCATCCGCGCGGGGCAGGCGGCTCCCACCGCCGTTCTGGACGGCCAGCGCCCGGTGGAGGTGCAGCTGGCTGAGGGCCAGACCACCTTCGACCTGGGGCAGCTGGGGCTGCCCATCGACCCGGCGCGCATCACCGACGTGACCGGCGCGCAGCTGGAGGGCAGTCTGCTCACCGGCCTTGCCGACGGCAGTCTGGTGACCTACCGCTACACCGACGGCTCCCTCTCCTTCACCGCGTCGCTGCAGTTCCGGGTGAGCAACGCCTGGCTGGAGCCGCTGACCATGGAAGACTGGACCTACGGCGAAGCCGCCCACCTGCCCCATGCCGACGCCCAGTACGGCGAGCCGGTGTATGAATACAGCGACAGCGAAAGCGGCGTTTTCACCTCCCGGCTGCCCACCGAGGCGGGCACCTGGTACGTGCGGGCGGTGGTGCCGCCCCAGGACGGCCACGCCGGCCTTGTGGCGGTGAAGGAGTTCCACATCCTGAAGGCACAGCCTCAATATACCGTGCCCGCCGGGCTGACGGCGGTGTACGGCAGCACGCTGGGCCAGGTGGACCCCGGCCCGGGCTTTGCCTGGGAGGCCCCGGCCCAAAAGGTGGGCAGTGCCGGGCCGCAGGTCTTTGAGGCCCGCTACACCCCCGCCGACGCCGAAAACTATGAGACGGTGGAGCATGTGAAGATCCCGGTGCAGGTGCTGCCCAAGGACGCGGCGCTGCTGTGGGTCTCGCCGGTGGAAAACGCCCAGGATGCGAAAGCGCTCACCGTGCGGGACGGCGGCGCCGTTCTGAAAGAGGGCGCCGACTACACGGTGGAGACCCGCCAAAACGGCAGCCGGGTGGACATCACCCTGCGCTTTCAGGGCAACTACACCGGCACGGTGCTGCGGGGCTATGAGACGCAGGGGCAGACGGTCTCGCCCGTGCGCCCAACCCCCACGCCCGCCGCGCCGGCCCCGGCCCCCGGGCAGACCGCCTCCCCTTCGCCCGATCCGTCCCCCGCAAAGACCCCCGCGCCCCAGGCCACCCCCGCCCCCGGCGAGGGCCAGGACGACGGCCGGCCCAGCCCCTCGCCTTCTCCCAAGCCCACTCCTTCCCCCGCGCCGACCCCCTCGCCCGCGCCCTCCCTCCCTGTTGACGAAGGCGCTCGGCCCTCCGGGGCGGGGACGCTGCTGACGTACCTGTTCTTCCAGTTCCTTCTTCTGGCGATGCTGCTCTTCACTCTGCTGAGGGCGCGCCGCTGACGAAGCCGCGCCGAAGGCCCCGCAAAAGGGGTTTTCGGCGCGATTTTTGAAAAAGGGCTTTACCAAGGCAAAAAAATGTGGTAGAATAAGCGATGCACCAAAAGGGTGCGGTCAACATGTCGGAAACCATCCCTCAGAGATGGCTTTCCGCAGATTTGCGTCCGTAGCTCAGTTGGATAGAGCGTTCGGCTCCGACCCGGAAGGCCGCTGGTTCGAATCCAGTCGGGCGCACCAGCTCGTCGCAAGCGACATATCGCTTGCGACGATTTTTTTGCAAAAAATCATCGCGCGCTCATTCTGCTGCTCCTCGCTTCCCCGCAAAACTTTGCTTCGCAAATTTTTGCGGGGGCCCCGGAAAAACAAGCCCTGTATCGCTTTCGGACCTTTTGCGCAAAACCGCCGCGCCTGTTTTTTGGCTCTTGTGCGCCGCGGGAAAAGATGTTATAATAGTCCCGCTCCAATAGGGGCTTCGTTTGATACATTATCGCCAACAAGTGTATGCTTGTTGGCGTTTTTCGTTGCAACGCAGGAGGAAACGATGACAAACAACGACTTGACCAAAAACCGGTTTCTGGCGGGGCCCATCCTGCCGCCGCTGCTTCAGTTCGCCTTTCCGCTGATGCTCTCCCAGCTGCTGCAGGCCTTCTACGGCGGCGTGGACCTGATGGTGGTGGGGCAGTATTCCTCCACCGCCAGCGTCTCCGCCGTGGCCACCGGCAGCCAGATCATGCAGGCTCTCACCGTGCTGATCACCGGCCTGACCATGGGCGTGACCGTGCTGGTGGGCAAGGCGGTGGGCGCGGGCGACCCCGACGCGGCGGGCCGGGTGGTGGCGGGCCAGCTGCGGCTGTTCGCCCTGCTGGCGGCGGCGCTCACCGCCGGGATGCTGGCCTTCGCCCCCGCCATCGTGCAGTGGATGAACGTGCCCGCCGAGGCGGTGCCCGAGACGCTGCGCTATGTGCGCATCTGCTCGGGGGGCATCCTGTTCATCGCCGCCTACAACGGCATCAGCGGCGTGTTCCGGGGCCTGGGCAACTCCCGCTCGCCCTTTCTGTTCGTGCTCATCGCCTGCCTGGTGAACGTGGCGCTGGACCTGGTGCTGGTGGGCGGCTTCGGGATGAACGCCTCCGGCGCGGCGCTGGCCACCGTCATCGCCCAAGCCTCCAGCGTGCTGTTCTCCCTGGGCTACATGCGCCGGCACCCCCTGCCCTTCTCGGTGCGGGGCCGCCGCAGAGACGTGCCCCGGGCGGTGGGCCGCATCCTGCGGCTGGGCACCCCCATCGCCCTGCAGGACTTTTTGACCACCATCTCCTTCCTCATCATCACCAGCATCGTCAACTCCCTGGGGCTGGTGGCCTCCGCCGGGGTGGGCATCTCGGAAAAGCTGTACGTCTTTTTGTCCATCGTGCCCATGTCCTTCATGTCGGCGCTGTCCACCTTCGTGGCCCAGAACATGGGCGCGGGCCAGCCCCTGCGCGCCCGCAAGGCCCTGTTTGCCGCCCAGAAGGTCTCCCTGTGCTTCGGGGCGGTCATCTTCACCCTCACCTTCTGGGGCGGCGGGCTGCTGGCCGCCCTGTTCAGCCGCGACGCGGCGGTCATCGAAGCCGCCGCCCTCTATATGCGGGGCAGCGCGGCGGAACACCTGCTCAACGCCTTCATCTACTGCATGCTGGGCTACTTCAACGGCCGCGAGCGCACCACCTTCGTGATGGCCCAGGGCCTGTTCACCGCCTTTCTGGTGCGCATCCCCCTGTCCTACCTTCTCAGCCGCCTGCCGGGCGCGGGCATGCTCACCATCAGCATGGCCATCCCCGCCACGGCCCTGGTCAGTCTGGTGCTGTGCACCGGCTACCTCCTGCTGCTGCGCCGGCGGGACAGCGCCGCCGGGGCCGCGGACTGAACCGCTCTGGATTTTTTCCCCTGCCCGCCTTATGATAAAGGCAGGACCCATTCGTCCGAGGAGGCTTTTATGAAAGACGGCAGAGAACTGGATATTTCCGCCTACTGGGCGGCGGCGCTGGCCCAGCGGGCCGGCGAGATGGCGGCGTTCTTCGCGCCGGGGGCCCAGGTGCTCTGGCCCAACACCAACGAGCGCTTCACTGCCGAAGAGTTCATCCGCGCCAACTGCGAGTACCCCGGCGCGTGGGAGGGCGAAGCGGAGCGGATGGAGGCCATGGGGCCGCTGCTCATCACGGTGGTGCGGGTGTTCGACGCCGGGCGCACCGTCTCCTTCCATGTGACCTCCTTTTTCCGGGTGGAGGACGGGCGCATCGCCGCGCTGGAGGAATACTGGGGCGACGACGGCCCGCCGCCGGCCTGGCGGCAGGCGCTGGGCATCGGGCGGCCCATCCGCTGAGGGGGTCGCGCCTTGCATTTTTTATTTTCAAAGTGGTATAGTGAAAGAAGGTCGTCCCCCCTGCGGGCCGGCCTTCCTGTGTTTGGAAAGGAGTCCTTTTGATGCACATCTCCGCAGCCGCCCAACGGCTGCCCGCGGGCGGGCGTTTCGCCCGGTTCGCGCTCTCGTCGCTGTTTTCCGCCGGGGTGGACCTGGCCGCCTTCGAACTGCTCTGCCGCCTGCTGGAGGACGCGGCGGGCGAGGCCGCGGCCATCGTTGCCGCCACCTGCATCGCCCGGGCGGCCTCCGCCCTGGTGAACCACGTCATCAACTACGTCCTGGTGTTCCACAGCCACGCCGCCCGCGGGCGGGCCACCGGCCTCTACGCCCTCATCACCGTGGGCAAGACGCTGTGCAGCGCCCTGCTGGTGGCCGCCGCCGCGGCCCTTGTGCCCGCTCTGCCCCGGCTGGGCGCAAAAATGGGCGCGGACGTGCTGCTCTTTTTCGTCAACTATCTGCTGCAAAAAGCCTTTGTCTACTGAACGGAGGGACCTTATGAAACTGCTCATCGTGCGCCACGCCGACCCGGACTACTCCATCGACTCCCTCACTCCCACCGGCTGGGAGGAGGCCGCCCTGCTGGCCCGGCGGCTGAGTAAGCTGGAGGTGGCGGCGTTCTACGTCTCGCCCCTGGGCCGCGCGAAGGACACCGCCAGCCTCACCCTGAAGGCGATGGGCCGCACCGCCACCGAGTGCCCCTGGCTGCGGGAGTTCGACGCCCCCATCCACAAGCCCGGCGCGGAAGGGCAGTCCATCCCCTGGGACTGGCTGCCCGCCGACTGGACCGCCGAGCCCCGCTTTTTTGACCGCAGCGCCTGGCTGGAGGCCGGGCCCATGGCAGAAGCGGGCGTGGCGGAGCAGTATCATTGGGTGACAAGCTCCCTGGACGAGCTGCTGGCGGCCCACGGCTACCGCCGGGAGGGGGACATCTACCGGGCCGAGCGCCCCAACACCGACACGGTGGTGCTGTTCTGCCACTTCGGGGTGGAGTGCGTGCTGCTGAGCCGGATGCTCAACCTCTCGCCCATGGTGCTGTGGCACGGCTTTTGCGCCGCGCCCTCTTCGGTGACCACCCTCGTCACCGAAGAGCGCCGGGAGGGCGAGGCGTACTTCCGGCTGGGGGCCTTCGGCGACACCTCCCACCTTTACGCCGGCGGGCGCGAGCCCAGCTTCTCCGCACGGTTCTGCGAGATGTATTCCCTCACCGACCAGCGGCACTGACAAAACCGAAAGAAGGAGCGTTCCCTTTGCGGGGAACGCTCCTTTTTTGTTCACGCAAGGCAGCGGCGGCGCAGCGCCTCCACCGGCTTTTGGAACCGCCGGGCGAGCAGCCCCACCAGCGGTATTTTTGATGAGCCTTTTTATTATAAACATGCTTGTTTTTAACAGCATCGTCCTTTTGCCACAAAACGCAAGGGGGATTTTGTGCAAAAGTTGCCCGTCCTTGTGCACCCCGCCCATGGCCGGGCCAAAAACTTCATCGCTTTTGCGGATAGCCCCCGCCACTGTTTTCGTGTATGATTAGAAAACAGTGTTCAAGCGACGGAGAGCAGCACGAAACAGGCCCTGTTTTGCGCTGCTCTTTTTTCGTCGGGAAAGAGGTCAAAATGAAAAAGGTCTTTCGCCGCGCCGCCCTGGCGCTGGCTGTTGTTCTGGGCGCGCTGGTGCTGCTCTTCGCCGGGTATGTGGGCTATCTGCAATTTCAGTATTACCGCATCGAGGATAACCTCGCCCTGGAGGTGGCCAGCGCCCCCGCCGAGACGCTGGCGGCGGGCGGGGAGTACACCGCCGTCACCTGCAACCTGGGCTTCGGGGCCTACGGGCCGGACTACTCCTTCTTCATGGACACCGGCGTGATGGAGGACGGCACCCCCACCCGGGGGCTTTACGGCAAGGCCCGCAGTGAGGAGGACGTGCTGGCCAACACCACCGCCGCGCTGGACGCGCTGGAAGAGCTGGACGCCGACCTGCTGCTGTTGCAGGAGGTGGACTACGACTCCCACCGCAGTTATTTTGTGGACCAGCAGCAGATGGCGCTGGACGCCTTCTCCGATCACGGCTGGATCTGGGGCCAGAACTTCCACAGCGGCTATCTTGCCTATCCCCTCACCGACCACCACGGCGTGGTGAACGCCGGGCTGCTCACCCTCACCCGCTGCGCCGCCGAGGGCGGCGTGCGCCGCAGCTATCCGGTGGACGAGAGCTTCTTCATCAAATTCACCGACCTGGACCGCTGCTTCACCGTGCTCTACCTGCCGGTGGAGGGCGCGGAGGGCCAGCTGGCCCTCATCCACAGCCACATGTCCGCCTACGACGAGGGCGGCACCGTGCGCTCGCGGCAGCTGGAGCTGCTGTGCAGCGTGATGGAAGAGGAGTATGAAAAGGGCAACTACGTCATCGTGGGGGGCGACTTCAACCACGCCCTCTACGGCACCGAGCACGCCTTCGAAAGCCAGCAGCAGTTCCCCGGCTGGGTGCAGACCCTCTCCGACGCGGACCTGCCGGAGCACTTCTCCTTCGTGGCGGCGGACAACGGCTTCGAGGTGGCCACCTGCCGCGGGGCGGACATCCCCTACGAGCCGGGGGTGAACTACACCACCGTTGTGGACGGCTTCATCGTGTCGGACAATGTGGCCGCCAGCGCCGAGAACATCGACGCGGACTTCGCCTTCAGCGACCACAATCCGGTGGCCCTCACCTTCCGCCTGGCGGCGTGAGCAAGAGGGGTTTTCAAACCAGAGCAGGGGCCCGGCGAATTTTGCGCCGGGCCCCTGCTCTGCTCTTTTTCAAAAAATCTTTTCCAGACCCAGTTCCCTGATCTGGCTCACGATCTCCTTGGTGCGCTTCACATGGAATTTTTTCAGCAGCGTGTTGATCTGCGCCTTCACCGTGCTCACCTGCACCACCCGCCGGGCCGCGATCTGGGAGACGCTGCAGCCGTCCAGCAGCATCTTGATGAGCTCCTTCTCGCTGGCGGTGATGGTGAACAGGATGTTGTAGAAGTACAGCACATCGCTCTGGCGGCGGCGCATGCGCCCGAACTCCCCGGTGATCTTGTGCAGGATCTGGGGCGAGATGCTGCTGCGCCCCATGTAGGCGTCCTCTATCTTTTGCAGCACCGCCTCCGCCGTCTCGCTCTTCACGATGTAGTCCACGTTCGGCGCGGCGGAAAACGCCTCGTAGATCACCTCGTCCTCGTCGTGCACCGTCAGGAACAGGATGATGGTCTCCGGGCGCTCCCGGGCGATGCGCACGGCGGCGCGGATGCCGGAATCGCACCGGTCCATCTCCACATCCATCAGCACCACGTCCGCCTGGCCCTCCAGCGCGGCCTGCACGCTCTCGGCCTCGGTGGAGGCCTCCCCCACCAGCCGCATGCCCTGCCGGGCGCGGATGGCATTCGCGATGTCCCGCCGCAGATAGGGCTCGTCCTCCGCCACCACCACGCGGATCGCCTTGTCCTGTTGTTCCATCTTCAAAGCTCCTCCCTTGCGCTGGTGTAGACGGGGATGGTGAGGTAGAGCGAGGTGCCCTGCCCCACCTGGGACTCGATGCTCACCTCGCCGTAGTGCCCGCGCACCACCTGCTGCACATAGGTCAGGCCCATTCCCCAGTTGGTCTTGGTGTTGCGGCTGGTGTAAAAGGGCTCGAAGATGCGCCGCAGGGCCTTTTTCTCGATGCCCTCGCCGGTGTCCCTCACCTCGAACACCATGCTGCCCCGGTTCTCATAGAGCCGCACCTCGATCTCGTCGCCGGGGCCGGGGCCGCCCTTTGCGGCGATGGCGTCCACCGCGTTGGTCATCACGCTGCACAGCGCCTCCGCCAGGTGCTGCCGGTCCGCCAGCACCGGCTTTTCCGCCGCGCGCTCCACCCGCAGCGGCACCGCGGTGCTGCCCAGCAGTTCCAGGGCCGCGTCCACGATCTCGGAGGGACGCTCCACCGGCACCAGCACCATGGCGTTGGTGCGGAAGACATTGCGCAGCTCTTCCATCCGCAAAAGCATGGTGCGGGCAAGGGCGCTCAGTTCCTCCACCTGCTGGCGCTGCTGGTCGGAGAGGGTCTCGTCCCGCTGCATCTCGTTGAGGATGGAACGCATCACCAGGAACTGGTTCTTCATGCCGTGGGTGAACATCCGCACGCTGGTGTTGCTGTCCCGCAGGCGCTTGCTGATGGACACGTCCGGGCGGCCGATGCTGCGGCAGACCTCCAGATACTTCCACAGTGCCTGCGAGCCCGACACCGCAAAGAAAAACCCGGACAGCACGAACAGCGCGCAGCCCCAGGGGTTCTGGCGATAGAGGAAGTTGGAGTGGACGTAATACACGCTGGTGGAGTCGCTCACCTGGATGGGCCCCAGCACCGCGAACAGCACGAACAGAAAGTCCAGATAGCACACCAGCAGCAGAATGTAGTAAAAACTCTTTTTCACCCAGGCGATGCGCAGTTTGCGATACTGGCACACCAGCATGGCAAAGCAGGCGGCAAGCCAGATGAGGTACAGAACGCGCACCGTGTCAAACAGCTGCATCTGATGGGTGCGGAAGAAGGGGGTCTCGGCATAGAGCTGATAGCCCGCCGGGGAAAGGGCGGCGCAGTGCAGCGCGGGAAGCAGCGCCCCCAGCCCGTAGAGCAGGCCCTGCACCCAGGGCCTGCGGGGCCCGCTGAGGGAGACCGCCAGCAGCATCACGCTGGCCAGAAACAGCGACTTGCCCAGCAGCAGCGCGCAGGACAGCGCGCTGGCGCTGATGGGCAGATACAAAAGCCAGCGCTTGACGCCCCGGGTCAGGCAGAGCATCAGGTCCACCGTGCCGGTGGCGCCCCCGTATTTGATCCACACCAGGATATAGGCCAGAATGATGACGATGAGCCCCAGGTAGAGCCCGCCCACCAGCACGCTCACCGGGCGGCGGTTCTGCACCACGAAGATCACCATCATGGCCGCCAGGATGCATGTCAGCCCCAGGAGCATACCGTCTCTCCTTCCCCGCCGTTCAAGAGCACTTGCTCCATGATCTCAAAGCGCATGTATTCCTCCATGGGCACCGAACCGCCTGTCTCCTTGCTCTCGCAAAAGAGGTGCTGGGCCTCGTACCACTGCCGCATCTGCCCGCTCTCAAGATAGCGGGCGGCGCTGGCGCTGGTGAGCCATTCGGCGGTGTCCAGGCTGCTGAGCAGTTCGTCCTCCCCCAGCCCCAGCAGCTCCGCCGCCAGCCGGGCGGACTCCTCGGGGTGCTCGGCGCGCCAGTCCAGGCAGCGGTAGAGCGCCCGCACGAACCGCACCGTGCGGTCCGGGTCGGCGTCGATGAAGTCGTCGGTAGACACCCAGCTCATGGGCAGGGCGAACTGGTCACGGAAGTCCCGGCAGTCCTCCAGCACCACGGCCTGCCCGCGGGCGCGGGCCAGGATCTCGGTGGTGTAAGGCGCCCAAAGGGAGACCGCGTCCACCTTGCCGTTCAAAAAGGCGGTCACCGCGCCCGCCACGTCGTAGTTCACCATCTGCAGGTCGCTGCGGTCCATGCCGTACAGGTCCAGCACCATCTCGGCAAAGTTCTCGCCGCTGGTGCCGAAGGGGGTGGCAAGGGTCCTGCCCCGCAGGCCGGCCATATCCTCCACGCCCGCGTCCGCCCGCACCAAAATCTGCTCGGCGTTGCTCAGGCTCTCCACCGCGATCACGTCGGCGCAGCCCTTCAGCAGATAGTAGGTGGCGCCATGGCCCAGAAAGCACACGTCCACGTCACCGGCCATCAGCGCCGCGATGGCCGGCGGCCCGCTGTTGAAGGACACCAGCTCCACCTGGATGCCCTCCTGTTCAAAGTAGCCCTGTGCCTGCCCCACCGCCATGGCGGAGGAGCCGCCGTAGTTGGTGTGGTAGCCCACCCGCACCAGGTCCAGGTCCGTCCTCTTCTGGCCGCCGGACCAGGGCAGGCCCCCCAGCCCCTCCACCAGCAGGATGGCAAGGCACAGCACGCTCACCGCGATGATCCCCTTCTTCAACCGTCGCACCTCCCTTGTCGGTGTGTGGTACGCACAACAGACCTTGCCCCGCCGGGGTAAGGTCTGCTGTGTCCCGCGGCGAAACGCGCGCCTTGCGGGATGTCTGTCGTTTCCTGTTCCATCATACAACTTTGTGCCGCCCGAGGGAAACCCTGTGAAATTTTACCACCAGCGGATCTGCTCGGTGATGTGGCGGCGCAGTTCGATGAATTTGGGGTCGGACACCTGCCGCGGCCGGGGCAGGTCGATCTCCACTTCCTCCTTGATGGTGGCCGGCTTGTTGGTGAGGATGAGCACCCGCTCGGCCAGATACACCGCCTCCTCGATGTTGTGGGTGATGAACACCACCGTGGTGCCCAGCTCCTGCCAGAGGCGGACCACCTCGTCCTCCAGATAAAAGCGCATCTTGATGTCCATCTGGCCGTAGGGCTCGTCCATCAGCAGCAGGTCCGGCTGCATGGCAAAGGCGCGGCCGATGACCATGCGCTGCTCGCTGCTCACCGACAGCTGCCCGGGGTAGGACTTGCGGTAGGCCTCCAGGCCCATCAGCTCCACGATGCGGTCCACCCGTTTTTTCGTCTCTTCGGGAGGCACATGCTTGATGCCCAGCCCGAAGGCGATGTTCTGTTCCACCGTGAGCCAGGGAAAGGCGGAGGACTCCTGAAACACAAAGGCCAGGTCGTGGCGGCGGGTGTCCGCCGGTTCGCCGTCGATGAGCAGCTGGCCGCTGGTGGGCTCGATGAGCCGGGTGAGCAGGTTGAGAAAAGTGGTCTTTCCGCAGCCGGTGGGGCCCACCACGCACAAAAACTCTCCCTTGCGGATGTTGAAGCTCACATCGTTCAGCACCAGCAGGTCGCCGAATTTCTTGGTCAGGTTGCGCACCTGCACCTTCACCGGCCTCTCGTTCACTTCGCTCATGGGCGCTTCCTCCTATATCGAAAGGTCCATCGCCCCGGATATCTCCTCCCGTAGGGCCAGAAACTCTGCGGAGAGCATGTCCCGGGGGCGGGGCAGGTCGACGTTGTAGATGTTTTTCACCCGGGCGGGGCAGCTGCTCAGCAGCACCACCCGGTCGCCCAGATACACCGCCTCTTCGATGTTGTTGGTGACAAAGATCACCGTTTTCTTCTCCTGCTCCCAGATGCGGAGGACTTCCTCCTCCATGACGTAGCGTGTCTGGGCGTCCAGCGCGCCGAAGGGCTCGTCCAGCACCAGCAGTTCCGGCGCGGCGGCGTAGGCCCGGGCGATGCCCACCCGCTGCTTCATGCCGCCGCTGAGCTGACGGGGCCAAGCGTTCTCAAAGCCCGCCAGACCCACCAGTTCGATGAACTTCTGGGCGGTGCGGCGGCGCTCCTCTTTGGGCACGCCCGCGTATTTGGGGCCGATCTCCACGTTTTCCATCACCGTTTTCCAGGCCAGCAGCCCGGTCTTCTGGAACACCATCGAGACCTTGGGCGTGGGGCCCTGGATGGGGCTGCCGTCCAGCAGGATGCGCCCGCCGGTGGCTTCGTCCAGCCCGGCGATGAGCTGCAAAAGCACGCTCTTGCCGCAGAGGCCCGGCCCCAGCAGCACCAGGAACTCCTGATCCTGCACGTCAAAGGTCACATCCTCCAGAACGGGGGTCAGAGCGCCCTTTTTGTCCCGGAAGGTCTTCTGCACGTTTTGCAGGCGCAGCTTGGGGGTCACGCTCTCCATGGGCAAAGCCTCCTCTCCAGCCAGGACGCGCCCGCGCTGAGCAGCGCGCCGATGATGCCGATGATGAACATGCACACAAAGATGAGCGGCATGTCCCGCAGCTCGTTGCCGCGGAAGATCAGAAAGCCCACGCCGGCGGAAGCGCCCACCATCTCGGCGGCCAGCACGATGGCCCAGCCCACGCCGATGGCCATGCGGATGCCGGCAAAGATGGCCGGCAGCGCCGCGGGCAGCACGAACTCCGTCAGCAGCTGCCGGCGGGAGGCGCCGAACACCCGCCCCACCGAGAGGGTCAGCGGGTCCACCATGGCCACGCCGGTGTAGGTGTTGGTGACCACGATGGTGAAGGTGCCGATGAAGATAATGAGCATCTTGGGCAGTTCGCCGATGCCCAGCCACACGGTGATGAGCGGGATCCACGCGATGGGCGGGATGGGCCGCAGGATCTCAAAAATGCTGCCCAGTGTGGCCTTGAAGGTGCGGCTCCAGCCCACCATCAGGCCGAAGGCCACCCCCAGCACACAGGCCGCCAGCACCGCCAGCAGCACCCGCCGCAGGCTGATGAGGATGTGCTGATACAGCGGCACCCGGGCCAGCGGCACCTCGATGAGTTTTATCAGGCGCTGCCAGGTCTCCGCCGGGCTGGGGAAAAGCAGCGGTTTTGCCGCCGCCATATACAGCCAGCCCGCCAGCAGAAGCCCCAGCGAGAGCAGAGGAAGAAGATAATACCACAAGGGTCGTTTCAGTTTCATCGCAGCGCCCTCCATGCCGCCATGCGGCGTTCCAGCGCGGCCAGCACCAGCGAGATCAGGAAACCGATCACTCCGATGAGCAGCATGCCCAGGATGATCAGATCCGGCCGGGCCAGCATGCGCCCCATCTGGATCATGTACCCCAGCCCCGAAGAAGAGGCCAGCATCTCCGCCGCCACCAGCGTCACCCAGCTGGTGCTCAGCGCCAGGCGCACGCCGCCGAACACCATCTGCAGCGAGGACGGCACACACACCTGGGTGAAGATCTGCCAGCTGCTGGCGCCGCAGGTCCTGACCACGTTCACCAGCACGGGGTTGGTGAGCTTGATGCCGGTGTAGGAATTCATCACGCAGGGCACAAAGGCCGCAAAGCACACGATGAACATCTTGGCCTTGAACCCGATGCCCAGCATCACGATGGTCAGGGGGATGAAGGCGATGGGCGGGATGGGCCGGATCATCTCGAACACCGGTTTCACGAACCGGTCCACCGGCTCATAAAAGCCCATGAACAGCCCCAGCGGCACCCCCACCACCACCGCCAGCAAAAACCCCGAAAACGAGGTCTTGAGGCTGGAGAGGATGCTCTGGCCCAGGGTGGCGCCGTCCGGCTCGGTCTGATAGAGCTTCTCCGCGAAGGTCCTGGCCAGCTGAGAGGGCGCGGGCAGCAGCGAGGCGGACACCAAGCCCAGCCGGCTGGCCAGCTCCCACACGCCCAGGAACACCGCGATGGTGAGCAGCGGAAGCACCAGGGAATATTTCAGTTCCTTCCAGCCGTCGGACGGCGGCCGTTTTGTTTTTTCAGCCATGGGGCACCTCCCTTATAGTGCCCGCCCCGCAAACGCGGGGCGGGCGTCGGGGCCGCGCAGTCACTGCTGCGCGTGTTCGTAAGTCTGGGTCACGGGGCCGGGCAGGAAGGTCTCGCCGGTGATCAGCGCATCCAGCTGGTCGGCGGTGTAGTTGCCCATCTCCACATAGCCCTGCATCGCCTCGTAGATCTGAGCCTCGGCCTCCAGCATAGTGCCGTTCTCGCTCTTTTCGGTGAAGTAGGCGTAGTTGTCGGCCACGGAGATGAAGGGGTTGTCCTGGATCATGACCAGGTTGTCCTCCTCTTTGGTCTCATAGCCGTCCATGGCGTACATGTCCACCATCATGGCGGCCGCTTCCTCCTGGTTGGCGTTGGCGTACTCGCCGGCCATCATCGCCAGCTCCAGCCACAGCTCCACCGCCTGCTGCTTTTCTTCCAGCGCGCGGGCAGTGGCCACATAGTTCACCGGCAGGCCGCACTGCAGCAGCTGGTCGCTGCTGACCATGACGTACTCGCTGTCCTCCCCCTGGAAGACCGGGTCCTGGATGGTGAGGCCCTGGATGCCGCCCACGTCGCCCTCGCCCGCCAGGAAGGCGGTGGGGATGGTGGCCACGTCCATGTTCACCACTTCCACGTCGGACAGATTCAGCCCGAAGGACTTGAGGGTGTGGTACAGGGTGTACTGGTTGGCCGTGCCGGTGGCGGTGAGCACCTTCGCGCCCTTCCAGGTCTCGGCCGTGCCGTAGACGCCGTCCACCGCCGAGTGGCCGGTGCCGGCCTGGACGATGGGCGAATCCTTGCGGGCGAAGAAGGCCTGATACAGGCCGCGGTCCAGGCTGACGACGCCCAGGCAGCGGATGTCATAGTTCAGCAAGCCGGTGATCATGCCGCCGATGCCGGAAGTGCCCACGTCCCAGGAGGTGGAGGCCTCCATCTGGGCCGGGCCGCCGGCGAAGTAGACCATCTCCACTTCCAGGTTGCAGGCCTCCAGCCAGCCCTTCTGCTGGGCCAGATAGGTCACCGCCTCGGCGGTGCTGTTGGCCAGATAGGAAACGGTCAGCTTGGTCTTTTCGGGCAGCGGGGTCACGGGCCAGAGCATGCCCTCCGCCTGCACGGTGCCGTCCGCCGCGGCGGAGGCCGGCTCGGAGGCCGGGGCGGAACCGCCGGACGCGGGCGCCGCGCCGCAGGCGGCCAGCTGCAGGCCGAGTGCCAACGAAAGCAGCAGTGCGATCAGCTTTTTCATGTTCGTCTCTCCTTTTTTGTCATATCTTCTGGGGCCGGGCGGCCCCTCTCGCCTTATTGCATGTAGTGGATGGACGGCGCCCAGCGGCGCAGCAGCTCGGCGTTGTACTCCTTGCCGCCGTCCACATTGGCGCTCTGGAATACGGGCGGTTCCACCCCGCGCTCCAGCAGGCGCTGGCAGGTCTCGATGAGCAGGATGTTGGCGATGAAGGTGCTGATGGGGGTGGAAGCGGGCGCCACCTTCTGGGCCATGCCCTCCATCTGGATGCAGGCGTCGCCGTAGCAGCCGCAGGTGTCGATGACCACGTCGCACACCTCCTGCAGCAGCTTGCCGCTGGGATCGCGGGATTCCACCTGCCCGGCGTAGGCCATGTTCACCACGCCCACCGTGCGGATGCCCTTTTGCCGCGCCAGCAGCGCCATCTCCACCACCACCGGGTTTCGGGCCGCCACCGAGTGGATCAGCAGCAGGTCTCCTTCCCGCAGGGGGCTCTCTTCCAGGATGACCCGGGCATAGCCGGGCAGGCACTCGATGGTGGAGGTGGCCGTGACCGGCCGGGTGTTGAGCATCATGCCGGAGTGGAACAGCGGGTTCACCACCGCCAGCCCGCCTGCGCGGTAAAACATCTCCTCGGCGAACATTCCCGCGTGGGACGGGCCGAAGGCAAACACGCCCCGGCGCTGCTGGATGCAGGCCGCCATCAGGTCCGCCGCGCGGCCCAGCGCCTCTGCCTGGGTCTGCAGCACCTGGTGCATCATTCCGGAGACCACGTCAAGATATTCCTGTGCATACTTGCTCATTTCGCGCTTCCTCCTGTGCATTTTTAACTGTTTTTCTTCCCATCCTTCGCGTTTATTATCACATTCGCCCGCTTTGCTGACAAGTTCTATCTTTTTTACAACCCCCCGGGCGCAAAAAGGCCCCGGCTGCGGAAAGTTTCCGAGGCCGGGGCCCTTTTGCGCCATCCCCCGCGCTCACACCGTGAAGGGGATGGAGATCTTTGTGATGTAGTTTTCGGGGTCTTTTTCCACCGCCTCGTCGATGAGCGACTCCTCATAGACAAAGTCGCCCAGCACGAAGCGGTTCTGGCGGGCATGCTCCAGGATGCGGGGATAGCACCGGCAGGTGGTGTGGTAGTCCCCCTTATAATAGTAGATCATGTAGTTGCCCTCCGGCTTGACGAACCGCTCGCTCTCCGGCGTGCCGGGGGTGAGCTCGGCGTAATAGTAGCGGTAGCCCGGGTCCTGCCGGCACTCCAGCCAGTCGGCGGGCAGGATGCCTCCGATGGCCCGCCCCAGGCACAGCTCCTGCTCCGCCCGGTACTGGATGATGTCGCCCAGCGCCCGGGCCGTGCCCACGCCGCCGGGCCCGTCGATGCGGGGGCTGAGCTTGAGCATCTCCGCCGGGCAGTACTGGGTGTAGACGATGGAGGTGTCGATGTGTTTTGCCTCCCGCACCAGGTCCAGCTTTTTCTGCATCATCGCGCGGCGCTGCTCCAGATGGGCGATCTGGGCGCTCAGGTCTCCGATGCCGTAGTCATACAGCCGCAGGAAGTACTCCTTCTCCCGGCTCTGGGTGTACTGCTTGAGCTCCGCCAGCGACATGATGCGGCGCAGCGCCAAAATCACGTGAAAGGTGTCGATCTGCTCCAGCGAGTAGCACCGGCGGCCCGTTTCGCCTTTGCTGTCCGGCACGAACAGGCCCAGCTTTTCGTAGTAGAGCAGCGTCTGCTTGTTCACGCCGCAGGCCTGGGCAAACTGGCCGGCGGTGAGCGTTCCGTCCATCGTTCCCTTCATCGCTCTTCCTCCTCTTTGGGGGCGTTTTATATACCAACTATATCATATTCTGCACAAATTTCCACCGTCCCTTTTGCACACATGCCGACCTCCCTCTCCTTTTTTGCCCTTATTTTTCCAAAAATCGGCAGGAAAATCCCGGCAGATGGTGCATTCCGGCCAATTTTCATGTTAAACTTTGGACAAAACACAAAATTTTCCGCACCCCCTTGATGGTATAGCCGCTATATGGAATACAATCGTTAAAGAAACAACCAAGTACCACAAGGAGGACGACATCCGCAATGATATTTTCCTTGAAAACCAAAGTGATCGGCGGGCGCGGCTGTCTGGAGCAGCTGGGCGAAACGGTGGAGGGCTTCGGCGTGAAGAAGGCGCTTTTGTGCACCGACGCCTTTCTGGCGGGCACGCCGGCGACATCGCGCATCGTGGAGATGCTGGAACGCCGGGGCATCCGGTGCCCGGTCTACACCCGGCTGCAGCCCGAGCCCATCGACGTCCACTGCGACGAGGGCGCCCGCTTCTGCGCCGAGAACGGGGTGGAGCTGATCGTGGCCCTGGGCGGCGGCAGCGTGATGGACCAGTCCAAGGCGATGGCCGCCATCGTGACCAACGGCCTGCCGGTTCGCCAGCTGGAGGACCGGCCCATTCCCAAGCGGATGCTGCCGCTGGTGTGCGTGCCCACCACGGCGGGCACCGGCAGCGAGGTGACCTTTGTTTCGGTCATCACCAACACCGACGAGCAGCGCAAGATGACCATCATGGACGCGGACAGCCTCTCCCCCGACGTGGCCATCTGCGACCCGGAACTTCTGACTACGCTGCCCCGCGGCCTGATCGCCTCCTGCGGGGTGGACGCTTTGACCCACGCCATCGAGAGCTTCACCTCCCTGCCCGCCAACCCCATTTCCGACGCGCTGGCGCTGCGGGCCATGGAGCTGATCGCCGCAAACCTGCCCCGCTGCTGGCAGGACCCTTCCGACCTGCAGGCCCAGGGGTCCATGATGCTGGCCAGCACCATGGCGGGCGCGGCCTTCATCAACGCCGACGTGGGTGCGGTGCACGCCCTGGCCGAGACGGTGGGCGCGTTCTTCCACATCCCCCACGGGGTGGCCAATTCTTTGTTCCTGCCCTACATCATGGAGTTCAGCCGGGTGGGCAACGCAGCCCTTTACGCCCGCGTCGCCCGGCAGCTGGGGGCGGCAGGCCCCGGAACAGACGACGAGACCGCCGCCCGCGGAGCGGTGGCTTTTGTGGAGGGGCTGGTCCGGCGGCTGGAGATCCCCGCCTTCGCCTCCTTCAAAAATGTGGACCCCGCCCGCTTTGAGGAGCTGGCCCGCCGGGCGGCCAAGAACCCCATGAACCTGGACAACCGCCGCCCCATGGGCCCGGAGGACCACCTGGCGGTGCTGCGGCAGGCCTGAGAGGGCCGCACCCTTTCCTGAGTTTCAAATACTTCCAACAAGGAGGAATCATCATGTCCAACATTCAAAACACGCCCGTGTGCAACGAGCCCTACGTCCAGAAGGTGCGGGGGGCCATGCAGCACCGCGCCCAGTGGCTGTACCTCATTCTGGACGAGGCCCGCAAGCAGGGCATCGAGCTGGAGAGCGCCGCCCGCGCGGCCATGGCCCGCTGCGCCCGGGTGCTGGAACCGGTGCTGGGCGACGGGTGCGACGCGTTGACCCGCCTGGCGGCCCGGATGGGCTTCGACTGCTCCGGCGAGGCGCTGGGCGTGGCCTGCGCCGACGACTTCATGGGCCCGCTGACCCTCTGCCTGTGCAGTGTGGCCCGGCAGAAAGACGGGCTGCGGGCGGTGGGCGACATCCGCTACCCCGCCTGCACCGACGCCGCCGCCCTGACCCGGGCGCTGGAGGCCTCGGCCCGCGGGCTGGGGCTGGACCTGGAGGTGCTCAGCGCCGCCGACGGCCACCACTGTGTGAACGAGGCGGCCTTTGAGGTGCTGCGCCGGGTCTGCGCCGGCCGGGACAAGCCCCGGCCCCGGTGCAGGGCGCTGGCGGGCGGCACCTACGCCAAGAAGTTTGCCGGCCGGCTGGTGGCCTTCGGCGGCTGCGGCGACAAGGTGCACGCCCCCGACGAGTTCGTGGCGGTGGAGGATTTTTACGACCACGCGGGCATGGTGGCCGCCGCCCTGGCCCGCCTGAGCACGGAACTGTGAGGAGGTGCGCGCCGTGAACGACCGCATCCGGCGGCTGGCCGCCGCCATGGACGCGCAGGGCATGGACCTTCTGCTCATCACCGACGACCTGAACCTCTATTACTACCTGGGCAGCCGGGAGCAGAGCATGGAGCGGCTGCGGGTGCTGGCGGTGGACCGGCAGGGCGGCTGCACGCTCTATGCCAACGCCCTGTTCGCCCCGCCGCCCTGCCCGGTGCCCACCCTGCTCCACAAAGACGGCCAGGAGCCCGCCGCACTGGCGGAGCTGGCAAAGCGGCTGCCGGCCGGATGCCGGACGGGGGTGGACCCCGCCTGGTCCGCCGGGTATCTGCTGGCGCTGCAGGCCCTGTGCCCCGGCTGCGCTTTGTGCGACGCGGGCGCGCTTTTGAGCCTGCCCATGCTTTGCAAGGACGAGGAGGAGCAGGCTCTGATGCGCCGCTCCTCCCGGGTGAACGACACGGTGGTGGAGCAGCTCATCGCATCCATCGACGAGCGCTCCACCGCACAGGCCCTGAGCCGGGCCATCCACGGCCTTTACGACGCCCAGGGCGCGGACGGCGCGGCGGGGGGCGCGCTGGTGGCTTTCGGAGCCAACTGCGCCAGCCCCCATCCCCTCTGCCGGGACGCCGCCCCTCAGCCGGGAGACTGCATCCTCATCGACGCGGGCGCGCCGCTGGAGATGTATCAGTCGGACATGACCCGCACGGTGTTTTTCCGCCAGGTGAGTGCCGAGATGGAGCGGGTCTATCAGACGGTGCTGGCCGCCAATCTGGCGGGCATCGCCGCGGTGCGTCCCGGGCGCACTGCCGCCCAGGTGGACGCGGCCGCCCGCGCCGTGATCGAAGAAGCGGGCTACGGCCCCTTTTTCACCCACCGCACCGGCCACGGCATCGGGCTGCACCTGCACGAGGCCCCCGCCGTGGGCCCCGGCAGCGACACCGTGCTGGAGGAAGGCATGATCTTCTCGGTGGAGCCGGGCGTCTACCTGCCCGGCCAGGGCGGAGTGCGCATCGAGGACCTGGTGCTGGTCACCGCCGGCGGCGCCGAGGTGCTCAACCGCCTGCCCAAAGACCTGCGGGTGGTGTGAACCTTCTTTCATCCTCTCTTGCCCGCCGCTGCGGGCTTCTCTTCCGCGCGAAAGCCCCGCGGCCGTCCCTTTTTGGGGGAACGGCCGCGGGGCTTTCGCTTTTTTCTTCAAAACGCGCCAGGGTCGAGGAGGGCGTTGTACTGCACGTTCATTCGCTCCCGCTGGGGGGCGGCGGCACGTTCCAGCAGCACCTCCACCGCCTTGCGGCCCATCTCCTGCACCGGCTGCTCCATGGTGGTGAGGCTGGGCAGCGGGCGCACCAGCACCGGGCTGCGGTTCAGCGCCAGGATCTTCACCCGGGAAAAGGCGCTGTCCGGCCGCTGCATCTGCCCCAGCACCAGGCCCACCGTCTGCTCGCTGCTGATGACGTAGAGGGCGGTGTAGTCCAGTTTTTCCTGCTCGAAGCGGCGCACGAAGTCGTAGCCGCCCCGGTAGGTGTTGGGGTAATAGAAGATGCTGGCCTGGGCCTGGGGATAGGGCACGCCTCCCTGCAGCAGCGCGTCCACAAAGCCCGCCTGCTCCGCCCGGGTGTTGGTGGAGTCGGTGTCGGTGGAGAGCATGGCGATGCGCCGGTGGCCCTGTTCCAGCAGGTGGCGCACCGCCACCCGCGCCGTTTCAAAATGGGCCAGCAGCACCGAGTCGTAGTCCAGCCCTTCGATCTTGCGGTTCAAAAACACCACCGGGATGGTGATGCCCGCCACCATCTCCCGGTATTCGGTGGTGTCCTCGGCGGTGACGAAGATCACCCCCGCATAGCCGCTGCGGCAGGCGTTGTTCACCGAGGCCCGCTCCACCGACAGATCGCCCCCGCTGTTGCACAGCACCAGGTTCAGCCCCTTCTCGGCGGCGGTGCGGGCGATGCCCGCGATGAACCCGCCGTAGAGGGAGTAGGTGAAGTCGTTGACCACCACCAGCAGGTCGTTGCGCTTGTGCTCGGCAAGTTCGCCGTCCCGGGGTTCCACCCCCAGCTCCCGCATGGCCGTCCACACCTGCTGGGCCAGCTGGCGGCGCACCAGCGACGGGTCCCGTATCACCCGCGACACCGTCGCGCAGGACACCCCTGCCCGCCGGGCGATCTCTTTTTGGGTCACTGCCATGGCGTTTCCCTCCTGTTCTGTTTCTTTACAATAGCATTTCAGTTTCATCTGTGTCAATATTTCAATCAGAAATTTCAGACGATTTCAGGATTTCGGCCCTTTTCTCCGGCCTTTATTTCAGAAATTCCAAATCTGCGGCGCTTTTTGTGGCTTTGAGCCAATTTCTTCGGCATACATTGTTATATATTCAACAAACTTTTGCCTCCACTCTGAAACATTTGAAATCGTCTTGTTTTTGTCAATCTCCGATGCTAAAATCCAAAACGAACGGACCGGGGCGGTGCGCGCAGCCCGCGGCAGCATACATCAAACAAGCAAAGGAGACATGCAGCGATGGAATATATCAACGTCCGCGGGCTGGACAAGCCCGTGCCCCGGCTTATTTTCGGCACCGCCTGGTTCAGCCTGGACGCGGAGGCCGAAGCTCACAAGATGATGGACCTGTATGTGGAGCGGGGCGGCACCATGATCGACACCGGCCGCTACTACGGCAAGGGCAACGGCATCGCCAAGAGCGAAGAGATCCTGGACCGCTGGCTGCGCTCCTCCGGCGTGAAGCGGGAGGACATCATGATCAGCGACAAGTGCTGCAACTGCCTGATCGACCGCAAGGGCGTACTGCACGAGGAGTTCGTGCGGGTGAGCCCCACCTTCATCCAGGAGGACCTGATGTACAGCCTGGACCGGGTGGGCGTGGACTACTTTGACCTTTACATGATCCACCGGGACGACCCCCATGTGCCGGTGCCCGACCTGATGGACAAGCTGGAAGAGCTGCGCATCGCGGGCTACTTCAAAGCCTACGGCATCAGCAGCTGGCAGCCCAGCCGGGTGCAGGAGGCCATCGACTACTGCAAGCGGATGAACTACCGCGGGCCGTCGGTGTCCAGCCCGTCCTACAGCCTGGTGCACGCCAAATACAACCGCTGGCCCGGCACCTGGTACGCCGACGACGAGTTTGCCCGCTGGCACAAGGAGCACGACATCGCCCTGTTTGCCTGGGCGGCCCAGGGCGCGGGCTTCTTTGTGGACCCGCTGCTGCCCGCCTACGACCCGGAGAAGGCCCCCATGGTGACCAAGGAGTCCTTCCTCACCGAGGAGAACTTCAAGCGCCGGGAGCGCGCGCTGGAGCTGGCCAAGGTGCACGGATGCAGCGGCGTGAACATCGCCCTGGCCTATGTGCTCAGCCAGGACCTGCCGCTGGCGGCCCAGATCGGGCCCCAGAACCTGTGGGAGCTGGACGACTGCATCAAGACGCTGGACCTGCGCCTCACCGAGGCGGAACTGGCCTATCTGCGCCTTGAGCGGGACACCTGGGCCGACTGACGGCCCGCCGGGAGGGGGAAAAACGATGAACAAACAAACCTTTAAATTCCACTATGGCTACGTGGTGCTGCTGGCCACCATCCTGATGAACGTCTACTACGCCTGCTCTTACAGCGTGGTGAGCCAGTTCATGGCGCCCATCCTGGAGACCCACCCCGAGATCAGCCGCACCCAGTTCTCGCTGGTGTTCTCCATCCACTCGCTTTCCAGCGCGCTGTATCTGACCCAGTTCGGCAAGGTCAACCAGCTGCTGAAAAGCAAGAACGTGCCGGTGCTGGGCGGCCTGGGGCTGGCGGTGGGCTTCTTCATCTACGCCACCGCATCCAACATCTACCTGTTCTATTTCGGCGCGCTGCTGGTGGGCCTTTGCGCGGCCTTCTTCTCCTCCGCCATCACCATCACCCTGCTGAACCGCTGGTTCGACAAGGGCCAGGCCACCCTGCTCTCCGTCTCCATGACGCTGGGCGCGCTGGGCGGCACCGTGGGCAGCCGGGTGGTGGGCGGCCTCATCGGCTCGGTGGGCTATGCCGCCACCCTGCGGGGGCTGGCCATCGGCATGGTGGCGGTGACGGTGGTCATCCGCCTGCTTTTGCAGCGCGAGCCCGCCCCCAAGGCGGCCGCCGCCGGCGTGAAGGCCCAGGAAAAGGAGCTGCCCGGCGTGACCCTGAAACAGGCCATGAAGACCTACAACTTCTACGCCATCCTGGGCGTGTTCCTGCTGTTCGGCATGTGCTTTTACGCCACCTACACCAACCTGTCGGTCTACATGTCCGACCTGGGCTTCGACCCCTCGCTGGTGGGCTCCATCTTCGGCATGATCTTCCTGGTGAACGCCATCACCATGATCCCCGGCGGCGCGGTGGCCGACTGGCTGGGCTGCCGGGTGACCATGATCGCCCTGATCTGCGTGTTCGTGGGCTGTGTTGCGGTGATGGCCTTCACCACCCCCGGCCCGGCGCTGATGTATCTGGTGTGCGTGCTGATGGGCGTGGCCTACCTGTTCCCCAAGGTGCTCTCCTGCGCCATGGTGAACAGCGCCTTCGGCCCGAAGGACTCCGCCACCTTCACCGGCTGGATCCAGGCCATGATCTGCGTGGGCGCCTTCATCGGCAGCCCCATCCTGAACGCGGTGTATGACCTCACCGGCTCCTACAGCGGCGCCTTCATCGCCATGATCCCCGCCATGCTGCTGTGCGCGGTGCTGGGCTTCACCGGCATCGCCAAGGTCAAGGGCTGGTAAGCGCCGGCCCGAAAGGAGCGAACCATGGACTTTCTGGGCATTCTGGGCATCGCCGCCGGCTTTGCCCTGCTGATGCTGCTGACCTACCGGGGCTGGTCGGTGTATCTGGCCAGCTTTGCCGGGGCGGCGGTGGTGGTGCTGTGCGCGGGGCTGCCCCTGGCCGAAACGCTGACGCAGAAATACATCGGCGGCATCGGCTCCATCGTGACCAGCCTGCTGGGCATGTTTCTGTTCAGCTCGGTGATGGCCCAGCTCTACGCCGACAGCGGCGCCGCGGTGTCGCTGTCCCGGGCGATGCAGCGGCTGTTCCTGCGGGGGCCGCTGGGGCCCCGGGGCCGGCGGCGGATGAGCCTGCTGGTGGTGATCTTCGCCTCGGCGCTCATCTGCTACGGCGGCGTGAACGCGGCGGTGGTCATCATCACCGTCTATCCCATCGCCCTGTCGGTGTTCGAGAGCTGCGGCATCCCCCGCCGCTTCGTGCCGGGGGTGCTGCTGGGCGGCTGCGTCACCTTTGCGCTGAGCGGGCCGGGCTCGCCCCAGCCCACCAACCTCATCCCCGCCTCCCTGCTGGGCACCAGCCCCGCGGCGGGCCTTGTGCCCGGCCTTGCGGGCATGGCGGTGGAGGTGGTGGTCTGCCTGCTGGTGCTGGACTGGATGATCGAGCGCGCGGTGCGCCGGGGCGAGACCTTTGAGCCCGCCGCCCAGCCGGACGCGGCCGCCTCCGCCCAGGTGCGCCGCCCTCCCGCGGCGCTGGCGCTGGCGCCGCTGGCGGTGCTGTTCCTGCTGTTCAATCTGGCCGGGCTGGACATTCTGCTGTGCACTCTGGCGGGCGCCGTCTGCGCGGCGGCTCTCTTTTACCCCTGGCTGGACGGATACCGGGCGCTGCGCCGCTGCATCAACGAGGGGCTCGCCTCCTCGCTGGCGCCGGTGGGCAACATCGGCGCGGTGTGCGGCTTTGCCGCCTGCGTGCAGAGCGTGCCGGTGTTCGAGCGGCTGGTGGACGCCATCGTCCACTGGTCCATCGACCCCTATCTTCTGTGCATGGTGTCGGTGGCGCTGCTGTGCGCCCTCACCGGCGGGTCCACCACCGGCCAGTCCATCGCGCTGCCCATCGTGGCGCCGCTGCTGGAAAGCCGGGGCATGGCCCCCGCGGTCATCCACCGGGTGGCGGCCTTCTCCGCCACCACGCTGGACTCCCTGCCCTACAGCGGCACCATCCTGATGACCGTTCATCTCTCCGGGGTGCGGATGAAGGACGCCTATCCGGCCATCTTCGTCTCCACCACCCTGGCCACCGCCTTTGCCTCCGCGACGGTGACGGCCCTTCTGTGGCTGTTCCCCGCGCTGGCGTGAGGCCGGGGTCTTCCTTTTCTGCTCTTGCCGGGCTTTTGGGGCGGGCTTTGGGTGTTTGCCCGCCCGAAGGGCCCGGGCGGAGATATACCATCCAGGTGCGGCGGCGGAGCGTTTTGCTCCGCCGCTGCGCCTTTTTTGCCCCTTTCGTTTGACCGGGGCCAAAAGGGGTGTATACTGAAGACAAGACACCAAAAAGGAGGTAGTCGCCATGTGCACCAGCATCGCTTTTTTTGAGCAGAAACTTTTCGGACGCAACCTGGACCTGGAGGTATCCTTCGGGCAGCGGGTGGTCATCGCGCCCCGTTCCCTCGCCTTTCCCTTCGCCCACCGCCCCGCCCTGACGGAGCACTACGCCATCGTGGGCATGGCCAGCGTGGCCGGCGGCCTGCCTCTTTTTGCCGAAGGCATGAACGAGAAGGGCCTTTACATGGCCGGGCTGAATTTCCCGGGCAACGCCCATTACTTTTCCGACGAGGGGGCTGACCCCAATCACCTTGCGCCCCACGAGCTGTTGTGGCTGGTGCTGGGCAGCTGCGCGTCCCTGGCCGAGGCCAAAGCCCTGCTGGAAGAGGTGACCATGTGCGCCATCCCCTTCGCGCCGGGGCTGCCTCTGGCTCCGCTGCACTGGCATGTGGCGGACGCCACCGGCGCGCTGGTGGCGGAGTCCACCGCCGACGGCCTGCACCTCTACGAGGACAAGGCCGGGGTGCTCACCAACAACCCGCCCTTCCCCTTCCACCAGACCAATCTGGCCAACTACATGAACCTCTCCCCCCGCCAGCCAGAGAACCAATTTGCGCCGGGCCTGCCCCTGGCCTGCTTCGGCCAGGGCATGGGGGCCATCGGCCTGCCGGGGGACGCCTCCCCCGCCTCCCGCTATGTTCGGGCGGTGTTCTTCAAGGAGAACGCCGGCTTCCCCGCCGACCGGCCCGGTCAGGTGATGGAGTTCTTCCACGTTCTTGAGGGCGTGGCCATGGTGCGGGGCAGCGTCGTCACGCCGGAGGGCGCGCTGGACGAGACCCTCTATTCCAGCTGCATCGACGGCGTGGAGCACGTCTACTACTGGCGCACCGCCGGGGCCAGCCGCATCAGCGCGGTGCGCATGACCGGGGAGGCCTGCCGGGGCGGCAAACTGCTGGCGGTGACCCCCGAGGACACCCCCGCCTTCGCCTTCACCGAGCCCCAGCCGCTGGCCTGAAAGGAGTTCTCCATGAAAGAGCCCCTCTTCACCGCCGCCGGCGAGGCGCTGCCCGCCCTGCCCTGGCCGGACTATCCCCGGCCCCGGCTGCGGCGGGAGAGCTTTCTGAACCTGAACGGCCGCTGGCAGTTCGCGGTAAACCAAAGCGGCGAGGCCCCCGCGGCCTATGACCGGGACATCCTGGTCCCCTTCTGCCCCGAGAGCGACCTCTCGGGCATCGGCGAGCACTTTGCCGAGGGCAGTTTTCTCTTTTGCCGCCGCGCCTTCTCCCTGCCCGACGGCTTCTGTGCCGGGCGGGTGCTGCTGCACGCGGACGGGGCGGACCAGACCCTCGACTGCTTTTTGAACGGGCGGCATCTGGGCAGCCACACCGGCGGCTACGAGGCCGCCGAGTTCGAGCTGACCGGCGCGCTTTTGCCCGGCGAAAACGAGCTGGTGCTGCGCATCACCGACGACCTGCGGAGCCACACCCAGCCCTACGGCAAGCAGGTGGAACGCCCCGGCGGCATGTGGTACACCCCGGTGAGCGGCCTGTGGCAGACCGTCTGGCTGGAGAGCGTGCCGCAAACCTACATACGGCGGGTGGACTTTGCCTGCACCCTGGACGAAGCGGTGCTGGACGTGGGGGACGAGCGCCTTTTTGGCACCGTGACGGTGGCGGACCCGGACGGGGCCTTCACCGCCCCGCTGGAACGGGGCCGGGCGGTGCTGCGGCCGGCGCACCCCCGCCGCTGGAGCCCGGAAACGCCCTTCCTCTACCCCGTCGTCATCCAGGCGGGAGCCGACAGAGCGGAGAGCTACTTTGCCCTGCGCACCCTGGAAGTGAAGACGGTGGGCGGCCATGCCCGCCTCTGCCTCAACGGCGCGCCCTATTTTTTCCACGGGGTGCTGGACCAGGGCTACTGGAGCGACGGCATTTTTACGCCTGCCAGCCCTGCGGCTTATGACGAGGACATTCTGGCCATGAAGGCCCTGGGCTTCAACACCCTGCGCAAGCACATCAAGGTGGAGCCGCCCCTCTTCTACTACGCCTGCGACCGCCTGGGCATGGCGGTGTTCCAGGACATGGTGAACAACGGGGACTACAATTACCGGCGGGACACGGTGCTGCCCAATCTCGGCTTCCAGACCCGCCGCGGCGACGAGAAAATGCACCCCGACCCGGAAGCCCGGGCGGCTTTTCTGGCGGGGATGGAGGCGACGGTGGCGGCGCTGAAAAGCCACCCCTGCGTGGTCTACTGGACCATCTTCAACGAGGGGTGGGGGCAGTTCTGCTCCACCGCCGCTTATCGAAAGCTGCGCGCGCTGGATGCCAGCCGCTTCATCGACTCCACCTCCGGGTGGTTCCGCTGCGGCGAAACGGATGTGGACAGCCGCCACGTCTACTTCGGGCCGTGGAATTTGAAGGCGGGGGAAAAGCCGCTGGTGCTCACCGAGTTCGGCGGGCTGACCCTGCCGGTGGAAGGGCGCCTGCAATGCCCGGGCCGCAGCTACGGCTACGGGGCCTGCAAGAGCGCCGAAGAACTGGAACGGCGGGTGCTGGCCCTCTACGAAAAGCGGGTGCTGCCGCTGGTGGAACAGGGCCTGTGCGCCGCCATCTACACCCAGCTTTCCGACGTGGAGGAGGAAGTGAACGGCCTGCTCACCGCCGACCGGAAGGTGTGCAAGCTGAAAGCGGACCCCATGCGGGCGCTGGCAGGGCGGCTGGCGGAAGCGGCAAACGCCTCCTGCCGGGAGCCGTTCGCCCCTGCCCGGTAAAACCGCCGAAAAAAACGCGGCCTGTCTTTTGACAGGCCGCGCTTTTTTATTTCTTTTTCATCTCGTTCTGCTCGTAGTCCCGCAGGGAGGCCAGCGCCTTGGGCGCCAGGGGCAGCAGGGCGATCATGTTGAAGATGGTCATGAGGCCGATGCCCACGTCCCCCAGGTCCCACACGAACTGGTAGGCCGCAAGGCCGCCCACAAAGAGCATGACCAGCGCCAGCAGCTTGTAGGCCGTCTGGCTGCGCCAGCTGTCGCCGAAGAGGTAGGCCACGTTGGAGCGGGCGTAGAAGAGGATGCCCAAAAAGGTGGAGAAGCTGAACAGCCACAACACCACCGCGATGAACACCACGCCGAACGCCCCCAGATGGTGGCCCATGGCCGCCTGCAGCAGGTCCATGCCCTCCAGCCCCTGGGTGAGGGAGGCGGGGGTGAGCAGCATGACCATGGCGGTGCAGCTGCAGATGAGCAGGGTGTCGATGAACACGCCCAGCGCCTGCATCAGGCCCGCCTTGGCCGGGTGGCTCACATGGGCGGCGGCCGCCGCGCAGGGGGCGGAGCCGGAGCCCGCCTCATTGGAGAAGAGGCCCCGCTTCGCGCCGTTCATGATGACCGCGCCCAGGCCGCCGCTCACCGCCTGCCGCAGGCCGAAGGCCTCGGAGAAGATGCGGCCGAACACCGCCGGCAGCTGCTGAACGTTGAGCAGGATGATGACCAGGGTGATGAAGAAGTAGCAGGCGGCCATCAGCGGCACCACCACGTCCAGCACCTTGACGGTGGCGTTGCGCCGCAGCACGATCACCGCCGCCACCGCCACCAGCGCCACGGTGGACCACAGCGGCGGGACGTTGAAGGCGTTCTCGAAGGAGGAGGAGATGGAGTTGCCGATGACCTGGCTGATGCCGCACCAGCACACAAGGCCGGAAACGGCGAACAGCACCGCCAGCACCGAGCGGCGCTTGCCCTTGGCGAAAAGGGCGTGGAGATAGTAGGCCGGGCCGCCCCGCCAGCCGCCGTAGAGGGGGTCTTTTTCCTTGTAGAGCTGGGCCAGGGTGGCCTCGATGAAGGCGGTGGAGGAGCCCAGCAGGGCGATGAGCCACATCCAGAACACCGCGCCCGCGCCGCCGGCGCTGATGGCGGCCACCACGCCCACCAGATTGCCCATGCCCACCCGGCAGGCGGTGGAGACGATGAGGGCCTGCACGCCGGACAGCCCCTCGGCCCCCGGCTTTTTGTTGTTGGCCATGGTGATGCGCACCATCTCCGGGAACAGCCGGAAGGGCAGGAAGCGGGTGCGCAGGGTGAAATACACCCCCGCCGGCAGCAAAATGAGCACCAAAAGCGAAACGCCCAGGCTGCTGCCGCCGGGCAGCGGGATGCGGAACAGATCGCCCCACAAAAAATGATAGATCGCGGTCAGAAGGGCCATGGAAAAATTCCTTTCAGATACGGCCAAAGGGCCGCTTGTCGTGCATTTTATCAGTATACCCGGCCCCTGCCGCCTTTGCAAGCCTTTGGGGCAAAAAAGGGCCCTTCCCCGCCGGGGAAGGGCCTTGCGTCTTTTCTTATGCCCGGAAGCACTTTTTCAGCGCCCGGTATTCGCCCAGGGCCAGCAGGGTGCCGTCCTTGGGAAGCACGGTGTACGGGGTGATCTGGGCGTCGATGGCGCCCTCCCGCTTGACCGCCAGCAGGTTGATGTTGTGGATGCGGCGCACGTCGATCTCGCCGACGGTCTTGCCCGCCCACTCGGCGGGCACCTCCACCTCCACGATGGCGTTGTCGGCGTCCAGCTCGATGTAGTCCAGAAGATGGTCGGAGCCATAGCGCACCGCCGCCCACTTGGCCAGCTGCTTTTCGGGGTAGAGCACCTCGTCCGCGCCGTTGCGCAGAAGGAACTTGGCCTGCACGTCCCGCTCGGCCCGGGACACAACCTTCTTTGCCCCCAGCTCCTTGAGCAGCGAGGTCGTTTCCAGCGAGCTTTGGAAATTGTCGCTGATGGCCACGATGCAGACATCATAGTTGCCCACGCCCAGCTCCTGCAAAAATTCGCCGTTGGTGCTGTCGCCGATCTGGGCGTTGGTGACCACGTTGAGCACGGCGTTCACCTTTTCCTCGTCGTCGTCCACCGCCATGACCTGATGGCCCTGGGCGTTCAGCTGCATGGCCAGATGGCGGCCGAAGCGGCCCAGGCCGATGAGCAAAAAGGATTTCATAAAAAACTCCTCCTTTAACCGATGGTGATGCGCTCCTGCGGGAGCTTGCTGCCAGTCTTGGCAGCGCCCGCCAGCGCGGCGTAGATGAGGGTGAGGCCGCCCACGCGGCCCATGTACATCAGGAAGATGAGCACCCCCCGGGAAACAAGGCCGAGGCTGGGGGTCAGCCCCAGGGAGAGACCCACCGTGCCCACCGCCGAGGCGGTCTCAAACAGACAGTCGGCCAAAGGCAGCCCCTCCACCGAGCTGATGATGAAGCCGCCGAAGAAAAACAGGGTAAGATAGAGCAGCAGGATGGCCGCAGCGTCGCAGGAGGCCTTGACGCTGATGCGCCGGCCGAAAAAGCGGCCTTCCTCCCGCCGCCGGAACACGGCGATGGCGTTGGCAAAGAGCACCGCCACGGTGGTGGTCTTCATGCCGCCCGCGGTGGACCCCGGCGAGCCGCCGATGAGCATGAGCACGATGGTCACCGCCAGGGCAAGGCCGCTGAGCGAGGTGAGGTCGGCGGTGTTGAAGCCCGCGGTGCGGGGGGTGATGGACTGGAACAGGCTCATCCACACCCGCTCGCCCAGGGGCAGGGCGGAGAACTCGTCGAAGAAGAACCACACCGCCGGCACCACGATGAGCACCGCCGTGGTGGCCAGGATGACCTTGCTCTGCATGCGGTAGTGGTGCAGGTGGCGGCCGTTGGTGCGGATGTCGTCCCAGGTGAGGAAGCCGATGCCGCCCACCACGATGAGGCCCATGATGACCAGGTTCACCACCGGGTCGGCCCGGTAGGCGGTGAGGGAGGCGTATTCCGCGCCCGGCGCGCCCATCAGGTCAAAGCCGGCGTTGCAGAAGGCGGAAATGGAATGGAACACCGCCATCCAGATGCCCCGGAGGCCGAAATCCCGCACGAACACCGGCGCAAGGCAGGCTGCGCCGATCCCCTCGATGAGGAACACGGCCCGCAGGATGAAGCCGGTGAGCCGCACGATGCCGCCCACCTTGGGGGCGGAGATGGCCTCCTGCATGGTGCCCCGCTGCATCAGCGAGATGCGCCGCCCTGCCAGCAGGGCGATGGCCGAGGCCACCGTGACCACCCCCAGGCCGCCGATCTGGATGAGCAGCAGGATGACCGCCTGGCCGAAATACGACCAGTAGGTGGCGGTGTCCTGCACCACGAGGCCGGTGACGCAGACCGCCGAGGTGGCGGTGAAGAGCGTCTCGTCAAAGGGAGTGACGCGGCCACTCTGGGAAGCAAAGGGCAGCATCAGCAGCAGCGCCCCCGCCAGAATGACCGCAGCGAACAGAAGGATGATGATCTGAAAACTCGTCAGACGCCGCAACGGCGCAATGTCCATTTTAAAAGCCTCCGTTTTTTTGCCGGGCCTGAGGGGCCCCGGCTTTGGGTCTTTATCCCACAGTATACCCCATTCGATGCCGGTTGTGAAGAGCATTTTTCGTAAAATTTTTCCCGCGGGCAAAAGGGCGGGGCGGCGCGGTTTCAGGGGGTTTTTTCCTCCAGGTCGCGGGCGGTGACGGCCCGGTAGGGCAGCCAGACATAGTGGCCGTCCTCCAGTTCCACCGCCTCGGCGGGGTCCCGGTCTTCGGCCAGCGCCAGCACCAGGTCCAGCATAGACCGGGCGATGCCCGCGCCGTCGTTGCGCACGGTGCCGTAAAGCTCGCCCGCCGCCACCGCCTCCAGGGCGGGGGCGGTGGCGTCCACCCCCACCACCAGCGGCAGGTCCTTCTCCGCCTGCTTGAAGGCGTCGATGGCCCCGAGGGCCATGTCGTCGTTGTTGGCGAACACCACCTCGATGGAGTCCCCCATCCCTTCCTCCAGCCACTGCCGGGCCTTGGCCATGGCCTGGCCCCGCTTCCAGTTGGCGGTGTCGCTGGCCAGCTTTTCCACCGCCACCCCCGCGTCGGTGAGGGTCTTGACGGCGTACTCGGTGCGCAGCATCGCATCCTGGTGGCCGGGCTCGCCCTCCAGCATCACATACTGAAGCACCCCGTCGCCGTTGCGGTCCAGGGCGGGGTCGGTCTGCCATGCCTCCAGCACCAGCCGCCCCTGCAGAACGCCGCCCTCCTCCGCCTTTGCGCCCACATAGTAGGCGTGCTCCCAGCGCAGCATGTCCTCCGCCACCGGCTGGCGGTTGAAGAAGATGAGGGGCACGCCCGCCTTCCGGGCTTTGTCGATGAGCACGGCGGCGGCGGTGCGGTCCACGATGTTGACGCACAGCGCGTCGTACCCGCGGCCGATGAGGCTGTCGATCTGGTCCAGCTGGGTGGTCTGGTTCGAGCGCCCGTCCACCACCGACAGGTTGATGCGCAGGTCCCGGGCCTGCTCCTCCTCCCGGGCCATCCGCTCCAGCTCGGCGGCGATGGTGGCGATGAAGGTGTCGTCCTGGGTGTAGAGGGCCACCCCCACCCGCAGCACCGGGGGCTCCGTTTCCGCCGTGCCGCAGCCGGCGGCCAGGGCGGCCAGCGCCGCGCAGGCAAGGGCCGCGGCCGCCTTACGAAGCCACCGGGAACAGCAGCTTTTGATTGTCCGGTTCATAGATGTCCTCCCCCCGCAGGATGGAAAAAGCCAGCGGCTGGGGCTGCCAGTCTTCGCCCCGGGCGGTGCGCACCGCCCCTTCCACCGCCAGATACCCCGCGGCAAAATCGCTCCACACCGCGCTGGCGGCAAGGCTGCCCCGCTCCAGCGCCGCGGCGATGGGCCCGGTGGAGCCCACGCCGTAGAGGGCGGGGGCAAGGCCCAGTTTTTCCTTGATGGCAGCCGCCGCCTCGGTGGCCGACGGCTCGAACAGCAGCACCGCCGCCGCGTCCGTTCCGGCCAGCGCCGCTTCCAGCGCGCCCTCCCCTTCCGGGGCGGTCTCGGTGACCTGAGCGCCCGCCTCTTCCAGCGCCGCTTTGGCGGCGGCAAGGCGCGCGCTCACCCCCGCCGAGCCGGGGGCGCTGTTCACCAGCAGCACCGGCCCCGCCGGCGCGTCCACCAGGGCCGCGGCGGCCAGCGCCCGGCCCAGGGCCTCGTTGTCCGGGCAGACGGAGGCCGCCCCGCCGGCGGATTCCAGCGTGATGACCGGCGCGCCGGGCCCGGCGGGCAGCTCGCCCGCCGGGATGACCACCAGCACGTCCGCCCCCCGCTGGGCCTCGTAGCCCATCAGGCGGGCCTGCTCGGCGGCGTCGTTCTCCGCCGAGAGGGTCACGATGCGCACCTCCGCCCGCAGTTCGCCCGCCGCCTGCTCCATGCCGAGGCGGGCGTTGGCCCAGTCGGAGCCGTCGGTGCTGCGCAGGATGACCGACACCTCCACCGGCTCGCCCTCCCGCCGGGCGAAGGGCAGCTGGGGCCAGGCCAGCGTCAGCGCCACCGCCGCCGCCAGCGCCACCAGCACCAGCAGCTGCCACAGCGCGTTGCTCCTTTGTTTTTTCATGGCTCTTCCTCCCGTTGCAGCTGCGCGGCCTCCTCGGCGGTGAGGGCGGGCAGCCGGATGCGCACGGTGGTGCCCTCGTCCGGCTCGCTGAACACCTCAAGGCCATAGCCTTCGCCGAAGGTCAGCCGGATGCGCCGGTGGACGTTGCGCACCCCGATGCCCGACCCGCTGGACCGGGTCTGGGGCTGGCTCTCGTCCAGAAGGCGCTCCACCACCTCGGGGGGCATGCCCACGCCGTTGTCGCTCACGTCGATGACCAGATCGCCGCCGTCCCGCTTTGCGGTGACGGTGATGCGCCCGTCCTCCTCGCAGCCGGCCATGCCGTGGTAGATGGCGTTCTCCAGCAGGGGCTGCACGATGAGCTTGAGGGTGTAAAGCCCCTCGGTGCCCTCCCCGGCGCTCACGGCGGCGGTGAACTTGTCCTGATAGCGGATCTGTTGGATGGTCATGTAGTGGCGGGCGTGCTCCAGTTCGTCCGCCAGGGGGATGAAGCTGCGCCCGCGGCTGAGGGCGATGCGGAACAGCCGCGCCAGCGAGGTGACCATCTGGATGGCCTCGTCGTAGCGGCCGGCCTCGGTCATCCAGATCACCGAGTCCAGGGTGTTATAAAGGAAATGGGGGTTGATCTGGCTTTGCAGCACTTCCAGCTCGCTGCGGCGCTTGCGCTTTTCCTGCAAAATGATGTCGTCCATCAAGTGGCGCATGGTGGACACCATCGACGCGATGGAATGGGCCAGCCGCCGCACTTCGTAGCAGCCGTCCTCTTTGATGGCCACCTCCCGGGCCCCGGCCTCCAACTCCTTCACCGACTGCTCCAGCCGGCGGATGGGGTCGGAGATGCGCGCCGAGATGCGGAAGTTCAGAAAGGCCATCAAAAAGGCCGAGAACAGCAGCATGGACAGGCCGAACAGGAAGATGTAGCCCCCGTCGTCCCCCGCGCCGGCGCGGGGCACCACGCCCACCAGCTTCCAGCCGGTGTAGCCCACCGTCTTGACGGTGACCAGCCTTCTTTCCCCCTCGAAGGTCTCGGTGTGGGTGCCGTCGGGAAGGGCCGCGTCGGCCAGGTTGTTCTCGGTGTCCAGCCCCGCGTAGATGAGCTGCTGGCGGGGGTGGTAGATGAGCTCCCCCGCCGCGTCGGTGAGGTAGATGTAGCCGCCGCCCGCCAGCTCCACGTCCCGGCAGACCTGCTCGATGCCGGAAAAGCCCATGTCCACCAGCAGCACGCCGCTGTAAGTGCTGCCCTCTCTTGTGAGCTGCACATACCGGCTCAGGGACACCACCCAGCGGAAGTTCTCGTCCGGGTCGGCGAAGAGGCGCTGGATGTGGGGGGTGGAAAAATGCAGGTTCTCCATCTTGTCCAGCGCCGCCTGATACCAGTCGGAGGAGGCGGGGTCCGCCCCCTCCTTCAGGGCGGTGAGGGGGGTGCCCGCCACCAGCGCGCCCTTGCTGTCGAACACAGCGATGGAGATCAGCTCGTCCCGGTTCTCCTCGTACAGCAGCTCCATCCCCTCGTCCAGGCTCTGGGTGGCAAGGTCGGCGTTTTTGATGATGCGGTAATACATGGTGTCGCTCACCCGCATCATCCGGCGCAGGTAGCTGTCCATGTTCATGTTCACCTGGCCCAGCACCCGCTCGGTGTTCTCCCGCACCAGCTGCTCGGTGCCCGCGGAGTAGCGCCAGACGAGGCTCAGGCCCATGAGCACCATGCCCGCCACCGCGGCCGCGGTGAAGGACAGGGAGATGACCATCTGGATGCTCATGGTGCGGTAGCGCCCCGAGAGGGACGCCGCCGCCCGGGCGAAGAGTTTTTTCACGCGATGCTCACTCCCTTGCCGAAAACTGCCGCCTTCAGGTCTGGCCCGCCCGGTACTTGGAGGGGGTCACGCCGAAGTGGCGCTTGAACACATAGCTGAAATAGTTGGGGTCGGCGTAGCCGGTGCGCTGGGCGATGAGGTAGGTCTTTTCCTCGGTGTCGCGCAGCAGGCGCGCGGCTTCGTTCATCCGCTGCTCGGTGACGCAGGCGGTGAAGCTCTGGCCGGTCTCCCGCTTGAACAGGGTGGAAAAATAGGTGGGCGAAAGGTGCAGGTGCTCGCACACCGCCTCCACCCCCAGGCCGCTGTCGGCAAAGTGGGCGGCGATGTAGGCCTTGGCCTCGTCCACCGTGCGGCCGGCGCTGTCGGTGCGGCGGCGGCCCAGCAGTTCCCGCAGGCGGCGGCAGCGCTGGGTGAGCCACTCCCCCAGCCGGTCCAGGCTGGCGAACTGGGCCGCGGGCACCGCGCCCGCGAAGCCCGGCCCGAACACGTCCTCCACCTCCACGCCGCCCGACCGGGCAAGGCGCACAAGGCAGGTGACGATCTCCAGCACATACAGCTGGCACTGGGCGGGCGGCAGGCGGCTGGCCCGCACCCGGTCCAGAAGGCCGTGGAGGGTGGCGTCCAGCTGCTCTTCGGTGCCCAGCTTCACCGCCGTGGCCAAAGCGCGCTGGTCCTCGTCGTCCAGCGAGAGGCGCAGGCTTGCGTCCGGCTCCAGGTCCCCGATGTAGAGCACCCGGCCCCCGCCCATCAGCAGGCGGTAGTCCAGGGCCGCGATGGCCCCTTCCATGGACTGGCGCACCTGCCCCGCCGTGGCGCACAGCTGGCCCAGGCCCACCGTGAGGCCGAGCCCCAGGCAGCTGGGGGCCAAAGCGCACAGCCGCTCCAGCTCCGCCATCAGCGGATAGATCTGGTCCGCGTTTTCAAGCCCCGCCAGCAGGGCCACCGCGTCGTTGTAGAGCAGGGTGCGCAGCCAGCAGCCGGGCAGCTCGAAGTGCTCCTCCACAAAGGAGCGCACCGACAAAAGCAGCAGTTCGTCCCGCTCGGCGCTCTCGCCCGCGGCGGGCAGGTCCATCCGCACCATCGCCGCGGCCCAGGGGCCGGCGGGCAGTTCCAGTTCGTAGCGGGCGGCCCGCTCGCTCAGCTGGTCCGGGGGGATGCGCCCGTCCAGCAGGCGGGCGAAGAACAGCTCCCGCAGCACCGGCAGGCTCTCCTCGTAGCGGCGGCGCAGCGCCTCCATGTCCCGCCGCTGCTGGCGCTGGGCCTCCAGCTGGGTGCGCAGGCCCGCCAGCACTTCCTCCAGTTCCCGGGCGTTCACCGGCTTCATGATGTATTCCGAAACGCCCATGCTCACCGCCTGACGGGCGTATTCAAAGTCGTCAAAGCCGGAAAACACCACCAGCTTCGCCGCGGGCAGCTCCCGCCGCAGCCGGCGGCAGAGCTCCAGCCCGTCCATGAAGGGCATCTTGATGTCGGTGAGCACCACGTCGGGGCGGATCTGCTCCGCCAGTTCCAGCGCCTCGGCGCCGTTTTCCGCCTCGCCCGCCAGAACGAACCCCTGCGCCGCCCAGTCGATCTTGCGGCTGATGCCCTGGCGGATCTCCGCCTCGTCGTCCGCCAAAAGGACCCGATACTGTTCCATCCTGCGCCCTCCCTTTCGCTCTCAGTATACCATACCCGCCGTGCCTTGAAAACCGCAAAAAGGGCGCCCTTTGCAGGGCGCCCTCGGCGTTTTTAAAAAGGCTTATTTCTTGACCAGATACTTGCGCATATCCAGCGCGCAGGCGAACAGGATGATGCCGCCCTTGATGGCGTACTGGAGGTTCTGGTCCATGCCCACCAGGGGCAGGGCCACGAAGATGAGGCGCAGCATGATGACGCCGATGATGATGCCGCTGACCTTGCCGATGCCGCCCACGAAGGACACGCCGCCGATGACGCAGGCGGCGATGGCGTCCAGCTCGTAGTTCACACCGGTGTTGGCGGTGTTGGAGGCCACGCGGGCGGACTCAACGAAGCCGGCCCAGCCGTACATCGCGCCCGCCAGGGCGAACACCATGATGGTGGTCATGAACACGTTCACGCCGGAAACGCGGGCGGCCTCTTCGTTGGCGCCCAGGGCGAACATGTTCTTGCCGAAGGTGGTCTTGTTCCAGATGAACCACATCAGAACGCTCAGCAGGATGGCGTAGATGACGTAGTTGGGGATCTGGATGGCGCCGCCGGCAAAGTTCAGAAGGGGCGGGTTGCCCACCACGAAGTTGCGGTAGCCCTCGTCCAGGCCGGAGATGGCCATGCCGTTGTTGTTGCCCATCTTGACGTAGAGCAGCAGCATGGTGTAGAGGATGAGCTGGGTGGCCAGGGTCACGATGAAGGGATGCAGCTTGAACTTGGCCACGAAGAAGCCGTTGAAGGCGCCGATGGCGGCGCCCAGGGCCACCACGATCAGGATGACCAGGGGCACCGGCAGGGTGCCGATGGCGGGCCACATCTTGTTGGGGGCGTCCGCCGCCTGCAGGAGGCTGGCGGCCACGCAGGCGGTGATGCCCACGGCGCGGCCGGCGGACAGGTCGGTGCCGGTGAGCACGATGCAGCCGGCGATGCCCAGGGCCACCGGCAGATAGGCGGCGGTCAGGCTCAGCAGGTTGACCAGGGAGCGGGGAGCCAGGAAGGACGGCTCGGTCACCGCCACATACACCGCCACCGCCAGCATGATGATGATGAGGGCGTTGTTCAGCAGCGCGTTGCCGATCTTTTTCGCGTCCAGACCCTTCACCTTTTCGGCGAGGGCGGTGGAATTGTTGTTCATCAGTCGATTCCTCCTCGTTTACACATACTTTGCCGCCAGCGTGAGGATCTCCTCCTGGCTGGTGTTTGCCGCGTCCACCTCGCCGGCCACCTGGCCGCCGGACATGACCAGGATGCGGTCACACACGCCCAGCAGCTCGGGCATCTCGGAGGAGACCATGATGACGCCCTTGCCCTCTTTGGCAAGGTCGATGATGAGCTGGTAAATTTCGTACTTCGCGCCCACGTCGATGCCGCGGGTGGGCTCGTCCAGCAGGAGGATCTCGGGCTTGGTGAGCAGCCAGCGGCCGATGATGACCTTCTGCTGGTTGCCGCCGGAGAGCGAGCGGATCTGGGTGCGCTGGCTGGGGGTCTTGATGTGCATGGCCTGGATGGACCAGTCGGTGTCGTCGCGCATCTTCTTGTCGCTCAGGCAGATGCCGCCCAGCAGATAGTCCTTCAGGCTGGAGATAACGGTGTTCTCCTTGATGTCGCGGATGCCGAAGATGCCGGTGGCCCGGCGCTCCTCGGTGAGCAGGGCGAAGCCGTTCTTGATGCTTTCGCCCGGGGTGCGGTTGCGGATCTCCTTGCCGTGGAGGGTGATGGTGCCCCCCTGGCGGGTCATGGCGCCGAAGAGGTTCTCCAGCACCTCGGTGCGGCCGGAGCCGTCCAGGCCCGCGATGCCCAGGATCTCGCCCTTGCGCAGCTGGAAGGTGGCGTCCTTCAGGCGGGTGTATTTGCCCGCGATGTGCTGCACGTCCAGGATGACCTCGCCGGGGGTGTTCTCCTTGGGCGGGAAGCGGTTGGTGAGCTCGCGGCCCACCATCAGGCGGATGATCTCGTCCATCGTCAGCTCTTTGGCCGGGCGGGTGGCCACCCAGGTGCCGTCGCGCATGATGGTCACCTCGTCGCTGATGCGCAGGATCTCCTCCATCTTGTGGCTTATGTAGATGATGCCGCAGCCCTTGTCCCGCAGCATGTTGATGATGCGGAACAGGTGTTCCACCTCGGTCTCGGTGAGGGACGAGGTGGGCTCGTCAAAGACGATGATCTTGGAATCGTAAGAGACCGCCTTGGCGATCTCCACCATCTGCCGCTGGCTCACGGGCAGGGTGGACATGATGGCCTTGGGGTTCACGTTCACTTCCAGCGTGTCGAAAATCTCCTTGGTGCGCTTGGTCATCAGGCCCTCGCTCACCATGATGCCCGCCACCTTGGGGTAACGGCCAAGCCAGAGGTTGTCCTGCACGCTGCGGGTCAGGGCCTGGTTCAGCTCCTGATGCACCATGGCCACGCCGTTTTCCAGCGCCTCCTTGGAGCTGCGGAAGTTGACCTCCTTGCCGTCCAGCTTGATGGTGCCCGCGTCCTTGTGGTAGATGCCGAACAGGCACTTCATCAGGGTGGACTTGCCCGCGCCGTTCTCGCCCATCAGGGCGTGCACGGTGCCCGGCCGCACGGTGAGGTTGACGTTGTCCAGCGCCTTCACGCCGGGGAACTCTTTGCAGATGCCGCGCATCTCCAGCAGTGCCGGCTGCTCCATATTCTTCCTCCTCTCTTCGCGGGAAGGCCCGCCCTTCGCAAAAGGGGCGGTTATCCCACGTCAGGCCGGGCGGGGCTGCCAGTGCAGCCCCGCCCGGCCATGGGTCAATTCAGCGGATGGAGTTGATCAGTCCTCGCTGGTGGCGTCGTACATCGCGTAGGGAACGCGGATCTTGGCCACGCCCTCGTCCACGACGAACTGATCGGTGTTGGCCATCAGCTCAGCGCCGTCCTGGACATTCTTGACCAGGGTGTTGATGGTGGAAGCCATGCCCACGGCGTCCTGCTTGATGGAACCGGCCATGTTGCCGGCCTTGATCAGCGCCTTGGCGCTGTCGGTGGCGTCAACGCCGAACACGGGGATGATGGTGGTGCCTTCGCCGTTGTTGTAGCCGACGTTCTGCAGAGCGGAGATAGCGCCCTCGGCCATGCCGTCGTTGTTGCAGATGATCAGCTCGACCATGTTGCCGTTGTCCTCGTTGTAGGAGCCCAGCAGAGCGACCATGTAGTCGTTGGCGGCCTTGGCGGACCACTTGCCCTCGGTGTCGACCAGGTACTTGGTGGAAGCGCTGGCATCGTAGTAGCTCAGTTCGGGCTTGCCGGCCTCGGTGAGCAGCTTGTTGGCGTCCTCAACGGCGTACTGGGTGCGGGCCTCGGCCTCGGCGTTGCCCTCCTGGCCCTTGAACATGACGTAGGAGATGGTGCCGTCGCCGTTCAGGTCAACGGTGTCGTAGTTGGCCAGCAGGTAGTTGCCGATCATCTCGCCCTGCATATGGCCGGCGTCGGGGGCGTTGGTGCCCACGAAGGCGCACTTGTCATAGCTGTTGATGACTTCGTTGTCGGCCACTTCGCGGTTGAAGAAGATCACGGGGATGCCGGCGGTCTGGGCGGCATTCACGATGTCCTGCGCGGGGGCGCTGGTGGCGGTCTCAACGATGTTGACGATCAGCAGGTCGGAACCGGCGGTGATGGCGGTGTTGACCTGGTCGGTCTGGGTGGGCTGGCTGCCGGCGGCATCCCAGTTGTTGGGCTCGATGCCCATGGCCTTCAGCTGCTCGTCCATGGCGGCGCGCACGGTGGAGATGTACACGTCGGAGAAGTCGTAGTAGAACACGTCCACGCGCATGTCGGAGGTGGCGGTGGCGCCGCCCTCAGAGGTGGCCCCGGAAGCGGGGGTGGAAGCAGGGGTGGAAGCGGGGGTGCCGCCGCAAGCCGCCAGGCTCAGGGCCAGCACAGCGCTCAGTGCAAGTGCAAGAAGCTTTTTCATGGTTTGTCCTCCTTGATTTTTTGGGCGTGGCCTTTGCGCCTTCGCGCCGAAAGGCCGTTTCGCCCGGTGACAAGACCATTTTACCTGCCGGAAAGGGAAAAAACGATAGAAAAAACTACGCACTTGTATTAAAAAACTATGGCCTGTGCAAAAATTGATCCATGCTTGCGCAGGCCGGCCCCCGCGTTATATAATGGATATGTCTTGTATATCCCGCGAGGGCGCCTTCGGGCCCGGCCCTCCCGCCGCCGCCGGTTTGACGCACCCCTTTGCCGGCGCGGCGCGTCCACCCGCGTCAAAGGAGGCGATGCCCTTGAACAAACAACTCAAGCTGAAGATCCACGAATCCCTGGCCGCCGTGCTGCCCGTCAGCCTCATCGTGCTGGCGCTGTGCGCCTTTGTGGTGCCGGTGGACCTTTCCACCCTGTGCCTGTTCCTGGCAGGGGCGGCCCTGCTCATCCTGGGCATGGGTTTTTTTACCCTGGGGGCGGACATGGCCATGATGCCCATCGGCGAGCTGGTGGGCACCCACCTCACCCGCACCCGCAAACTGTGGCTCATCCTGGCGGGCTGTTTTCTCATCGGCGTGCTGGTGACGGTGGCGGAGCCGGACCTGGCGGTGCTGGCCAGACAGACCCCCGCCGTTCCCGACCGGGTGCTGATCTTGACGGTGGCCGCCGGGGTGGGGCTGTTCCTGGTGCTGAGCTTCCTGCGCATTCTGCTGGGCTGGAGCCTGCCGGTGATGCTCATCGTCTTTTATCTTCTGGTGTTCATCCTCACCCGCTTCGTGCCGTCGGCTTTTCTGGCCGTGGCCTTCGACTCCGGCGGGGTGACCACCGGGCCCATCACGGTGCCCTTCATCATGGCGCTGGGCCTGGGCCTCACCGCCGTGCGAAGCGACAAAAACGCCGAGGGCGACAGCTTCGGCCTTGTGGCGCTGTGCAGCATCGGGCCGGTGCTGTCGGTGCTCATCCTGGGCATGATCTACCGCTCGGGCGACGCGAGCTACACCCCCCTGTCGGTGTCTGCGATCGAGGACACCCGGGCCCTGCTGGCGGCCTTCGGAGCGGCGGCGCCGGAATACGCCAAAGAGGTGGCCCTGGCCCTGGGGCCCATCCTGGCGTTCTTCCTGGTGTTTCAGGTGCTGTTCTTCCGGCTGCGCCGCCGGGCGCTGGCCAAGATCCTGGTGGGCATCCTCTACACCTTCCTGGGCCTCACCCTCTTCCTTACCGGGGTGAACGTGGGCTTCATGCCCGCGGGCAACGAGCTGGGCCGCCGGCTGGCGGGCCTGCCCCTGCGCTGGCTCATCGTGCCGGTGGGCATGCTCATCGGCTACTTCCTGGTCAAGGCCGAGCCCGCCGTGCTGGTTCTGAACAAGCAGGTGGAGGAGATCACCGGCGGCGCCATTTCCCAGAAGGTGATGATGGCGGGCCTGTCCATCGGCATGGCGGCCTCGGTGGGGCTGTCGATGGTGCGGGTGCTCACCGGCGCGCCCCTTTTGTGGTTTTTGCTGCCGGGCTACGCCCTGGCGCTGGCTTTGAGCTTTTTCGTGCCCCGCATCTTCACCGCGGTGGCCTTTGACTCCGGCGGGGTGGCCTCCGGCCCCATGACCGCCACCTTCCTTCTTCCCTTTGCCATGGGGGCCTGCGAGGCGGTGGGGGGCAACATTCTCACCGACGCCTTCGGGGTGGTGGCCATGGTGGCCATGATCCCGCTCATCACCATTCAGATCATCGGGCTGGTGTATCAGTTCAAGACCCGGCACGCCGGCGAAAGCGCCCCGGCGCAGGAGACGGACGACGTGCTGGAACTGGACGCGGGCCCCGAGGAGGATGTGCAATGAACCAAGTGCCTTCATCCATATGCTGCCTGTTCGCCGTGGTGGACCGGGGCAAGGGCGAGGCGGTGTCCGCCGAGCTGCGCCGCCGCCGCATCCTGACCCAGTTCGTGCTGCTGGGCCATGGCACCGCCAGTGCGGAAGTGATGGACCTGCTGGGCCTGGATGAGCCTGAAAAGGACGTGGTGCTGGCGCTTTTGCCGGGGGACGCCGGCGGGGCGCTGGCGGCGCTGACCGAGCGGCTGGAGCTCTACCGCCCGGGGCGGGGCATCGCCTTCACCATCGACCTGTGCAGCATCAGCGCGCTGGCCCACCAGCGCATCGCCGCAGCAGCGGCGGCCGAAACACCATCCCAAAAGGAGGAGCGACCCATGCGCAGCCAGCATGAACTCATCGTGGTCATCGCCGAGCACGGCTTTGCCGCCGATGTGATGGACACCGCCCGCGGGGCGGGGGCCCGGGGCGGCACAGTGGTGCACGGCCGGAGCCTTGCCGCCGAGGAAGCCCAGAAATTCCTGCACATCACCATCCAGCCGGAAAAGGACGTGGTGCTCATCCTGGTGCCCGCCGCCGGGCGGCAGCCGGTGATGAAGGCCATCTGCGCCGAGGGCGCGGGCATCGGCCACGCCCTGGCCTTTTCGCTGCCGGTGAGCGATGTGACCGGTCTGTCGCTGGCGCCCTTCGGCGCGGCGGAGCAGAAGGAGGGCGAAGATGAAAAGCAGTGAGTGGACCAGCCCCGCCCACAGCGGCGAGGGCGAGATCTTTTCCCGTCTGTGGGCCCACGAAGAACCGAAAGCGGTGCTTTTGCTGGTGCACGGCATGGCGGAGCACAGCGCCCGCTACGCGGATTTCGGCGGCTTTCTGGCCGAAAACGGCTTCGCGGTGTTCATGAACGACCACGCGGGCCACGGGCGCTCGGCGGTGGTTCAGGGCCACTTTGCCGACCGCGACGGCTGGGAGCATGTGCTGGCCGACCTGCACCGGCTGGAGGCGGACGCCCGGGCCAAATACCCCGGCCTGCCGGTGTGTATCATGGGCCACAGCATGGGCTCTTTTTTGACCCGGGAGTACATCGCCCGCTGGGGCGGCGGGCTTTCCGCCGCAGTCATCTGCGGCACCATGGGGGCCAATCCCCTGCTGGGCTTTGCCCGGGCGCTGGCCGGCCTGCAGGCGGCAGTGAAGGGCCCCAAGAGCCCCGGCAGGCTCATCGAGTCCCTCTCCACCGGCGGCTACCACAAGCAGTTCCCCGGCGAGGGCCCCTCGGCCTGGCTGGCGGCGGACAAGTCCGTGCAGGAGGCCTTTGACGCCGACCCGGACTGCGGCTTCACCTTCACGGCGGCCACCTACCGGGACATGTTCGGCGGGCTTGCCGCCGTGACCGGCCCGAGCTGGGCGGCGCGGGTGCCCAAAAGCCTGCCGGTGTTCGTCATCGCCGGCGACAGGGACCCGGTGGGCGCGAACGGCAAAGGCCCCACCCAGGTGTATCAGTGGCTGAAGGACGCGGGGCTGGACGTGCGGCTGAAGCTCTACCCCGGCATGCGCCACGAGATCCTCAACGAGGCGGGCAGGGCCGAGGTGTACGAGGACGTTTTGCAGTTCCTGCGGGCGCATCTGCCCGCGGCGGAATAAAAAGGAGGAAGGAACATGCCGTTTATTCGGGTGAGCGCCAATGTGGCGGTGAACGAGAGCCAGGCCGAGCGGGTCAAGACCATGCTGGGGCAGGCCATCGAGGTCATCCCGGGCAAGAGCGAGGCCTGGCTGATGGTGGAAGTGGAGGGCGAAAAGGCTCTGTGGATGGCGGGCAGCGACGCGCCCGCCGCCATCGCGGAGGTGAGCGTCTACGGCGGCGCGGACGGCGAGGACTACCGCCAGCTGACCGGTCGGGTGTGCGACATTCTGGACAGCGTGCTGGACATCCCCGCCGGCCGGGTGTATGTGAAGTACGCCGAGACCGAGCACTGGGGCTGGAACGGCTCCAACTTCTGACCGGCGATGAGCGGCCCGTGTTTTCAACACGGCGGCCGCCCGGATGTGCAAAACAAAAGGCAGAGCCCGGCGGGCCCTGCCTTTTTTCATTTTTTGCCGTCCATGTAGTACATGGTGAAGCTGCTGGTGAGCAGCAGACGGCCCTGGCCGTCGAAAAGCTCCACCTGATTCACGGCGGTGCGCCCGCCGCTGTGACGGCTGGTGGCCTTGACGGTGACAGTGTCGCCGGGTTTAGCGCCCCGGATGTAGTTCACCGAAGCCTGCAGGGTCACGTTGGGGCGGCCCCAGGTGCTGGCCGCGAGGCCGGAGCAGGTGTCGCACAGGGCGAACAGCCAGCCGCCGTGGGCGTTGCCGTAGGGGTTCAGGCTGTTCTCGGTGACGGGGGCTTTTGCCTCCACATAGCCTTCCCGGATGGCGGTCACCTCCAGGCCCTCAAAGCAGACCATGGGCTTGGTGTGGGCGGCGATGGCCCTGCGCAGCTCCTCGTTCAGCAGCGAGAGGTCAATGCCTTTTTCCTGTTGTTCCATTTGCGTTCTCCCGTTCTTTCAAAAAAACATGTCTCACGGTATGGTATTGTACACCCCCTGCCGAAAAATGCAAGCGGCCCTCCAGGCGCGGCAGGGCGGCGCTCTCCCCTGTTTTGCCCGGCCCGCCGCCCGATGCAGGCCGAACCAGACGCGGCACTGCCGCCGCGTAGTGCGCCTCGGAGCGAACACTTTGCCCGGTTTGAGGGCAAAGTGTCCGAAACGCCGCGTGCGGCGGCGGACAGGGGCGCGGCCGCCCCGCGCAAGACTTCCCCGCTCCTCAGCGCCACCCGGACAAAGAGACGGCCAGCTTTGCGAAAAAGCTTCGCCCGGTTTCTCCCCACCGCACGCGGCATCTCGGACATTTTCCACAACGAAGGAAAATGTCCGTTCTGATGCGCACTACGTGGGGAAAACCGGGCTTCACCTCTGCCCAGCGCGGCCGGGCGGCTTTCCCGTCCTCTCCCCTCCCCCGCGCAAAAAAGCGGCCCCGGTCAAATCCTGACCGGGGCCGCTCCGCTTGCTGTTTTTAAACCGCGAAGGTGTACTGCCAGACGTTGTAGAGGCTGATGGCCATGATGATGCCCATCAGGCCGATGAACAGCTTCTCCACCGCCTTGTTGTCCATCCGCTTGTTGGCGATGCGGCCCAGCATGCCGCCGCCGATGCCGCCCGCCACCATCAGCACGAGGCTCAGCCAGCCGAAGGGCGGCACGCTGCCGGTGACGAGGGTCGCCGCAAGGCTGGTGATCTGGCTGATGAGAATGACGTAGAGGCTGTTCTGGGCAGCGGTCTTGGTGTCCATGGAGAAGAAGAAGTAGAACACCACCAGGTTGATGGGGCCGCCGCCGATGCCCAAAAAGCTGGACATGATGCCCAGCGCAAGGCCGATGGCCACGCACACCCACACCTTGAAGATCTTGTGGGTGCGGATGCGGCCCTTGTTGATGGTGTAGAGCATGGTGGCCAGGGTGATGAGGAAGAGGCAGGCCGCCTGCACCGCGCCCGCCGTTTCGGCAAACGCCGCGCTGATGACCGCGAACATCTGCTTGCCGGCCACGCCGCCCACCGCCGCGCCGATGGCCAGCGGGGTGCCCAGCTTCAGGTCCACCTTGCTGTCGCCCGCGCGCAGGGATTTGGTGACGGAATAGCAGCTCATGGCCAGCACCGTGCAGCCGGACAAAAAGCTCACCGTGGCCACGCTGTCCAGATGGAACAGGTCCAGGGTGGGCTTGATGATGACGCCGCCGCCGATGCCGCAGATGGCGCCCGCCACGCTGGCCAGCAGACTGATGATAAAATAGGCAAGCACCTGCATGGGCGCCGCCCCCTTTCTTTGGTTTTGCAGGAAGGCGCGGGCCCCGCCGTTTTCAGCAGGGCCCGCCCGTCAGTTCAATGGGATTCAGCCGCAGCAGGGATGATTGCCGTACTCGTCCATGCAGTCCTGGCTGGGGTCCTTCATGCACAGATGCACCGCCGCCAGCTTGAAGGTCTGGGGCAGAGCCAGGATGTTGGGGTTCTCGCCCACATACTTCTTCTTCGCGTCCGCCAGGGCCTCCTCGAAGGTGGCGCGGGTCTTCAGGCCCATGCTGCGGGCGATGCCCGGCTCCTGGGCGCCCACGATGTAGATGGCGCTGGTGTTCATCTCGGCGATGTGGCCGCAGCTCATCATCGAGAAGCCGTGGAAGGGATGGAACGCGTTGGTGAACCGGTACTTGCGGATGTACTCCTCGTTGGTGGCGTAGTACTCGCCCAGGCGGTTCATGTCCGGCAGGGTGTTCATGTAGTCGTGCTGGAAGTCGGTCCACTCCGCACGCAGGTAGGGCCACAGCTCGTCGTGGAAGAAGCCGTTGCAGATGGAGGAGCAGATGATGACGCAGTGGTCGCTCATCACCCGCTTGAAGCGCAGCACCTGGGCGCTCAGCGCCTGCATCATCATGATGGGGTTGGTGCCCATGCCGTCGCCGTAGTGGAACTTCTGGGGCATGCCGAACACCAGCACGTCGTACTTCTTCTCCGCCCAGTGCACATAGGTGCGCTTGTCGGCGATCTTCCAGCTCTCGGGCATCATCTCGGCGGCGTAGCCGGAGTAGATGGCGATCTGGCGGCTCTTGGTGTCCAGAACAGCGTCGCAGCAGAAGAAGGGATGGCCCATCTTCTCCTCCATCAGCATGCCGATCTCGTTGAACTTGTGGCGCATCAGGCTGCCGCCGTTCACCGGGGTGAAGTCGTCCCGGTGCATGACCTCGGGCACATGGTGGCTGGCGATGCTGCGCCAGTTGGTGATGCCGGTGGCGCAGTGCTTGTAGCCGCCGGAGTAGCCGCCGTAGGGGTTGCCCTGCACATGGCCGATGAGGATGGGCAGGTCGCACTCAAAGACGGTCTTGTTCATCCACACAGGGTCGCCCCGCTTGGTGGTGCCCAGGTCGATCATGTTGTCCGGGTCCTCGGAGTCGTGGCTGGTCATCTGATGGGTGGGCCAGAACTCGTTGAACAGCTCCTCACCGAAGATGGCCTTGTAGTCCTCGGGCTTGGCGCGGGGATGCAGGCCGTTGGAGATGATGAACTTGATGTCCTCCTTCTTCACGCCCGCGGCATACAGCTCCTTCAGGATGAGCTTGATGCTCACCTTGCGGTGGCTGGTGGGCTGCTCGCCGCCCTTGACCCGGTCGGGCACGATGAAGACCACCTTCGCGCCGGGAAAGGCCAGCTCGCTCAGGGGCTTCATGCCGATGGGATGGTGCAGGCTCTCAAGATAGGCCTCCTCCAGCTTGTCCTCGGGGATGCAGGGCGGGTCCGCCACGGTGGTGCCGGGGATGAACACATCGGTGTTGTCGGGCAGCTCGGCGCTCATCAGGCCGTGGCCGTATTCAAAATCCAGTTTCATTCGCGTTTCCTCCTTGTCTTGTGGCCGGGCCTTATTCGCCCAGGTACTTTTGGATGATCTCCAGATACTCGTCGGGGTAGAAGCCGATCTCGCCGGAGAAACGGGTCAGGGCGATGAGGCCGCCGTCGATCTCGGGGATAGAGGCCAGCATCTCGGCGTTGTCGCTCTTGAGGCCGCCGCCGTAGACCACGGGGATGCCGCCGGTGCGCTCCTTGACGAAGCGGGCGATTTTCTCGATGTAGGGCTTGTCGGCCGGGGTCTTGCCGGGGCCGATGGACCAGATGGGCTCGTAGGCGATGACCACCTGGCTCTTGTCCACGCCCTCAAGGCCCACGTCCAGCTGCTCGCCCAGAACTTCCTGCCAGCGGTCCTGCTCCTCGCTCTTTTCGCCGATGCAGTAGAGGACTTTCAGGCCCCGGGCGGTGGCGGCTTTGATCTCCTGGTTCAGCAGGCGGTTCACCGCGGCGGTGTCCACCACGCCGGCCTCGGCCAGCACGCCGGCCTTGTCGTTCCGCTCCTCGCAGTGGCCGATGAGCACCCCGCCGCAGCCCATGGCCTTGGCGATGGAGGCGGGCCGGTTGGAGGTGAAGGCGCCGAAGTTGCCGCCCACGGCGGTGTCCGCCCGGTAGAGGCTCTGGCAGCCCACCTTGACGGGGCTCGCTTCACACAGGGCCGCCACGGCGTTCAGGATGTGGGCCTCGGGGAAGAACTGCACGAACTCGACTTTCGCGGGGTCGTACTTCTTCAGGCCTTCCTGGGTGCCCTCCACGATGGTCTTGGCCCACTCGTTCACCGGGGCCAGACGGTTCACGCCGCCCAGCTCCACCGGCACGTCGAAGCGCTTGAGGTTCAGAAAGATGTATTTCATACGTCAGCGTCGCTCCTTTTCAAATCCCGTGGCTCAGATGCCTTCCTTGCGGTAGCGCTCGGCCATCTCGTCCAGGGTGACCTTCTCCACCAGCGGGGCCTTGCCCACGCTGCCGAACTCCACGATGAGGGTGCCGATGACCTCGCGCACGCCCTTCTCGATGCAGTCCACGATGGCCCCCACGTCCGCGTCGGGCACGTTGCCGTACATGACGGTGTCCATGATGGGAGGCAGGAAGACGCGGGGGTCGAAGGCGCTGCGGTTGGCCTCCAGCAGCTGGTAGATGGGGCCGATGGAGGGGCTTTGGCGCAGCTCGGGGCGATTGTAGAACAGCTCCTTCATGTTGCGGGTGACGGCCAGACGGATGTCGGTGTCCACGTTGATCTTGGCGATGCCGCAGCGGGCGGCCTCTTTCAGCTGGGCCAGCTCGATGCCGTAGGCGTTCTGGATGTCGCCGCCCAGGTCGTTGATCTCCTTGACGATGTACTGGGGCACGGTGGAGGAGCCGTGGCTCACCAGGGCGCAGAAGATGCCCTCATGCAGCAGGCACTCCTTGGTGGCGATGGCGATCTCCTTGCGCAGCTTCGCGCCCTTGCCCTTGTTGGCGCCGTGCATGGTGCCGTAGCTGATGGCCAGGGCGTCCACCTTGGTCTTCTTGATGAACTCCACCGCGTCCAGGGGGTTGGTGTAGGTGGAGCCGGCGCTGAACACGTGGTCCTCCACGCCCGCCAGCACGCCCAGCTCGGCCTCGACGGTGACGCCCCGCTCGTGGGCGTACTTGACTACCTCGCGGGTGATCTCGATGTTCTCCTCAAAGGGCAGGCTGGAGCCGTCGATCATGACGGAGGTGTAGCCGCCGGCGATGGCCGCCTTGCAGCTCTCGAAGTTGCGGCCGTGGTCCAGGTGCAGGGCCACGGGGATGGGGCTGCCCTCGCCGTACTTCTTCACCGCCGCGCCGATGTTGGCCGCGCCCTTGATCTTGTCCTCCAGGGTGGCGTTCATGAAGTCGGTGCGGCCGCCCATGAAGCCGTTGGCCAGGTCCGCGCCCTGCAGGATGGCGGCGGAGCGGAACATCTCATGCACCTCGATGGCGGCCTTGGCCTGGGCCACGGCGTTCACGTTGAAGGCGCCCTGGGCGTAGTGATATTTCTCGGTGGCTTCCAGGATCGCACGAAGGGGTACCAGCATAATTTTTACCTCATTTCTTTCATCGGGCGGGCGGTGGGCCCGCGGTGTTTTGTGAGCGCCGCGGCAAAGGGCGGCGCAGCTTTGCGTTGTTATTTCAGGGCGCGGGCGGGATGCACTCCAGCACCGCCAGCTCGTCCCCTTTGGGGGTGAGGGTGTAGTCCCCCACGCCGGCGGGCACGAACACCTCGGTGCCCTGTTTGAGGGGCAGCGTCACGCCGCCGCCGGAAAGTTCGCCCTCGCCTTTTTCCACCAGCAGCACCCGGAAGGAGGGGTTTTGCCGGGGGCAGGGGCCAAAGGCCCGCACCCGCGCAAGGCCGAAGCAGTCGGTGGCGGCGGGGCCGATGAGGGTGGTCTCCTCCCCGCCGGGGATGCTGTGCCGGGCCGGGGCGAGGAAGTATTTCTCCCGCACCGCCTCTTTGGGGGCGGCGGCGGAAAAGTCGAAGCAGTCCAAAAGGGCCTCCATCCCCGCGCCGCCGTGCAGGCTCTCGGGGGGCAGGCGGCTGCCGTCCGGGCGGATGTACTCCGCCCGCAGGGTGATGTCGGTGGGCTCCTGAATCTCCGCCACAAGGCTGTTCGCGCCCATGGCGTGGGGCAGGCCCGCCGGGATGAAGACCACGTCGCCGGGGGCGATGGCGAACTGATGCAGGCAGCCCAGGATGGCCGCCGTGTCCTGCTGTTCGATGAGGGCCGCGAAGCCTTCCCGCGTCACGCCGGGGCGAAAGCCCGCCCAGATGTACGCCTCGCCTTCGGTGGCCAGCACATACCACGCCTCGGTCTTGCCGTGGGGCCAGCGGAAGTATTTTTCCGCTTTGGCCTTGTCCGGGTGGGCCTGCACCAGCAGGCGCTGACTGGAGTGGAGCAGCTTTAGCAGAAAGCCCACATCCGCCCCGAAGGCCGCCGCGTGGGCGCTGCCCAGAAAGGCCGCCGGGTCCTTTTGCAGTTCTTCGGCAAGGCAGCCGCCGCCGTCTTCGGGCAGGATGTAAGAGCGGCTGTCCGCCGCGCCGGGCAGGGTGGACTGCACCGTGCTGGCCACCCACATCTGGCTGGCCCCGGGCACCGCACCCCGGGCAAGGCCCAGGAACTCATCAATCATCTCGCCGCCGGGCAGCAGGTAGTTCACCCGGTTTGACGCAAGGCGGAAGGGCCGGGCCGAAAGGGCGTTCATCTGCCCTTGACGCCGGGCTTGCCCAGCGCCGCGAACATGCTGCGCTTATATTCCTCCACGCCCTCCTGGTCGAAGGGGTCCACTCCCAGCAGCCGGCCGCTGAGGGCGCAGGCCACCATGAAGAAGTAGTAGACAAGGCCGAAGGTGCGCTCGTCGATGCGGGGCAGACGCAGCACCATGCAGGGCACTCCGCCGGCGGCGTGGGCCTGGATGGTGGCCTTTTCCGCCGCGCGGTTGATGTTGGCAAAATCCATGCCGTCCAGATAGTCGAAGCCGTCGCCGAAGTCCGGGTCCGGCTCGATGACCACCGAAGCACCGGGGTCGTCCACCGAAAGGAAGGTCTCGGTCATGAAGCGCAGGCCGTCCTGCATGTACTGGCCCATGCTGTGCAGGTCCTCGGAGTTTATCATGGAAGCGGGCAGCATGCCCTTCTTCTCCTTGCCCTCGCTCTCGCCGAAGAGCTGCTTCCACCACTGCTCAGCCCAGTAAAGGCGCGGCTCAAAGGCGGTGAGCATCTCCACCTGGAAGCCCCGGCGGTAGAGCGCGTAGCGCACCGCGGCGTACTCGGCGGCAAGGCCGCCTTCGGTCTTGGCCAGCTCTTCTTCCATGGCAAGGCCGCCGGCGAGATAAGCGTCCACGTCCAGGCCCGCCACCGCCAGGGGCAGCAGGGCCACCGGGGTGAAGGCGGAGTAGCGCCCGCCCACCCGGCGGGGGAAGTGGAGGAAGGTGCAGCCGTTCTCTTTGGCTATCTCCTCCAGGCGGGAGCCCACGGTGCCGGTGAGGATGACCCGTTTGGCCATCTCCTCTTTGGAATAGCGCTTTGCCATGGCGGCGCGCAGCACACGGTAGTGGCTGCCCGGCTCCAGGGTCTCGAAGTTCTTGGCGATGACGTCGATGTAGACGCTCTTGCCCTCGATGGCCTTCAGCACCTCGGCCACCCCGTGGGCGGACAGGGTGTTGCCCGCATAGACAATGGCGGGGCCGCCGGGCTTTTTCACCGCCTCGATGAGGGCACGGGCGGCCTGGTTGGAACCGCCCACGCCCACCAGCACGAACACCTCGGCGTTCTGGCGGATTTCAGCGGCCTTCTCTTTGATGAGGTCCAGCTGCCGGGCGGCCTCGGCGCAGTGGAACCAGCCGGTGACGGGCCAGTCCTTGTCCTCGCTGCCCAGGGCGGCCAGCCGGCGGTACTCCGCCTTCGCGGCCTCCAGCGCCGCCTCCACGTCTCCCGGCGCGGCCATGCGCCGGGCGAGGTCAGCATCCAGATTCAGATTCATTGCACTTCCCTCCCTTATTTTCCGCCGCGGCGCAGCGCCGCGGTCACAATCTCTTCCAGTTTTCATTATACGGCACGGCGGTGGCAATTGCGAGTATGAAAAAGCCTCATACTAATAGAAAAAAGACTCCCCGCTGGGCGGGGAGTCAGTGGTTTTTCCCAAAAGGGGGTCAACCGGTGATGAGGATGTAGCAGCCCATCACCAGCATGAAGGCGTAGACCAGCTTTTTTATCTTTTCCAGCGGCAGGGCGCGGAACACCGCGAGGCCCGCGGCGGTGCCCACCGCAAGGCCTGCCAGCGCCGCGCCGGTGCACTGCAGCGCCAGCGCGTCCACGTTGCCCATCCACAAGTGCTGGGCCACCAGCCACAGGCTGGTGAGGATGAAGTACATCTGGGTGGTGGCGGTGTACTCCTTCTTGTCCTGGAAGGCGGCCAGATAGTAGACCACGATGGGCGGCCCGCCGATGCTGAACATGCCGGCGGAAAGGCCCGCCACCCCGCCGGCGATGAGGCCGGCGGCCAGGGTGGGCCGCACCCGGAATTTTTCGGAAAAGACGATGAAGTAGACCGCCAGCGCCATCAGCGCGGCGCCCAAAAGGCGGCGCAGCACCGTGTCCGGGCTGCCGGACATGATCTGCAGGCCCAGCCAGTTGGTGAAGAAGGAGGCGGCGCAGGGGGCGATGAGCTGCCGCCGGTTGATGGAGCGGCGGTAGCGCACCGCGATGACCACGCAGAGGGCCAGGGCGGCCAGCAGCTCCACCACCAAAGCGGTCTTGTAGGGCAGAAACAGCGGCCACAGGGCCATCACGGTGACGGCGTAGCCGAAGCCGGTGGAGGCCTGCACAAAGCTGCCCGCCACCGAGATGAGCCCCACCAGCGCCAGGGTCAGCGGGGCGGTCATTCGGCGGTGTAGACAGTGCGCCCGCCCACGATGGTGCGCAGAACGGTGAGGTCCTCGCCCAGCACCACGAAGTCGGCGTCACACCCCGGGGCGATGCGGCCCTTGCGGGGCAGGCCCAGCAGGTCCGCCGGGTTCTCGGTGAGCAGGGGCAGCACCTTTTCGGGGCCCTCGCCGGTGAACTTCACCAGATTCTTCAGCGCCTGGCCGGTGGTGAGGGTGCTGCCGGCGCGGGTGCCGTCGGAGGCCAGCTTTGCGTCGCCGTCCTCCACCACCACGTCGTTCACGCCCAGCTTGTAGTTGCCGTCCGGCAGGCCGGCGGCCATGATGCTGTCGGTCACGGCCACCACCCGGTCCCAGCCCTTGCACTTGAGCAGGAGCCGCACGCTGGCGGGATGCAGGTGCCGCCCGTCGCAGATGGCCTCGCAGTACACGTCGCTCTCCAGCACCGCGCCCATGATGGCCGGCTGATGCTGGTGGAACAGGCGCATGGCGTTGAAGGTGTGGGTGGCGCTCACCGCGCCGTTGGCGATGCACTCCATGGCGGCGTCGTACTCCGCGCCGGAGTGGCCGATGGCCACCTTCACCCGGGCGGCGATGTCCCGCACCATGGCGGGCACGCCCTCCACCTCGGGGCTGACGGTCATGTACTTGACGGCCCCCTCGCCGGCGGCCTCATACTTGGCGAAGAGCTCGGCCGAACCTTTTTGCAGCAGGTGCTCGGGCATCGCGCCCTTGTACTGGCTGGCCAGGAAGGGGCCTTCCAGATGCACGCCCAGAAGCTGCGCCCAGTCGCCCTCTTCCTTCATGGCGGCTTTGGCCTGGTCCAGGCACCAGAGGGTCTGCTCAGGCGTGTCGGTGAGCACGCTGCACAGCCAGCCGGTGGTGCCCTGGCTGGCGAAGAAGTGGCCGATGGTGCCGTTGAGCTGGGCGGCGGTGGCGGCGTTCACGTCCACCCCGGCCGCGCCGTGGGTGTGGATGTCGATGAAGCCGGGCACAAGGCGCTTGCCGCCCAAGTCCAGCCGGGGGCAGCCCGCCGGGGCGTTCACCTTCTCGGCCAGCTGGGCCACCCGGCCCTCTTCCACATAGACTTCACGGGGCACAAAGCGGTGGCCGGTGTAGACCAGCGCATTTGTGATGACGAACTGTTCCATCTTGCTTTTCCTCCCCTGCCCGTTTGTTCAGAACGGCTGCTGCGAAGCGTTGGCGTTGGCGATGACCATGGCGTCGGGATGGCGCTGGATGAGGGTGGCCGGGAAGTGGGCGCTCACCTCGCCGTAGGCGGTCTGACGCACCACGGCCCGGTGCCAGTCGCGGAAGACGCCCAGGCGAATTTTCTTGGCGCTCAAGATCTGCTTCATGCCGATGGTGACGCACTTGCGGGGCATGGCGTCGATGGCGCCGTTGTAGTCGCCGATGGCGTTGGTGGTGCGGGTCTCGCGGCTGATGGTCAGCACGCGGGTGGGCAGCTGGGCGAACTCGTCGGCGGTCAGCTCGTCCTGGGGCTCGTTGAAAGCCAGATGGCCGTTGATGCCGATGCCGCCGAAGGCCACGTCCACGCCGCCTAAAGTCTCGATGACCCGCTGGATGTGCTCGGGGTCGTGGGGGTCGGGGAAGATGCGCTGGCTCTCGGGCATCAGAAGCTCGGGGTCGATTTTGGTGTAGACGGTGCGGTCCATGAAGCCGCGGAAGCTCAGGGGATGGCTCTTGTCCACCCACTCGCCCTCGTCGGTGAGGTACTCGTCCATGTTGATGAACCAGCAGTTCTTCAGGCTGATGCGGTCACGGTTGACCAGCCGCACGAAGATGGGGTACTGGCCCACGGGGCCCACGGGGCAGATGAACACGGTGTGCTTGCCGGCGGCGTTGTTGGCCTTGATGGTGTTCACCATCTCCATGGCAATTTCGTAAAAGACCTCGCCGGAATCGCCCAGTTTGAGAACGGGGACCTTGGCGTCCTTGCCCAGGTCCGCGGCGCTGATGTGGAAGTATTCGTACATGACGGTTCTCCTTTCTTTATCACGAGGGGGCGGCGGAAGGCCGCCCGGCGTTAAAACAGATGGGAAATGTTCAGCTGGCGTATCATCTCGACAATTTCCTTGGTGCGGGTGCAGCCGAACTTATGTAAGAGGCCCTTGATCTGGGTCTTGACGGTCACCACCTCCACACAGCGGATGGCGGCGATTTCCTTGACCTTTTTGTCCTGCAAGAGCAGGCGCACCAGCTCCCGCTCGGTGGAAGTGAGCTGGGAGACGTTGTTGATGAAGAAGAGCAGGCTCTGCTCCGAGCGGCGCAGCCGGTCGTACTCCCGGATGACGGTGGACTGCACCCGGGCGTTGAGCATGGGGTGGCCCGCCGCGGCGGCCCGGATGTGGGCCAGCACCTCCTCGTCCTCGGCGCCCTTGACGATGTAGTCCACCGCGCCGGTGGCCATGGCGGTGAGAATCATGCGTTCGGTGTCGTGGGCGGTGAGGTAGAGGATGAGGCGGTTCGGGTCGGCGGCGTGGATGGCCTCGGCGGCCTGGATGCCGGCGGAGGTGCTCTCCATCTCAATGTCCATCAAGATCATGTCGCTCTTGACGCTTTTCGCCAGCTCCACGATGCCCGCGCCGGTGGACGCCTGACCCACCACCTTCATGTCCGGCTGGGCATTGAGCAGCTCGGTCAGGTCCTGCCGCAGCAGGTCAAAGTCGTCGGCAATGAGAATGGTGATCATGTTTCGTCCCGCCCCCCTTGGTTTTTCTGCCGCCCGGGCACATACCGGGGCAGCATCACGATGAAGGTGCTGCCCTTGCCCTCGGCGCTTTTTATCTGCATGTGGCCCAGATGGCTCTTCACGATCTGGCGCACATAATAAAGACCCATGCCCCAGTTGGTGTTGGTGTTGCGGCTGGTGTAGAACGGGTCGAATATCTTCTTCTGCTCGGCCCGGGAGATGCCGGGGCCGTTGTCCCGCACGATGAAGTCCAGCCACAGACGCTCCGGTTGCACCAGCAGCTCCACCCGCGGCTCGCCGCCGGCGGCGCTGGCCGCCTCCCAGGCGTTGGTGAGCAGGTTGTAGAGCGCCTCCGCCATGTGGGTGCGGTCCGCCAGCACCAGCGCCTGCACGCTCTGGTGCACCTGCACCTTCGCGTCGGGGTATTTCTGGGCCAGCCGCGCCAGCGAGGCCTGGACGATCTCGTCCGACTCCACCGGCACCAGCTCGATGTAGCTCACCTTGATGGATCGATAGAGCTCTTCCATCCGCTCCAGCATGGAGGCGTTCATCTCCCGCAGGCAGGTGGCCCAGGCCCGCACCTTTTCCAGGTCCGGCTCCGGCTCCTCCAGTTCCTGCTGCAGCTTTTTGTGGGCCACCCGGGCGGCCAGCAGCTGATTCTTGATGCTGTGCACGAACACCGACGCGCCCATGGAGGCGGTGTCGAACTTGCGCTGGAGGGTGGTGTCCTCCTGGGCCTCCGTCTGGCTGATGCGGCTGTAGTGTATCATGTTGAAGGAGCCAAGCCCCACAAAGAACACGGTGCAGGCCATCAGCGGCAGCCAGCTCCACCCGCTGGACAGCGCGGTGCGCAGATAGTTCAGCGAGCCCAGGCGGATGTATTCCGAGACATAGAAGTTATAAATTTGCCCCGGGTCCTGGATGGCGTACATGCTGTAAAGCACGGTGACGCTGAGCAGGGCCAGCACCACAAGGCGCATGCTGCGCTTGAAGTAGGGGGAGGTGGTGGCGAAGTAGTCCTGCAAGAGCAGGGCCAGGGCAGCCAGCACGCTGGCCACGATCCAGCCAAGGCACACCTGCCGCATGAGCACTAGCATCCAGAACCGGCCGCCCACCACCCAGCGGAACACCGGCGGCCAGTAGTAGACCAGCAGCGCCGCGGTGCCCAGCAGGTGCACCCGGCGGATGGCCTTTTCGTGGCGGCGCACCCAGTGCAGGTTGGAGTGGTAGATGCCGAGGCACAAAAGGAAATACGGGAACAGGCTGCGGCCCAGCGCCACCAGATAGCCCAGGGTGCCCAGGGGGATGGGCAGGCCCTGGAGCCACAGCTGCAGATCCGGCAGCAAAAACAAAAACAGGCGCTGGGGGGTGTTGTAGCCGCCCATCTTGGCCACATAGGTGACCACGCCGCACATCATCACAACAAAGCTGGCGGAAAGCCCGCTCAGATAGGCGGAGAGCACGTCCCGCCGGTTGGCCACCACCATCACGGTGGCCGCCGCCATCATCACCAGAACCAGCACCAGCATCGCGGCACCCTCCCCTTTCTCGTGTTACTGACATTATATCACAACACGGCCGCTGCCGGGGGGCTTTTGTGCGCTGACACGAAAAAAAGGGGGCATAAAGAATGCCTTTATGCCCCCTTGCAGGTCCTATGCGGTTTTAAGCGGCTCAGGCGCCGTAGTTGGCGGCCACGGCCTCTTCCATGACGTCGAACATCACATAGTCCTCAACGGGAACTTCCTCGGTGATGCGGCCGGCGTCGATGAACACCTTCTGCTGGTTCTCGTAGTAGCTCTTCACGGTGCCGTCTTCCAGGCCGGCAGCCACGAACTCACCGGTGAGCCAGTTGCCCTCGCCCACGCAGTCCAGCATGGTCTGCTCGTCGGCCTTGCACTGCTTGGCGACCCACTTGGCCACCTCTTCGATGTTGTCGGCGCGGTAGTCCTGAGCCATCAGCAGAGCGCGGCTGAAGCGCACCAGAACGTCGTGGTTCTCATTGGCGAACTTCTCGGTGGTGATGAAGCTGGAGGGGAAGGTGACCTGGTCAACGTAGTCGTTGTTGGTGGCCAGGGTCAGGGCCTTGTCGCCCAGAGCGTTGGCGATGGTCATGGTGCTGGGGCTCCAGGTGGCGCAGGCGTCCACGCCGCCGCTGACCATGGCGCTCACCATGCCGTTGGCGTCCATCTCCACCAGGGTCACGTCGTCCTGGGTCAGGCCGGCGGAAGCCAGGGCCAGGTTCAGGATGATCTCGGCGGAGGTGCCGCTGGACACGGCGATGGTCTTGCCCTTCAGGTCGGCGATGCTGCTGATGCCCTTGTCGGTGTTGGCCACAACGGCGTCAGCCAGGCTGGTGCAGTCCAGATGGAAGATCTTGGCCTGGCCCTCGATGCACAGGGCATGGGCGCCGTGGCCGATCTGGGAAATGTCGATGTCGCCGGAAGCCATGGCGGCGATCTCCTGGGGGCCGCCCTGGAACTCGGTCAGGGTGACGTTCAGGCCCATCTGCTCAAAGTAGCCCATGTTCAGAGCGGTGGCCAGCAGGCTGTTGGAACCCATGTTGGGCATGTAGGCAACGCGCAGGTCAACGGTCTCGAACTCCTCGGCGGGCTCGGAAGCGGGGGTGGAAGCAGAGGTGCTGCCGGAAGCAGGGGTGGAAGCAGGGGTGCTGCTGGGGGTGCTGCCGCAGGCGGCCAGGCTCAGGGCCATAACGCCTGCCAGCGCGAGGCTGATAAGCTTTTTCATGTGTATCTTCCTCCATTGTTTTTGGACCGGCGGGCCGGGGCCCGCCTCGGTGTGCCGAAAAAGAAGACGCCTTTTCCGGCTGTCGTCACTTCAAAGTATACGCGCCGGGCCGGGCATTGAAAAGTATGAAATATTCTCATACCAAACCGGGGTAATTTTTGGCCAAAACGTCCAAAAAAGGCCGCCCGGCCTTGGCCAAACCGCCGGGCCGGGCAGCCCAAAACAATGGGGGATGTCATTTTTTGTAATCACCCGCGGCCGCCGCGCCGCCGCATTGACAAGCCGCGCGGTTTCGGGTACGCTTAGAAAAAAAGCGAGGAAGGGAGGCTTTGGGCGTGGCGTCTCACAACTCAAAAGCCACCATCTGGGACGTGGCCGCCGAGGCGGGGGTGTCCATCACCACCGTCTCCCGCTACATGAACGGCACCCAGCGGGTGGGGCCGGCGGCCTCGGAGGCCATCGAGCGGGCCATCCGCAAGCTGGACTATCTGCCCAACGCCAACGTGCGCAGCATCAAGCTGCGCCAGACCCGCACCGTGGCCATCATCGTGCCGGACATCTCCAACTTCTTTCTGGCCCGGGTGTGCCGCCGGGTGGAGCATCTGCTCTATCAGGCGGGCTACGCCCTCATCATCGGCAGCACCGGCAACAACGTGGAGAAGGAGCACCGCTGCATCCGCAGCATGCTGGAGCGGCGGGTGGACGGGCTGCTCATCTCCTCGGCGGGGCAGAACAACGACCTTTTGCGCCGCGCGGCGGCGGACGGCCTGCCCATGGTGCTGTTCGAGAGCCCCCAGCCCGACCTGGGCGGGGTGGACTATGTGCTGGAGGACAACCGGGCCAACGCCCGGCTCATCACCCGCACGGTGCTGGAGCACGGCCACCGGAAGATAAGCTTTCTCAAGGGCTTTGCCCACTCCACTCTGGCGGAGGAGCGCTGGCTGGGCTTCTGCGACGCGCTGGCCGAGGCGGGCCTTTCGCCCGAGGACGCCCTGGTGTGGGAGAACTGCCGCGACCGCACCGACTGCGCGCCGGTGCTGGAGGCGCTGCGCCGCCAGCCGGGGCTGTTCACCGCGGTCATCGCCAGCACGCCGGAACAGATGAAGTTTCTGGTGATGGAGGCCCGCCGCCAGAAGGTGAGCATTCCGGGGCAGCTGTCCCTCACCGGCTTCGGCATCGAGGACTACACCGCCCTGTTCCCCTTCGAGACCACCTGCATCCTCTCCGACCCGCTGGCCAACGCCGACGCGCTGGTGGCGCTGATTTTGCACCGCATGGCCCAGGCGCGGGACGGGGAGAATTTCGGCGAGCCCCAGCGGCGCATCATCCCCTGCCGCTTCGCCCAGGGCGATTCGGTGGGGCGGGTGTGAGCTTTCTCACGCCAGCCGCCGGGCCAGAAGATAGAGCGCCCGGGTGATGTGATAGGGGTCCTTCACCGGCAGGCGGCCGCCCACCGGCCCGGCAAGAGGCCGGCCGGCCCGGTCCCGCAGCTGCAGCCACTCCCCCACCTGCTTGTCGGGGTTGGGGAAGGTGGAAAAGGTGTAGTCGTGCAGTTTTCGGAACCAGTCCCGGTGCGCTTCTCCCCCGCCGGCCTGCACACAGACCAGATGGGCGTAGAGCGCCTCCAGCTGGGGCCACCAGAGCTTGTTGCTCCAGTCCCGCACGGCGGCGTCCGCCAGTTCCTGTTCGGGGGCGTAGCGGCGGCCCTTGGGCGCGCCGCCCTCCCGGTCCAGATAGTACATCATGCCGCCGAACTCGCCGTCCCAGGCAAGGGCGGTGGTGGCAAGGCAGGCGTCCATGGCGCGGCGGCGGTCTTCGGCCGAAAGGCCCAGCCAGTCCGCCTCTTCCAGCAAAAACCACATGCACTCGCAGGTGTGGCCGGGGTTGATGTGGCGGCCGTAGAGGGTGTCCAGGGGCTGCCCGTCGGCCGACAGGCACTCCAGCAGCACCCCCTCGGGCTGAAGAAAATCATCCAGCACCCGCCGGGCGGCCCGGCGCGCGGCATCGCGCGCCCAGGCCGCCTTTTCCGTTTCGCCCAGCGCGCGCAGCGCCCGGTCCACCTCGGCGGCGGTGTTGACCAAGATCATCGACACCGCCTGGCTGCGCCAGCCGTCGGGCAGCTGGTCGGGGGCGGTGGGGAACCGCCCCTCCTCGGCCAGCTTCACGGCGTTTTGGAACAGGCCCCAGGACGCGTCCATCGGCTCCGGCCAGCGGCACAGCTCGGCCCAGGCCGCAAGGCCCATGGCGGCAAAGCAGTCGGCAAAGGCGCTGGGGCAAAGCCCCGCCCCGGGGAACGCCTCCTTGGGGCGGCCCTGCCGGTCCACCAGGAACACCGCCCGGGGACCTTCGGTGAGGCAGTGCCCTTCCAGAAAGGCCGCGCCCTTCTGGGCCAGCAGGCGGCAGCGCTCCCGCGTTTCGCCGCTCAGCCGCACCAGCGGGTCGGCGGCGAGGCGGGAATACATCCACACGCAGCGGCCCTGGCTCCAGACGTATTTGTCGGTGCTGAGCAGCGTCGCGCCGGTGGGGTCGATGCAGGTGTAAAAGCCCCCCAGCTCCTCGTCCGAGCGGGCCAGCCAGTAGGGCAGCACCACTTCGGTGAGGTGGTCGGTGTAGAACCGGCGCAGCGCTTCTTTTGTGCGTTCCATCAGCTCTTGGCGGCGGTGTAGGCGTCGGCGGCCTTCTGCATCACGTCAAACAGAACGTAGTCGCTCACGGGCACCTTCTCGGGGATGCGGCCGCTGTCCACAAAGACCTGCTGCTGGCTGTCGTAGTACTGCTCGATGGTGCCGTCGGCCAGCGCGCCCACCAGGAACTCGCCGGTGAGCCACTCGCCGGAATCCTTGGTGGCCAGGATGGTCTCGGGGTCGGCCTCGATCTCCTTGGCCAGCCACTCGCAGACCTGCTCGATGTTGGCGGCGCGGTAGTCCTGCGCCTTCATCAGGGCCTGGGTGAAGCGGACCAGGATGTCCTCATGCTCGCTGGCGTACTTCTCGGTGGCAACGAAGCTGCCGGGGAAGGTGACGGTGTCCACAAAGTCGCCGTTGCTGCCAAGGCTGACGCACTTGTCGCCCATCTGCTCCTTGATGGTGGTGGTGCTGGGAGCCCAGGTGGCGCAGGCGTCGATCTGGCCGCTGATCATGGCGGAAACGCAGCCGTTGGCGTCCATCTCCACCACGGTCACGTCGTCGGTGGTGAGGCCGGCGGTGCCCAGCACCAGATCCAGCACGATCTCGGCGGAGGTGCCGGCGGTGGAGGCGATGGTCTTGCCCTTCAGGTCGGCCACGGTCTCGATGCCGCGCTCGGTGTTGGCCAGCACCTCATCGGAGACGCCCAGCAGGTCCAGCGCGAAAATTTTGGCCTGGCCCTCGATGCACAGGGCGTGAGCGCCGTGGCCGATCTGGGCGATGTCGATGTCGCCGGAGGCCATGGCCGCGATCTCGGCGGGGCCGCCCTGGAACTGGGTCAGCTCCACATCCAGGCCCACTTCGTCGAAGTAGCCCATCTCGATGCCGGTGATGAGGGACGAGCCGCTGCCCATGTTGGGCATGTAGGCCACCCGCACGGTGGCGCGCTCATACTCTGGCGCGTCGGACGCCGTGGAGGCGGAGCCGCCGGTACTGCCGGAGCCGGAAGCGGGCGCGGTGGAAGAGGGGGCGGAGCCGCAGCCGGCCAGCATCGCGCAGGCCAGGGCGGCGCACAGGGCAGCTTTGAGTGTCTTTTTCATGCGGATTCTCCTTTTCTGTCGTTCGATTTTCCAAAGGCGGCGGGCACGCCCCGCCGCCGGGCTTGGAAAATGTTTTCTTGCTTTCAGTATAAGGAAAACATTTTCATAATAAAAGTATGAAGTTTTATCCTCCTTTTTTGTTCGGAATTTGGCATTTCGCCGGATTTCACCCTTTTTCATTGTACAAAACAGATGTGTCGAATGGAAAAAGAAGAAGTCGCTTGTAATATTTTGTAACACTCCCGGCTCCCTTTTTTGCACAAAAAATCCCCCGGAGCTTTCGCTCCGGGGGCTTGTTCTGCACGGGATGCGCTTATTTGCGGACTTCCAGATACTCCTGATACACCTGGCTCCAGATGTAGTTCTTGAGCTCCAGGAAGCGGGGGCTCATCTTGGTCTCCTGGTCGCGGGGATAGGGGATGTCGATGTCCACGATCTCCTTGATGCGGCCGGGGCGGGCGCTCATGATGACCACCTTCTGGCCCAGGATGATGGCCTCGTCCACGTCGTGGGTGATGAAGAAGCAGGTCTTCTGCTCGGTCTCCCAGGTCTTCAGCAGCTCGGTCTGCAGCTGGGTGCGGGTCTGGGCGTCCAGCGCGCCGAAGGGTTCGTCCATCAGCAGCACCTGAGGCTCGGCGGCGTAGGCGCGGGCGATGGCCACGCGCTGCTTCATGCCGCCGGACAGCTCCTTGGGATAGTGGTTGGCAAACTTCTCCAGGTCCACCATCTTGAGGTACTTATCCACAATGGCGTCGGCCTCGGCGCCCTTGATGCCGCGCATGTCCAGCGCGAACTTGACATTGTTGCGCACGGTCAGCCAGGGGAACAGGGCGTACTGCTGGAACACCACGCCGCGCTCGGGGCCGGGGCCCTCCACCTTCTTGCCGTCCACATAGACGTTGCCGCTGGTGGGCTCCAGCAGGCCGGCGATGATGTTCAGGATGGTGGACTTGCCGCAGCCGGAGGGGCCCACCACCGTGATGAATTCGTTCTCGTGGATGTCCAGATTGACGCCGTTCAGGGCGATCATCTCGCCGCCCCGGCCGTTGAACTTCTTGACGACGTTGTCGATCTTGACCTTTACTGCTGCACTGTTTCCTGCCATCCTGTGAGCCTCCTCTCTAAGAACCGAACCAGCTTCTCCATGGAGATGCCGATGATGCCGATGACGATGATGCCCATGAGCACGGTGCCCATGTCGTAGTAGCCGCTGGCCTTCTGGATCATCATGCCCAGGCCCTCGGAAGCGCCGGTCAGCTCGGCGGCCACCAGGGTGGTCAGCGCGGCGGACAGGCCCAGACGGGCGCCGGTGAGGATGAAGGGGGTGGAAGCGGGAATGACCACCCGGAAGAAGATGTCACGGTCGGTGGCGCCCAGGATGCGGGCGGCCTTGATGAGGGTGACGTCCACGTTGCACACGCCCTGGTAGATGGTGACCACCAGCACCAGGAAGCAGGCGATGAAGATCACGATGATCTTGGAGGGCTCGCCAACGCCGGCGCCAACGATGACCAGAGGGATGTAGGCAAGGGGCGGAATGTTACGCACGAACTGGATCCAGGGCTCCACCACATGGCGGAAGGGGGCGTACCAGCCCATCAGGAAGGCCACGGGGATGGAAGCCACAAAGCCCAGGCTGAAGCCCACGATCACGCGGAACAGGCTGTGGCCGATGTGGGTGAGCAGGGTGCCGTCCTGGATCTTGCTGATCAGGCTCTCCACCACCTCGGGGGGAGTGGCGAACACGACGCCGCCTTTTTCGGTGTGGGAGATGACGACCCACAAAAGCAGCGCGGCAGCCAGCGAAATGACGATCCAGACCCCATTGGGAATGGACGCTACGAACTTGGAAAAGCCGGTTTTCTTTTTCGAACTGAACATAGCGGTTTTTCTTCCTCCTTTTGCAAAGATAGCGCGGCGCGGCGCGTCATTTTCTATTCTTAGGCTACCATCAAATGCGCCCGGTGCAAAGTATGAAATATTCTCATACCAAATCCGGGCGGCGCGGCGGGCGGAAAAAAGGCCGGCGGGGCAGGGCCTTTTCCCTGCTCCGCCGGCCTTTGCGCCGTTTTTTTCAGGATATTCCCCGTCAGGCGGCGGGGTCGATGTGCAGATGGCAGTGGTCGCCCTGCGCCTCGTTCACAAGGGTGGAAAGATAGCGGGCGGTGTCCACGCCCTGCTCCCCCGCCCGCGTCACGGCGGCCCAGTCCGGCGAAGCCGTCAGTTCGTCGGCGGCCTCGCGGGTGAGGGCGCCGGAGAAGTAGAGCACGTTCGCCTCGCCCATCACCCGGCGGAAGGCGGCGGCGTCCTCCTCCCCCAGGGCCTCCACGAACTTGTCCGCGCCGCGGCTGGTGGAGTTCTGGGCGAACTGCTCCCGCCCGAAGGCGGAGAAATCTTCAAACACCGGGTCGGTCTGGCCGGTAGCGGCGGCCCAGGCGGTCACGTCGGTGGGCTTTGCCTCGTAGTCGTAGGAGGCGCGGCCCGCCCCGTCGGGGCTGACGGTGACCCGCCCGGAGAGGTAGGGCCACACCGCAAGGCTCTCGGAGGCCACGTCCCACACCTGCTGCCCCTCTCCGCCCTGCCACAGGGCGATGTGCTGGGGGTGCAGGTGGCCGCTGAACACCAGCTGCCCGCCGTACTGCGCCAGAAGCTCGCCCAGGCGGTCGTTGTCGTAGATGCGATAGCCGGTGGTGAACCGCTCGTTGTGCACCGCCAGGTTCTGATGCAGCGCCACCAGGGGCACCGCCCCCGCGGCGGCGCACTTTTCCAGCTGCTTTTCCAGCCAGGTCCAGGTGCCGTCCTGCACCACCCCGCCGACGCAATAGGGAAAGCCCGGCTCATGGAGGTAGTAGGGCTGGGTGTCCAGCATGAAGAGCCAGACCCCGGCGTTCAGTTTGACCATGTAGCTGAGGCTGGCTTTGTCCCGGCTGTCGGCGGCGGAAAAGCCGCAGTTTTTATAGATCTCCTCAAACTCCTCCGGCGTGACGAAGTCGGTCGCCGCCTGCTCGCTGCCCAGATAGGTGGCGGCGGCGTAGTTGTTCACGTCGTGGTTGCCGGGCAGAACATACACCGGCACCCCCGCCTCCACCAGCTCGTTCAGCTTTGCCGCCAGCTCCTGGTGGCTGGCCTTCTCGCCGTTGAAGGTCAGATCGCCGGTCAAGATCAGCGCGTCGGGCTTGTCCTCCGCCACCCCGGCCAGAAAGGCGTCGGTGATGGGGCGGATGTAGTCCAGCTGGCGGCCGTCGCCCTCCTCCACCACGCGGGTGAACAGTTCGCCCCCGTCCTCGATGGCCTCGCCCACATAGTGCAGGTCGCTGGCCACCGCCAGGGTCGCCGGGGCGGCGGGAGGCGTCTCGCGCCCGCAGCCGGAAAAGGCTGCCGCCGCCAGCAATGCGGCCAGCGCCGCCGCGAGGGTCTTTTTCACGGGTATCTCCCCTTTCAGTCAAACAGGCCCCGGGGCAGAAGGATGTCCTCTTTGGGCACCTTTTCCCAGGAAAAACTTTTTACGAGCGCTTCCGCCGCCACGGGTTCGGGCCTTTCCAGCAGCCCCGCCGCAAAGGCCAGCCGGCCCACCACCTCTTCGGGGGAAAAGCGGCTTTGCAGCGTTTCCAGGCTCACGTCCCCGTCCCGCTTGGAGAGCCGCCGCCCGTCCGGGGCCAGCAGCAGGGGCAGGTGATAAAATTCCGGGGCGGGCAGGCCCAGCAGTTTATAAAGGTAGAGCTGCCGCGGGGTGGACTGCAAAAGGTCCGCGCCCCGCACCACCTGGGTCACCCCCATCAGCGCGTCGTCCACCACCACCGCCAGCTGGTAGGCGAACACCCCGTCCCCCCGGCGCACCACAAAGTCGCCGCAGTCGGCGGGCAGGTATTCCTCGTACCGGCCCAGATGGCCGTCGGTGAAGGAGACGGTCTCCTCCCCCACCCGCAGCCGCCATGCCGGCGGGCGCTGGGCCGCGCGGCGGCGCACTTCCTCCGCCGAGAGGCCCCGGCAGGCCCCGGAATAGACGGGGGTACCGTCCGACCGGTGGGGGGCGCTGGCCGCGTGGAGCTGGCTGCGGCTGCAAAAGCAGGGATAGATAAGGCCCATCTCCGTGAGCCTTTTAAAATAGGTCTCGTAAATCTCCGAGCGCTCGCTCTGGTAGTAGGGGCCGCTGGGCCCGCCGGTGCTGCCGCCCTCGTCCCAAAGAAGGCCCAGCCAGCGCAGGTCGGCCTCCAAGAGGTCCGCGAACTTGCAGGGGCAGCGCTCGGCATCCAGGTCCTCGATGCGCAGCACCACCCGCCCGCCTTCGTGTTTGGCGGAAAGCCACGCCAGCAGGCTGCACAAGAGGTTCCCCAGGTGCATCCGGCCGGAAGGGCTGGGGGCGAAGCGCCCGGTCACGCCCGCCATCAGCCGATGGCCCAGCCGTTTTCCGCCGGGGTCAGCTTTGCCGCGTACCAGGCGGCGCAGGCCTTGTGCAGGGCGGCCACGTCGGAGGCCGCCGCGGTCTCCACGCAGGAGTGCATGGCCAGCTGGGGCAGGCCGATGTCCGCCATGGGCAGGGGCACCCGGGTGCCCAGGAGGTTGCCCAGGGTGCTGCCGCCGGGCATGTCCGGGCGGTTATAGTAGGTCTGCACCGGCACGCCCGCGCCCTCGCACACCGCCTTGAACAGGGCGGCGGTGAGGCCGGTGGTGGTGTATTTCTGGTTGGCGTTGAACTTCAGCACCACGCCGCCCCCCAGCCGCACCGGGAAGTCCCCGTCGGCATAAGAAGCGAAGTTCGGGTGGATGGCGTGGCCGTTGTCGGCGCTGAGGGCAAGGCTCCTGGCGATGCCCTGCCGGCGCTCATCCTCCGTCTCGCCCAGGGCTTCGCCGGCGGCGGCCAGCACGTCGGGCAAAAAGGTGCCCAGGGCCCCCTGCCGGGTGCCGCTGCCCACCTCTTCGTTGTCGAACAGGCACCACACCGCGCCCTCGTCGGAGGCGGGCGCTTCCAAAAAGCCCTGGAGGGTGGCCCAGGCGCAGGCCAGATCGTCCAGCCGGGGGCAGAGGATGAGCTCGCCTTCCGCGCCGGCGGTGGTGCCCTCCTGGCGGCAGTAGAGCAGGATGTCCGCGCCCAGGATGTCCTTTACGGCGCAGCCCGCCTCGGCGGCCAGCAGCGCCTCGTAGTCCGCCGTCTTGTCGCCGGGGGCGAAGAGGGCCTGCATGTCCGCCTTGGGGTCGTATTTGTGGCCGTCGTTGAGGCCCCGGTCCAGATGGATGGCCGGGTGGGGCATCACCGCCAGATCCCGGTCGGGGGCGATGAGGCGGGCCTCCACCCCGGCGGCGGTGCGCACCAGTACCCGGCCGGCAAGGCCCAAAGGCCGGTCCAGCCAGGAGGCGCGGATCATGCCGCCGTATCCCTCGGTGAGCAGCATGGTGCAGCCGCTTTTCACCGCAGCGCCCTTCACCCGGTAGGCGGGGCTGTCGGAGTGGGCGGCGGCGATGCGCCAGCCGGCGGCAGGGGCGGCGGGCTGCCGCCAGGCGATGAGGCTGGAGCCCTCCCGGGTGGTGTAGTATTTCCCGCCGGGGGCCAGCGTCCAGCTCTCCCGCTCTTCCAGGCGGGCGTAGTCGGCCTTTTCCAGGGCTTCGGCGGCGGTTTTCACCGCGTGCCAGGGGCTGGGGCTGCGGCGAATGAAGTCAAACAGCAGGGTCAAATCGTTCATAGAGTGTAAGCACCTCGTTTTTTGGCGGGGGCGGCGGCGCTCTCGTCCTTTGGCACCGCGCCGCTCCGATTTTTTCTTTCATTATACGGCCCGCCCGCTGTGCCGTCAACGGCGGGGGCGGGACCAGGAACAGGGAGGTTTTTGCAATGGACAAGAAAAAGCATTCCGGCTGGGCGGCCCTTGGGCTCGCGGTGGGATTTGCCGCGGTGGGGGTGTGTATTTTCCGGCTCATCCGCCATATACTAACGATAGACTAAACTGCGGAAGAACTGCGCGGGAGGAGGCAGTGAGATGAGACAACTTTGGCTGATGGTCTGCGCGGCCTTTCTGATGCTGGCCGCCTGCACGGTGCCGGGGGCCGCGCCCTCGGCGGGGGCGACGCCCGGGCCTTCCGCCGCGCCGCTGCCCACCCCTGCCGCCTCGGCGGGGGCCGGTGAGCTGCCCGCGGCCTCCGGGGAGGATTCCCAGGCGCAGGAGGCGGCGGGCCGGCCCGAGGCCCGGCCGGTGCAGGACCCCGAAGCCCTGACGGCGGCGCTGGAAAACTGCGTCTCCTTTGGCGAGGGCGAGGCGGGGGTGAGCCTGAAAACGGCCATCGCCGCCGCCGACCTGCTGAACTGGGCCGAGGCCAACGCCCGGGACAGCTCCATCGACGCCATGACCGCCCATCTGAGCGCATGGCTGGCGGGGCAGGGCGCGGAGCGGCAGGCCCTGTTCTGGGCCAACTGGCCCGCGGTGGACGAACAGGCCTGGGCGATGGTGCGGGACCTGCCCGGCCAGCTGCCTCTGCTGGCGGACGCGGGCGACCCCCAGAAGTTCGACCAGTACACCCCCGCCTGCTACGAGCGCCTGCACTGCGCGGTGGAAAAATATCTGGAAGCGGACTGAACAAAGGCCCCGGAAGGAATCTCCTTCCGGGGCCTTTTATACTGTTTGTAATTTATTCCGGTTTTATACCAGGGCTCACACCTTCACCAGTTCGTACTCCCGGGTGCCCAGGCCAATTTTCTCGCCGTGCTCCAGGGCGGACTGCCAGTGGGTGACGGGGGCGCTGTCGGTGAAGTGGTCGCCGCAGGCGCAGAAGCCGGGGGCGGCCAGATTGTCGGCCAGCTGGCTGCCGGGCAGCACCGGCATGTTGTTGCAGGCGTCGGCACAGGCCTGGTCCAGCGCCACCGGGTCGAAGGAGGCGAACATGCCCACATCCGGGATGATGGGCGCGTCGTTCTCGGAGCGGCAGTCGCAGTTGGGGGAAACGTCCATCACCAGATTGATGTGGAAGCTGGGCCGCCCGTCCACCACCGCCTTGGCGTACTCGGCGATGCGGTAGTTCAGCAGCTTGCTGGCCGCGTCGGAGGGGCAGGAGATGGCGTCGAAGTTGCAGCGGCCCAGGCAGCGCCCGCAGCCCACGCACCTGCTCTGGTCGATGGAGGCCTTGTTCGCCCCGTCAAAGGAGATGGCCCCCTGGGCGCAGTCCTTTTCGCAGGCGTGGCACCCGCGGCACAGCTCCTGGTCCACCTGGGGCTTGCCGGAGGAATGCTGCTCCATCTTGCCCGCGCGGCTGCCGCTGCCCATGCCCAGGTTCTTGATGGCGCCGCCGAAGCCGGTGGCCTCGTGCCCCTTGAAGTGGTTGAGGCTGATGACGACGTCCGCGTCCATGATGGCCCGGCCGATCTTGGCCTCCTTCACATACTCGCCGCCCGCCACCGGCACCAGCGCCTCGTCGGTGCCCTTGAGGCCGTCGGCGATGATGACCTGGCAGCCGGTGGAGAAGGGGGTGAACCCGTTCTCATAGGCCGCCTCGATGTGCTCCAGCGCGTGCTTGCGCCGCCCCACGTAGAGGGTGTTGCAGTCGGTCAAAAAGGGCCGGCCGCCCTGGGCCTTGATGACGTCCGCCAGGGCCTTGGCGTAGTTGGGCCGCAGGTAGGACAGGTTGCCCGGCTCGCCGAAATGAATTTTGATGGCCACGAATTTGTCCTGCATGTCGATGGTGTCCAGCCCCGCCGCGCGCACCAGCCGCTGCAATTTTTGCAGCAGGTTCAGGCCGGGCTTTGCCCGCAGATCGCTGTAATAAACTTTTGCCTTTTCCATCTTGTTTTACACTCCTTACACCAAAAATCAGAATCCCAGAAAGGCGGCCGCCAGCACCACCGCGCCCAGGGCGATGCGGTACCAGCCGAACACCTTGAAATTGTGCTTTTGCACAAAGCTGACCAGAAAACGAATGGCCGCCACGCTCACCACAAAGGCCACCGCGCAGCCCAGCGCCAGCGCCGCCACCTCGCCGCCGGTGAAGGTGCCGCCGTCGGCCAGAAACTTCACCAGCTTCAGGCCGCTGGCCCCGGCCATCACCGGGATGGCCAGAAAGAAGGTGAACTCCGCCGCCACCGGGCGGGCAAGCCCCAGCAGAAGGCCGCCCACGATGGTGGCGCCGCTGCGGGAGGTGCCGGGGATCATGGCCAGCACCTGCCAGCAGCCGATGATGAGGGCGTGGCGGTAGGTCAGCTGGTCCATGCGGCGCACCGTGGGCCGGCGGTGACGGTTCTCGATGAGGATGAAGAACACGCCGTAGAGAATGAGCATGGCCGCAACGGTGATATAATTATAAAGGTGGGCGTCCAGCCAGTCGTCCAGCAAAAGACCCAGCACCATGGCAGGCAGGGTGGCCACCAGAATTTTGAACCACAGCTGCCACACCTCCGGGCGCTGGTACTTGTGGCGCGCATCGGTGGTGAAGGGCCACAGCCGCGGGAAATACAGCACCACCACCGCCAGGATGGCCCCCAGCTGGATGACCACCCGGAACATGCTCATGAATTCTTCCGAATAGGGCAGCGCCAGCAGCTTCTCCGCCAGAATGAGGTGGCCGGTGCTGCTGATGGGCAGCCACTCGGTGATGCCCTCGATGATGCCGTATAAAATGACCTTCAGGTATTCCATCGGTTCTCTCCTTTTTCACTGCGGGGGCCGCGGGGCCGCCCTTGTCTGTTTTTGCATTATACCATGGAGCGCCGGCGAAATGGTATCATTGCGCGTCAAAAGCCGGTTGCCGGGCCGGAACGGCGAGGCGCTGCGCATAAAATGTATAACAGCCGTTTAGCGGCTATTATACCACAATTCTGTCCAAAACAGAACCCACTCCCCCTTCCCCTTTCTTTTCGGGGCGCAATCAAGTATAATCAGGTATGATCGGGGCAGAGTTCCCTCTGCCCGCTGTTTTGAAAGGAGGCGATGGGCCATGGTGCGTTTCAAGCTGGACAAAAAAGGCGTTGCGGTGGTCTGCCTTTGGGCCCTGGCCCCGGGCGCTGCCGCCGCCCCCTTCATCTTCTGGCAGAGCATCGGCGCGGGGCTCGTGTTCGCCGCCTTCTGGCTGGGGCTGTGCCTCGGCTGGCTGCCCGCCCGCTGCGAGAGCTTTGAGGGCAGCGTCACCCTGGGCGAGGTGCGCGTGAGCAGCGGCCTTCTGTTCAAGACCAGCCGCCGCCTGCCCACCCGCTGGGTCAGCGCCTCGGCCCGGTTCTCCACTCCCCTTTTGCGCCTGTGCCGCTGCTGCGTGCTGGTGCTGGCCACCAGCGGCGCGCTGGTGGTGCTGCCCGGCATCTCCGACGCCGACGCCGACGGCCTGCTTTCCTACCTGCAAGGAGGCTGACATGGAGGGTATTCGCCTGAAAGGGCATTTCCATATCGTATATATCTTAAAAATTATACGCTACGGTCTGATTTTGTGTCTGGTGCCGATGATACAGGCCCTGCTGAACTTCGACTTGGAGAGTCTCTACCGGGCGCTGCGGCAGGACGCGGTCATCCTCATCGCCATGGCGGCGCTGGGGGCGGTGCTGTGGCGGCGGGTGGGCTTTGCCCTCACCGACAAGGCGCTGGTGCTGGACATGGGCATCCTGGTGCGCCGCCGGGCCAGCTTTGCCCGCCGGGACATCGCGGTGCTGGAGCAGGACCGGCCCCTGTGGCTGCGCCTTGCGGGGGGCAGCCGGGTGACAGTGTACATGGCCCGGGGCCGCGGGCGGAACAAGGCCACCTTCTACCTGCCCCGGCGGCAGGCGGCGGCCCTGGCGGAAACGCTGCTGCCGGTGAACTCCGAGGCGGTGCTCTTCGCCCCCACCCGCGCCGAGCGGGTGCGGCTGACCATGCTCAGCGCCAACATCGCCGCCACGGCGGCCCTGGTGCTGGTGAGCCTGCGGCAGACCCGGCGCATCCTGGGCGCGGGGCTGGAGCAGAAACTGAACGACCTTGCCCTGGGGCAGCTGGCCCAGGTGGAAAAACTGCTGGAGCTGGTGCTGCCCGCCGGCGTGGCCTGGCTGGTCACGCTGGTGTTCGCCTTGTGGGGGGTGGCGCTGTTCGCCTCGCTCTTGTCCACCTCCGGGTTCAAGGTGTGCCGCAGCGGCGGGGTCATCCTGGCCAAGGGCGGCCACGTGAACCACAGCGAGCGGCGCATCGCCGTGCCCGCCATCAGCGCCTGCGACGTGCGCCTGTCCCCCGCGGGGCGGCTGCTGGGCCGCCGGGCGGTGTATCTGAGCGCCGGCAGCTACCGGGGCGGCGACATCCCGGTGCTGGTATATAAGCCGGGGGCGGAAGCCCTGGTGCAGGCGCTGGTGCCCCAGTTCGCGCCCCCGCCCTACTCGCCGGAAGTGCTGGCCGGGCGCAGCCTGCCGCTGTTTCTCTGGAAGGGCGGCGCGGCCTTCGCCTTTTTCGGCGCGCTGATGGGGGTGAGCCTGTGGAAAATGCCCCGCATCACGCCGCTGCTGGCGCTGCCGCTGCTGCTCTGCCTGGGGCTGCTGCTGGCGGGGCTGGAGGCCTGGGTCACCGAGGGCGTCTGGCAGACCCCCGGCGGCACGCTGGCCGTTCAATACACCCGGGGCTACACCCGGCACACGGTCTATCTGCTCACGGCGGATTTTTCCCTCACCTGCCGCCAGACCCCCTTTTCGGAATCGGTGGGCCGGTGCGACCTCATCGCCCGCCTGCCCTGCCGCGCACGGGTGAAGGCGCGGGCGGTGAAATACGCCCGGGCAGTGCGGCTGAAACTTGTACCCTGAAGAAAGAAGGAAGTCAAAACCATGCGTTACGATACTGTGGTGTTCGATCTGGACGGCACCCTGCTGAACACGATCCGGGACCTGGCGGACGCGGCCAACTATGTCTGCCGCGCCCACGGCTGGCCGGAGCACACCCTGGACGAATACCGCTATTTTGTGGGCAACGGCATCCCGAAGCTGTGCCAGCGGTTCGCGCCCGAAACGGCCCGGGACGAGGCCAGTCAGAAAGAGGTGCTGGCCCAGTTCAGCGCCCGCTACGCCGCCCACAAGGAGGACACCACCGCCCCCTACCCCGGCATCGAGGCGATGCTGGAGGCGCTTTCGGCGGCGGGGGTGCGGTACGGGGTGCTCACCAACAAGGAGCACACCCTGGCCCAGGGAGTGATGGAGCACTACTTCCCCGGGCGGTTTGAATTCGTGCAGGGGGCGGTGCCCGGCGTTCCCACCAAGCCCGACCCCACGGCCCTGCACCATCTGCTGGCGCGGATGGGCGCGGACGAGAGCCGCACCCTCTTCGTGGGGGACAGCGACGTGGACATCCACACCGCCCACAACGCCGGCCTGCCCGGCGCGGGGGTGCTGTGGGGCTTCCGCACAAAGGAGGAACTGACAGCGGCGGGGGCCGAGGCCCTGGCTGCCACCCCCGCCGACCTCGCCCGCTACATTCTGGGCGGGGCGGAGGGCGTACATACCCCGGACCGGGAGGCGCGGGCCGCGGCCTGCGGCGGCGAAGGATGAGCGCCCTTTTGCTGGAAAGCCCGGTGGGCCCCCTCTGGCTCACGGCCCAGGGCGGCGCCCTCACCGGGTGCTGGTTCGTGAACGGGCGCTTCCCCCCGGAACTGCCCCCGCAGCCGCCCCGGAAAGCGGACGACCCGATGCTGGTCGCGGCAAAGGCCTGGCTTGAAATCTACTTTTCCGGCCGGGACCCCGGCCCTACCCCGCCCCTGGCGGCGGAGGGCACCCACTTTCAGCAGGAGGTTTGGCGGCGGCTGGCGCAGGTGCCCTGGGGCACGGCCACCAGCTACGGCGCGCTGGCCGCAGACATCGCGGCGGAAATGGGCGTCCAGAAGATGAGCGCCCGGGCGGTGGGCGGCGCGGTGGGGCGCAACCCCATCTCCCTCTTCCTGCCCTGCCACCGGGTGCTGGGCGCGGACGGCCGCCTCACCGGCTACGGCGGCGGGCTGGAGAACAAGATATACCTGCTGAAGCTGGAGGGCATTCCCTTCCGTCTCTGATTTATACACTGGGAATATTTTATTGTTTCTATACTTTTAGGAAACAGCATCGCACAAGGAGGAAACGCCATGGAATGGACCGACGGCAAGCCCCGCTGCCGATGGGCGAACCCGAAGAACCCGGCCTACATCGCCTACCACGACGGCGAGTGGGGCGTGCCTTTGCACGACGACCGGGCGCTGTTCGAGCTGCTGATTTTGGAGACCTTCCAGGCGGGGCTTTCCTGGGAGTGCGTGCTGAACAAGCGCCCCGCCTTCCGGCAGGCCTTCGAGGGGTTTTATCCCGGGCGGGTGGCGGCCTTCGGGCCGGAAAAGCGGGAAGAGCTGGCCCAAAACGCCGCCATCATCCGCAACCGGCGCAAAATCAAGGCGGCGGTGAAAAACGCGGCGGTGTTCCTGGACATTCAAAGGGAGTGGGGCAGCTTCGACGCCTGGCTCTGGCACTGGACGCAGGGCGAACCCCTCATCGAATACGGCCCCGCCTCCTCGCCCCTCTCGGATGAGATTTCCAAAGATCTCAAGCGCCGGGGCATGTCCTTCGTGGGCACCACGGTGGTCTACGCCTACCTGCAGGCGGCGGGGGTCATCAACGCCCATGAGCCGGGGTGTTTTCTTGCGCCGTGAAGGGCCGCGCTCCAATTTTCGTTGACACGCTCCGCCCCGGTGTGATATAATTAAGCGTAGCCCCCGTTCGGGGACGAAAAATCAGAATACCGGAAATGGCACATTGATCCACGGGATCAGTGTGCCATTTTTTCATTTTTCGTCCAGCGAAAGGAGACGCTTATGACCCGAATGATCGAATACGACGGCATTCCCTGCGCGGTGTACACCACCGAAAAGACCGCGGTCGCCCCCGGCGGCCCGGACCTCCCCTCCGACACGGTCATCTACGCCGCATGGCGGTGGCTTGGCCGCTGCCGGGTGCTCCATCATCCCCTCACCGCCCTGTGCTTCGCCTTCCGGCGGGAACTGGTGCGGGGCAGTTCCTTCCAGATGGAAGTGAGCCTGCCCGCCCGGGCCGCCGCCCTCCCCTCCAAAGACCGGCTGCATCTGCTGCTGGTGCTCTCCTGCGACGGCGTGTGGCTCAAGCAGGTGGTCTTCTCCCCCCGCACGGTGCTGGCCGGCCTGCCCGGCCATGTGCGGCGGGTGGTGTTCCACTGAGACGGTCAAAAAGAGTTCCGGGCGTTTGCCCGGAACTCTCCGCACCGCCCTGCCGCCTTCCCCCCTTCGGGCGCGGCCCGGTCACAGAGATGGCCTATTGATACCGGGAGCGATGTGTGGTACAGTGAAGACGGTTCAAACGTTTTGCAGACCGGGAAGGAGCGCGCCATGCGGCAGATCGTCATACGAAAAGACCTTGTCCCCGCCTTGAATTCCCGCGTTTCCCTTATGGGCTGTGGCTCCTCCATCCATATCTCCTGCCCCGAAACGGCGGACGCGCTGCTCAAGGACGCGGTGAACGAGACCGTTCCCCTCGCCGCGCTACTTGAGGAATTCCGCCGCTTCACCGCGGGGCAGCCCTCCGCGCTCTTCGCCAGAATGTATCAGCTCAGCGAGACGAGCGGGCTGGTCATCGACCAGAACATCTATCTCTATCACTGCGACGTCTGCCCCGTGTGGGTGGATGCGGAAGAGGCCCGCTGGGCATACATGGGCAGCAAAAAATATCTGGGCGACTCCTGGTGGTTCGACGACGACGAAATTTTGAAGGACGTCCGGGAAATGAACGTGGTCGCCTTTTTGGAAAAGTACAAAGGCTGCTGAACGCCCTGGGGACTGCCCCGTCCGAAAAAAGCGCACGGCCTGTGGCGGAGAGGAACCGGCGGGCGGCCGGCTCCGCGCTTTTTGCGGGCATTCCGCCCTGCCTGCGGCGCTTCGTCTGCGGGAAGAAGGGCCGCGTGGGGCGGGTGGTGTTTCTCTGAACAGAAAAAAAGCTCCGGGCAAATGCCCGGAGCTTTTCCTTCGTCACAGTCCTGCGGGCCGCCTCACTTTGTGAGCTTGCGGCCCATAAACCTGGGATTGACGTACAGCACATAGACGCAGGCGGCGGCGATCATCAGCACAGCGCCCGCGAGGCCCAGCCCGAAACGGACGGTCAAAAAGGCGGCGCAAAGCTGCGCGCAGCAATAGCCCAGCTCGATGCGCGTGTTTCTTCTGCGCCGGGCCATGTCCGCTTCCCAGCGGTGGTTGGAAGCCATCCATACCGAGCTGCACAGAAGCAGCACGAGGGAGACCGCCAGCTCTCCCCGGTAGAGCGCTTCGTTTTCCAAACCGGGCTGCCGGAGCTGCCACATCACCGAGGTGCTGTTGAACAGAAACGCCACCTGCGCGGCGATGGCCATTTTTATCAGATTGGCCCGGAGGATGAGGTTAGGCTTTTGGGGGGCCGGGGAGTTTTGCGCGCCTGTCTCTCCCTCGTCGTTTTTGCCCGCGCCCACAAGTTCCGCCAGACTTGTTTCAAACACCTCCGCCAGCCGGACGAGGTTTTCCGCGGTCGGTTCCGACTGCCCCGTTTCCCATTTTGACACGGCCTGCCGGCTCACGCCGATCTGCTCCGCCACATATCCCTGGGACAGTTTCAGTTTCTCCCGCCTGTCTTTGATGCGTTCGCCCAAAGTCACTGCCATCACCTCCGTGTGGTCTTTATTGTAGCGGAAAATCCCTTTGAAGTCGACCAACTGCATGTCAACCGGCGGTTGCGGCAGCGCTTTTTCCTTCCGGAAAGGGAAAGCCGGCGCGCGAATTCGGACTGACGACTGTTAAAAGACGGCTGGTTCTTTATCTCAACCAGCCTTCTTTTTATGCATTTTCTTCAAAAAAGATTCATCTGCAATCTTTACACCACGACTGGTTCCGTATTTGTCCGTTTTCGCCTTTCTCCATCTTCCTAAACCCAAACTCACTAAGAGGCTTTTCTTTTCCGCAATGCGGACAAATTCTTGTTGGTTCGCTACCGTTATAACCATGTGATTGGATAATTGGTCTATCTTTATTTTTATCCATTGCAAGTACCCTCCTTTTTAAATCTTTGATTTATTCTTCGATAGCGCTAAGAATCCAATTAACCCAACCAACTACTGTGGAAGAACGCCTTAGATATGTACTATATGCTTCAACTCTATAAAGGTTTTCCCTCTTCATAATTTCTACTATTGTCTGCTTGTTTGGCATTTCTCCGTATTGCAGATGAAGTTTTAGTGTTTCGTTGAACACCTTATGCTTAAGAATTTGAGTTATAATTGCAAGTTGACGCTCTTTGTATTCTAAGCTCATTATACGACGGCCACATGTAGACAATTGAAAAACGATATTCCCTTCCTCATCGTGAAATTTATCAATGAGTTCCAAATAACGTCCTGCATCAGTATAGTAGTTAGTTTGCCTTTCGTCGAAAGCGTATTTTGATGTAATATCTTGTTTTGTCATCGGCTTTTCGTATAGCAATTCTACAAGGTTAACTATACGTGACATGCTATCCGCTTGTGGGAAAGATACTTTAGGTTCCTCTGTTAAAGGAACAGTCCGCAAGATATTCTCTATATCAGCCAAGCAGATCTCTGTAGCAATTATATAATTTTTCTGTTTTACCAAACGAAGAGAATTATAGTTTTTAGGATTTTCAAAATGATATTGGTATAAGCTAAACTTACCATTTGAAAAAATCAGAAAAACGGGTTTTACCTTTTTTGTTACTCGTTCGCTCCAAACACGAAATGGATAGTAAAGTTGTCTAATGAGGAAATCTTCAGATATGTCCCTTTTTGCTTCAAAAATGGATAGATAGTGAATTCCCTCGTACGCTGCATCTATCTCGATCTGCGAATTACTTACCTTTATATTTTTGGCACCAAATGCAGTATTGATGTCAAAGTCAAAAGTCCCTGAACTCATGCGCCCGCTAACAGTTGAATACAAAGCATCATCTTCTAAAAAATCATTTAGAATACCACATGCATTTGCGCAATTCAACGCAATTGTTTCACTAACAAGAAACTGTGGCATAAGACTTTGGATATATGCAGGTATTGAAATCTTTTGAGTTTCTGGAGACGGTTCTTCAAATTCCTTATATGCCGAAAAGGAGGAAATCACGTAGTCGCCCCGAGTTATTGGCAAAATTGATAAGTTGTTCTTTGAAAAGATATCTGGAAGATTTATCCTGTGGTCAAATTTCGTCATTAAACGGGGCTCACGAAATTCCTTTATCTGGTTCGCAGATATAAAAAACTGTCCGTTTTTGTTAATTTCTTCAAGAATATTGTACTTATCGAACAGGCTTTCCCATGCGGTATCATTAAGCCCCATAGTTCCTAATCAATACCTCCTCTATTGCCCCTCGCTTACTTGCATCAGAATTAATAGCTCGTTTTGCTTGCACAATCGAAATATTATATTCTTTATATAGTTCTTTAATAAAATCAGTGGCAGAATTGGAGAGCATGAATTTTATTCCCCGCCGTGTTAATTCATCGCAGCACCCTTTCAATCGAATCTGTTCATTTCTGTCAAACCCGCCTTTATTATACCCGGTGAAGCTTGCCGTGTCAGAAACGGGATCATAGGGAGGATCTAAATAAACAAATCCTCCTTTACCAATTCGGTCCAGTGTTGCCGCAAAATCTTCATTGCAAAATGTTATTTTGCTTGATGAAAGATATTTACTTACTGCTCGCAAAACAGGTTCATTTACAATGTTTGGATTTTTATAATGTCCAAATGGGGAATTAAACTCGCCAGCAGAATTTACTCGAAATAATCCATTATAACAGGTCTTGTTCAGATATATCAACCGCGATGCTCTCTCCACTTTTGACATAGCTTGATATACTTCTTTGTTCCGATCCATGTCTCTTATGGCATAGAAATATTCCGACGTATTCTCATGTTTTTCAAGAGATTCAATAAGGGATTCTACATCATCCCGAATTGTCTCATAAACTGTTATCAAATCCCCGTTTAGATCATTCACTATTGCTTTGGATGGCTGAATAGAAAACAATACCGCACCACCACCCAAAAAAGGTTCACAATAGGAGTTAATTCTCTTAGGAAGCAAAGGTCTTATCTCATCTAATAATTGGCGCTTTCCTCCAACCCACTTGACAACAGGCGCTACCAACTTGTTTTTTGCCATACCCACACCTCCTTGTTTGTATACCATTTCATTTCGTATTATATCAAACGCACTCTTTGTTCTCAAGATTTAGGATTGTCAATAATTCTTCCTTGTCTATTTTACAAAAATTAAAGTCCTAAATTTTGTACTTTTAAGTTTTTTATTAAGCTATATGCGCAGACTGTCTCAGCCTGCGCATATAGTAAGATTATTTAAGAGAAATAAACAATAATTCCGGACCCGTCGCCAACCGGCGCAAGGTCCGTATCTTTCCTTTTCCCTGCCCCGGAACAAAGGGAAAGCCGGCAGACGCAAAAGCGTCTGCCGGCTTTCTGGTGACCCGTCCGGGAATCGAACCCGGGTTACCGCCGTGAAAGGGCGATGTCTTGACCGCTTGACCAACGGGCCATATTATACAAGGCTTAGCTACGACAGCAAGCAACACATCGTCCACTACTGCGGGCGACCCCCATGTATCGTAGCTAAACCTTGTATCTGGTAGCGGTAACTGGATTCGAACCGGTGACACTTCGGGTATGAACCGAATGCTCTAGCCAACTGAGCTATACCGCCATATTCAGCTACGCCCTTCTGAAAGGCGCTTTTATATTATACTGAATCATGGGGGGCTTGTCAATACTTTTTTGTTGGAAAAAGACGGCGGCGGGATTTTCCCGCCGCCGCCGTGCTGCGCGCTTTTTTTATTTTGCTTCGGGCACCAGCAGTTCCTTGCCGCCCATGTAGGGGCGCAGGACCTCGGGGATCTTCACGGTGCCGTCCGCCTGGAGGTTGTTCTCCAGGAAGGCGATGAGCATCCGCGGAGGCGCCACGCAGGTGTTGTTCAGGGTGTGAGGCAGGTAGTTGCGGCCGTCCTCGCCCTTCACGCGAATTTTCAGCCGGCGGCTCTGGGCCTCGCCCAGGTTGGAGCAGCTGCACACCTCGAAGTACTTCTTCTGGCGGGGGCTCCAGGCCTCGATGTCGCAGCTCTTCACCTTCAGGTCGGCCAGGTCGCCGGAGCAGCACTCCAGCTGGCGCACGGGGATGTCCAGGCTGCGGAACAGCTCCACGCTGTAACGCCACATCTTCTCGTACCAGTCCATGCTCTCCTCCGGCTTGCAGAGCACGATCATCTCCTGCTTCTCAAACTGGTGGATGCGGTAAACGCCACGCTCCTCCAGGCCGTGGGCGCCCTTTTCCTTGCGGAAACAGGGGCTGTAGCTGGTGAGGGTCAGGGGCAGCTTTGCCTCGGGGATGATCTGGTCCACGAAGCGGCCGATCATGGTGTGCTCGCTGGTGCCGATGAGGTAGAGGTCCTCGCCCTCGATCTTGTACATCATGGCGTCCATCTCGGGGAAGCTCATCACGCCCTGCACCACCGCGCCGTGCATCATGAAGGGCGGGATGACGTAGGTGAAGCCCTTGCCGATCATGAAGTCGCGGGCGTAGGCCAGCACCGCCTCGTGCAGGCGGGCGATGTCGCCCAGCAGGTAGTAGAAGCCGTTGCCGGCCACGCGGCGGGCGCTGTCCAGGTCGATGCCGCCGAAGCTCTCCATGATCTCGGTGTGGTAGGGGATGTCAAACTCCGGCACCACGGGCTCGCCGAAGCGCTGCACTTCCACGTTGCAGCTGTCGTCCGGGCCGATGGGCACGGAGGGGTCGATCATGTTGGGGATGACCAGCATGATGTCGCGAATCTCGCCCTCCAGCTTCTCCTCCTCGGCCTCCAGCACGGCCAGACGCTGGGCCTGGGCGGTCACCTTGGCCTTGGCGGCCTCCGCCTCCGCCAGCTTGGAGGGGTCCTTCTTGGCCTGGCCCATCAGCATGCCCACCTGCTTGGAGAGGGTGTTGCGCTCGGCGCGCAGGGCGTTGGCCTCGGTCATCACCGCGCGGTTCTTCGCGTCCAGCTCGATGACCTTGTCCACCAGAGGCAGCTTGGCCTCCTGGAATTTCTTCTTGATGTTCTCCTTCACTGCGTCGGGATTTTCCCGCACAAATCGAATGTCCAGCATGTCTATACTCCCCTTTTACTTGTTTTCTTCCTTATTGTAGCCGCCCAGCAGGTTCGCAAAGGTGGAAAGCTGCTCGTCTGAATAGAAATGCACCGTCAGGCTGCCCTGGCCGTTTTTGTAGTCCACCTTGACCTCGCTGCCCAATACCTCCCGCAGGGCGTACTCCACTTCGCCTGCCAGCGCGGGACGCAGGGGCTGGGGTTTGGGCGGTTTTTCCGGCTTTACCAGTTTTTTGCACAGGGCCTCGGTCTGGCGCACGTTCAGGTTCTGGCCCACCACCGCCTCGGCGGCCTTTGTTTGCAGCGCCGCGTCCGGCAGGCCCAGCAGCACCTTTGCGTGGCCGGTGGAGAGCTTGCCCTCCTTCAAAAAGGCCAGCACGTCGTCGGGCAGGTTCAGAAGACGCAGGCTGTTGGCGATCGCGCTGCGGCTCTTGCCGATTTTCTGGGCTGTCTGCTCCTGGGTCAGCTCGCACCGCTCCATCAGCTGGCGATAGCCCATGGCCTCCTCCACCGGGTCCAGGTCTTCCCGCTGGAGGTTCTCGATGAGGGCCAGCTCCATGGCCTCGGCGTCGGTCACATCCTTGATGACCACCGGCACCTCGGAAAGACCAGCCAGCCGCGCGGCACGCCAGCGGCGCTCGCCGGCGATAATTTTATAGGCCCCGCCGGCAGCCGCCCGCACCGCGATGGGCTGCAGCAGACCGTGGCGTGCGATGCTGTCCGCCAGTTCGGCCAGCGCCTGCTCGTCAAAGTCCTTGCGGGGCTGGTCCTTGTCCGGCTCAATTTCCCGCAGGGGCAGGGTGCTCACCGGGCCGCCCACGTCCCGGGCGGCGTCCTCGAAGAGGCTTTCCAGCCCGCGGCCGAGGCCTCCTTTTTTCACTGCCATCCTTTTTCCCCCTTTTTACCGGTTGTTTGCAAGGAACTCCCTGGCCATTTCCATGTAGGCCTCGTTTCCCTTGCTCACCGGGTCGTAGTAATTGATGGGCATGCCGAAGCTGGGCGCTTCGGAGAGCCGCACGTTCCGGGGCACGGTGGTCTTGTAGACCTTGTCCCCGAAGAACTTTTTCACCTGTTCCACCACCTGCAGGGTGAGGTTCAGGCGGCCGGCGTACATGGTGAACACCACGCCCTCGATTTCAAGGTAGTGGTTGTACATCTTGCGCACGGTCTTGAGGGTGCTCATCAGCTCGGACAGGCCCTCCAGGGCGTAGAACTCGCACTGGATGGGGATGAGCACCGAGTCGCAGGCGCACAGGCCGTTGAGGGTGAGCAGGTCCAGGCTGGGCGGGCAGTCGATGAAGATGAAATCGTAATTGCCGGCCACCTGGGCCAGCGCCTGCCGCAGACGGCTCTCACGCTTGGGCATATTCACAAGCTCCACCACCGCGCCGGACAGCTGGATGTTGGAGGGGATGATGTCCACCTTGAACTGGGTGGGAAGAATGGCGTCGGCGGCCTTGGCCTCCCCGATGAGCAGCTCGTAGACGCTGGCCTCCACATTTTTCTTGGAGACGCCGAAGCCGCTGGTGGTGTTGCCCTGGGGGTCCAGGTCCACAATGAGGACTTTTTTGTCCTGGGCGGCCACACAGGCCGCCAGATTGACCGCCGTGGTGCTTTTGCCCACGCCGCCCTTTTGGTTCGCAACCGCAATGATCTTGCCCACGTTTGTTCTCCTCTTGTTCTGTGTGCTGATGTGCCGGCAGACGCGCCGGCCCCGAAAAAACGGGCTGTGCTTGTTATTATAGCACAGCCCGGCCTCTTTTGAAACGGGCAATATCTTGTGGTCCGCCTAAAAAAGCCCCTATTTGCGGGGCCTTTTTCTATATATAGTGGCTGTTCCTCGGCGGCGCAGAGTAGATTTTGCTCAAAATGTTCCACGTGGAACATTGTTTTTGCAGAATTGCGGGCCTGCGAAATGTTCCACGTGGAACATTTCGGGGTGTGCTCTTCCCTGCCCTGGGGAGGTTTTTGTTTGGGTCGCGTTCTTTCTCCGGGCGTTGAATAGGGCCAGGCAAAGCATTTGAATCAAAGCTGCCCTTCCCTTTCTCCGGGCGACGCAGGGGTATGGGCAGCTTTGCGCGGTGTGTCCGCGTCCCTGTCCGCCGCCGCACGCGGCGTTTCGGACACGCTGCACTCGCACCGTGCAGCGTGTTCGCTCCGAGGCGCACTACGCGGCGGAAGTGCCGCGGCTGGCTCGGCTGGCACCGGGCGGCAGGCCGGGCGAAACCGGCCAGAGCACCGCCCTGCCTGGCTGGCCTTTTGATTCAGGTCAGGAAAACACCACCCGGCTGAAGCGGAGCCCGGTCCTCCCAACGCAGTGCGCATCAGAACGGACACTTTTCTTTGTCCTGAAAAGTGTCCGGGATGCCGCGTGCGGTGGGGTTGGGCCGGGCGAAGCATTTTTCTCAAAGCTGCCCTTTCCTTTGCCCGGGCGGCGCTGGGGCCCGGGCAGTTTGGGCGCGGGGTGGCCGCGTCACCGTCCGCCGCCGCACGCGGCGTTTCGGACACGCTGCACTCGCACCGTGCAGCGTGTTCGCTCCAAGGCGCACTACGCGGCGGCAGTGCCGCGTCTGGCTCGGCTTTCAGCTGACGGTATCCCAGACAAACGGGTCAGTGCGCCGCCCTACTTCTCTTCCACCTTCCCTACCCCGCCAGAACGGTGTCGGTTTCTCTCAACTCTTCTGGCCCGGTTCGCATCAGGGGACAGGCCGGGTAAATCCTGCCGTCTTCCCCGCCCTGCCTTTCCTCATTGCACCTGTCTCCCTTTCCTTCTCTTCTTCGCGGTGCTATACTGGAATCAAATCCACAGCAAAAGGAGGCCTTCTGAAATGCGTGTCCGCACTCTTTGGCGTGTGCCTGTGTTCTGCCTTTTGGCAAGCTTGCTCTCTTATTAGCTGACGGTTTTTGCCGGCCCGCTGTTTTATGTAAGTCGGGCAGTGAACGTCGATGGCTCCATCGAGGTCTCCGGCGACCAGCTGCGCGGTACGCTGTTTAAAATCGCACTGTTTCTTTTGGTACTCCTGCTGGGCGGGCTGTGGGCCTTCCGCTCGATGACACGGCGGGAGATCGCTTTTTCTGCGGTGCTGCTGATTCTGCCCATGCTGGCCATCGTGCTGGCACAACTTTTTCTCCCCGGCTTCCCGCTGAAAGTCAGTGTCTTCTTGTCTCCGTTTTACAATTGGAGTGGCAGCCTTTCCTCCCTCTTGATGCGGTGCTCCCTCCCCCTGCCCGTTGCAACCATCATCGCCCAGTTCGCGCCGCTGCTGTTCGTCCCCTTTGGGCGGCGGAAGGTCTGACCGCTTTTCTGTGATATTTGCCCCGGAGTTTCCTCCGGGGCTTTTTCATTGTTCCACGTGGAACAATGCGGGGAGGCCGCCGAAAAATGTTCCACGTGGAACATTGGGCCGCACAAAAACCCGGAGCCCCCGCCGCGATGTGCAGACAAGGGCTCCGGGATGTTAAGGGCATGGTGATGGGACAAAGGTTTTGCGTTTGGGCAGCTGTGTTTTTCTCCGTTCCGAGACATGCTGCGCGGCGGCAGCGCCGCGGCCTGTCTAGGTGGCGTCGGACGGCAGACGGACGAAATGGGCGGACCCACGCACTGTTTCGCCAGTCAAAACCGCGCTCTGATTTTCTCAGGCCGAGCAGCCCGCGCCGGAGGTTGCGGTCTTTTTGGCGGGCTCGGTGGGGATATGCACCGTGTATTCCACAAAGCCCTCCCCTTCCCGCTTGGTGGTCTGAGCAGGCACGCCCGCGTCCACCATCAGGCGCACCGCCTTGTTGATGGTGTTCACGAAGATGCGCACGTCCCGCACCATGGGCACCGGGCGGCGGCGGGGCGGCTTGTTCTGCTGAAGGCACTGCTCCACATACTCGTCCGCCTGTCGGGCGTTCATCTTCTTCTTCACGAACTGGGCCAGGGCGCGGCTGCGCTGTTCGCTCTCCGGCAGGCGGAGCACCGCCCGGGCATGGCGCTCGGTGAGGCCGTTGGCGATGCAGTAGGCCTGCTGCTCCTCGTTCAGCGCCAGCAGGCGCAGCTTGTTGTTCAGGGTGGGCTGGGCGATGCCCAGGCGCTTGGCCGCCTCCTCCTGGGTGCAGCCCCATAGGGTGATGACCTCCCGGATTCCCCGGGCCTGCTCAAAGGGGTCCAGGCCCTGGCGCTGGATGTTTTCCAAAAGACCCAGCGCCGCCGACTGGCTCTCGTCCCGCTGGGCCAGGATGGCCGGTATCTCGGCAAGGCCCGCCAGCTTGCAGGCCCGCAGCCGCCGCTCCCCCGCCACCAGCTCGTACTCGCCCTTTTCCTTGCCGGGGCGCACGCTCACCGGCTGCAGCAGGCCGTTCTGGGCAATGCTCAGCGCAAGGCGGGCAATTTCCTGCTCGTCAAAATGGGTGCGGGCCTGATGGGCCGAGGGCACGATCTTGTCCACCGGCAGCAGCAGCACCTTTCCCTGCACCTTCGGTCTCGGGGTCAGCATGGGTCATTTCTCCTTCCCGTCGGCGGGGCTTGTCCGGTTTTATTGCAAAAAAATCGGACGCCCGCGGCATTTTTCCTCTCCTGCCTTGAGAAACGGGCTCCATCGCCCTTTCCTCTCTGCAAAAAGAAGTATACCACGTGCATCCGATATTTTCCAGTATTTTCCATTTACACCAAGCGACGGCATCCGCGCTTTGGCCCGTCACTTCAAGGGGGCTTTTGCGATCTTTCCGCCGCCCCTGGGGTAAACGGTCGAAGTGTGCGAAATCTTTTCGCACAAAATCAGGCACCGCTCGTCGCCGCCGGGCAGGTGCAGCCGGGCAGTCTCCTTCCAGGCGCCGCCCAGTTTGGCGATGGCGTTCCTGGCGGCGGCCAGCTCTTCCTCGCCGGAAGCGCCCTTGAGGGCGATGAACACGCCCCCCACCTTCACCAGGGGCAGGCAGTATTCGCTGAGGACCGGCAGGGCGGCCACCGCACGGGCGCAGGCCACGTCGAAGGCCTCCCGCCACTGCTTGCGGGCCGCTTCCTCCGCCCGCTCCTTGGCGAACTCCACGCCGGTAAGGCCCAGTTCGCCGCAGACCCAGCGCAGAAAATCCACCCGCTTGCCGGTGGGCTCCATCAGGGTCAGCTCCAGGTCCGGCTTGTAGATTTTGGCCACCACGCCGGGGAAGCCCGCACCGGTGCCCACGTCCACCAGCCTGCCCGCCACCTCGGGGCGGGCGGCAAAGAGCAGGCTGTCCACAAAGTGCTTGTCCTCGATGCCCTCCGGGTCGGTGATGGCGGTGAGGTTCACCTTCTGGTTGTAGTCCACGAGGCACTGGGCGTATTTATCCAGCTTGTCCAGCATTTCGCCGGTGAGGCTCACACCTTCGGCGGCGCACTTGGCCGCAAGGCGCTGTTTGTCGATCATTGGTCGGTCTCCCCTTCCCTTTTTGCTTTGGCGTTGGCGGCGGCCACGGCCACCGAGAGCACGGCGATGTCCGCCGGCGACACGCCGGGGATGCGGCCCGCGGCGGCGATGTCCGCCGGGCGCAGCTTCTGCAGTTTTTCACGAGCCTCCAGCCGCAGGCCCTCCAGCGGGGCATAGTCAAAATCCACCGGGATGGGCTGGCTCTCCAGCCGCTTTGTCTCCCGGATGACCCGCTGCTGCCGGGCGATGTAGCCCTCGTATTTTATCTCGGTGACGATGCGGCCGGCCATGCGGCTGTCCACGCCCTCGCCGGGGCCGATGACCGCCGCGATGTGGTCGTAGGTCAGCTCCGGGCGGCGCAGCAGCTGGGCCGCCGTGCCTCCCTTTTCCACCGGGGGCAGGCCCTCTTTCTCGGTGACGGCGTTCAGGTCGGCGGCCCGCACGGTGGTGGAGGCCAGCCGATTTTCCTCGGCGGCCTTCACCTCCATGGCCTTTTCAAAGGCGACCCAGCGCTCGTCGTCCACCAGCCCGAACTTGCGGCCGATGGGGGTGAGGCGCTCGTCAGCGTTGTCCTGCCGCAGGGTCAGCCGGTACTCGCTGCGGCTGGTCATCATGCGGTAGGGGTCCATCACGCCCTTGGTGACCAGGTCGTCCACCAGGGTGCCGAGATAAGAGGTGTAGCGGGGCAGGGTCATGGGCTCCCGGCCCAGCACCGCCAGCGCGGCGTTCGCGCCCGCCAGCAGGCCCTGGGCCGCCGCCTCCTCGTAGCCGCTGGTGCCGTTGAACTGGCCCGCGCCGTACAGCCCCGCCACCGCCCGGCTTTCCAGGGTGTGGCGCAGGGCCTGGGGGTCGATGCAGTCGTACTCGATGGCGTAGGCCGGGCGCATGATCTCAAGATGCTCAAAGCCCCGGATGGTGCGGTACATGGCGATCTGCACGTCCTCGGGCAGGCTGCTGCTCATGCCCTGGAGGTACATCTCCTCCGTGTCCGGGCCGCAGGGCTCCACGAAGATCTGGTGGCGGTCCTTGTCGGCAAAGCGCACCACCTTGTCCTCGATGCTGGGGCAGTAGCGGGGGCCGATGCCCTCGATGGCCCCGCCGTAGAGGGGCGAGCGGTGGAGGTTGGCCCGGATGACGTTGTGGGTCTCGGGGTTGGTCCAGGCGATGAAGCAGTCCACCTGATTCTTCACGCCGCCGGGCGGGGTGAGAAAGCTGAAGGGCTCGGGGGGCTCCTCCCCCGGCTGGCGCTCCAGCACCGAGAAGTCGATGCTGCGGCGGTGCACCCGGGCGGGGGTGCCGGTCTTGAAGCGGCGCATGGGCAGGCCCGCCGCCCGCAGGCTCTCGGCCAGGAGGGTGGCGGCGTGCTGGCCGTCGGGGCCGCTGGGCACCGAAGCGTCGCCCACGAAAATCTTGCCGGCGAGATTGGTGCCGGTGCAGAGCACCACCGCCTTGGCGCCGTAGAAGCCGTGGAGGCGGGTGCACACCCCCTTCACCCAGCCGTTTTCAATAAGAATGTCCACCACCTCGGCCTGCTTGATGGAAAGGCCGGGGATGTGCTCCAGATATTCCTTTGTGAAGCGGTGGTAGGCCTGCCGGTCGATCTGCGCCCGCAGGGAGTGCACCGCAGGGCCCTTGCCCCGGTTGAGCATCCGGCTTTGGAGGGTGGTTGCGTCGGCGGCCAGAGCCATCACGCCGCCCAGCGCGTCGATCTCGCGGACCAGATGCCCCTTGGCGGTGCCGCCGATGCTGGGGTTGCAGGGCATGTTGCCGATGCCGTCCAGCCCCAGGGTGAACAGGGCGGCGGAGACACCCAGCCGGGCGGCGGCCGCCGCGGCCTCGATGCCCGCGTGGCCCGCGCCCACCACGATAACGTCAAAATCGCCCAGATGGACGAGACCTTTTGTGTCGGAAGCCATCAGCGGCCCCCCTTTCAGAAAATCGAAATCATACCGCCGGGGAACGAACCCGCGAACAGGTTTTGTTCATCCCCGCAGTATGAACGTGTGCCGATAAAACTTTCCACACCCGCCGAGGAATGAACCCGCAAACGGGCTTTGTTTCTCTCCGAGGTAGAAACGTGAGCCGATAAAACTGCCCAAAACCTCCGAGGGATGAACCTGCAAATTTGCTTTGTTCCTCTCCGGGGTATGAACGTGAGCCGATAAAACTGCCTAAAACCTCCGAGGGATGAACCTGCAGGTAAGCTTTGTTTCACTCCGAGGTAGGAACGTGGGCCGATAAAACTGCCTAAAACCTCCGAGGGATGAACCTGCAAATTTGCTTTGTTCCTCTCCGGGGTATGAACGTGAGCCGATAAAACTGCCCAAAACCTCCGAGGGATGAACCTGCGGGTAAGCTTTGTTTCACTCCGAGGTAGGAACGTGGGCCGATAAAACTGCCCAAAACCTCTGAGGAAGGAACCTGCGGGTAAGCTTTGTTCCTCTCTAAGGCATGAACGTGAACCGATAAAACTGCCCAAAACCTCCGAGGGATGAACCTGCGGGTAAGCTTTGTTTC